>Ga0181559_10004554_pt1 | contig 13422 bp, 10 predicted proteins | sample 011ome_21_FD_133752 | JGI IMG/M metagenome (GOLD analysis project Ga0181559, IMG submission 133752) | Coastal salt marsh microbial communities from the Groves Creek Marsh, Skidaway Island, Georgia - 011508AT metaG (megahit assembly) | ecosystem: Environmental > Aquatic > Marine > Intertidal...
CGGCCGGTGAATACAGCTGGGATGATTTTTTTGTCGGCATGTCATGGGGCGGGCACCGCAAACTATCCGGCAGTTTGATGATGTGGTCCGGCGATTACTACAACGGCAGTCATTTCCAGAAGAACGGTAATGTTACCTGGCGGCCCAACCGGAATTTCGCGGTTACCTTTACCTTCAATGAAAATGAAATCGAACTGCCTGCCGGTGATTTCACGGTTAGGCTGTATGGGCTGAACTCCCAGTACGCCTTTTCATCAACATTGTCCTGGAGTAACCTGATCCAGTACGATAACGTCTCGGAAAATCTTGGTCTGAACAGTCGCCTGCACTGGATTCCACGGGCCGGTCAGCAGGCTTTTCTGGTGCTCAACTGGGGTCTGGTGGATGCAGACAAGGATAATCATTTCGACTCCACGGTCGCGGATCTGTCGCTCAAGTTCAACTACACGTTCCGCTTCTGAGTCATCTTCCGATTTGTCGGCCAGCGCCAGGGATGCCAAGCCATGAATGAAGCATTGCGTGCGTAACCCAGGTGCTGGAACAACAGGGGGCAAAGGAGACACTGGTCTAAAATGGCCAGCTGGCGCTCGAAGCCCTTGAGTCCGACAGTTATTCCGCGGTCATTCTGGATGGCATGATGCCGGTTCTGAATGGCTTTGAAACGCTGAAGAGCATTCGGCAGACACCACGCCTGAAAAGTCTGCCCGTCATCATGATGATTGCCATGGGCAGCGAGGAAGATGTGATTCGCGGCTTTCAACTGAGTGCTGATGACTACATTCTGAAGCCGTTCCACGGCAATCAGGCGCTGGCCCGCATCAAAACATTCCTGCGCCGCAAGGACCCGGCGGCCTAGTCAGCCCGTTGCGGGCAATCCTCAGAAGCTGTGTATAAAGTTGAGCTGCAATTGGCCTTTGCCGTCATTGCTGTTTTCCTGCCACATGTAGCCAAACTGTAAACGCATGTTGTCTTTCAGGCTGTAGCCGAGCGCGGCATAAGCGCGATTGCGGTCAAAGGTATCCACTGAGCGATTGTTGCCGATATCATTTTCCAGGTTCAGGAAGAGCTCGTTATACAACGACAGATAAACCGCCCCCTCCCCCAGGTCATCCCGGTTCAGGGGATAATTCATGGCCAGGAAATACCGCAGCCGGGTTCTGAAATCCTGGCCATCTACCCAGCGTTGCTCAAACCGGAAGCGGTGGGTCAGCAGCCACTTGCTGAACAGCCGCTGTGGCACCAGGGCCTCCTGGTAAATGCGGTGCTCGCGACTTTTACCGTCACTGATCCCGAAGGTGCCCGAGGTGATATGGGCATAGCCGAGCGTGTACTTGATGGCGCTGCCTTCCGGGCGCCAGGTGGCGCCGCCACGAATCAGCAGCTGTTCCAGGTCGCCACCGGTATTCCAGTTGCGATGCTGGACATCGCCCTGCATGCCAAAACCGGTGTCGGCATTCTCATGACTCCACATATACATGTACCAGGCACCCACCTGGCCCTGGTCAACCTGGGCAACAGCCGGCGCTGTGGTGAATAGCAAGAAAGTGAGCAGTGGGAACAAAGGGAATGGTTTCATAGAGCGGATGTCGGGCCTTGGCGATGATTAAAGCCCTCAATTATACGCCAACTGGTATTCAGGTTGGCCCAAGGTTTGATCAGAAAAACCTATCAGGATATGGCGCTTTCGGATTCAGCCCTGTGCAGCACAATGGCTGCTGGTCAATCTGGCCGGTGCCAGTTCCAGGGTAAAAGGCTGCAGGCGGGCGAGGGCGTTCAGGCCGAGAATGTCACGATCGGCGCGGGGGAAAACTGCGACCTCGATGTCCCGCAGCACGCATTCCGGCGACAGTGCCAGTTCATCCAGGTAATACATGGCGACTTTCTGGACCTTGCCGTTGGCCATGGAGCCGAAGATATGACGACTGAAGCGCGGGGAGCTGGTGGCGCTGATCCGGTCAAAAGTGGCTTTACTGAGGCTGACATAGCCGGAACCGGTGTCCAGCAACAGGTCAGTTTCCACGGCGCCGGCCATGGTGGCATGCACATAGAAATTGCCGGATGCGGCCTGGTGCATGTCCAGGGCTATCGCGGGGGTGTCCTGGGCGACAGTGGCCAGCGAGATGGCTGTCGTGCATAACAGCAGGCAAATGGATGTCAGGTGACGTGCGCTCATTTTGTGCTTTCCCTTCAGGGTTTATCGTATTTATTCCCTGACAGACACAGAGCAAATCCGGTGCCAATTCCAAAAATTGTATCAAAACCAACATGATAGGAAATTCCTTGAATCAATCATCCTGAAAAGCTGCACCCATATAGCGCATAGTGCACTTATATAGAGCGCATGAAACAAGAAAGTTCCCGCCAGCTTTCATGCGCTTCTACAGCAAGTGATGCGGGAACAATGGAGTGGACTATGAAAACAATGACTACCCGACTGGTCCTGATGGCCGGTGCCCTGTTCCTGGGTGCCAACGGTGCTGCCGCGCAGACCGTGGTAACGCCAACTGCTGATGGTGACCTGCGCGTTGTGGATTATTCCGGCAAGCCGCCGTACAAGCGCTCTATCATCCGTGCTGAAGACAGCGCAGACTTTGCCCGTTTTGAAACGCTGCAGGAGACCGTGCTGGTCGCCACGTCCACCAGCCGCCGTATGGGGCCCTTGGGCAAATCCCTGCCCAGGCAGAGAGCCAGCTTTGAGCGCGTGCTTGAGTCTCAGATTGCCCAGTTTGCCCGTTTTGAGGAATCGGATTCCCCGGCCAGCACCCGTCGCTGGCGTGGTGCCCCGGGCAAAGGCCTTCCGCGCTTCGGACGCTGATTGCTGCTGGCTTAAACAGTAGCCCAACAAAAAGGCGATGCCATGCATCGCCTTTTTTTATGCGCGCAGAATATAGCGGGTCAGCGTGCCAGCAGTTCCTCGGCCAGGAAGGTGGCGACGTCATGGGCCTGCTCGGGCTGGAACACGAAACGGAAGCTCGGCATGTTGTTCCGGCCGGTGCCCAGGATAGTCATGATGTCGTTCACGGTCAGGGCTGAGGTCAGTTCCGCACCCCCCCCGTGTCCGCCTTCGCCGGTTTCGCCATGGCAGTACACACAGGACTGGTTGTAGATACGGCGACCATTATCGGTATCGGCAACCCGGCCCTCGGGAATCTCAATACCGGACAGGTTGGGGGCACCGCGACCGAAGCGATCGGCCTGAGGGGTTTCCGGTACTTCCACCAGGTCGCCACTGAGTGAAAACAGCCAGACACCATCGCCTTTCTTGCCGCCGAACAAGCCACCGCCGGCATAGGTCACAATGTACTGTTCGCCCTTGTGCATGAAGGTGCTGACGGCCGAGTTAGCCGGGGCATCCATGCGGAACTCCCACAGGCGGTCACCGTTGGCAGCATCCATGGCCACCAGGCGGTCATCGTCGCGACGGCCCAGGAAGACCAGGCCACCGCCTGTGGCCAGGGAGCCGGAACGACAGCCGGAGTTGAACTGGCGCTGCCAGACCAGGCGGTTGGTTTTCAGATCCAGGGCAGAGAACACTCCGACGCTCTGCAGGCCGGCACCCAGGTAGGCGCCGCCCAGGAACTGACCCTCGAAAGTCGGTGCTTCATACTGGCTGGCATCGGCGCGGGCGGCATTGGCCGAATCGGTAGCGCAGATGTACATGTAATTCGTTTCCGGGTCATAGGAACTCGGTGGCCAGTTCACGCCGGCCAGCGGAGTGAACACGGTGGGGTCATAGAATGGCGTGAAGATGGCACCGTCATTGACCAGCTGATAGTTCTCGGGCGCGTAGGGGACAGACTGGGACACCACGGCATCGCCGATCACATAAGGCTGGGTCGGGGAAGTGGCCTGGCGCGGTTCCTGCGGCACTTCGCGTTCCTCGATACCGATCAGGGGCTCGCCGGTGGCACGGTCGAGAATATAGACCCACCCGGTCTTGCCGGCCTGGGCCAGGCCTTTGCGCATGACACCATTGTAGGGTGCTTCGAACAGAATGATGGGGTTCGGCGCATCGTAGTCCCAGATGTCGTGATGCACTTCCTGGAAGTGCCAGCGGTATTCCCCCGTGTAGACATCGATGGCCACAATGGAAGCGGTGAACAGATTGTCGCCGGGGCGCACGCCACCACCGAGCACGGGGCCAGCATTGCCGGTAGAAAAATACAGCATGCCCAGTTCAGGATCCAGTGCCGGAGTATGCCAGACCGGCGCGCCGCCCCATTCCCAGACATCGCTGTCCTGCGGCCAGGTGTCATGGCCGAATTCACCGGGACCCGGAATGGTGTAGAAAGTCCAGATTTCTGCACCGTTGTCCACATCATAGGCCTTGACGCGACCGCGGGTACCTAGGTCGCCACCGGAGTAACCGGTAATGACCATGCCGTCGTAATACAGCGGGGCCGCGGTCAGGCTGTAGCCGTCTTCCGGCAGCACATCCTGGATGTCCCACAGCACCGCGCCGGTTTGCATGTCGAGCGCCATGAGTCTGGCATCGACCCGCCCGAGAAACAGCTTGCCTTCCCCCATACCCAGGCCGCGGCTGACCCAGCCGCAGCAGATAAAGGCGTCATCCTCGGTCAGTCCGCTGCGGTATTCCCAGAGAATCTCTCCGGTATCGACACTGATGGCAAACACATCGTCCTGGCCGGTGACGATATAGATCACTCCTTCATAAACCAGCGGCTGCGCCTGGTTGTTATGGCGAAAATCCAGCGCTGAATCCAGGCCCACACGCCAGACGCCCTTGAGCTCTGACACGTTGTCGCGGTTGATCTGGTCGAGCGGCGAGTAGCGCTGGTTGGACAGCGTGCCGCCATTGGTGATCCAGCCGTCCTCCTGGGACGAGGTCAGCTCGGCAATCGAAAACGCCGGTGCCGGCGTAATGGTTTGCTGCGCCAGGGCAGGTGTGAATATAAGGCCCAGGCCGAGCAGAGCGGCAGCGTGTTTCAGCCAGTGAGTCATGGCGTTTCCCCTTGGATTTTGTGTGGTGATAAGAGAAGAGATTATAGCCAAGAATCCAGGGCGTTGTAGGCCGATGAACCCATACCTGCATTCGCTGTAGGTCGGCATAGGCCGCAGGCCGTTTGCCGACATGACGAATTCGGTCTTATTCCACTATACGGTCTGATATTAAGACATGACGGATTAAGTATTATTCGCCTGTAGGAATTGATACTGAATCATCACTTCCCCACTCGGTTGAATAGAGTCCTTTATCGACGTAATACCGAAAAGATGAGCAGGGCCAATCCATCGCTCTCGACACATAGCCGTGTCTCACCGGATTGAAATGGATGTAGTCCCGGTGCCGGTCAAAGTCAGCCTGATCACGGATGGCATGCTCCCAATATCTGTTTTGCCAGATTTTCCGGGTATTCCCGCCATGAAGTCTGCGATATCGTCTCGTGAACAGGGATTTGATAGCCCACCAGCGGCCGGGATAATCCGCATCATGCCTCGGCAGTGTTCACAGACAGTGCATATGATCCGGTAGTATCACCCAGGCATTCATGCCAAAGGGTCGTTTGGTTTTCACGAGTTGTATCACCGAGGTGAGCTCGGGAAAATGATCGATGAGTATACTGTCGTTCCTGTTGGCAAGAACATCCGTAAAGAAGTATGTCCCACCAGGCATGCGGTGGCGTTTATAAGTGGGCATATCTCCATCACCGGATGTATCCTTGAGCTGCTTTTCAGGTTAGAACAGATGCGGGAATTGGCAAATGACCAATGTCGGCAAACGGCCCGATGGGCCTATGCCGACCTACAACGCGGCCCAACATCATGTTGAGGCAAGCTTTTTGCAAGCAATGCCTGACCTACCTCATTAACGAGACACACTGACCATGTGGCAAAACCGTCGGGACGGTGAAGAGTCCCCCTATATTCCGCTGGGCCCGTTCAAGCTGCGCCTGCCGTTCGTGCATTACAAGTTCGAGTGGCCAGATTACTGCCAGGGGCTGCTGATGTGTGCCGTCGATCTGGCGGCCATTCCCCTGATGATTGAACTGTTGGGCATGCCGTTCGAGGTGGCGCTGGCGGTGGTCATGCTCAATGGCCTGCTCTACCTGACGCATCATCTGCTGGGTGATCCGGTCGTACCCGGCTGGATCACCCCGGCCATCCCGTTGATCATGGCCTACTGCATGACCTTTCCCGAAGGGCCTGAGCGGGTGCATTCACTGGTGGCCTTCCAGATGATGCTTGGCCTCTTTGCCATCGTGCTGGGGGCGACCGGGCTGGCCAACAGGGTGGTGGGCTTTATTCCCCCGGCCATCAAATCCGGCGTGATCCTGGGGGCCGGTGTTGCGGCGGTCAACTCGGTGTTTGTGGTGGGAGGGCGCTTCGATGCCTTTCCATGGTCCATCTCCATTGCCGTGGGCATAGCTTTTTACCTGATCTTTTCGCGCCATTTTGCCCGTCTGAAAAAATCCCATGCTGCACTCGACCTGCTGGGTAAACTCGGCATTTTCCCCATCATCATCCTGGCCGTGGTCATTGCCCCGGCTTTCGGCGAGGCCCCGTGGCCAACCATTGAGTGGGGTATTACGCACCCGGACTTCGGCACCCTGTTTCGGGAATACACCGTGCTGGGACTCGGCCTGCCGCCACTGATGATGTTTGTGACGGCCATCCCCACGGTGCTGGCCGCCTATATCGTGCTGTTCGGCGACGTGCTGCAGAGCCGGGCACTCATCAACGAGGCAGATCACCTGCGCGCTGATGAGAAAATTGATTACAACTCCAACCGGGCACACCTGATCTTTGGCGGGCGCAACACGTTCATGAGTATCTTTGGGCCGGACATCACCATGTGCGGACCGCTCTGGGCGGCGATGCAGGTGGTGGTCATTGAACGTTACAAGGAGGGCAAGGCTGCCATGCATTCGCTGTTCGGTGGCTCCGGATCCTTTCGCTGGGGCACCAATACCGGGTTGTTGCTGCTGCCCATCGTCAGCCTGGTGCAGCCCATCCTCGGGGTGGCGCTGGCATTGACGCTGCTGATCCAGGGCTATGTGAGTGTGCGCATTGGCATTCTGGAAGCCCGCAGTAACCGCGATCTCGGTATCGCCGGGATCATCGGGGCGGTGCTGGTGACCCGGGGGGCAACCTGGGCCTTTGCCGTCGGCATCATCCTGACCCTGCTGGTGTATGGCCGGGATTTCTTTGGTGGTGAGAACGAGCAGATCTTCACCAAGGATCTGGAAAAATAGGAGGAAAGAGGCAGGAGGCAGAGAACGACCCGACTGGCTTCTGCTAATACCTGTCTGCCACAGCGTGAGTTGAGGTAGGTCGGATAAGGCCGCAGGCTGTCATCCGACATTTTTCAGTCCAGGGTGACGGCGATTTGGGGACAGTTTACTTAATGGTATAAATCGGGAAAAAAGACTAGACGGGCAAGGGGTAAAAATATTTCAGTAACCTGCCTCCTGCCTCCTGCCTCCTGCCTCCTCCCGCATCCTGTTGCCTCCCACGCGTGTGCCAGTGACACTGAAAACTACTGGGCCATTTTTGACGACAGGTTCTCCTTGTGAATCTTGGCATCGTACTTGCAAACGTCTGTGTTCTGTAAACCTAAAGTCTGATTGCAGTGCGCGGAATCTGCGGTGTATGGCAACGATATGGGCTCATTACGGGTCTTTTACGGTAATGATCAGACCAATTCGCACCAAAATGAATCTTTTGCTGCTCGTTTATTGTGCGTTTTGCCTGGATTGGCAAAAATAACGAGCAAATATTGTGCAACGGTTAATGTCATTTTAACCCGCAGCTACTAGAATGCGCGCGCCTGGCAACCAGAGCCTCATTTCACTGGCGACGGGGGCAATGTCATGTCGTTTTACGACAGCGCTGTTAATACTGAATACACTCAAGATGCTAAGGAGCACCTGAAACTGATGAAGGCAAGTGAACTGCTGGTGAAATGTCTGGAAAACGAAGGCGTCGAATATATTTTTGGCCTGCCAGGCGAAGAGAATATTGATGTCATGGATGCGCTGATCGACAGTCCGATCGAGTTTGTGACCACCAAGCATGAGCAGGGTGCTGCCTTTATGGCTGATGTCTATGGTCGCCTGACCGGCCGCGCCGGTGTCTGTATGTCGACGCTCGGCCCGGGTGCTACCAACCTGGTGACCGGCATTGCCGATGCCAACATGGATCGCGCACCTGTCGTGGCCATTGCTGGCCAGGGCGCGACCACCCGCCTACACAAGGAAAGTCACCAGATCCTTGACCTGGTGAACCTGTTCGAGCCGATCACCAAGTATTCCACCCAGGTGCTGGAGCCCGAGATCGTCCCGGAAATTGTCCGCAAGGCATTCAAGACTGCCGAGAACGAAAAGCCGGGCTGCAGCTTCATTGATTTCCCGGAAAACGTGGCAGCTATGGAAGTTGGCGAACTCAAGCCCCTGAAAAAGCAGTCGGCGACCGAACCGGTAGCCCCGCGGGGCAAATGTACCTCAGCGGCCAGGTACATTCAGCAAGCCAGCACTCCCGTGATTATGGTGGGTAATGGGGTTATTCGCTCCAAGGCTGCCAGGGAAGTGGTCAAATTTGCAGAAAAGCTCAACATTCCGGTGGCGACCACTTTTATGGCCAAGGGCGTTATTCCGTCCAGCCACCGTCTGTCGCTGGGTGCCATTGGCCTGAAGTCCAAGGACCTGGTCTCTTTTGGGTTTGAAATCGCCGACTTGATCATCTGTATCGGGGTCGACATGGTCGAATACCACCCGCAGCTTTGGAATCCCAACGGTGACAAGAAAATCCTGCACATTGATCACCGTCCTGCCGAAGTGGACCAGAACTACATTCTGGAAAGTGGCGTCATTGGCGACATTGACGACTCGCTGAAGCGCATTGCCCGCAAGATGGAAACCAAGCCTGATACCAAGATTCACCAGCTGGTTGATGTCATCAAACAGGAATGGGCCGAACACAAGGATGACACCGCGTACCCGATCAAGCCGCAGAAGATCCTGTGGGATCTGCGTCAACTGCTGGATGCCGAGGACATTGTGATTTCCGATGTGGGCGCCCACAAGATGTGGATTGGTCGCATGTACCAGGCCGAAGCACCCAACACCTGCATCATCTCCAACGGTTTTGCCGCGATGGGTATCGCATTGCCCGGCGCGATTGCCGCCAAGCTGGCCTACCCCGACCGCAAGGCGGTGGCCGTGTGTGGTGATGGCGGTTTCATGATGAACAACCAGGAAATCGACACAGCGCTGCGCCTGGGCCTGGATATCGTCATCCTGATCTTCAATGACTCCAAGTACGGCCTGATCGAATGGCACCAGCTGCGTCATTTCGAGCGTGCCACGAAAATTGAGTTCACCAACCCGGATTTCGTAAAACTGGCAGATGCGTTCGGTGCCAAGGGTTACCGCGTCAATTCAGCAGAGGATTTTATCCCGGTCATGCAGGAAGCGCTGTCGGATGGTACCGTGTCCATTGTCGACTGCCCGGTCGATTACGCCGAGAACATGAAGCTGACTGGGAAACTCAAATCGCTGAAGTCGCCGATCTAGAGAAGGATAAAAGGGTAAAAGGATCAAAGGATTAAAGGATTAAAGGATCAAAGGAAAAAAGGATCAAAGGCCAGCGGCCCAGATGGGCATCAAAGCCTACCTTTTATCCCTTTATCGAAAATCTCGGAATGACATTGAACCTGAAATTCACTGTAATCATTTAAAAGGACCGCCCCCATGAAATCCCTGTCCTTCCAGACCACCCGCTCTGTCCTGTATGAAGAGGGCGCCACCGCAAAGATTGGCCAGATCATGGCCGACCGCGGCTGCAAGAAAGTCGCTTTTGTCACGGACGCCATGATTCTTAAGCTGGGCCTTGCCGATGCGGCACTGGACAGCCTCAAAAAGGCCGGCGTACCGGTCTGGACCTTCTCTGAAGTAGTGGCGGATCCTCCCGAGGAAATGATTCTCAAGGCCGTTGCTGAAGCCAAGGACGAAGGCGTTGATGGGATGGTGTCGATTGGTGGTGGCAGTTCCATGGACACGGCCAAGCTGATTGCCGTCCTGTGTAACACCGAGCAGCCCCTGTCCGAGATGTATGGCATCGGCATGGTCAAGGGCGAACGCCTGCCACTGGTCCTGGCACCAACCACGGCGGGTACCGGCTCTGAAGTGACCCCGATTTCCATCGTTACCACCGGCGTAGCGGAAAAGAAGGGCGTCGTCTCACCGCAATTGCTGCCTGACTACGCGGTTCTGGACCCTGACCTGACGCTGGGCCTGCCCGCCAACGTCACTGCAGCCACCGGCATCGATGCCATGGTGCACTGTATCGAGTCCTACACTTCGGCGCGCCTGAAAAACCTGATTTCCGATGCGCTGGCCCGCGAAGGCCTGAAACTGCTGGGCGCGAACCTGCATAAGGTCTGTGAAACACCCAAGGACAAGCAAGCCCGCGGCAACATGCTCATGGGATCCATGCTGGCCGGTATGGCCTTTACCAATTCACCGGTGGCGGCCGTGCATGCCCTGGCATATCCACTGGGCGGTCATTTCCATGTGCCGCACGGCCTGTCCAATGCCCTGGTGCTGCCCCATGTGCTGGAATTCAACATGAGCCAGGCCGAGGACCAGTACGCCGAACTGGCACCGGTCATCTTTCCGGAACTGGCCGGCAAACCCCACGGTGAGAAGATCGACGGCATGCTCAAGGGCATCGCTGCGCTGAGTCCTGACCTGGGCCTGGAAACCACCCTGCGCCAAGTCGGGGTTGAGGAAAAAGACCTCACCATGCTGGCCGAAGATGCCATGAAGCAGACCCGACTGCTCGTGAACAACCCGCGGGAAGTGACTTACGAGGATGCCCTGGCGATTTATACGAAGGCGTTTTAAGACGACTATAAAAGGATAAAAGGATAAAAGGATAAAAGGATAAACGGATAAAAGGATAAAAGGGTTACTCCGATTCACACCTGAGCCGCCTGCCTTTTATCCTTTAATCCGTTTATCGAATGGCAGAAAAGAATCATGAGCGAGAATAATTCCCACAATCCCGTTTTTGACCTGTGGTTAAGCAATCAGAAGCAGTTCCTGGATGCCCAGGCGAAGTGGATGAAACCGGAAACCATGCAGGCGAACCCGTTCGTGAACGCGGATTTTGTCGACCGCTCCGTGAAAAGCTGGCAGCGCTGCGAAGAGCAGTATGGCCTGTGGATGAAAGCGGCGGAAAACTGGGTCAGCGGCGGCAAGTCCCAGGGTGCCGAGCAGGCAGGGACTGCTGCACCGGCAGAGAAGGATGGCTATTCCGCCCAGGCACTGACCTATCTGCTCAACCCGACCACGTTCATGCAGTCCGGTTTCGAAATGATGGACCAGGTGTTCCGCAAGCTGGTCAACGGGCCGGAGTTTGCCGATATTGGCATGCTCGAGAAAAAGATGCTCAAAACCAGCCAGGACTGGCAGGCCTTTCGGGATGCCAGCCACAAATTTCAGGATGTCATTTCCTCGGCCTGGCTGCGCGCCTACCAGAGTTTTTCCGATGAATTCTTTGATGGCCTCAAGGATGAAAGCATCAGCACCGAGGAAACCCTGCAGCGCTGGCTCAAGATTGCCGACGAGGAACTCGTTAAAACCCTGCGCTCGCCGGAATTCCTCGATGCCCAGAAAGAACTCTTTTCTACCGGTACCGCCTACAAGCTGAAGAACCGCGAATTCGCTGAAATGTGGTGTGAAAGCCACACCATTCCTACGCGCAGTGAAGTGGATGACCTGCACAAGCTGATTTACGAACTGCGCCGGGAAGTGCGTGCCCTGAAACGCCAGATCAACAAGCAGGAAGCCCCGAAGCCAAAGGCGGCCAAGCCGGCGCCAAAGAAAAAAGCCGCCGCCAAAAAGAAGGCAGCCCCCAAGAAAAGCCAGTAAGGTAGGCCGGAAGAGGTCCGTAGCAGATAGGTCGGCATGGGGCGCAGCCCGTTTACCGACAAATGAACATGCAGGTATATGCGCGTAAGGAGACATGTCGGCCAACGCTACGCTATGCCGACCAACAGATCCGGGCAACGGTGTAGGCTGGAAGAGGCCAGCAGAGCCGTGATCGGGCGTTTGTATGACATTGACAGCATTACCGAATGACGCTGCGCTCTTACGGCCTGTGAGTCAAAGAATTGAATTGAGATAACTGACCCAAGCATCAACCATGAAAAGCGAACTCGACAACTATTTCGAACCCTACAATGCCATGCTGGATTTCGGCACGCGCATTGCCAAGGGGGCCGAGGTCATCTCGCAGTTCGATGTCAACGAAGTCGCCGTGGGGGCCTCCCCGAAAGAGCAGGTGTTCCAGGTCGACAAGGTCACCCTGCATCACTACAAGCCGATGCGCAAAGGCACGCCGAAAACCGCGCCGGTGCTGATCACCTACGGTCTGATCGGCCGTTACACCATGATCGATCTGCAGGAAGACCGCTCACTGGTGCGCAATCTGCTGGAGCGTGGTGTGGACCTGTACGTGGTGGACTGGGGCAATCCCAGCCGCGCCGACCAGTACCTCAATTTCGATGATTACGTCTGTCATTATCTAGATGAGTGTGTGAATGTTATCTGTGAGCAGCAGGGCGTGGACAAGGTCACGCTGTTCGGCATCTGCGAAGGCGGTACGTTCACATCCATGTACGCAGCGATGTTTCCGAAAAAAGTCAGCAACATGATTCTCTCCATCACGCCAATTGATTTTGCCGCCGACTCTGAAGATACGGACCCCAGCCACGGTTTCTTGAACCTGTGGATTCGCAACCTGGACGATGAGGACATCGAGAAGTTGCTGCAGGCCTTTGGCAACCTGCCCGGTGAACTGATGGGCGCGGTATTCTCGGCCATGACGCCGATCCGCAGCATGACCAAGTACAACCTCGACCTGCTCAACGTTGCCACGGATGAAGCCAAGCTGCTGAATTTCCTGCGCATGGAAAAATGGCTGGCCGATCGCCCGCATCATCCCGGCAGTGCCGCCAGGCAGTGGCTGATCGACCTCTACAAGGAAAACAAGCTGGTCAGGGGTGAGTTTGAACTGATGGGCGAGAAGGTGGACCTGGCCAATATCACCATGCCCGTGCTGAATATCTATGCCGAACACGACCACATCATTCCGCCCCCGTGCTCGGCGGCGCTGGGTAAATACGTAGGCAGTGATGACTACACCAATCTCTGTCTGCCAGCGGGCCATGTCGGCATTTATGTCAGCAGCAAGTTGCAGGGTATAGTGGGTGACCAGATTGCAGAATGGCTGCTTGCCCGACAGAAATGAACGAGGAAAGGAGGAAGGGAGAAAGTGAGAAAGGGAGAAAGGGAGAAAAGGGCGAAAGTGAGGCGATAATGGGCTGGATATTATTGTGACTGCTAGTAAGCTTTTGAAAGTAACCTCATGAAGAATTTCGAACTGGTATATTTCGAA
>Ga0181559_10004558_pt1 | contig 13416 bp, 11 predicted proteins | sample 011ome_21_FD_133752 | JGI IMG/M metagenome (GOLD analysis project Ga0181559, IMG submission 133752) | Coastal salt marsh microbial communities from the Groves Creek Marsh, Skidaway Island, Georgia - 011508AT metaG (megahit assembly) | ecosystem: Environmental > Aquatic > Marine > Intertidal...
AAAGCGCACTTCAGTCGCTGAAGCGAGCCTCGCGCCAAGGGTGGTATTGATCACCCTTGATAACCACGTCAGTGGTGCGTGGTCGCGCGCGGCAGCCAGCGTGTCACGGCGCATCGCCGGACTGCAGGTTTCGTGCCACGCGGCGACCGATTGGGATCGAGATCCCGCCTCTTTGGAGCAAACGTTGTCGGCCATCGACGAGGGCGACATCATCATCGTTACCATGTTGTTTCTCGAACCCCATATCGAGGCGGTTCGCAGCGCACTCTCGGCACGCAGAGATACTTGTGACGCGCTGATTTGCTGCATGTCTGCACCGGAGATCATGCGCCTTACGCGGATGGGTCGCTTTAAGATGGACGGCGAGGCGACCGGCGCCCTGGCGTTGTTGAAAAGACTCCGTGGGGGTGGCGACAAAACCGGTCGATCTGCGGGTGCGCAGCAAATGAGTATGTTGAGGCGGCTGCCCCGGTTGTTACGTTTTATTCCCGGTACCGCGCAAGACGTGCGCGCTTATTTTCTGACGCTGCAGTATTGGTTGGCCGGCTCTGAGACTAACCTGTCGCGCTTGATGGCATTTTTGGTCCAGCGCTACGCCACCAAGATTAGCGAAGACCATCGTAACTTATTGTCCTATGAGCCGCCGGTGGAGTACCCCGATACCGGGCTCTACCACCGGGATATTCCCGATCGGATCACCGCTAATGCCAAAGTGCTGGCGCAGCGCGGTCGAGGTGAAAAAGGCACGGTGGGTCTGTTGTTGATGCGTTCTTATGCGCTGTCGGGAAATAGTGCGCATTACGATGCGGTGATCGAGGCATTGGAGTCTCGTGGATTACGCGTGATCCCGGCCTTTGCGGCTGGACTCGATGCGCGCCCGGCGGTGAATGCCTTTTTTATGGAGCGCGGCGAACCCATTGTGGACGCAGTTATTTCGTTAACCGGGTTCTCTCTCGTTGGAGGGCCCGCTTACAACGACACCGACGCGGCACAGGCAATGTTGGAGCAACTGGATGTGCCCTACTTGTCCGTGCAGGGGCTGGAGTTTCAAAGTCTTCAGGACTGGGAGGCGTCCTCCATCGGGCTGATGCCCGTTGAGGCGACGATGATGGTTGCCATCCCTGAGCTGGATGGTGCAACAGGATCAATGGTGTTTGGTGGGCGGTCCGAGATTGCGGCAGGTGAGCAGTTTGATATGCAACCAGCTTCGGAGCGCATTGATCGCTTGGCTGATCGCGTCGCACGTCTCGTCGCGCTGCGGCACGCGCCAGTTGAAACGCGCAAAGTTGCCATCGTGCTCTTCAATTTCCCACCTAACAGCGGGGCCACGGGGACCGCCGCACACCTCAGCGTGTTTGAGTCACTCTTCAATACGCTGGAGGCAATGCGCGATGAGGGTTATCACGTCGAATTACCTGAGAACCACGAGGCGCTGCGAGACGCGTTACTGCAGGGTAACGCCAAGCAGTATGGTGCCGAGGCTAATGTTCATACCAAAATCCCGGTCGACCATCATGTTCGCGCCGAGACGTGGCTAGAGGAAATCGAAGCGCAATGGGGTCCCGCTCCGGGAAAAGAGTGGAGCGATGGGCAAAGCCTTTTTGTGCTGGGCAAGCAGTTCGGCAATGTGATGGTGGGTGTGCAACCTCCGATGGGTTACGAGGGTGACCCGATGCGGATGCTATTCGAGGGTGGGCTGGCCCCGACCCACGCATTTGCCGCCTTCTATCGCTGGTTGCGTGAAGAATTCGCGGCCGACGCCGTACTCCATTTTGGCACCCATGGTTCTCTGGAATTTATGCCCGGGAAACAGGTGGGGTTGTCGGGGCGGTGTTGGCCCGACCGTTTGATTGCCGACCTGCCCAATATCTATCTCTATGCCGCCAACAATCCATCCGAGGGACTGATCGCCAAACGCCGGGCGGCATCGACCTTGGTCAGTTATCTCACGCCCCCCGTCACGCATTCAGATTTGTATCGTCACCTACTCGATCTCCGCAGTGCGCTTGATCATTGGCGACAGCGGCCGGCGGATATCGATCCGGCGGCCGAGGGTGCTTTGGTTGAGGCGGCGATTTCTCTCGCTGCGCGCTGTGAGTTGTGTGAGGCGGATACCCAGTGGCCGACTGCGCAGTGGCCCGAGCAAATGGATCGGCTGCGCGAGCAGCTGGATGAAATCGAGCAGTCACTGATTCCATACGGACTTCATGTTGTCGGTAAGCCCATGGATGCAGCCGATCGTCGCGAGCTGCTGTTGGCAATGGCCGAATCGGGGGGTGCCAGTCACCTCGACCCTGATCAGTTTAGGCAGCATTTGGCGGCGGAAGATGGCGAATCATTCGCGGCGTGGTTGGCAGATCATATGGCTGACGAGGGCGAAGCGGCTGACGCATTGGCAACGACCCTTCTGACCGCCAGCGTCACGCTGGGTGAGGATCATGAGCTGAAAGCGATTCTCCGCGCCCTGTCCGGCAGATTTATTCCCCCGGTAAAAGGGGGTGACGTACTTCGCGCTCCCGAGATATTGCCAACCGGTCGCAACTTACACGGCTTCGATCCGTTTCGATTGCCCGCGAGCTTCGCGCAGGCAGAGGGTCGACGCCAGGCTGAGCAGCTGTTGGGAAGGCATCAAGCAGAAGCGGATGCGCTGCCCGAATCAGTGGCTCTGGTGTTATGGGGTACCGACAACCTGAAGACAGAGGGCGTCAGTATCGCGCAGGCGCTCGCTCTGCTGGGCGCTGAGCCGAGACACGACAGCTATGGCCGCGTTGTGGGGGCACGACTCCTGTCGCTGGAGGAGCTGGGCCGCCCCCGCATCGATGTGCTGGTCACGCTATCCGGTATTTTTCGAGATCTATTGCCGATACAAACTCAGCTGCTGGCCGAGGCGACGTGGCTGGCGGCGACCGCAGAGGAAGACCCGGAGCGGAATTTTGTTCGCAAGCATGTTCTCGCGTATCAGGCGGAGCATGGTTGCGACATCGAAAGCGCCGCACTGCGCGTTTTTAGTAACGCCGAGGGAGCCTATGGGTCAAACGTCAACCTGATGCTGGACAGCGGTAGCTGGGAAGATGAAGAGGAGTTGGCCGATTGTTACACCCAGCGGAAGGGATTCGCCTATGACCGACATGGTCGCGTGAGTCAGCAGTCAGAGTTGCTCAATCGCGTGTTGGTGGATGTGGATCTTGCTTATCAGAATCTTGATTCTGTCGAGCTGGGCGTGACCACAGTAGATCATTACTTCGGCACGTTGGGCGGTATCAGTCGTGCGGTGCAACGCGCGCGGGGCGAGCGGGTGCCGGTGTATATCGCTGACCATACTGCTGGCGGTGCTGGCCGAGTCCGCACGTTGAATGAACAGGTTGCACTCGAGACACGCACGCGGCTTCTCAATCCCAAGTGGTACGAATCGATGCTCGATCACGGGTATGAGGGCGTGAGGCAAATAGAAGCGCATATCACCAACACCATGGGTTGGTCCGCCACCACTGGCGATGTCTCCCCGTGGGTTTATCAAAAGCTCTCTGAGACTTTTGTTCTCGATGACGAAATGCGGCGACGTCTCGCCGAACTGAATCCGGTGTCAGCAGCGCGTCTGGCGAACCGGCTGATCGAAGCGCAAGAAAGAAAATACTGGGGGGCCGATGAGGACAGCATCGATGCCCTGAAACGGGCAGGAGAAGACCTCGAGGATTTCCTCGAGGGGGTCACTGGGGAGGTGGCAGCATGAATTCACCCAATCAACATATTCCGGTCAGCCAGATCGATCCGGGGAAAAATGTCGGCGACGGGGAGGGCAGCCTTCAGGTTCACCTCGAAGAGGACCTGATGCAGGTAAATGCCAAGGTGTTTGCCATTTACGGGAAAGGTGGCATCGGGAAAAGCACGACCTCCTCGAACCTCTCCGTCGCATTTTCCAAATTGGGCAAACGGGTGATACAGATTGGTTGCGATCCCAAGCACGATTCAACTTTTACCCTGACCAAGGCCTTGATGCCGACCGTCATAGATGTGCTCGAGTCAGTCGAGTTTCATGCCGAGGAATTACGACCCGATGACTACGTTCATGAAGGTTACAACGGGGTGATGTGTGTTGAGGCAGGTGGCCCGCCGGCAGGCACTGGCTGCGGCGGATATGTCGTCGGTCAGACGGTAAAACTGCTGAAACAGCATCACCTGCTGGATGACTCGGATGTTGTCATTTTTGATGTCTTGGGTGATGTGGTGTGCGGCGGGTTTGCGTCGCCGCTGCAACATGCGGAGCGGGCTCTGGTCGTAACAGCCAATGACTTCGATTCAATATTTGCCATGAACCGCATAGCCGCTGCTATCAAAGCCAAGTCAAAAAATTACGCGGTGCGGCTGGGAGGCGTGATCGCTAACCGCAGTGCCGATACGGATGAGATCGACCGGTTTAACGAGGCGGTAGGTTTGAAACGCCTCGCGCATTTCCCGGATTTGGATGTGATCAGAAAAAGCCGACTCAAAAAGTCCACGCTGTTCGAATTGTCCGATGCGCCGGGTTTGTCAGAAGTTTGCGATGAGTACCTCTCGCTGGCCGAACAGTTGTGGGCGGGCACCGAGCCATTGCCCTGCGAGCCCATGAAGGATCGCGATCTATTTGATTTTCTGGGGTTTGATTGATGTCGACAGCGACTTACCAAACGCGGCGTGACGAGATCGAGACTTACTTCGATCGCACGGCTGCGGATGCCTGGGCGGCGCTTACCTCTGATGCGCCGGTCAGCCGTATTCGACGCACAGTGCGCCGTGGCAGAGACGCCATGCGAGACACGCTGCTGAGCTGGTTGCCCGCAGATTTAACGGGGAGCACCCTGATCGATGCGGGTTGCGGCACCGGTTCGCTGGCGATTGAGGCAGCCCGGCGTGGTGCAGAGGTGGTGGCGGTTGATCTTTCGCCGACCTTGGTGAATTTGGCCCGCGAGCGGTTGCGAGGTCTGCGAGAAGACCTCGATGTCACCTTTTTAGTGGGAGATATGCGCGAACTCGGTCTCGGTTGTTTCGACTATGCCGTCGCAATGGACTCGATCATTCACTACGACGTCGCGGATGGCGTGCAGACCCTGAACGCGATAGCGGCGCAGATTGATCGCAAAATGGTATTTACCTTTGCACCAAGAACACCGCTGCTGTCGATTATGCATGCAACAGGGCGGTGGTTCCCAAAGGCAGATCGCGCTCCCTCGATAGAGCCGGTCTCCCCTCGGCGTCTGGGTGATCAGCTCGTCGAAATGGGGCTAATGGATCATTGGAAGACGGGGCGTTCGCATCGTGTCGATGTCGGATTCTACAAGTCCCACGCGATGGAGCTCATCCGCCGATGATGCGTCTGGCCGGCCTTTCAAAGGAGCGCCTTGGCGGAATAAGCCAACGGTGGCTGCCCTTTGCCGATGCGGCATCGGCGGAGCTGTCTCTGGGGCGATTGTTGCGGCTGTCGCTGTTTCAGTTGTCTACCGGCATGGCCATTGTGCTCCTGACCGGCACGCTCAATCGGGTAATGGTTGTCGAGTTGGGTCAAGCGGCATCCTGGGTGTCGCTCATGCTCGCCATCCCGCTTCTCTTGGCGCCAGCCCGCGCCCTGATCGGTTACCGCTCGGATCATCATCGATCTTTTCTGGGCTGGCGCCGAATTCCGTATCTCTGGTCGGGCACCATGCTGCATTTTGGCGGTCTGGCGTTCATGCCGTTTGCCTTGATCCTGATGACTGAGCCCCATTCTGGCCCGGCTTTTCTTGGCCCCAGTGCGGCTATGGGCGCGTTTTTACTGACGGGACTCGGGATGCATGTTGCCCAAACCGCCGGCCTCGCTTTGGCAACCGATCTCGCGACCGAGGAAACCCGAGCCCGGGTCGTGGCTCTGCTCTATTTCATGTTGCTCATCGGGATGATAGGCAGCGCGCTCATCTTTGCTGCGTTGCTGGCTGACTTTGGCTACGTGCGGCTTATACAGGTCATCCAGAGCGCTGCTGTCGTGACACTGGTTTTCAATGTGGTGGCGATGCTGAAGCAGGAAGTGAGGCGCCCGGATCTAACAGATCATGGTCTTGCCCGACCCAGTTTTGGCGCGGCGTGGCAGGAGTTCATTACCTTGCCTCTCGCGCGGCCCCTGCTTTGGGCGTTGGGTCTTGGCACCATGGGGTTCACCATGCAGGACATTTTGCTTGAACCCTATGGTGCTGAAGTGCTTGGGTTGTCTGTCGCGGGCACCACCTTACTCACGGCGCTGTTTGCTGGGGGCATGGTGTTGGCGTTGGTGCTGGCCGCGCGTCGGCTCGGGAAAGATGCGGACCCGATCAGGACCGCGGCCACCGGAATTCTGATCGGAATTGCTGCATTCGCGGCGGTTATTTTCTCGGCGCCGCTGCAGGCGCCGATCTTATTTCAACTGGGCGCGGTGTTGATCGGGCTCGGCAACGGGTTATTTGCTGTCGGCATGCTGACGGCCGCCATGGTATTTGGTGGCGCGAGGATGGCCGGGTTGACCTTGGGCGCATGGGGGGCAGTGCAAGCTGCCGCTGCCGGGTTGGCCATGTTTTCTGGGGGCGCGATTCGTGACCTGGTCACGAGTTGGGCTGATGCGGGGCACTTAGGCGTCGCATTGCAAACGCCCGCTTCAGGTTATGGAGCGGTTTATCACATTGAGATAGCGCTGTTGTTTATCGCGCTCGCGGCACTGGGGCGGCTCGTCAGGCGGCCCGGTGAAACGAGCGGCGACGGTAAACGGCTCGAGCTAGCGGATTTTCCGAGTTAATCACCACATTGGGAGGACTCTATTATGGGTACTGGTGCAATTACTGAATACATGGATGTCGCGCAACTTGCGCTGTATGTATTTTGGTTTTTCTTCTTTGGACTGGTGTTATATCTCCATCGCGAGGGCAAGCGGGAAGGATGGCCGCTGCAAATGTCCTCGGGGGATTTACGCCATGGGGTCGGCGGTATGCCTAAGCCCAAAACCTATCGTCTGGCGCACGGACAGGGTGAGCGGGTGAAGCCCGGACCCGAGCCGGCACAGTATGAAGTGAATGCGACGCCGATCTACGATGCCAGTGGTGCACCCATGCATCCGAACGGCGATCCGATGGTTGACGGTGTGGGTGCTGCGGCGTGGGCAACGCGTCCCGATAGCCCGGATCTGACAGTGGACGGGCGTCCACGGATTGTGCCGCTGCGGGTCGACACCGATCACGGTGTGAACAGCGGTGATCCTGACCCACGTGGCAAGGCTGTCTATGGCTGTGACGGTCAACAGGCCGCAACCGTCGTCGATCTGTGGGTCGATCGATCAGAACCGCATTTTCGCTATGCCGAGCTCGATGCCGGTGGCCGACGCATACTGCTACCGATGACCCTGGCAGTGGTAGCTGCTGACGGATCAATCAATGTGAAGTCGATCCGCTCAGACCAGTTTGCCCAAGTACCCGGTTTATCTAACCCGGATCAGGTAACGCTTCAGGAGGAGGACCGCATTACCGCCTTTTATGGTGGCGGGCACCTTTACGCTATGCCATCCCGATCGGAACCGCTGATATGGGTATGACAGAGTATGAAGACGAGCCAGTAGAGGGATTGCCCGGGCATCTGCCGGAGGGCGAAGCGATGATCTGGCAGGGGCGGCCCAATGTGGGCGCCATGGCCAAGCGCGTGTTTTACGTGCCGCATTTGGCAGCCTACTTTGGCTTGTTGATAGCGGGCCATACCATTTATCGCTTGATGGAGGGGGTTGCGGGTGCTCAGGTCCTGGGTACTTTGGCGTGGCAGTCGGGTTTGGCCGGGGTGGTGTTAATCCTGCTCTGGTGGCTGTCACGGTCCTACGCAAAATCCGTCCTGTACACGCTCACCAGTGAGCGTCTGGTGATCCGTTCAGGGGTGGCATTGCCTATGATGGTGAATGTGCCGATTGAGCAGATTACCGCAGCTGACCTGCGCGTACATCGAGACGGCACCGGCGACATCCTGTTAACCGCATCGGAGGATCGCAAGCTTTACTGGGTACTGTTGTGGCCCAACGTCTCGCCTTGGTATGCGCGACCGGTGAAGCCGTTACTGCGCGGCCTTGAAAATCCCCACCACGCCGCGAGGGCTTTCGCTGACGTGGCACGGCAGCATTACGCCGTCACGGAGACAACTGGCATGCAACACGCTCCAGCGCTTGGCGCTGGGGGTCCTGTGCCAGTGGGGTAGAGAAGGCATGACCGGGGGGCAGACAGCGGCGCAGTCAACACTCAGACACCCAATGGTCTGGGTGGTCTTGGCTATGGCGTTATTGTGGACATGGGGGGTAGCGCGGGACGATACCGCCTATGTCCCGCCTTCGCCACAGCCTGCTGCCACGGTCAGTTCAACTGATCTGCTTTTTGTCGATGGTCCAGCGGGCCAGATTGTTGTGCGTGAGGCGATAACGGGAGAGGAATTGGCTCGATACTCCTCGGGCGATGGGAGTTTCCTCCGCGGCGTTCTTAGGAGTCTCGTTAGAGAGCGACGGGTAAGGGATCTTGAGCCCGGTGGCGCCTTTCATCTTGCACTGCTCGATAACGGGAGTCTTGTAATCTCCGATCCCGAGACCGGGTATTGGATGGCCTTGGAGGCTTTCGGGATCGATAATCGTCGCGCCTTTGCCGAGTTGCTTGATCGCGCTCATCACTCCACAGGGATTGCCGCTACAGATGTGGGGATGGGCCGATGATCTGGCTGGCGCTGGTCGTGTCCGTGCTCCTATGGTGGCTGATGACCGGCCTGGCCCTGATGAGTGTGCACCAATCGGCTACCGTTAGAAAAATGATCTTCGGCGTTTCCAGCGTGTTGACGCTCATCGCCCTGCTGGGCGTTGAGACCAATGCGGCGGCTCAAACGTCGTTTGCAACGCTGGCTGGATTTGCGATGGCAATGCTGATTTGGGCCTGGCTGGAGCTCAGTTATTTGATGGGTTACATCACTGGGCCGGTGAAGCAACCTGCCGTCGCGGCGATGGGTGTCCCCAAACGGTTTGCCCGGGCCTTGGGCACGACGATTTATCACGAACTGTTGGTGGTGGGTGTGGTTGGCGTCGTCTGTGTGCTTGGCGCCGGTCTGCCTAATCCGACGATTCAGAACACGCTCGCGGTTTTGTGGTTGATGCGCTGGAGCACCAAACTCAATCTATTTTTTGGCGTAAAGCACTTTAACAGCCAGTGGTTGCCCGAAAACCTGCGTTATATCACTTCCTATTTGAGCGCAGGGCAGAATAGTTGGTTTTCAATTTTTTCGACGCTTTTAGCAGCATTTTGTACCTATATATTGTTTTTTTGGGGCCAGATGGCGACAGACCCAGCGGCTGCATTGTCGCTTTTTCTGATCGCCTGGCTCGCGGGCTTGGCGGTGTTGGAGCATGTTTTTTTGATGATGCCAATGGGCGAGAGCGCTTTATGGCGTTGGGCCGAGGTTAACCTTCGTAAATCGCCTTAACCCAAATGTCCAGCGATTGTCCAAGTTTTTCTTGACGGGATGCGGTGTTGGTCATAGGGTGGAGCTAAGCGGTCTGAAAATAACAGACTGGCTGGAGCTTCCTTAGACGCTACCGTTAGCGGTGTTCGGTGTCGCCATTTGGTAGAAACCAGACAGCAGGGCAGTAGGGGGCAGTAATGAAGTCAAGTAAGGGGGCGTTGCCGCCATCGCTATCAGCGCAACCGCTGGTCAGGCCAGCGGAGGCGGCATCACTGGGTGAGGGTGCCGTTCGGGTCGACCCTACGCTACTAAAACCCTATTTTGCAGAACTGCAGGGCGACGAGGGCACTGATCTAGCGCTTAACGTTCATTTGCCGTTCTGCCCTTCCCGATGCTTGAGCTGTGATCGCGTCGCGGTGGTGCAACATCGTGAGGATGAAATCGACCGCTACATTGCCCACCTTGAGCAGGAATTAGCGTTGATCGCCGAAGCGGTTGGCGGGCAGCGCCTGCTTGCCCGAGTGCATTTTGGCGGCGGTTCTCCCAACCACCTCTCTGACCTTGCGTTGGCAACGCTCTTCTCTCACATCAACCGCCATTTTTCGATCAGCGCTACGACCCGGATTTCCATGGAGTTGAATCCACGGCGCACTTCGCGCGCGCAACTCAATTTTTTGAAAGGGTTGGGAGTAGGGCAGATTAAACTGGAAGTTCGCGATGTTGATGCCAAAGTTCAGCAAGAAATTGGCCGCATCCATTCTCTCGAGCTTTTGGAGGATGTGATTTCTATCGCCCATGGCGTGGCGTTTGAATCTCTTGGAATGGATTACCTCATCGGGTTGCCGGGTCAAACCGTTGAATCCTGTGAGCAGAGTATCGAGGCAATAATATCGCTGGCGCCTGATGCGCTGGTGTGTTTGCCGTTTCATCGTCGGGAGTCGGCCTTCCCGCATCAGATAGCGGTCGACGCGCAGCACCTGCCCTCGCTGGCAGATCGTTTGGTAATGTTCAATCAGGTACAGCTGGGGTTTGAGGATGCGGGCTATGAGTGGGTCGGGCTGAATGTCTTTGCCAAGCCAGATCACGAGCTGTCGCTTGCGCAAAGTACGGGAACGCTGGGCCTCAACGTGCTGGGTTACGTGCCGGAGAAGGCGCTGTCGGTGTTAGGTGTGGGCTTGGGATCATTGAGTGAGGTGCCCGGTCTCATCTATCAAAACGAGGCGAACCTGACCAACTGGCACACCCTCATTGAATCAGGCGTGTTGTCTGCCCACTCGGCGGTGGTCGCGGATGAGAGCGAGATATTGAGACGTAAGGTCCTACGAGGTCTGATTTGCCGTCAGCACCTGCGTCCCGCTGACCTCAGTCCCGGGCAAGAAGCCGAATGGTTATCGCCTCTCGTTGACCAGGGCTACGCGACCAAGGAGCAGGGGGGCTACCTGCTGACGGAACTGGGTCGCTCAGTGCTGCCGCATTTATGGACGGACTCTTCGCCCACATTCAGGGCGATCTGACCAGCCAAGCACTGTTGCCTGATCATTAGTTCAGGTGACCGGCCAGCCAACTCCAATTTCAGATAGTGTGGTGCTGTGCTCCCCGGACCGAAGTGCCTGCCACTCGAGTTTGAACCACGGTGTCAGCGTTTCGGGTGTTGTCTCCACCCACTCATCCAGCGTTTGCGGTGCAATCCATTGCCAATTGGCGATTTCCAGCGAGTTGGGGGATGGATCTTCATCAGTGATGCCCACGTAGACGGAGCAGAGTTCGTGTTCTGCGCCAAATTCATCAAATTGTGCTTGATAGCGAAAACGATGGGTGAAGGTCAGGTTACAGCTTATCCCCAATTCCTCTGCTAGCCGCCGCTTCGTGGCCACCCCGTAGGATTCACCCCGCCGCGGATGACTGCAACAGGTGTTGGACCAAAATAACGGCCACAGACGTTTATGGTGGCTACGTTGCTGTAGCAGCACCTCGCCATTGTGATTAAAAAGGAAGATCGAGAAGGCGCGATGAAGGGTGCCGGAGCCCTCATGCACCTCAGCTTTGGTGCCGTGACCCAAAATGCGGTCTTGCGCGTCGACAATAATAAGTGCCTCATCATCGAAAGAGACCCGCTCGTCTTGTGTCAGCGCGGAATTCATCAGGTGTTCCCCAAAAATAAAATGACCCGCCTCCGCGTGGAAAGCAGAGCCAGAATAGCAGTTTAGTCTTCGTGGCGATCGACAGCTCTGGGGGCAGGGTGATCGCAGACTTTCCGCTTCTGACTCTACCGGTTCAGCCTAACGGCCTCACCACGGGTCGTAAATTTTCAGGCCCCCGGGAGGGGCCTGTAACACGTGTTAGCTCCGTGCAGGAGGCATAGCCTCTTGCTGTGAGCTAACGGCAAGGCCGCCGCCGTTGGGATCACCTAACCAGTTGTATCTGTCGGTACTCAACAGAATGAAATGGATAGTCAGTGCCAGCGTAAACAGTGCCACTGTCAGACCCGTCAGGACTTGGCGTGGATCGAATAACATCCAGAATCTGTGCATAAATTGTCTCCGTTATCTAATTACTAGTAACCGCTGGCTCTTAGAACCAAGGCTTCCATACGTAGAGCAAATAATGCGCAACGATCGCGATGCCCACGAAGCCAATGAGTCCAGTCACATAAGCTGAATGGAATTCTTTGGCTTCGCTTTCAGACAAACTACTCATGGTAAATACCTCCCATGTACGTTTGTTTTTTTACATTTGCCGACTGATTTCACCGAAGTGCTTTCAGACGACGCCTTTTGGATTAAAACTTCACTCGCGAGTGTCGTATTCATCCTTCCCGAACTGACCAAATCGGTCGGTTCAAGAACTGTCCCACCCGTAACGCTGGTGGGTGGAGGCGAGAACCATTCTCGCCTCGATTAATGCTTCAATAAGCCTCTCCTGAGGATGCGTCCTCCTGCTCTAGACTTGCGCTCTCCATCTCCATCCCCTGAATGGCCTCTACCGCGTCTTCGACCATCTCCTCCATGGCGTCTATCGCTTCCTCAACCGGGTCGGTCGGGGCGGGAGCGAGTGCGCCAAGGTTGGGGTAATCCGCCAGCATGTTCGCGCCCAGCAACGGTTGGTATGCGCCCTGATGGCAGGTAGCACAGTTCACCTTTTGTGCGTCGCCCAGAGGGCCCTGGCGATAGGCGGGCAACCAAGCGTTGGTCGGGTTGATGTACTCATTGTTCATCTCCTTGACCATCTGCTGACCATGCCAGGCCTTGACGCGCTCGGAGTTGCTCTGTTCCCAGGAGGCGAACGCGCGACTGTTGTGACAGTGTGTGCAGTTCACGCCGAGTGCGTCGGAGTAGTGCATCATCAAGCTGTAGACGTACTCGGTACTCTCAATCGATGCCTCATGCCCGGTGGGCAGTGCGGTATCACCGGCGACTCGAGCAGCGTTGTCCTCAAGCAAGTAGCGTGTGAAAGGGTCGAAAGGGAGTGATGCGTAGGCATTGGACGCCTGATGGGCCACATTCTGCATCTGGTGCACGTGGCCTGACGCATGTCTTGGAGCGACGCCAATGGTCCACACCTGTTCGGGCACGTTGTTGCCGCGGTGGCAGGTGTAGCATGTCACGCCCGCGCCACCCACGTGGGCTCCCCAGTTCTGGTTGGCGTTCTGGGTCATGGCGATCATCACTCTTGCTACTTTCTTCGTGTAGAGCGTGTCCTCCTCAAAGCCTTCCCCGGCGACATGGCAGTAGTTGCAGCCCTGCTCGGGTGAGACCCATTGTGTGATTGCCGCCATCAGTCGGGTGAATTCGCCGACTGAGAGGTGACCGAGGACCTCGACGTTCTGGTAGATATCCGCGGCTTTTGGGCCTTCGGCACTCACAGCGGGGATCGCAGCCGGGACTTGATTGGCGGCGACGATCTCTTGGAGTGCTTCAGGGCTGTATACCGCCTCCATCCCGGTGCCACGATAGCCACGCTGCACAGTCTCCT
>Ga0181559_10004559_pt1 | contig 13414 bp, 7 predicted proteins | sample 011ome_21_FD_133752 | JGI IMG/M metagenome (GOLD analysis project Ga0181559, IMG submission 133752) | Coastal salt marsh microbial communities from the Groves Creek Marsh, Skidaway Island, Georgia - 011508AT metaG (megahit assembly) | ecosystem: Environmental > Aquatic > Marine > Intertidal zone...
AGCCGCGCCGAGCCTTACGCGCGCGAGTGGCTCCCACTGCCTGCGCTTCGAGGCTGTCGCGTCGCGTGCGGACGCTGAGCCGCGCACGGAAGAGTGCGAGTGCAGGAGCCACGTGGGAGGTGAAGAAAAAGCCGCGCGGGAGCCCAGTGCGTGCGGACTGCGGGTGAGCACGCAGTAGTCCAGGTGCAGTTCGTTTCCAGCCCAGCTACTACGGCTCGTGCGAAATCTATGCTCGGGGCGCAGTGCTTGCGGCGCGTCCGGACGCGATGTCGGACGACCGCGCGCTCAAGTCGTGGGTCAGCGATCAGCTCCATGGGCTGCTGGGGTTCGCGGAGGGAAACTTGGCGTCGTACGTCGTCGGTCTAGGTACGTCCCGACGCGAACGGCCCTTCCCCCGTCGCCGAGGAATCGACCTTCACTCGTTCCCCGCCGCGTGTCTCTCACGTGAGAGACAACCTCTGACCTCCGTCCGGTCCCATCCCGGCCCTGTCTCTTCCCCACGCCCCCTCGCTCCGCAGGCAAGAAGGCGTCGCACGCCTCGGCGCTCGCCGCGCAGCTCGTGTCGCAGGGTCTGCCCGACACGCCCGCGACGCGAGCGTTCGCCGCGAGCCTCATCGATCGCGTGCCCGGCGCGGGCGGCGGTGGCGGGCGCGCGCCGAGCGCGTACAAGCGGGACGAGCGCGAGGCGGCGGCGCTCGCGGCGAAGAACCGCTCGTACGCCATGCTCGAGGATGACGACGAGGACGCGCGCGCGGGGCCGAGCGAGTCGCGAGGGAGCGGCGGCACGAAGGAGGCGCGGAGGCGTCGGGTCGAGGAGAAGCACGGCAAACGCTTACGTAAGCGGCGGGAGGATGACGACGACGCGAGCGATTCGGAGGATCGACCGAGCGGTTCAGGGCGCGCAGACGTGTTTCGTGAGAGTAGAGGCGACAGGAACTCGCCCTCGGAGGATCCGGAGACGCGTTTGGCGCGCGAGAAGGAAGAGGCGCGCGCGGCGGATCTGGCGGAACGCGACGCGTTCGCCGACCGGCTCCGGCGCCGCGACGAGCAGCACACGAAGCGCTTTACCGATCCCGCGGGGCGTACGGACGCGGAGGCGAACACGGACGTTTTGAAAGAGTCGTCCCTCCCTGACTTGCGCAAGGTGTCGCGCGAGGAGTACCTGCGCAAGCGCGAGGCGCAGAAGCTGGAGGAGCTCAAGGAGAGTCTCGAGGACGAGAAGACTTTGTTCCAGGGCGTCGAGCTCAGCGAGAAGGAAAAGCGGGACGTCGCGTACCGCCGCCGGGTGTACGAGCTGGCGACCGCGCAGATTCGGGACATCGACTCGATCATGGAGGACCGGTACCGCCTGCCCTCGTCGTACGATGAGAGCGGCCAGGCGGGGCAGGACGAGAGGCTCAAAGCCGCGCTGCGCAGGTACAAAGACCCGGACGGCGAAGATGCCAATCCGAACGCCGAGCAGGAGCGGTGGGAGAAGCACCAGATCGCGAAGGTCACGACGTCGTACGGCGCGAAGGACGGGGGCGGCGGTGCGGACCGGCAGAAGCAGTACGAGTACGTGTTCGAGGACCAGATCGCGTTCGTGGAGGACGAGGTGCTGGGAGGCACCGGGGGCGGCGACTCCGACTCGGGCGGGTCCTCGGAAGGCTCCGAAGGCCGGGACGGCGCGCGGCGCGAGAGCAAGAAACGGCGCCGCGCGTTGTCTTCCAAGGACGGTCGCGACGCCGAGCGCGCCTTGGCGCTGCAGAAGAAGCAGGACGCGAGTTTGACTGAGCGCGAGGCGATGGCCAAGACGCGCGCGTCTCTGCCCATCTACGCGTACAGGGAGGACCTCATACGCGCCGTGGAGGACCACCAGGTTGTCGTGATTGTGGGCGAGACGGGCTCGGGCAAGACGACGCAGATCCCGCAGTACATGTGGGAGGCGGGGTTCGCGCGGGAGGGCCAGAAGATCGGGTGTACGCAGCCGCGCCGCGTGGCGGCGATGTCCGTCTCCGCGCGCGTCGCCGAGGAGGCTGGCGTGAAGCTGGGGAACGAGGTCGGGTACAGCATTCGGTTCGAGGACTGCACGTCCGAGAAGACCAAGCTGAAGTACATGACGGACGGCATGCTGCTGCGCGAGTTTTTGGGCGAGCCCGACCTCGCGTCGTACGCGGTGATGATGGTGGACGAGGCGCACGAGCGGACACTGCACACGGACATTCTGTTTGGTTTGGTGAAGGATATCGCGCGGTTCCGCCCGGAAATCAAGCTGCTCATCTCCTCCGCCACCCTGGACGCGGAGAAGTTCAGCGAGTACTTTGACTTCGCGCCCATCTTCCGCATCCCCGGCCGGCGGTACCCGGTGGACATCCTGTACACCAAGCAGCCCGAGGCGGATTTCCTGGACGCCGCCGTGGTGACGGTCCTGCAGATCCACGTCACGCAGCCCCCGGGCGATATCCTGGTGTTCTGCACCGGCCAGGAGGAGATCGAGACCGCGGAGGAGACCATCAAGCAGCGGATCAGATCGATGGGCGGGAAGGTGCCCGAGCTGGTGGTGGCGCCCATCTACGCGTCCCTGCCCTCCGACTTGCAGGCGCGCATCTTCGAGCCACCGCCGAAAGGCGGGCGCAAGGTGGTGCTGGCGACGAACATCGCGGAGACGTCGCTGACGATCGACGGGATCAAGTACGTGATCGACCCCGGGTTCTGCAAGCAGAAGAGCTACAACCCGCGAACCGGGATGGAATCGCTGATGGTGACGCCGACGAGCCAAGCGTCGGCTTTGCAGCGCGCCGGGCGCGCCGGGCGCACGGCGCCTGGCAAGTGCTTCCGCCTGTACACGGCGTGGAGTTTCCAGAACGAGCTCGACGCGAACACCGTGCCGGAGATCCAGCGCACGAACCTGGGGAACGTGGTTCTGATGCTCAAGTCGCTCGGGATCAACGACCTGATGCACTTCGACTTCATGGACGCGCCCCCCGCCGAGACTTTGCTGAGAGCGCTCGAGCAGCTCTACGCGCTCGGCGCGCTCAACGACCGCGGCGAGCTCACAAAGCTCGGTCGTCGCATGGCGGAGTTCCCGCTCGACCCCATGCTGAGCAAAACGCTCGTCGCCGCGGACACGTACGGGTGCTCCGAAGAGATCGCGACCGTCTGCTGCATGCTGTCCAGCGGGAACACCATCTTCTACCGCCCGAAAGATAAGATCCAACTCGCCGACCACGCGCACCAGGCGTTTCACGCCGGCGCCGTCGGCGACCACGTCGCGCTCCTCAACGTGTACTCGCAGTGGGCGGACAGCGAGTTCTCCACGCAGTGGTGCTACGAGAACTTCGTGCAGGTGCGGTCGATGAAGCGCGCGCGGGACATCAGGGATCAGCTCGTGGCGTTGCTGGAACGCGTGGAGATCGAGCTCAAGTCGGATTCCAAAAACCTGGAAGCCGTGCGCAAGTGCGTCGCGGCGGGGTTCTTCTACCACGCCGCGAAGCTCCAGAAGAACGGCGCGTACCGCACGGTGAAGAACCCGCAGACGGTGAGCATCCACCCCAGCAGCGGGCTGGCGAAGGAGCTGCCTCGGTGGGTGGTGTACCACGAGCTGGTGTTCACCACCAAGGAGTACATGCGGCAGGTGATCGAAATCAAGCCCGAGTGGCTGGTGGAAATCGCGCCGCACTACTACAAGAGGAAGGAGATCGAGGACGGCGCCGGCGCAAAGATGCCCGTCGGGAAGGGCAAGGCGGGACTCTAGCGGGACTCTAGCGGGCTAGCGGGCGTGATTCGTCTGACGTACACACGCGCGTAGAAAGAGAGAGAGAAGAGACGCACAGACGACTGTGTTCGCTTCGCGCGCGCCGCCTTCTCGAAATTCGCCGTTAAGTATTCATATTACACGCGACTCGCGCGCAGCGCAGTCTCGCTCGGCTCATATGTCGTCAAAAAATAACGCAGCGTCTCCTCTCACGTTCTCCCAACCCCGCGTCCGGGCGCGCGCTCTCCGAGCGCGCGCTGGCGCGCACCCACAAGTGTCGTGACGTAGTCCTTTACGCGGCGACGTCCTTGATCGCGGCGGCGACCGTGAACAGGGTGGGGGGCACGACGAGGCACGCGCCGATGACGCCGAGCGCGATGCCGGCGTCGGCGGGGCCCTCGATCTTGCCGTTGAGCGCCTTGGAGACGGACATCTCCATGGCGGTGTCGATGGTGCCGTCGATGGGCTTGACGATGAAGGGGATCGCGGCGAGGCCGATCACGGTGGGCAGCGCCTTGGCGATGTCGCCGTCGATGTGGCCGAGCGCGAGCGCCGTCGAGGTGGCGTTCACCACGCAGCGGATGAACGAGCCGGGCCAGAACACCGACGCGAGCATCTGCCAGGTGAAGGTGTCGAGAGACACGATCGCGCCGCGCTTCATCTTCTGGGACTCGTCTGTTGGCGAAAGGCGAGGAGGGAAGGAGGTTTTGGGTTCGGCACGACACGAAGGAGGGAGCGGAGAAAGGGTCAGTCGCCGGGAAGACGGAAACCGCGCCGCCGCGGCGAGCTCGCAAAATTTCGAGAACGTCCACAGGGTCAAACCGACGCCCATCGGGATGTTTGAACCGTGGAACGGTTCGGATGAGAAACGGATGTGTTTCGGGTCGCGTTGGTCGTCGTCCGAGAATGGGTGAAGGGACACGCACCAGCCTCGCCGTCGGCGGCCTTCTTGCCCTTGTCGATGGTGTCCGCGAGCACGTAGAGCGCTGATCGGGTGAGGAGAGGAAGGATCGGCGCGGTCAGTCTCGGCGGAATCGAGCTCCGGCGCGCGCGGCGCGCGTCCCCGCGCGGGGGGGTGCCGCGGAGAGATCTTTCTTTTTCTCGCGGAGATTTCGAACGTTCGGGAGGTGGCGCGCGCGCGGGACGTACCGGCGACGCCGTAGGAGGCGGGGACACCCCAGCCGGGGAGGAACGCAACGAACGCCTCGCCAACCTCGTTGGAGTAGCCCATGTAGCGGAGGGGGGTGTCGCGGTACAGGTCGACCTCGCCGTCGGGGGACGGGGAGGAGGAGTTGGCCTGGACCGAGAAGCGAGCCTTGGCGACGGGCGCCTTGCGCGCGACGTGCGCGGCAAGAGGGTTGAACTTCTTGGCGCCGACGCGGCGGATGGCCGCGGCGTTGACGGCGACGGCGGAGGTGGAGCGGACAGCGAACATCTTGGTATGTGGAAGTGTGCGTAAAGTGGCGAGCGAGGCGCGCGGGCGATGGTTTAAGAAAAAAAACGGGTGACACGCCCAGGTGGCAGCGCGCGCCAGAATCAGAGGTCGTGGCGGCTTCTAAAAGCGCGTGGGTGCCGAACCTGCGAAAATCGAGCCGCATTTTTCTCGGTTTGGAAATTTTTGCCAAACCGCATCAACCGCGCACAGCGTTTCAGTCAGGAATCTGATTCGGAAGTGTCCGTCCGAAACCGCGGAAGCGGAAAAATCCACGGGTGCCAAGTGAGGGTGCCCTGCACCTTTGCGCGGCTGTGGTTCGATCGCTTTTCGCTCGGCGCGCGCGAAAAATTGCGCGACCGACCGGCACGCTCCGCGAACGAAGCGAGCTCGGCGCGAGCGTCGCGCTCGTGCCCGGCGAGAAAGTGATTCGCGCGCGATGGGCGGCGACGGGCCCGCGCCCCGTGTGGTGGTCCTCCTCAGGGAAGACCCTGCCGGCGGGAACCCGCGTGGGGTCGATGCGGGCGCGAGCGGGTCGCGGGCGCGGGAAGGCCGGCGACGCGACGGCGAGAGCGCGGCGAGCGGAAAGGCGAGCCTGGAAAGGAAGGACGACGTGCGCGAGGCGGCGTACGAGCGCGCGCGCGAGCGCATCTTCGGCGGGGGGAGTTCGCGGGACGACTCGCCCACCTCGCGTTGGTCGGGGAGGTCGGGGAGCCATTCCGGGGCGTCCAGTCGCTCGGCGAGCCCGAGCGGCGCGGGAGCGCGCTCGAGACCTCCGGTGGCCATCGTGCGCGACCGCGCGGCGGACCTGAAGGATCCGGACTTCACCAGAGGCGCGACGCGCTTCGCGCCCGGGGTGGACGACACGCAGACGTACGCGGACGTGCGGCGCGCGGACGGGGCGCGAAGCGCGCGGCGAGGCGACGGAACGACGCGGGGCGACGACCCGAGACGTTCCCGCGCCGCTCGGCGGTCCGGCTGCTCGACCGAGCCGAGAAACGAACGACGCGAGAAGAAAACGGAGTTTTCACATATAAAAAAAAACAAGGGGGGTCCGGCGAACGCCGAGTGTTTCGTGTGCGGCGTCGTGGGGCACTACGCGCGCGATTGCCCCGAAGACGACCGCCGCGGAAACGACGTACGCGTCGTACCGACGGCGGCGCCCGAGCCTCCGCCCCCCGAGCCTCCGAGCCTCGCGTCGCTCGACGACGCGACGCCGCGCGAGGCGGAGGACGCGCGGTTCGACGACGCCGAGCACGCGCGCGTAGACACGGGCTGGCTCGGGGACGCGCGCGCGGCGACGCTCGCGCCGGACGCGCGGTCGCGCCTGGGCCTCGACGCGTTCGCGGCGCTCGGGTTCAAGTCAGCGGGCGCCGCCGCCGACGCGAACGCGAACGCGAACGCGAACGCGAACGCGGCGGGCGGTCTCCGGCCGGTCGGGGCCGGGGCCCACCGCCGGCTCGTTCCGAGGGCGCGGAAGTAGAGGCACCATCGACGTACGTAGGCGGAGGACGTAGGCGCGTTCATGCCTTCTCAAAAAATTCCGGACTCCGCTCATGCGTGGTCTTAGTCTAAGACTACGACCGTGTGTTCGTCGTGCGCAGATGTGAACGAGACGACCGCGTCGACCGCGTCGAGACGATTTTTTTTTAAAGAGTGTGTTGATAGTACAGCGCGAGAGACTCCGGGCGCGCGCGTTCGGAGCGCTCGTTTTTTTCCTCCCGAATCGAAGGGCAACTCTCCGACGCGTCTTGAAGCCTCGCTTCCTTTCCGAACGATGCGTTCGTCCGCCTCTTTGTCTACGCGCAGACGTTGAGGTGCCCCTCGGCGGCGATCTCATCCACGCTGAGCGTCTCCACGTCGCCCGTGGCGTACAGAACCTTCGCCGTGCGCGCGCGCTGGTTCAGAGACACCACCTCGGCTTTGTACCACATCCCGTCGTCGGGCCAATACAGCTGGCGGTTCGGTGGTTCGTCGACGTAAAAAAGTCGCGGGGAGCGAGGGAGGCGCGGCGAAGAAGGAGCGTTCGGGTCAGCGCTCGGCGCTCGCGAAAGAAACATAAAGAAACCGCGCGACGAAAAAACCCGAATTGAAACCAGCCTGTGGGTCGACCGACCGTGAACCACCCCGCGTTTTCGGGTGAACCGCGCTCACGTCCCTTTCAAAAAAGATCGACCGAATCGCCCGCGAAAACCGTCGAATCCCGCGGGAGAGCCGCCGCTTTCGCACGCCGGCTGCGCGAACGGCGCGTGGATGGCGGAAAACGGCTCGGCGCGCGCGCGCCGGACATCGCGCGTACCTCGATCTGGGCGTTGTTAAGGGGCGCCAGGCTCGCGTCGGCTTTCAAGATGAACCCCGGGGAGGGTTTCTTGATCCCCGCGGGATTCAGCGAGCTCCCCATGGCTTGCTTTTTCGCGGGAGGCTGCGGAGGAGAGGGAGGGCGTTAGGCACACCGGCGGCAAGGAGGAATGCGCGAAACACGACATGCGACGGCTTTTCGGGAGAGGCGAGTCGGGGAGCGAGGCGTACCTGCACCACGGCGGGGGGCTTTTTGTTCGCCTTGGGCTTGGCGGTCGCCTTGCCAGAGAGGATCTCGTACACCGTGGGAAGCGCGTTGATGCGCTTGAAGAGTTTCTCCCTGTGCGCGTGAACGGGGCGGGGACGGTGAGCGGCTTTCTCGGTGTTGTATTAGGGTCGTTTTCGCGAAACGGGACCCGCGGAGGAGGAATTTCGCGTTGGAGCGCGGAGGATTCGACCGGGAAACGTACCGCTCCTTCCCGTCGAACTTGGCGCCGTAATAGAACGCCACCGCCATCAGCCACGCGTCGGAGTGCACCGCGACGAGCGCGAGCCAGTCCTTCCTCTGCGAGTTCGGAGCGCGAGCGCGGGGTCAGTCTTCGGGCGCGGGGGTGGGGAAAATGCGCGAGAGGAGGGTAAACAACGAGCGGAAATCTTTGGCATGGCGGTCGGGAAAGCGCACCTGCATGCCGTCGCGAGCGAAGTTGATTCCGAGCGCCGGCTCGGGAAGCTCCGGAGGCACCTCCTCCGCGGGGAGCTGCACTTCCCACGTCCCGTCGGGGTTGCCATACAGGCACAGGTTCTCCTTGTCGGGGTCGGACTGCGAGTAGAAATCCTCGACGTCTGTGTTCGCGAGGCGGTGGGGGGCGGGTACGCGCGGCGTCGAGGTCAGCGAGCGGTGACAGGCCCGGAGGATCACGTCGAGAAGACGTTTCGCGGGAAAAAACCGCGCGCGACCTGTCGTGCCGCGCGCGCGCGGGCGATACCGACGAAGAGGCGGTTTCCTAAATCCCGGGAAACCGCCGGTTTCCCGCATCCCGGGAACGGGCGCCGGGGCGGCTTCGACGGCCGACGCGACGCGAGCGTGGGTGCCGGCCACATACCTGAGGTGAGCGCCTTAATCAAGCCCTCGCGGCGGTTCTGGAAGTTGTCCGCGACGTCTTCGACCGTGCGTGGAGCCTCCATTGCAGACGGAGGAAGATTTCAAAGCCGCGCCGTCCGGATCCGGCGCGCGAAACGCGAGCGCGGTGGCGTTCGATGCGCGGACGACGCACGAATCGAGGCACGGGGCGTGCGACGAGCGTGCGAGTGACGTTCCCGGCTCGGCGGACGAGGCTTGGGACGTGTGCGCCTCGCAATGCGGCCGCGATTTCCCGTACGCAGTCTTTTTTCACGGCCGAAGCGACTGGCGCCATTTGTTTGCTTTTTCCCTCCACCGTTTTTGTTTCTGTGCCACTGTGCTGGAGCGGCGGGCGCAAAAGAACAAACGAGCGGTCGACGGACGAATCTTTCACAGTCACCGGAGTCGACGTGGAGGCTGGCGAAAATGGATCCGATTACATCTGGTGCGCGACGAGCGCATCCTCGCCCAGCTCGCGCCTGCATACCAGGAAGAAGTCCACGCACGCCGCCGCCCACCGCCTGGGCTCCAGCGGCGGCGACCGCGTCGCGAGCGCGCAGAATGCCTCGCGCGCGCCAGGCGACGCCGGCGCCGCCGCATCCGGGAACGACGCGTCGGCGAGCGTCTGTGTCAAAAAAACATCAACCGCCGCTCCGTACGTCGCGCGCAGCGCGCACAGGACCTGCGCGAGCGGGCGCAGGCACTGCCTGGGCGCGTGGTCGGCGCCCGCGACCAGGCACGCTGCGACGCACGCCTCACCGCTCGCCGAGGAGAAGAAGGCGTCCACGGACCGCGCGCGTCCCGCGCGCCACGTCTCTCCGCGCGCGGCGGCTTCGCCGGGCGCCGCCGCAATCGACAGAAGCGCCGTCGCCGCGCGCGTGGCTTCGCGCTCGCGCGTGCTCAGCGCGGCGACCGCGACGGAGAGCGCGGTGTGGCACGCGAGCGTGGGCTGATCGCCCTGCGTGCGCCCGTGCGTCGCGTTGAGGAACACGAACGGCGCGAACGTGGCCATCTTGTGCGCGCACTCGAAGAGCGCGCGCGCCACCTCCGCCTTGTCGGCGATTGGGTGCGCGGAGAGGCACGCCGCCGCCGACTCGACGCACGAACCAAACGCCGGACAAAACAACGCGCAAAGGCGTTCGTTCTCGTGCGTTCTCGTGCTCGCTCCCGCCGGTAGGGCCGATTCGACACCCGAATCGTGTGTCGAATCGGGCGCGTTGAAAGAAAAGCACGCCTCCGCGGCGGTCGCCAGCGCGTCCAGGCACGAAGCGTGGTGGTGCGCGGCGAACGCGTTCACGAGCGCCTCGAGCACGCGCGGCGCGACGGCGACGCCGCGCGCCTTGGCGCACAGCAGCGCCTTCTCGAACACCGCGGACGTGGCGTCCGCCACCGCGGGCACGGAACGCCACGGCTCGGCGGTGAACGCGACGAGTGTCGGCCACGCCTCGCCGAGCGCCGCGAGCGCGGGGTGCTCCAGCTCGCTGGGGGACGATTCACTACCGGACGTCTTTTGTGTCACGCGCCGCGCCGCCGCGTCGAACCCGGGAAACTCCAAAAAACGCACCGCGCTCGCGAAGAGCTTGAGCTCGGCGGCGAGCGCGCTCGGGAGCTCGCCGGTGGTTTCGGCGCGCGCCGCGTGGCGCGCGGCGCGCGCCATGATGGGCGCGGTGAGCCGCTTCGCACACGCCGCGGCCTCGCGCGGGTCCGCCACCGCGGCGACCACGCGCGCCAAACCCTCCGCGACGCCGGCGCGATCATCGTCGCCGTCCACGCCGCCGCCGCCGAACGCGCCGGCGGCGTCGCCGCCGCCGTTACTAAACGCGGGCGGCGCCTCGGGCAGCGCCGATTCCGCGGCGTCCAGGAGCCCATGCACGGTCTCGCGCCGCGCGAACGCGTCCGCGCACTGCGCGCAGAGCGCGTGGAACGCGCCGGAGGCGTGCCCGAACGCCTCGGGCGCCTGGAGCGCCGCGAGCAGGTACGCCGCGCACCCGCGCGCGACGCCCTCCGGGTCGCCGCGGCCGGCGGCCTGCCCGAGCCAGGGCGCGTACGCGCCCACGACCCGCGCGGCGGCGGCCACCACCAGCGGGTGCGACGCGAACACCGCGCTCTTCGGTCCCGGGTTCGAGCCCCGCGCGTCGCCGATGCGCGTGAGCGTCTGCCGCAGGAACGCATCCGTGCCCTCGCGCGCGCGCGTCTCCGCCGGGGTCTCGCGCTCGCGCGCGACGCTGGCGCGCGTGCGCACGACCAGCCGCTTCGCCGCGCTGGCGGCGGCGCGCGCCATGAACAGCGCGCTCTCGGCCTGCTGCCAGCTCGCCGCGCCCTCCAGCTGCGCCGCGACGAACCCCAGGTAGCCCCCGCCGGGCTCGTCCAACCCGCACATCCCGAAGCAGTTATCGAGCACGTCACAGAGCGTCTGCTCGCGGAAGCGGTGGAACGCGTCGCGGTCCTCGCCCGGCGTCTCGCGCCAGGACACGAACCCCGCCGGGAACGCGGCGTGCCGCGCGCACGCCGCCAGCGCGCGCTGGAACAGCGGCGCGCGCAGCGCGGGGTGGCGCGCGGACGCGGGCACGGTGTTGATCATCAAAAAGTAGTCTGCGGAGGCCTCCATGACCGAACGCTCGTGCGTCTCCGCGAGGGAAAGCACCAGCGATGTCAGCGCCAGGCACGCCTCCGGCGCCGACGCCGACGCCGCCAACGTCGCGTCGCGCTCGACAACCGCCACCGCGACTTTGCACGTGTTCCGCGCCAAGTCCTCCCGGGCCTCGTCACCAACCGCGGCGGAGCCGCTCGCGACCAGCGCTTGGCACATCCCGACCACGGCTCGGTCGTCCTCCCCCGGGACGGGGCTGGGCGGCGCGCCGTACGCCAGCGCCGCCACGCAAAACTCCGTCGCCTCGTCGCTGGTCGCGGCGTCGTCCGCGCCCAGGCACGCCAACGCGCCCCGCAGCAGGCCCCCGCGCGAACTCGCCAGCTGCCCCGGGGATAGCACGATCCCCCCCCCGCCGCGCTCGTCCAGCCTGAGCCACGCCAGCGCGGCGTGCAGCGCCGCCGCGCGGAGCGACTCGAACCCTTCTAACGAACCCTCTAACGAACCGCCGCCGAGGGTTCCCGCCGCGGAAGAGACGCTCGAACACCGCTCGAACACGCTCTCGGCGGTTCCCAGGACGTCCGTCAGGCGGGGTACGAGCGCGTCCACCAGGCCCTGCCTCTCGACGACCGTCACAGCATCGTTAGTCTCCTCCGCGATCGCCGCCTGCATCTCCAGCGCGAGCGTCACGCCGGAAATACCCGCGGACGCGCCCGCGGACGCGCCGGCGGCGAGCGCGAGCGCGCGGTCCACGAGCGCCGTCGCCTGCGCCGGACCCGCGCGCGTCGCGGCGGCAGCCATCACCAGGCACAGCCGGCGCGCGGCGAGGCTCGAACCCGGGGCGCCCGCGAGACGCGACAGGTGCGTGCCCACCGCCTCGGAGAACGCACCGCGGTGGGCCTCGGGCAGCGTCCCCCAGTCGCTCTTGCACTTGCCGTACAGCATGTTGGCGCCGAAGTACTGCACCGCGGGATCGGCGACGCCCAGCAGCGCCAGCGCCGTCTCCCACGCCGCGGGCGTGGACGCAAACTGCACGAGGAACGCATTCGCCGCCTTCTGCCGCTCGGCGTTCTGCCCGTACAGAGCCTGGATCGCGGCGTGCACCTCGGAGGTGGACATGCTGGCGCTCCCGCGTCGCGCGCCCGGTCGAGTCTCGCGAACGCGCGGCCGCTAGGCACCGTGTAGAACGACAAACGGATCCGCGCGCGCCACCCCGCGCGCTCCTCCTCGGGCGCCCCTCGACCGACCGACGGCTTCGCCCCGTCCCACCACCTCTCGCGCTCGCGCCGGACCCGGACCGTAACACGCACCCGCCGCTCGGGGCTCCCGCGTGTCGTGGAATGACCGGTCGTCCGGTGTCGTTGTCGAATGTCGAATATCCCATTCCGCGACAACTGACGCAGTCACGTCGGCGAGTGTCGGTCAAATCGACACCTCGGCGCGCGAAACGTCGTGGACTGTGCGTTTTTATAGGTTGACGGATGTTTTTTCACGCGCGCGCTATGCGCTATGTACGCAGCCTATGTGTGGTCGTCAAACACGCGTATGGGCGCGCCGGGAACGGGCATCTGCACTGTCACGGCCCCTTTCCCGAACCGCGCGTCACACAGCCGCGCGAAGCTCTCCCCCGTGGTCCCGTCCGTCCCCAGCAGACCCGCGCTCGCGCCCGTCTGCGCGAGCTCGCCGTTGCGCAGCGGCAGGACGAGGCGCGGCGTTCCGAGCGCCTCGACGAGATCCGCCGCCGCGCCGCCGCCGGCGACGAGCGCGAATCCGGCGACGTCCACCGACCGCACGGGCGTGACGCAAACGTCCACGCGGCCGCCCACCTGTGCCAGCCCGCGGCGCACGGACGAACGCACGTACGAGCAGTGCGGCTCGTAGTACACGCGCGAACCCTTCGCGCCGTCGGCGAGGAAGAAACCGGCTTCTCGCGGCGACCACGGCGGGCCCACCGCGGCGCCCTCCGCGACCACCACGGTGAGTTTCTCGGATTCGCCCTCACGCTTCGATGACACTTCGATGCTCGCGTTCGCGCGCAGACCCGTGACGCGCGTGAATCCGAGCGACTTCGCCACCTCCGCCGCCGCGGGCGAGCCGACGACGGGAATGTCCTTCGGTAAGAGACGCAGCGTCGGGCGGTGCGCGTGGTCTTCCCACCCCTGCGACAGGAGGATCACGTCCGCGGTCTTCGCGCGCTCCATCCACTCGCTCTCGCGCCCGGCGAGGGACGCCTTCGTGCCCTTG
>Ga0181559_10004561_pt1 | contig 13413 bp, 8 predicted proteins | sample 011ome_21_FD_133752 | JGI IMG/M metagenome (GOLD analysis project Ga0181559, IMG submission 133752) | Coastal salt marsh microbial communities from the Groves Creek Marsh, Skidaway Island, Georgia - 011508AT metaG (megahit assembly) | ecosystem: Environmental > Aquatic > Marine > Intertidal zone...
GCTCGTCCCCGTCAGCCACGGCAGCGCGGCGGTGGTGACTATGACGAATTTACGTCCGGGCGCGCGCAGGTCCTTGGGGTTCGTTCGCGAGCGTTTCTTCGCTCGACGCTCGTTGAGATCGCCGAGCGAACCGCGGCTGAACATGCGCTTGAGGACCATTTTTATGCGCGTTCGTATTCCGCGCGCGCGCGCGCGATCGGGTCGCGCGCGGTAGAATGACGACCGACCGCTCCAACTGTCTTTCGAAACGCGAGTCGGCGAGTCAGACGCGGACGCGAGCGGGACGCCAGCGAGTGGTTTACAGTGTAAGCGGTTACACAGCGATTACATCGTCGAGCTAAGGTGAGTTGTCATACTCGCGGGCTAGTGCGATGGAGCGATCACGGGGGGAGCTGCTGCCAGGCGTGGGTGAGCCACTTGGTGACCTCGTTCGCCAACGCCTGCTCGCGAATCGATTTTTGTCGCGCGCGGTCTGGGTGAAACTTTAACATCGCCTGGCGGTAGCTCTTTTGGAGCAAACGCTTGGTTGATCGACCGTGTTGGTCGATGCTCACGCCGCAGCGGTAGAGGAACAGACGGAGGTCCGCGTGCATGGCCCAGATGGAGACTTGATGGACGGCTGCACGTTTGGCGTGATCCTCCTCTTCGCTCGCCTTCTTTGCTCTTTGTTTCGCTTCGACCGCCGCACGCTCTTCATCGCGCTTACGCTTCTTCTCGTTGAAGGCGGCTTGACCGGTGTCGCGCTTTTTCGTGAGCGCGTTGACGTAATCCTCTCGTTCGACGAGTGTCGAGACGTCGATACCCACATCCGTCGCGCACCTTCGCAGGTCCTTGATAGACATTTTCGTGGGATCAACACTGAGCAAAGTGTCCCATGCCTCGCACTCCGCATCAAAACGACTTTTCGTCGCCGCACTCGCGGTCGGTTCCTCAGGTTTTTGTCTCTGCTTCGACATCGGCGACGCCGCCGGCGACGCTGAGGCGTCGGCGCCTGTTCGCAATCCCTCGCACCGTTCCACTGTGCGGTGAAACAGTTTCAACGCATGTTGATACGAACTACGCGCTGCGGCGGCGGCGAATTGACTTTGCTGGTACTTCCCCGCGACCATTTGCAAGTTATCTTTGTGCCATTGGCGGAGCGCGTAATCTGCTCCTCCGCGCATCGTGCGTTGGAAATCGAGCTGGCACTGCGCGAGTGTTTGTCGCATCGCCACCTCCGTGTTCAGCGCGGAGACGAGTTGTCTATGCGCTTGTTTCAGCGCAGTTCTCGCGTTTTGCAACTCCGTAGGATCGTCGGGTAATCCCTCCGGTGGACACGGCGGTATTCGCGCCGCCTCCGCTTGTTGGCGAGCCTCCTCGCGTCCCTGTTGCCCCCCCCACATGGACGGCTCTTCGCGGCGAGGCGGTTCGGCGTAGTCGTGCGGACACGTCTCCGCTTCGCGCGGAGGAAGGTTCGGCTTACCGTACCCTCGGGCTCGAGCCCAATTGATCGGGCAGTCCTTGTTCGATCGCGACTGTCTCGCCGCCTGCGAAGACGACGCCGTCGCCGGGCTCCCCTCTTCGCGTCGCCGCTTAGCGTGCGTCCAATCGTCATTCTCTACCTCGATGACATCGTCTTCTACCTCGTCGCCGTCTTCGTCGTCGACGTTCTCGTCCTTTGCGCTCGCCTCGGGCGCGCTCGCCTTTCTCGCGTTCCTCGCGCTTCGCCTCGTTCCCTCGCTCGTCGTCGTCGTCGTCGTCGACGACGGCGACGTCTTCCCGTGCACGCCACTCTCACGTCGCGTCTTTCTCGTCGCCGCCGCCGCCGCCTCCTCCGCTCGTTCGTTCGCCCCGTCTTCTCGCCGCCGTCTCGGCGTCCCGCTCGCGTCCTCCTCGCTCGCGATATCGATCACCTCCGCCGCTCCGCGTCCTCCTCCCGCCCCTTTCGCGCCGTCGTCCTCGCCTCCGCCGTCCCCGACGTCCAACACGTACCCGAACCTCGTCCCTCGCGCCTTGCTCCACGCGAAAAACAGCACCTCGCCTCGCTTCAGAAACGCCTTCGCCCGCGGCTTCAGCATCCGCAGCGCGCCGAATTTATCCTGCACGAACACCTCGCTCGCCGCCGTCCTGAGCTCGATCGCGCACTCCGGCGTCGTCACCAGCGCGACGGTCACGATGTGTCTCGGCAGCGTCGGGTCCGCGAATCCCAGCGCGCGCGCGTCGTTCAGTAATTCTTTCGGCGTCCCGAGAGGGTCGATGTCGATCCTCTTCGCCCCGCGCGGCGCCTGCACCGGTCGCAGGCTCGCGCGCGTCGCATCGCTCGTCGCGCGCATCGCGCGCTATCGCGCCATCGCGTCGCGCCGCGCGCGCGTCGAGGTGTGCGGCGCGCCGGCGCGGAAAAGCGCCGCATTGCGGGACGCGCGTCGCATCGAATTCGTCGTCGATGATGTCTTCGGCGCGCGCGCCTCGCGCGGGCGCGCGCGCGACGGGCCGCGGACGACGCGCGCGCGCGACGGCGGCGACGGCGGCGCGGCGCGCGACGTCCGCGGCGGCGCGCGGCGCGACGGGACGACGCGCGATCGGATCGGTGACGCGCGCGTCGGCGGCGGCGACGCGCGACGCGACGGCGGACTCGCGCGTGCCGGTGACGATCCTCACCGGGTTCCTCGGCAGCGGGAAGACGACGCTGCTGAATCACGTGCTGAAGGCGGAGCACGGGAAACGAATCGTGGTGATCGAGAATGAATTCGGCGAGGTGGACATCGACGGCGAACTCGTGGCGTTTCGCGAGAGCGGGGACGAGGACATCATGCTGCTGAACAACGGATGCCTGTGCTGCACGGTGAGGAGTGATTTGGTGGAGATGCTGACGAGACTGGTGAAGGAGAAGAAGGGAATGTTCGATCACATTCTCATCGAGACGACGGGGTTGGCGAACCCGGCGCCGATTATTCAGACGTTTTATTTGGAGCCGGCGCTGTTGGATTCGTTGAGGTTGGACGGGGTCGTCACGCTCGTCGACGCGAAGCACGCGGAGCTGCATTTGGATGAAGTGAAACCAGCGGGGGTGGTGAACGAATCGCTGGAGCAGGTGGCGTTCGCGGATCGAATCGTCTTGAATAAGACTGATTTGGTGACGGACGCGCAAGCCAACGCGTTGGAGTATCGGTTACGGACGATTAACGACTTGGCGAAGATCGGTCGAGCGTCGATGGCTAAGGTAGATTTGGACTTCGTGCTCGGCGTCGGTGGGTTCGATTTAGAGCGCGTGCAAGATCAAGTCTTACCCGACGAACCGAAAAAGACAGAGGCGCATGATCACGGCCACTCGCACGCCGCCGGCGAGGAATCGTGCGAAAAGTGCGATCACGACGACGGCCACAGCCACTCGCACGGCGAAGAGCATTCCCACTCACACGCGCACTCTCACGGTGTCGAAGCGGACGCCGATTGCGAGGTTTGCGGTGAACACGGCCATTCGCACTCGCACCACGTGCACGACGACGCCGTCGGAAGCGTCTCCCTCTCCCTCGACGGTGACCTCGATCTCGATCTCGTCAACGATTGGCTCGGTTTACTCTTAAACGAGCGTTGGGAAGACTTATACCGCATGAAGGGCGTCCTCGCCATTCAAGGTTGCGACGAGCGTTACGTCTTCCAGGGCGTCCACGCGTTATTCGAGGGCATGCCCGACCGCGCGTGGAAAGCCGACGAGACGCGTTCGTCCAAGCTCGTCTTCATCGGCAAAGATCTCGACCGCGCCGAGTTACAGCGCGACTTCGAGGCGTGTCTCAGCCGTTAATCCCACATTTTTTCCCACCGCCTCGCATCGCGCGCTCGTTCATTTATAATATCCATCCGAGACGCCCGCGCGCTCGCGCTCGCCCGCGCGATCGATCCAACATCCGTCGTCATTCTCAGACTCCAGACCATGTTCGCCTCGCGCGCGCGCTCGATCGCGCGCGCGTTCACCCGCGCGCGCGCGCTCATCGCGCTCGCGTGCGTCGCGCGCGTCGCGCTCGCGCGCGCCGACGAAACGGCGCAAGATGTCGACGCGCACGCGACGTGGCTCCGACGCGAATTGCCGCGGTATCGCGCGCGCGCGGCGTCGTGCGTCGCGTGCCAGCGCGTGCTCGCGCACTTTGACGAACACCTCGTGCTCGCGCTTCAAGACATCACGAACGCGGAGCGACGGAAGGCGACGAGCGCGACGGGGGAAAGGCGATTCGACGCGGCGCGGTACGGCGCGTACGAGAGCGTCATCGAAGAGGCGGTGCCGCGAGCGTGCGCGACGACGAGCGTGGCGTTGAATCGAACGCTGCGCGTCGCGTGCGAGAGGATGATCGAAAGAAGCGAGGATGAGGTGGTGAAGTTGTATTACGAGGTCGGGAAGGCTATGGAAAGAGGAGAGAAGGAAGCGGATTTGGGGGAGGCGCTGTGCGGGGCGAACGGCGCGATGGGCGGCGCGTGCGAGGACGCGGAGACGGCGGCGTGGACGGTGTCGGAGTTGGAGGCGCTGGAGACGGCGGCGATGAAGGTTTCGAGGGAAGACTTGAATCCGTGGGACACCGCGCCGGGACACGAGGGCGAGTTCCTGAGCGAGCCCGAGTACGCGGCGCCGAAGAAGGGGGAGGTGGCCAGAATCGTTGCGTCGGATTTTTATAAGCGCATCATTTTGGAGAGAGACATCGACGCGGTGGTGTACTTTTCGTATCCGACGAAGGCCAAGGAGTTTCACGAGGCGTATGAGCAGACGCACGCGCTTCTCGCCGAAGTCCTGGAGGATGCGAAAGATTTGATCATCGCCCAAATAGACGTCGAGAAGAACGACGTGCCACCTCCGTACGCCGACATGGCGACGACGCCGTGCGTGCTGTTGTACCGGGCGAAAAAGAAGGAGAACCCGAGATGGGTCCCCTTGCGCACGGAGGCGGGAGAGTACATCACGGGCGAGTCTGCGCCCACACTCGCAGACGTGTTGACCATGGTGAGCAAGAACGCAAAAACAAAGAAGACAAAACGCGAAGCCGACAAAGCCTTGGTCGAGGCCTCGGCGGAGGAATTGCACTCGAATCGCGCGAAGGATGATGAACTGTAGAACTGTATTTTAATTGCATACATGTGCTGGCGGTGTGTAGCCGCGTTCAAGCAAGAACGGTAGGATGAACTCGCAAAACGTGTTCCATGTCGTGGAAGTCGAAATCGATTGTCCGCGCGAGATTCCCGTCGTGTCGGCAGCGTACGTGATGGAAGATTCGACCAACGCACGTCTTGGCTCGTTGGTCGCCGCGTGTGCGAGCGTGCAAAGCGCACAAATTACGGCGAGTCTTAATTGCAATTGCGTGGACATGAAACGCGCGCGTGGAATTGAGACCTGGCCTCGGCGCCCCAAACATTCACATGACGTTCGTTTGCGCGATAGTTTGGATCAATTGACAAATTATTTTAATGTTTAAACAAGCGCCGATGCACGGCACTGCGCGTGCGCGTTTAATGCAGTTTGAGCCTGCTCAACCTCGGCTCGTGAACGAACGTTGTGTGCCCATTCGGCGACGGAAGTCGCCGCTTTCGTACCCTCGGCGGCGCTCGCAAGCGACTTCGCCGCGTGCATCAATTCTCCGTTTGCTAAGTGAGTTTCCGCCTTGGCGATGGCGCCTTCGATACCCTGCGCGCCTTCGTCGGATGTGTCTTTCACGCGCAGCAGTGAAGCGGCGTACGCTAGACCGTGCGCCAACATACCGCCACCGTCCTGCGGAACCAACGACAACTTTCTCGCCGTGTCCCGAACGCGTTCCAGCTGTTCCGCCAATTGCAAGCGCGTGGGAACGCCTCGCTTTGCCATATCTTGATCCAAGCCTTGAATGATGGTGGCGATGAACGGATCTTTTTTGGCGCACGTGTTGAGCAGCGCTAGTGCGTCTTCGAAGGCTTCGCCGTTCTCCACGCGAGATCCGAAATCCATGACGGCGAGCTCAAAGCTTTGCACTGCGTGCGCTCGCTCGAGCGCTTCGCGGCGCTTCGTCAGCACTTGTCTCAAAGCTCCCATGCGGATGCGCTCTTCATCTAGCGCCTTGATTCGCTCGATGCGTTCAGCGACCAGAAAGTCTACGTGCTCTGCTTTCAATTTTTTCTCTTGCGTCTTCAGAGCGCGTTCTTTATCGACGACGGCGCGCTCCTTTTCTCTTTCGAGTTGACGAGAGGCGTCCTCGGCGCGCTGCTCCAAGACGTTGATCGCAGCGATGAGCTCGTCCGTAACCGATCGCTCGGCACTGACGACAGTTTCGAAGTTTTGAACCATCGACGAGGATAACTCGCTGAAAATTTTCATGTCGGATTCGGATTGAACCTTCATGCCGTCCCTTAACGCCGCCTTTTCGTCGTCGCTCAGAGTTTCTCCGAGTGTTTTGACGGCTTCTTCGAGCAGCCGCGCCGCGCTCAGAGATTTCGAAGCGTTCATAATGCTGACATTTTCTCGCGCGGGCGGTTTCGGTACGTTCACTTTCGCGAGCACTTCAGGTTCCTTTTGATCCGGTTCGTCTTGCGGCACCTGCGAGCGAAAGACGCGCCGTCAGTACGAGTAAATCTTCGAGTTAATTGCGAATGAAAGATGTCGGCTGGCTCACAGGAACGAGGCGAGGTAAAGCCACGAGCCTTAGAACTCCAGCGGCGCTTGACGCGCGGTTTGCATGCGTGCGCGCCAAGCTAGCATTTAATGTTGGCCCTTGATAGGTCCGGCGCGGCACCGAGAAGCCGCGACAGATGAGTATAAGGCCCCGAGAATAAGCGTCACAAAAATACGAAATGTTGCGTACCTCTACGTTGGCGAGGAAGTCCGCGGTCGCGCTGAACGCGTCCGACAGTTCATCTTTCGCCGTTTCTTTGCCATCCTTCTTCGACTCGGTTGTGGCTTTCTTCGAGTTCGTCAACTCTTTCGCGTCGGGCTGCTTGACGATTTCGATTTGCACCTCGACGTCTTTCCGCGCCGCCGCCGCCTTTGGTTTCGCCCGTCGCGGCGGCGGAGGCCTATCTTCCTCGTCCACGACGCTCATGGAATACGCTAAAAGCGCCGCGATCCCAGCACCGGCGGCGGCTAGAAGCGCCGTGCGATTCGACCCGCTTTCCTCCGTCGGCGTCGCGTTCGCCGCCGCGGGCGGCGCCGTCGCCGCCGCGCCCGCCGGCTTCGATAACGGCTCCCTCAACACCGTCCCTTTCGTCGCCATCGACTTCGCCTCCGCCAACACCGATTCATGCAGCGGAAATTTCTTCGCCGCCGCGTGCGGCACCGCGCGAATCTTCCCGATCGGCGGTTTCTTCGTCCTCGACGTCTTCGCCTTCGCCGGCGCCGCGCGCGCCGTCCCCGTCCCCGTCTTCGCCTTCGCCCGCCCCTTTCCACCGCCCCTCGCCGTCGCCGTCGCCGCGCCATCCCCCGACGTCGACTTCGTCGTCGTTTTCGTCGTTTTCGTCGCGTATCCGCGTCCGAGCGCGTCCGCGCGCGCCGCGCGCGTCGCCGACGCCGCGATCCACGCCCGCGCGGTCGTCCCCACGGACGCGCTCGCGCCGCTCCCTCGCGCCGCCATCGCGTCGAGCGCCGCCGCGCACGCGCGCGCGCGACGCGTCGTCATCCCGCGCGCGCGCTCGGGCGTCCGCGCGCGCGACGACGCGATGCGCGACGCGCTGTGCCGTCGCGCGCGCGACGACGCGCGTCGCCGTCACTTCCGCGCGCGACCCGACGTCGCGCCGGCGACGCGCGCGCGATGTCGACGCCCCGGGCGAGCGTCGCGGCGTCGACCGCGCCCGCGCGCGTCGGCGCGCGCGCCGCGAGCGCGCGCGGGCGCGACGCGACGCCGTTTCGTCGCGCCGCCGCCGCCCCGCGACGACGCGCGGCGACGGTCGTCGCCATGGCGCACCCGCGGCGCGTGCAAAAGGTCCAGCAGCAGATGCGACGAGAGATTTCGAGCATGATGCAGAGCGATAAGAACCTGCGAGCGATGATCTCGCCCGAGGAACGCATGGGGGTGGATCACATGCTGAGCGTCATGGCGACGGTGGCGGACGTCGAGGTGAGCAACGATTTGCAAGTGGTCAAGGTGTACGTGAGCATCCTGGGAGACGAGCGAGGGAAGAATAACGCGATAAAGGGGATGAAACGAATGGAGCAGTACGTGCGAAGGAAGATCGGACGGAGGATGAGCTTGCGGTTGACGCCGGAGATTCGGTTCATTTACGACGACTCGTTCGAGCGAGGGCAAAAGGTGAGCGCGTTGTTGGATGAGATTCGTTTGGAGAATAGGAATAAGACGGCGAAAAAGTACGGGAAGGACGCGTTGATGTCGGTGGAGGACGTGATCGCGGAACGGGGGGACGTGGAGGATGAAGATGAGTCGGAATGGGGGATGGACGACGACGCGGTGTGGGACGAGATGCTGGACGGCGTCGAGGACGCGTTGAATGACTTTGACGACGACGACGAAGACGACGAAGACGACGAAGACGATGAGTCCATTCGCATCATCGACGTGTAAATTTAATTATTAGTTGAGAGACTGGTGTTTTAATTCTACTGCTATTTTTCCACTTTGCCTCACAGCGTCGACAACACGTTTTGCGCCTTCGACGCCAGGATCTTCACAGCCTCCTTGAAAATCGTGCCGGGCGCCATCTGCCCGATCGTTTCGATGGTAAAAATGAAGTGGTCCTTACGTTTGCGCACGGCAATCTTATCCGCCCACCCTGGTTCACCCGTAAGCTCGCGCACGCGCTCGACGCAAAAGTCGCACCCGCGCGACTCGACCACCTTGACCGTCTTTTTATCACCCTTTCCTTCGCACGCGTAACACTTGTGCGTCTCGCTAAAGTTTGCACACTTTTTCATGAACTCATCCGCGTCCGCGCCCGTGATGGGCTCTAAAATCGTAATCTCCGGCACCATCTTGTACCAACACGTGCCCACGGGCGACCACTTCGCGTGCTCCTGTCCGATGCCCTTGACGCAGTGGCATTCGAGTTCCACCTCTTGACCGGGCGCGAGTTTCACGAGCAAAATATCGTCGTGCACGCATCCAAGCTCTTGATCGCCGACGACTTCCTTCTGTGAGCGCTTAAAATCGGAATACTTTGCCCCGTTCTCCTCCGGAAGCTGACTCCCCTCCGGACACCACGTCAACGCGTTCGAGTACACCGACCGATTCACAACCTCACCGAGCGTGCCGTCGGGATTCCGTTCCTTATGACACCGCACGTGCATCTTCAGCACGATCGTATTCGTCTCGTTCGCCGCGTCACCCTCCCCTCGATACTCAAACATCGCCGGATCCGCCTTAATCGGCACCAAACCGAGTCGATGCGCGAAAACCTCGTCCGCGACGACGCTCGTATTATTCACCACGAACACCTTCTCAATCGCCATCGTCGGCACCTCACTGAGTATGATCCTCCGAAACGCGTTCGCAAACGCCGGCGAGCACCCCTCGAGCTCGAACACGCACCGCTCCTCGTCGCTCGTCGTCAGCGTCAGCGCGAACGTCTCTCGAAACCGCTCCGCGCTGAACGCGAAATCCTTCCCCACGCTCGCGTACGCCCCCCCGTACGCCACCTCGTTCACGTTCGCGTTGTGCTCCGCTCCCGCGCGCACGTAGTGCCTCTGCTCTTCCAATCGCTCGAGCATCCGTCGCATCTGCGCCGAGACGTCGTCGTCGCGCGTCGCGCGCGCCGCCGCCGCCTTGCCCATCGCGTCGTCGCGATTCGTTCGCGATTCGTTCGCCTCTCGTTCGCCGCTCGCGGTTCGCCGCTCGATCGACGCGCGTTCGATCGCCGAAGTGCGTCGCCGTCGCCGCCGTCGCCGTCGTCGTCGTCGGCGCGTCGCGCGCTCGCGCCGTCGCGCGCGCGCGCGCGCGTCGCGGCGAATGCGCGTGGCGTCGTCCGTGTGTGTCTTCACCATCAAAGTATCACTACATAGTCACGCGCGCCATCTGTATACGTTACCTACCATCGTATAGAAACACGTTCGACGTCCAACAATCGAGCACACGCGCGACGCGTTCGAACGCCCGGCGACGCGCGCACTTCGCGGCGCGTCGACGCGGCGCGCGACGCGCGCGCGCGCCGACGCGCGACGCGCGGTGACGTGAAATCGCGACGCGCGGCGAGCGCGCGCGCGCGACGATCGAGCGCGGCGAGCGCGCGCGACGAGCGCGCGCGATGGATTTCGACGACGGCGCGGACGACGACGACGCGTTCGCCGCGATCGACGTCGACAGCGTCGTGCGAGGCGCGCGCGCGGCGAGAGACGCGTCAAACGAGACGCGCGCGACGTCTCGGGGAAGCGCGGGCGGGAAGGGCGCGGAAGGAGGACGACGGCGGGAGGGATGGGACGCGAAGGAGAACGCGGGGCGCGACGAAGACGCGACGCCGGCGGCGAGGCGGGACGCGATGCGCGCGGGCGCGAACGCGCGGGAGGAGGGGACGGGGAATCAGTTGACGGTGACGTCGATGTTTGCCGCGGCGGCGGGGGCGCGGGCGCGACCGACGACGGTGCTCGGGGAGGTTCGGGAACGGTTGGCGCGCGCGCCGGAGACGACGACGACGACGACGGGGATCGGGCGGGAGAAGAAGCGAAAAGAAAGCGCGCCGGCGAAGAGGAAGCATCAGGGGACGCTGCCGAAGGAGTTGATGATTCGTAAGTGTCCGGACAAGGCCCGGGAGCTGGAGGCGTTGATGACGAATTTGGCGCCGGACGCGCTGGGCGCGAGAGACGCTTCGGGCTTGACGCGGTGCGATTCCGCGGGCGGACCCGAGGGGTTGCCCATGGATCCGGAAGCGATTCAAACGTACGTCTATCCGGCGCAGATTTCGCGGCGTGATTATCAGTTTGACATGGCGCGTAACGCCCTGCTGACGAACTCACTGGTATGCCTGCCCACGGGTTTGGGCAAGACGCTCATCGCGGCGGTGGTGATGTACAACTATTACCGATGGTTTCCCACGGGGAAGATTATTTTTATGGCGCCCACGCGACCTTTAGTGGATCAACAGATGTCAGCGTGTCACACCGTGGTGGGGATTCCCGCCTCTGACACCATCGTATTGATGGGAAGCACGAAGAAGGACGACAGCGGATCGAGACGAGACTTTTGGCGAGAGAAACGTCTCTTCTTTTGCACCCCGCACACGGTAGCGAACGATTTGGAAAGCGGCGATTTGGACGCCAAACAAATCGTGTGCGTCGTCGTCGATGAAGCGCACCACGCGCGAGGACAGTACGCTTCCGCGGAAGTGCTTCGTTTACTTCACGAACGAAAAGTGAGATTTCGTTTATTGGCGCTCACGGCGACGCCGGGGCAAGGATTGGACGAAGTTCAAAAAGTCGTCGAGACGCTGCGCATCGGACGTATCGATTTCAGAAGCGACCAAGACCCCGATGTTTCGCGTTACACGCACAAGCGCGAGATGACTGTGGAAAAGGTCAAGCCCGATCAGGCGATGTCTCACGTGCAGGACATGCTGTGCGAGCTACTGCGCCCGTGCTGCGCGCAACTCGTCAACATGGGCGCGCTCGGCGAAGCGGGCTTTCGAATGTTGACGTTTATTAAAAATAAAGCCACAAACGGGGCATCGCGCGTCGAACCACCGGCGTGGTTCACGCTGCAATCCGCACAGCAGGCGATATATAGAAATCAGCACCAAGTGCGCGCCAGAGGGCAAGCGTTAGGCTTGCTCGAGACCGCGATGGAACTCAGTAAGGCGTACGAGCTTTTGCTCAAGTACGGCGCCAAGAGCGCGTACGATTACATCGATAAGCGCGGTCGAGACAAGAGCAACACGCTCGTTCATCGCAGCGACCCAGTATCAGTAGAGTTGGTGGATTTGATTCGTTCGATGTCGTCAAACGGCGCACATCACTCGCCAAAACTCGACAGATTGACGTCGATTCTAAAGCAACACTTCAGAGACGCTACGGCGGATACGCGAGTGATCATTTTCACATCGTACCGTGAAAGCGTCAAGGACATCGTTCAAGCCCTTCGCGAGGTCCCCGCTGGCGAGGATACCGCGTGCAAGATTAAAGTTGCAGAGTTCGTCGGTCAGGGCGATACGGGCGCGACGGGTAAGAAACGGGCGCCTGGTGCTACCTCGCGCGGTACTAAGGGACAGACGCAAAAAGAACAAAAGCAGACGCTGGACGATTTCAGAGCCGGAACGCTGAACACACTCGTGGCGACATCCATCGGAGAAGAGGGATTGGACATTCCGAGCGTAGATTTGATTTTTTTCTTTGACGTCGTTGATACCATTCGTGCCATTCAACGAATGGGTCGAACTGGTCGAGCGCGCGATGGCAAAGTCGTCATTCTCGCGACGGAGGGTAAAGAATACGCCAAGTTTACGAGCGAGCAGAAAAAGTACGAAACTTTGATGACGTGCCTACGAATGCCAGAAACGCACTTTCGGCTCGACAAAAAGTGTCCTCGCATCGTTCCAGATGGCGTGACACCGGTATGTCAACTCGCTATGATCGAACCATCTCCTGCGGAGAAGAAGACCAAGTCCAAAATGAGCGAACAAGCGGAAGTGGCGAAGCCAAAGAAGCCAAAGAAAGCGATGGGTGCGAAAGCTCTTTTGAATGCGGCGAACAAGCTCAACGATACTCCTCTTGATGCGGCGAGCAAGGCCATTCTTTATGCGTACGAATACCAGGGAAGTGCGATGGAAGATCTCGATATTTCGGCGTCCACGCCGTTTCTTTCGCGCCCGCATCCGGTGTACGCAATCGAGCATAGTGACTTGACCCGCGCGTTCATCGGTGTGATGGCGGATTTGCAAGACATGCCACGCGTCGATGCTACTGGGAGTGCCCTTTTGAATGGACCATGCGCCGAAAGTCGGCTCAAGCAAACATCAGCACCAAACTTGATCGAGCCAGAGCTGCAACGAGACGAGTCGAACGCGCCGACTGTTGTTGAGGCAATTGATGTCGAAGAATTCCCCGTCAATGACGATTTCCAAGACGACTGGGGCAACGACTGGCCTGCAACATCACAAGACGGTCCTGCGTACGAGGCGGCGATCAAAACGAGTCAAGAAGTTTTGGAGGAATTCACGCAGTTGAGCGATGCGGTTCCGCGGCGCATTTCCATGCACAGCGCCTCGCCGGCGCAGCGACCTTTGCAATCATCTGTTCTCGACTCATCCCCGCACGACTCGCAAGAGCTCGAAGATACGAAGGGCGATGGAAATGATGGTGATGACGATGATGATGATTACGAAGAAACGTTGGGTGACATGCTCTTCACCAAGAAGCAGCAGAGATTGGCGCGCGAACTGAGACTCAGCTCTTCCAGCGACAAAGTCGAAGAAAAACGCAAGAGTCAAGATCGACTGTCGATGCCTCCGCCTCCGCCTCGCATGACACCTCAGAGCACTGGTAAGGCGTCCGAC
>Ga0181559_10004564_pt1 | contig 13408 bp, 8 predicted proteins | sample 011ome_21_FD_133752 | JGI IMG/M metagenome (GOLD analysis project Ga0181559, IMG submission 133752) | Coastal salt marsh microbial communities from the Groves Creek Marsh, Skidaway Island, Georgia - 011508AT metaG (megahit assembly) | ecosystem: Environmental > Aquatic > Marine > Intertidal zone...
CGCGCGCGCGGGGGGGAGTGCGCGTTGGGAAGGGATGGACGCGCGGACGCGCGCGAGATCGTCGCGGCGAGGGAGCGACGCGTCGATCGATCGTTCCGCCGACGATTTCCCTCCTCGTCGCGACGCGACCGACGTCTCGAGAGGCGAGGGCGCGGGGTGGCACGCACCGCGGCTCGGCACGGCTCGCGTCTGAGGGTCTCCGCGGGCGCGGGCGTCTCCGCGAGGTGCGCGTTCAGCCGCGCGATGCGGCTCGCGGCGGTGGGGGGCGTCATGTCGTCGCGGGGCGCGCGTCGTTTGACAGGATGCGGAGTCAGCATCGTTCGAGACGAAACGTCGCGTCAAGTCGTCAGGTTCGTCGTTGAACGCCGCGCCGTCGCGCGTCTCGTCAGTCGAACGCCGCGCGCGATGGCGTGCGTCGCGGCCGCGGCGGCGCCGGTTTGGAGCGCGCGACGGCCGCTGCCGCTCGCGGGGGGGATCGGGAGCGCGCTCGCGAGGCATCGTCGGGCGGTCGCGCCGTGCCCGCCTCCGAACGCGCGACGAGGACAACCTTTCGCGGAATGGTGCCGCGAGAACGGAGAGCGGGGGGAGAGGTTGCTGGAGGAGTTCGACGACGACGTGTTCTCACCGGGGGAGCTGACGAAAGGGAACTCCGAGCGGAGGATTCGATGGAAGTGTCGCGAGTGCGGATGGACGTGGAGAGCAGGATTGGCAAACCGCACGAAAGACAAGAAACCAACTGGCTGCCCCGGGTGCGCCGGTAAAGTGCCTACGTGGTACAACAACCTCGAGTTGACTTGCAAGGAGAGCGACGGAAGACTCGAACACTTGATAGGGGAGTGGGCGCATCCGACGAAACGGATGAAGGACTTCGCGCCGGGCACTACCGCGAAGGTGCCGTGGAAGTGTGGCGGGTGCGGTCACGAGTGGGATGCGAAGATCCATACCCGCACGAACGCCACGCACCCCAGCGGGTGCCCGAAGTGCGCGGGTCGCCACCTGCACGACCTCGAGGTGCACTGCGCGCAGAGCGACGGGCGACTGGATCATCTGCCAAGGGAGTGGGCGCATCCGACGAAACGGATGAAGGACTTCGCGCCGGGCTCAAACGAGAAGGTGCCGTGGAAGTGCGGCGGGTGCGGTCACGAGTGGGATGCGACGATCAATGCCCGCACGAACGCGAACGCCACGCACCCCAGCGGGTGCCCGAAGTGCGCGGGTTTCCACCTGCACGACCTCGAGGTGCACTGCGCTCAGAGCGACGGGCGACTGGATCATCTGCCAAGGGAGTGGGCGCATCCGACGAAGAGTATGAAGGACTTCGCGCCGGCCTCCAACGAGAAGGTGCCGTGGAAGTGCGGCGGGTGCGGTCACGAGTGGGATGCGACGATCGCTAACCGCACGGCCACGCACTCCAACGGGTGCCCAGTGTGCAACCCAGGCGGCCGCAACCGTTTTGAACGCCAAGACGACCCAGTCGACGCGGCGCGAGTCTAGTAGCTAGACATCAGACGACGAGCTAGCACTCTATACTCTAGACTGTTTTACGCCGCGCGCGCTAACTAATCGAGCAAAAAACACGGGTCCAGGCTCTCGAACGCCCCGCCGACGTCCGCGTCAGGCTCCTCCCTCGCTACCTCCACCCCCAACGCCCCCCGCGCGGCGACCCACATCGCGCGCGCCATCGGCCCCAACACCCCGCGCGTCGCGAACGCGTCGTCCAGCTTTCGCGCGCGGTCGCGGATCGCCGCGTCCGGCGCGGGCGCGTCCGTCGCGAGCGCCCAGAGCGCCAAGCACGCGCGGCACACGGGCGCGAACGCGGCTTCGTGATTCGTGACGCCGCCGGCCCACGAAGACGCGTCCGACGTGGCGGATGATGACGTGGCCGCAGATGCATGTGCTGACGTGGACAACAAAAGCGCCGCCGCGGCTTCCTCCGCGGAGCGAAGCGCTGCCTCTCGCGCGTCCGCGGCGGCGGAAGATCGCGCGACGCCGCCGCGTCGCAACGCGCGCGCGGCGAGCTGACTCAGCAGAAGCGCCTCCGCGTGATGATTATCCGCCTCGCGGTCGAACAGCCTGCGCACGACGCCCACGCCCGCGATCGCGTCTCTCAGCGCGGACGCTCTCACCGGCGGCCCCGAGCTCGTCTTGAATAAGAATCGCTCGAAAGGCGGCCACCGCGCGAGGCGGTCGGCGACGTTCGCGAACGCGACGCGGAGCGTCGCTTCCGTCTGCGCGTCGGACGGAACGCCGACGTCGGCGCGCGTCGCCGCGCGACTTGCGACGTCGCGCACGTCCTCGTCCTCGTCCTCCATCATCGTGAACGCGGCGAGCCACGCGCGGAGGATCGGCTCGCCGAGCGTCGGAGCGTTATTTTCTCCGACAGTCTCGTCCGACACTTTGGCGGGCGGCAGGCGCGAGAGGAGCGTCGACGCCGCGAGCGCGCTCGCGGCGGCGCGCCGCACGTCCGCGGGGCGCTCGGGGGACGCGCCCGCGGCGATGAGCCCCGTCAGCGAGGCGACCGCGGGCGGAGGGATCCCCCCGGTCGCCTTCGCCGCCGCTTCCCACCGCGCGACGCGTACCGCGGCGAGTCTGCCGAGGCACGCCAACGCCGCGCACCGCACGCGCTCGTGCGCGCCGCGACGCGCGATGGACTCGACGAGCCGCCACTCGTCGTCTTCCGATTCGTCCACGTCAGCATCTTCGGCATCTTCCACGTCAGCAATTGATTCATCATCACCGCCCTCGGCGGCTTCGCGCACGACCTCGTCGGACAAAATCTTCAACAGGACGCCTCGCGCCGCCGCGTCGTCTTCTTCGCGCTCGGGGGATATCTCGCCGCCGCGCGCGCGGACGTGCGCGCGCGCGATAGCCCCGGGCATCGTCGCGAACGTCGCGAGCGACCGCGCGAGCTTCGCGCTCGCCCTGGCGTACGCCGCGCGTCTCGCCTCGAGCGAGGCGACCGATTTCGAGGTGGAGACGCCGTTCGAGGGACCCGAACCCGAACACGATTCCGCTGACGTGGGATTATCCTGTGATTCGCTCGCCGCTTCCGTCCACGCCGCGACCAACCCCAGCGCGCGCCGCGCGCACGAGTGCCGCGTCTCCACCGGAAGCAGCTCGTCGATCAGGAACGTCCGCATCCGCGGCACGTCAAGCCCCGCGGCGGTCACCGCGTCGACCCCGCCGAGGTCGCGCAGCGCTTTCATCGCGCCGGCTCTGGCCTCGTACGGCGCGGTCCTCGCCAGGCACGCGAGCGCCGCCGACGTGGCGTCGTGCGATTCGTTCGATTCGTCCCCGTCCCGTTCGCGCCATCGCGTCGTCGTCGCGAGCGTCACGGCGACGCGCGCGGCGACCTTGCACCACGTCGCGTCCCCCGGGGAGACGGACGTTCCCATCCGCGCGGCAGCCTCCGCGCGTCGGCCTCCGCCGGAGAGCGCGACGAATCGACGCGCGCCGGCGGCGACGTCGCACGATCGCCGCGCGGTTTCGAGCAGCGCCGCGAGCGAGGACGACGCCGCCACGTCGGACGACACGTCGGACGACGACACGTCAGCATCATCCGCGAGCGAGAGCACCGCCTCGACGCACCGCAGCCACTCCGTCGCGACCGCGGCGACGGGCGTGCCCGTCGCGAGGTACGAACAGCGAAGCAACCCCTCCGCGGCGACGTTCGCGACGGCGGACGCGCCGTCTGCTTCTGCGCCCCCACCCGCCCCTCGCGCGGCGAGCACCACCTCGCGCGCGCACAGCAGCGCACCGTGCGCGGCGTTGTACCCGACGACCGGCCCGCCGCCGCCGCGCGAGCCGCGGCGCGGCGCGAGCTCGGAGAGGAGGTCGCCGACGACGGTCGCCGCCGCGCCCGGGTTCACGAGGGGCGCCAACGCGCGAGCCGCCGCGGCGCGCACGGCGTAGGGCCGCCCCGCCGCGCACCGCCGCACGATCGGAATGAAGTCCGACGGCGCGACGCGCGTGACGTCGTCTTCTCTCTGCGCGCGCGCCGCGGACGCGCGCAAGCGCGAGAGCATCGCGAGGATCGGGTAGAGGCTCGGGTGGAGCGCGCCGCGGGCGTCGAGCGCGTCTATACGAGCGAATGTCGGGGTGGAGTTCAAAGGCGTCAGATGGAGTTGAAAGGCGCCGAGGGCGGGTATTGAAAGCGAGGGATGGGCGCAGAGAGACGACGGGAAAAGTCCTTAAGGATCGGCGTTCACCACGCCGACGCGGTCGTATGGGGACCAGTGTGTGGAACGCACCTCCGGCGGCGGCGAGTTCGTCGAGGAGGAACCGGTGGAGGTCGCGGAACCTGTGGAAGAACTCATCCGCGGTGACGCCGCGTCGTCCCGTGCCGCCGCCGCCGCTTTTCGAAGACGCGGAGTCTGCGTTGTTCATGAACCCGCAGACTTTGACGAGGAGCGCGGCGAACGCGAGCGTCGCGGCGTTTCGAACCTGCGCGCGCGGCGGACGGACGACGCGGGGTCGGTCAACGCGCGAACGAAAATTGAAACCGAATCGATTCGACGCGAGCGGGCATCGGGGGCGGGTTCGAAGCCGCGCGGGGTCACCGCTCAGTGGAAGGGCACCATAGTGTTTCACATCAATCTCGCGAGTCAGGGGATTGACAGATTGTATGTATGGTATCATCAACGCGCTGCTCACGCGCGCGGCTTCGAACCGCGACGAAACGAAAAAAAAAAAAACCAAATAGAACGAAAAAAAAAATGACCGAGGCGCGCCGCGCACGCGGGTCGTCGAGAGGACTTCCCGCTCGACGTTAATTGATGGAACGTGGGCGCGACCCTCTGTGTTGTGTTAATGTCGCTGAAGCACAAACCGATGCGCTCGATGCCGAACGTTACAGGCGCAGGTAACGATACTTCAGCGTCGGTATTCGGGTATCCGGGTCCGACGGAGACGGCGAAAGCGAAAACGCGACAGAGACGGATAGACGCACCTCCCAATGCGGGGACGAGAACCCTCGCATGGCGACGCGTATCCCGCGCTCGACGAACGCGGTGGTCTCCGTGGAGAGCTCCTTATCCATGAACGCGGCTCGAACGACGTTGAACGCGTGGACTTGAGGGACGTGGACGCCCGCGGACTGCCCCGTCGCCACCGCGCCCGATCGCACGTCGTCGCCGTCGTCCTCCTGCGCGGGACCGAAGGATCGCCGAAGGAATACGAAGACCGTTAATACGTGAATAATAACAAACGAAATGCGCGCGTACTGTGATAGGGGCGGTGGTTTAAGCGACGGACGCGCGGCTCGGTCCTGGCCAGGGTAGTTTATTGTTCGATTCAGCCGACGATCGTCCTCACGACTTGATCAGTAGAGGGAGCCTGGGTTTCGTCATCGCTGCGCGCGTCCGTCGTTTGAACCACCGCATCCGATGAAAAACAGAAAACGCGAGGAAGGAAAGACGCGCGACCGGGGAGAGAGAATCAAAGTACACCCACCGCGATGTCGAGCAACCGTCTCATCGCGTCGTGCAGCAACGCCCGCGGCACTCCCGGCGGCTCCGCCGAAAAAACAGCCATGAATCCAGCCGGAATCCCCGCGCTTCGTCGTATCAAATCCGCGACGCCCTGCCCGGGCGCCCGCAGCCGCTCGAACAGCGCTTCGAGCCACGCCCCGGGGAGTTCGCTGAGCTCGCGTCGCGACGACCGGAGGAGACGCTCGCCGAGGCACGCGAGACCGACGCGCGTCTTCTCGATCGCGCCGTTGTGTTTCATGACGAGAATCGTCCGGATCAAGCGCTCGCCCGCGGCTTTGAGCTGCGACGGATCGAGGAGGCCGGCGTCGGCGTCGCGCGCGGCGTCGCCGTCGCCGCCGCCGCCGCCGTCGCCGCCGTCGCCGTGGCGGTTCGCGCCGCCGGGCAGAGGCACGACGCGCGCGAGCTCCCCGGTGAGGAGGGACACCTCTTTCATCGTGAGCCAACACGCGGTGACGATCGTCTGCGCTTTCGGGGCGAGCGTTACGCCGCCATCCTCTGATTGGTCCACGTCAGCATCCAGGTCATCATCGCCGCTCACGTCGTCGTCGTCGTCGTCGTACGCTCCGCCCGCGGCGGCGGCTGCCGCGGCCGCCGCGCCCTGGTCGGAACCGCCGCCGAGGGTGTCGGGGTTGATCTCTCGCGACTCGGCGGCGATGAGAGCGCCGCTCGGGGTCGAGATAGAACTCAACGCGACGCCGGTGACGCGCTCGAGCAGCGACAGCAAACGCGCGAGGCAAGCCTGACGCATCACGCGAGCGATGTGAAGAGTAGAGTTATGAAGTTGTAGAGTTATAGAGTCAGAGTAGATTCGATTCGGGGGTACGGTAGCGTTCGTTCGGGGACCAAACGCGGGACGACGACCGACCGGGGGAGGGGAGACGGCGCGCGCGGCTCGGTCCTGGCCAGGGTAGTTTGTTGTTCGATTCAGCCGACGATCGTCCTCACGACTTGATCAGTAGAGGGAGCCTGGGTTTCGTCATCGCCGCGCGCCGCCGCCTCCTTCGTGTGCACGCAACGCGATGCAAAGAAGAAGAAGAAGAAGAAGGAGGGTCGTATGGAACGCAGTCTCGACGTCGTACCTTCATTTCGGCGCTCTCCTCGACGCTCGCGGCGACGAACGGAATCTCCGCGAGGACGTACCGCGTCGCGAGGAGCGCGCCGTGCGCGAGGCTCTGTCGACACGCGGTCATCATGTCTTTCTCCGCGAGCTCGCACTCGTTCTCGATCAGGTCGCACATGTTGTCTGCTCGCGGAGAGAGGCGTTCGGCGCGTTCAGTAAACGTCAGCGACTGGATTTTTTTTATCCGGGGCGGGCGCGAGAGAGAGAAAGGAGAGAGAAAAAAATATCGATCGCGTCGACGCCCTCAGCGCGTGTCTTGACTTCACCGAGTAACTCGGACAGTACTAGCACATATTAGAAAATATGTTCGCACACATCACAGGACGAAAGGTCGCGACGGATAGAAGAAAAGAACCGAACCCAACCCAACCGAACCGAACCGAAACGAACCGAACCGAAAAAAGTAACGCACCCAACACGCGCGTCGCGGTCGCGCCCGCGGACGCCCGCGTCGCCCCCTCCGCCGGCGTCGTCGCGCTCGGAACCGGCGCGAGCTTCACGTCCCACCCTAAATCTAACGCGTACTTCCGGAACAGCAAACGCGTCAGCTGCGCCGCGGCGTCGGACTCGCGCGCGCGCGGCGACCGCAGCAATTTCAACGCCCACCGCAATCGCGACTCGAGCGCCGTCGGCGTCTCCGCGCCCGCGAGCGGCGCGGGATGCCTCTGAAGCAAACTGAACGCGCTCGCGCGCAGCTTATCCCACGAGTCCACCGCCGCGCCGAGGAGCGACGTCGTGCAGTCCTCGCGCAGGCAGGGAAGATACGGGCTCGCCTCGAGCGCGCGCGCGGCGAGCTCCGCGGCGGGGTCCCCGGCGGCGGCTTTTTCCATCGCGCGCTTCGTGCTCTCCGATCGCTCGTGCTGCGCTCGGTCCTCGCCGCCTTCCGCGACGCCCCACGTTTCGACGACCGCGTTGAGGAGGTCCAGCGCGGTGAATTTTCTCTCGTACGGCGCGCCGGGGTACGCGCTCGCGAGGAGCGCGCGCACGAGCCATTTCGTCCATTTTTCGCACGCGACGGCGCGGAGGATGAACGCGTCGGCTTCCTCGGGGGTGAACGCCGCGGCGCCTTTGCCACCGTAACGCACATCATCCGGCGGTTTCTCATCGCCGAACACAGCCCGTCGACGCGAGATCTGGCGTATCATCACCGCCGCTCGCAGCTGCCCGGTCTTCACGCGCGCGAGCAGCCCGCGCAGCATCGACCCGAGCGCGTTTCGAAACGCCGCCGAATCTCCTCTGAGACACCCCGGCAACGCCGACTTTAGCAAGTCGAGCTCTAAATCGCCGGGCAACGACGCGGTGCGGCCGTCGAGGCACACGAGTTCGAGCGCGTCGCAGCGCGTCCGCGCGTCACGGCACACGACCGCGCGCTCGAGGAGCTCGCGAGGGACTTCAAACGAGGGGCCGTCGTAGCCGCCGGCGGCGAACACGACGGGGGAGACCCTCGCCACGCACGCCGGGTCGAGCAGCGCTCGCGCTCGCGCCGCGCGCAGCAGCGCGACGAGCGCGCCGCTGCGCCGCTCGCTCCACGCGGCGTCGTCTGATTCGTTCAATCCACGTGGCGGCTTCTCGTCCACGAGATGTTTCAAAAGCGGCACGATTGACGCGCCGTCTCGCTTCAGAAGCGGCTGCAGCGCGTAGGTCACCGCGCCGACGCGCGCTCGTCCTTCGCCGAGCATCGTCTTCAGTAACGGCGGGACCCACCACGCGCGCCACGCCGTGACAGCCTTCCCGCCGCCGCGGCCGAAGCACACGACGTCTGGGCCGCCGCCCATCGGCCCCCGGGTGGTCCCGCCGAGTTTTTTCTTCGTTTTTTCGTTTTTTCGTTTTTTCGAATCGCCCTCCGGCGCGGTCGCGGATGCGGACGCGGACGCGTCGTCGTCGTCGCCGCCGCCGCCGTTCGCCGCGCGCTCCTCCTCCTCCTCCATCTCCTCCAGGAGCTTCGCGCTGAGCGCGGCGACGAGCGTCCCCGCGGCGCAGCTCACGGAGTCGTCGCGCATCGCGTCGAGCGTCTCCGCGAGCAACTCGGGCGCGACTGCGAGGAGCCTCCGGGCGCCCAGACGCCGCGTCGCGACGGAGAGGGGGACGTACCGCCCCTTGCAGTGCGCGCCCTTGTTCAGGAGCTGCCGCGTCGCGGCGATGAGAAACGCATCATCGTGTGGCGTTTTTGTGTTCGCGTTCGCGTTCGCGTTCGCGCGGCGGCGGTCGAAAATGCTCTTGACGTCGAGTAAGTGCTCGAACGCGGCTTGGACTTCCTTCACCGTCTGCGACAGCGGGTCTTCCCAGTTCGCCCACAGGATGCCGAGCACTCTGTCGGACAACTTGTCCGACATTACAACGCTCGCGGTCGCGGTCGCGTCCGCCACCTCGGCGGTCGCGATCGCGCTCGCGCGCTGCAGCGACGCTTTCAACGCCGCCGAGGCGTGAAACTTGTAGTGCGAGTCCCTCGGCTTCTCCATCGCGTCGCACACCGCGGGGAGAGCGCCGTCGTACAATAACGTCCACGATTCGTGCGTTTCATCCTCTATTTTCGCGTCTGTCCGACGACGACGCGTCGGCACCGGCGCGACAAGAGCCGCCGCGGACGCCGCGGTGAGGATCCCTCGCACCGCGGCGAGCCTTCCGAACGGCGTGAACGTCGCCGCCTGCTCGCGCAAGCTCGTCCCTCTCGGCGCCAACGCGACGGCGTCGATCGGTGACCCTGGAGTTGAAAGGCGTCAGACGGAGTTGAAAGGCGCCGAGGGCGGGTATTGAAAGCGAGGGACCCTGGGCGGAGAGATGCGCCGGCAAAAGTCCTTAAGGATCGGCGTTCACCACGCCGACGCGATCGTATGGGGACCAGAGTGAGATAGAACGCACCACTCGGCGCCGCGCCGCCGCCGCCGCCGCCACCGTCTTCGTCGTCACGCCGCGGGAAGAACGCGTCCGCGAGGACGGCCGCGTGCGCCGCGGGCGTCGCGCCCACGCCCGCTGCGGCGGCGATCGACACCCCCGCGGATATCGCCGCCTCTCTGGACAGCGCGCGCTCTCGCAGCGACCGCGTCAACGCGAGGACCAAGTCCGCGAACGCGGCGGCGGCGGCGGAGGCGGCGGGGGCTGTCGTTTTTGGATTCGAAATCGAGTCTTCTGCGCCGCCGCCGGCGCCGATGAAGACGTCGCCGTGCCTGTGAAGGAGACAGTACGCGATCGAGATGGCGTCGTGCGCCACCTCCATCTCCGCGGGAGGGACGTGCCTGCCGCTCAGCGCCTCGTCGATCATCGCGTCGACGCCTGATGCACGGATGGAAGAAAACGACGCACGCGCGGGGAGGGAAGAAGTGCTCGGTGAGATGATGCCGTTTCGGCGCGCGATGCGATCGATGCGGTATGTGCGCGACTGAAGAGAAGAGAGAGAAGAACCATATCATCGAGGAAGAATAGGATAGGGAAGGCGACCGCGGCGGCGGCGACGGCGACGGCGGCGGCGACGCGCACAGCTGGCGGCCTCGATCGAATCGGTCAAAACCCGTTCGCAACAGCGCCTAGAGGGCCGGGCTCCATAGCCCCAAACGTTCTGGCTTGAGATGGTAATTCCAGCTTTTGAAAGGAGTGTTCGTCATGTTCGATCGAGCCGCCGCCGCGTTCGCCGTCGCCGTCGCCGTCGCCGCGAGGTTCCGCCGAAAAGTACGAACGGGTCGAAAAAAAGCGCGCGGCCGGATGGACGTCGGGAAGACGCGCCTTCGGCGACGAGCGCGGCGATGGGCACCGCGCCCCTTCGAAGCACGCGCTGCTCCATCCCCGTCTGCGGCTGGCACCCGTTCACGCTCGCGAGCGCGGTCGCGCATCGCAGCATCCTCGCGCCGCCGCCGCCGCCGCCGCCGCGATTGCGATTGTCGGGATCGGACCCGCGCTCGCGCGCCTCCGCGACCGCGGCGAGAATCTCCGATCCGAGCGCCTCCTCCGCGACCGCGCGCGCGCGCGGGGGGAACCTCCGGAGCGACGTGATGACGTATCGGTGCAGCGGTCGCGAGTTCTCGAGGAAGATGAGCGCGAGGAACGTCGCGACGCCCGGCGCGAACGCGGCGTCCGGCTCGAGCTCGGCGTCGTCGTCGTCGTCGGCGTCGACGGCGATCGACGACGACGACGACGTCCCGGCGCGACGGTCGCGACGCGCGCTCTTCGTCGCGCGCCCGCCGTTGGCGAGGAGGACGAGCGCGTCCACGAGCGCCCTGAGCGCCTCCACCTCCGCGAACGTGGACCCGAGGCGCGTGAACGCTCGCAGCGCGCGCTTGAACGCGCGCGCGCTCTCGGACGCGGATGCGGCGGCGCCGACATCGACGTCGTCGTCGTCGTCGGACGCGTCGCCGGGCAGCGACGATACCCGCGCGACGTACGCCTCCGTGAACACGACGCCGGCCTCGGAGTAGCGCTTCCGCCGCTGCTGCTTCGCGCCGATCCCGGACGCCATCGCGGAGACGCCGCGGGACGTCCGCGCTCGCCCGTGCGCAGCGCGCACTGTGTCGAGGTTTTCGAGTACGAGTGAGCGTGCAAGACTTCTTCCACGTGAGCCTCGGAAAACGCGACGAGTTCAAACCTCGCCCGCGCGCCGCCCGCCCGCCTCATCCCGCTCCCTGCTCTTCGCCGATCGCGCGCATGCCGCCGGCGACGACGCCGTCGTCGCCGCCGCCGTCGCTCTCGCGGATGACGATCTGCGGCTCCCGCGGCGACAGCCTCTCGCTCGGGCCGTTCCTCGACCGCCTTCCTCGAGAGCTGCTCGAGGAAAAGATACTGAAAGCGCTCCCGACCACCGCCCTGACGCTCTTCGGCCGCACGTGCCGAGGCGCGCGCGAGATGATGATCGAGTCCGGGGACCGCTACCACGGCGATGGGCGCTCGCGCCCCGAAGGATGCCCTACGTGCGGCAAGTTCTCCGTGTACGACTTCGTGACCTCCGTGCCTTTGCTCGCGTGGGCCCTATCGAACGGCCTAAAGGTAGACGCGACTATCTGCGGCAACGCCGCCTTCCATGGCGCGCTTGACGTCCTCGCGTTCGCGCGCGAGAACGGAATCCCGTGGGATCTCGATACGTGCGATGGAGCCGCGCAAGGCGCGAAACTCGACGTCCTCCAGTGGGTGATCGACCGAGGGTGTCCGCTGGAGATGAGCGCGTGCGAAGTCGCCGCCGAGGTAGGTCACCTCGACGTTTTAAAGTTTCTGCGCGCGCGAGATCCGCCGTGTCCCTGGGGCCCGCGCGTGGCCGCGGGCGCCGCGGCGAATGGGAACCTCGAGTGTTTGAAATGGCTGCACGAGAACGGGTGCGAGTGGGACGAGCGCGTCTTGAAGCTCGGGTCGCGGCACAACCACGCGGAGCTCTGCGCGTGGGCGGTCAGCGCCGGCGCTCCGGAGTGGCATTCGGACTCGGAAGACGAGGACGACGAGGAGGAAGTCGACGAGGAGGGCGTCGACGACGTCGGCGACGAATTCGCAGAAGACGAGGAGGTGGACGAGCTCGAGGACACCGAGGTGGACGATGAAAACGAGGCGGAGGAGTGGTAGTCTCGCGAGTCGAACGAAGCCGCGAACGACGCGCTAAGGATGAACGAACGAAGGCACTACGAAGGCACTACGAAGGTTCGAACGAGAGCACACGACGACGTGTTTGGAATGACTCGTCATCGTTACATTCAAGCAGCATACACGTTCTACACGTTCGTACATCGTAGTTTACACACGCACGCGTCGTCGCCGTCGTCGTCGCCGTCGTCTTTTCGTCGTCGTCGTCGTCGTCGTCGTCATAAGTCCACCACTCATAATCCACCAATCATAATCCACCACATAAGCGAAGGAAATGAATCACAGGGTGCCCGAACGAACCAATCACGTCCGCCCGCCCCCTCCACGCCACGCCACGTCGGCATCACCACCCCGCGGCTTCCTTCTCGCGCAGGCACGCCTCCGCGACTTTCCGCATGAATTTCGCCCTGCCCGCGTCCCCCTCCTCCTCCGCGCTCGCCGCGTTCCCTTGCAGAATCGCGACGAGCGCGTCGTCGATCTCCCCGGAGCGCGCGAGCTGCACGATCGCGCCGCGCAGATCGTCCACGCCGTTCGAAGCCGCGGCCATGATGATCCGGAACTTATCCCCGACGGTTCTGACGGGCGTCGGACCCGCGGGCCCGAACGCGTCGCCGCCGTCGACCATCGCCTGATCCGCGGGCGTCCAGACGTTCGCGTCGCTCGCGGAAGAGGCTCCGGCCGCGTTCCTCGCGCGGCGGCGAAGCGCGTCGTCGCGCTCTTCCTGGCGCTCCCTCGCGACGATCGTCCACTTCTCGAGGGCTTGGAGTTCGCACAGGACGTCGTCGCCGAGGGGCCCCCGCGCGGCGGCTTCGCGGATGCGTTCCGTGAGATGCGCTCGAAACTCCGGCGTCATGAGCGGGCCGCATCGCACGGTCTCGTAGTCCATCGCCTCCATGGGCGTGCTGAGGAGGTGCTCGATCAGCTGGTCGTGGTCGCCGGCTGCGAGGTCGAGGGAGCGCGCGGGGGCGGGGCGTCAGACGGCGAGATCCGATCGGCGACCGGTTTGAAATGCCGCGCCAGGCGCGAAAAAAACGAAAAAGATGCCAACGTCCGCGACGCGCGGGTCGGGAACGGCGCGCACGTTTGATCTCGCGCTCCGCGGCGTCGCCGCGGATCCCCGCCTCGATCGCCTGCTGCCGCTCGATCGCGGCGTCGACCGCGGCGTCCGTCTCTTCCTTCTCCGTCTCCATGAGCTTCTTCATGCGCTCGTACAGGACGCCCGTGTTGAGCTCGTCGTCGCGGTCGA
>Ga0181559_10004566_pt1 | contig 13403 bp, 11 predicted proteins | sample 011ome_21_FD_133752 | JGI IMG/M metagenome (GOLD analysis project Ga0181559, IMG submission 133752) | Coastal salt marsh microbial communities from the Groves Creek Marsh, Skidaway Island, Georgia - 011508AT metaG (megahit assembly) | ecosystem: Environmental > Aquatic > Marine > Intertidal...
GACGAAATCGGGGTTTTCCGACAAAAGCCCATAGCCGGGGTGAATGGCATCTGCCCCCTAGGCCAGCGCCACGCGGATCATTTCCGAAATCGACAGATACGCCGCGACCGGCCCCAGCCCCTCGCCAATGCGATAGGCCTCGTCGGCTTTGAAGCGATGCAGGCCCAGCTTGTCTTCCTCGGCGTAAACCGCTACGGTTTTCTTGCCCATTTCATTGGCCGCGCGCATCACGCGGATGGCAATCTCGCCACGGTTGGCGATCAGGATTTTCTTGAAATCGGGCATTGGCAGGTTCCTTTTGGCACTGTCATGTTGTTTGCTGCGCCTAGCTAGGCTGATGCTGCGGTGCAGAGCAATGCCCAGGCAGGGATTGCGTGTTAGGTTTTTGTAACATTTCACAACAAACTTGAAACGCGAAGGCGACGCCTTGCCTCATGCCAGCGACGGTTAGCGATAACGCCGCCTAACGCAGCCGGCCGGCGGCTTGGCGCAGGGTTTCAAGGCCCAATTGCCCCATATTCGCCTGCAGATCCTTTTGGAACATTTCGATCAAATGGCGCGGGCCGTCCAAGCCCAAAGCCGCCAGCGCGTAATGCCACGCGCGCCCCATCATCACAAAATCCGCGCCCAAGGCGAAGGCGCGCAAAATATCCAGCCCCCCTTCGATGCCGCTGTCGTAAATCAACGGCAAACTGGTGGCCGCGCGCATGGCGGGCAGCACTTCGGCGGGGCCGGGGGCTGCATCAAATTGCCGCCCGGCGTGGTTTGAAATCCAAATGCCATCCACCCCGGCCTGTTCCAGCTTGGGGGCATCGTTTGGGTCCATCGCGCCTTTCACCACAAAGGGGCCATCCCAGGCATCGCGCAGCCAACGCAGATAATCCCAATCGGGCGAGGTGCGCAGCAAATAGCCGATATGTTCGGTGGGGGGCAGGCCGGGCTTGTCTTGTGCATAGCGCGCGATCGTTGGCATGCGCGGGCGGCCATGGGCCAGCGTGGCCATGGCCCATGCCGGGCGCATGGCGATCTGCGCCAACAGCCGGGGCGTCATCCGCGGCGGCTGTGTCAGGCCCGATCTGGTTTGGCGCTCGCGGCGGCTGGCGACGGGCACATCTACGGTCATGACCAAGGTGCGAAACCCAGCCGCGCGGGCGCGATCCAGCAGGTCGCGGCGGATCTCGGGTTTTTTGGGCGGGTAGAGCTGGAACCACCCCTTACCATCCACGCAAGGGCCCACGGTTTCCGGATCTGCCGAGGCTACGGTTGACAGGGTGTAGGGAATGCCAGTTGCGGTGGCCACGCGTGCCAATTGCCGTTCGGCATCGGGCCAGATCAACCCCGACATGCCCACAGGCGCCACCCCAAAGGGCAGGGGGTGGGTTTGCCCAAACAGCGTGACGCTGGTGTCAAATTCGATTTCGCCATGCAAGATCGAGGGCATCATCGTAATCGCGTCCAATGTGGCGCGGTTGCGGTGCTTGGTGGCCTCTTGCCCAGTGGCGCTGTCAAGATATTCCCAAACAAACAGGGGCAGGCGCTGTTTGGCGCGGCGTTTCAGGTCGTCTAGACCGGGGTATTTTGCGTGCAAATCCATGCGGCTATTTGGCGTGGGGTTTTGCGTTTTGTCCAGCGCTCTTTGCGGCCCACCACTGCCCCGGTTTGCGCCGCCCGCCGCGCCCTTTGTCCAGCCACAGGGCAAACCGGCGCAGCGGCGACAGCGCCAAGCGCCGCCACAGCCGATGGCGGCGTTTCGAAAAATCGCGGTTAAAGGGGCAAACACGCATGCATATGGCGCAATCCGAGGCCATTTTGGCCCAAAAGCCAAAACATTTCTCGGCGTCAGATGTCCATTTCTTTACCCCCCGAATGGCCGAAATATTGGGCGCGTCGAAACTGGGTGGCCCAAACGGCAGGGCCTTGACCGGGCAGGCATCGGCGCATTTTGTGCAGATGTCGCAAAACCGCGCCACGCCTTGGGGGCGGGGCGCATCATGGGCCAGGGGCAGGTTGGTGTAGATCTTGGAAAAGCGCAGGCGCGGGCCAAATTCCGGGGTAATCACCATTTGGTTGCGCCCATATTCCCCCAAACCCGCCTGCAGCGCATAAGGAATGGCAAGCCCCGTATCATTCATCGAGGCCACGGCCTGATAGCCCAGATTGCGGATATAGGCCGCCAGTTGCATCACCACTGCCGCCTCGTGGCTATAGGCGCGGCCCGTTGCGGCCCCGGCCAGCGCCGAGGGGTAGGTCTCCACCAAGGCCCCATCCATGGCATGGCCCAGAACGATCACATGATTCAGCCCCGGCGGCAGGGTGTTGGGCGCCTCTTGCATGCTGCGCGTGTCAACCCGGCTGGCATATTGCCAACGCGCGTCATAGGCGGTGATGCCGCATAGATCGGCGCCGAAAAACTGCGCCACCTGTTTGATTTCGCGCGCTATTTCAGCAGGGTTTTCAACCGGCATGACCTCGGGGGCGACGGGGGTATCGGGGTGGATCGGGGCTTGAAACCCCTCGCGCCGGCCATTGCTGGCACGTCGGTTGGCCACGATGTCTGCCAAAAGCCATGCGGCGTTGCGCAGGGCAAAATCGCGGTGCTGAAACCCCTCGCCGCGCCGGGGGGCGGCCTCGATCCGATACGAGGCAAAAAACCCGTCGGTTTGGGCGCTGCGCACCGTGTTATCCCACATGGCGCGGCTGAAAATATCGTTGCGCTGCACAAAGGGCGCAAACCCTGGGCCGGTTTCAATACCGGCTGCGGCATCGCTGGGGCGGTTGGGGGGCGGGGGTGCTGTCATAGGGGCACAGTATTTCTTGCGCGTAATCCTGTCTATGGGTCGCAAACAGAGGCGACATGTCGCAATACCGGCGTTGGATTGGGCGCAACCAAAGGAGGGGTACTTATGAATGTAGGATTTATCGGGCTGGGTGCTGTGGGCGGCAAATTGGCAGGCAGCCTGTTGCGCAATGGCATTTCCTTAAGCGTGTTCGATCTGGATGGCGCGCGCGTGCAGGATTTCGTGCAACGCGGCGCCCGCGATGGTGGCTCGGCCGCTCAGGTGATGCAATATTGCGATGTGGTTATCACCAGCCTGCCAAGCCCCGCAGCCAGCGCGGCGGTGTTGGATGAAATGATGCCCCATATTGCGGGCAAAACATGGATGGAAATGTCCACCACCGATGCCGCGCAAATCGTGGCGCAGGCGCAGGCCGTGGCCGCGGCAGGGGGGCGCGCGGTGGATTGCCCGGTATCGGGGGGCTGCCATCGGGCGGGCACGGGCAATATCAGCATTTTCGTCGCCTGCGACCGCCCGACATTCGAACAGGTCTTGCCGCTGCTCACGATCATGGGGCGCCGCGTGCTGCACACGGGCGATGTTGGCACCGCCTCGATCTTGAAAGTGATGACCAACTATCTGGCCACCGCCAATTTGCTGACCTGCTGCGAGGCGCTGGTGACGATGAAGGCGGCGGGCATGGATATGGCCACCACCTATGAGGCTATTCGCATCAGCTCGGGTACATCGTTCGTGCATGAAACCGAAAGCCAGCTGATCTTGTCTGGCTCGCGCGATGTAGATTTCACGATGGATCTGGTGCTGAAAGATATTGGCCTGTTCCAGCGCATCGCCGAAGAAAACGGGGTGCCGCTGGAAATTTCCCCCGAGATTATCCGCATCATGAAAGATGGTCAGGCGCGCTATGGCGATCGGGCCCAGTCGGACCGTATCATCGAACGGCTGGAAGAGGCGACAGGGCTGCAAATTTTGGCCGATGGTTTCCCCCAAGAGCTGGTGGATGACGAACCCGAGGAACGCGGTTACGAAGTGGGCCGCGGTTTGGGCCGGGCATGACCAGCGATTGACCTAAGCGCTGCACTGGGGCACATCAGCCCCAGTGGTGACTAGAGGGCGCAAAATGGAAGAGAATGTTTTGGCGCGGCTGCACGCTTCGCCGGTGCGGCGCTGGCTGGGTATAGGTCTGCTTGCGGTTTTGGGGGCGGCACTGCTTTGGCTGGCGCTGTCTGGCCCGGCGCAGCAGGGCTGGGCGCGGGCGTTGTTGGCGCTGGCGGGCTTGGCGGCGGTGGCTTTGGGCGATGTCATGCGGCGCGCCACGGCCCATGGGCTGGAACTGACACGCCATGCGTTGCGCGATACCAGCGGGCGGGTTCTGGTCGAGGTAGACCAGATCGCGCGGGTTCATCGCGGGGTCTTTGCCTTCAAACCCTCGAACGGGTTTACGCTAAGGCTGTCGCAGGCGCATGGCGCGGCATGGATGCCGGGCCTGTGGTGGCGGTTTGGCCGCCAGCTTGGGGTGGGCGGGGTGATTCCGGGCGCTCAGGCCAAATATATGGCCGAGGTGCTAGAACATCTGATCGCCCAGCGGGGCGCTTAACCGCCAGACCATTGCAGCTGCGGGGTAAAGCGGGGCGTGAAAAACGTGGCATTGTGGATCGTGCCATTATTCACACCCGCCACCCCCTGCGCCAAGACCCGGATCGCCGGGGTAAAGGGCGACCATGTTTCCACGTAGATTATGCGCCCATAGTTGGGCTGTGCGGGCAATTCTGTTGCCAGCGTGGCCAGATGCGTGGCGCTGATCGCGCCGGTATCTTCGCTGGTGCTGCGCGACCATTCGGCCACGAATGTTGCCGTCGGCGCATCCCAGCGCAACACCGAAACGCGCAAGGCGCTGCCCGGCTCGGCCTTAGCCAGGCAAGTTGAACGTGCTGTGCATCGCGGCCAAATAGGCAGGCGTAATCACTCCGGATTCGCGCGATAAGATATCGCCCACAATTTCCGTGGCTTTCACGTTCAAAGTGGCCGCGCGGTGCATGTCAAACACACCATAGCCCCCCACAACGCCCAGCATAATGACGGGCAGGCCTATCACGCTTTCGATGGTGATGCTGCCGCGCTGGTCTTTTTGAAACCGGGCAAGGGCGCGTTTTAGTTTCGTGAACATGGGCTTACCTCACTGTGCTTGCACATAGGCTGATGTTGCGGTCACGCGCGCCCAGCCGTCGTTGCCATCGGTCATGGCTTGGCCAAAGCTGCTGAGCGGCAGGTAGGGGCGGTATTGGGCGCAGGCCCGCAGCAAAACCACCCGTTCCGACACCCCATTGGTGAACCTGTGCAGGGGCGCCAAGGGGGCGATTGTGTCGGTGCATGTGGGGGCGGCCGGACCGACCCAGTTATTGGGGTCCAGCACCACCATTTCCAACCGCAGGTTTTCGGAGCAATTGCCGATCAGCACCGTTTTGTTGCAAATCGCGGCTTTGATTTCGGCGTGTTGCATGGGCGCGCTGCTGGGCAGGCGCAATTCACGCGTAGTGCGGTCAAGCGCGGTTTCTAGGGCCGCGTTGCGCCAGCTGGCGCTGCCCATTTCCAGCCCGGCCACCAGCAAGAACAGATAGACGGGAAACCAGATGACAAATTCGACCGTGGCATTGCCCGATTGGTCCGTGGCAAGGCGGCGCAGCTTATGCAGGAAGGATGCGATCATTGCGAAAGCCTTTGATTGGTGATGGAGCGTGCGATGCTGCCCAAGGCGCCGGTTAACTGGCTGCCCGACACGGCAAAGCTGTGGTTGGGGCTTGAGGCGCAATTGCGCATCAAGGTGTCGGTGGCGGCGTCGCCCTCGAAGCTGACCGCCCAGATGATGATGCCGGTCGCTTTGGCGCTGTCACAGATGTTGCGTGTCATCTGGTCGCCGGTGCTGCCGGGGTAATAAAACCGCCACCAATTGTTGCGCTGCGACACCGGCACATAGCTAGAGACGTAGTACCAAAAGTTATAGGCGTTCCAATGCGCATAGTGGCTTTGGTTGGCATAAAGGCTTGGGGCGATACGGTAGCTGTCGGTATTGGTGCCGCTGGCCACAACCACCAAGGATTTTTGGGTGTTGGTATCTGTGCTCTGGGCTGGGCGGCCAGAAAACACGGTGGGCGTGGTACCTTGGGTGATCAGGCCACTGACCAGATTGCTGCTGTTACTGTCCAGCAGCGTTGTGCCCCATTTGACGCCTGCAAACACCGCCACGCCCGCGCGCGGCTGCAGTTGCGCCACCCGCGCCTTTAGGGCGGTGGCATCGTTGCTTAGCGGAAGGATTGTCTCGTAGGAATAGCGCGGGCACACCGTATTGGTGCGGGTGTTGCTGTAGCCGTCATAATCCCACTGGAAATGCTGCGCCTGAGGGTAGGTAAAGGCCTGTGTCAGCGTGGCGGTGCTGTATTCTGCCGGGGGCATTTCGATACAATAGGAATAGTTATGCACCCAGTTCGTGCTGAGCTGGCTGAAAAGCGGCCAGCCAATATTGACCTGTTCGGAAAAGGGCACAAGGCTGAGCGACACTTGGCTGTTGCCATCTGCGGGCAGCACGGTGTTGATAAAGGCATCCGCCGCATCGCGCAGGTTTTGCATGCGCGTGCCCGTGGCCATGTTGCGCGAAATATCCAGCACCAGCGAGATTTCCAGATTGCCCACGGTTTCGCTCACCTGCGTATCGGCCCGCGCGGTGCCAAGCGCGGGAACCAAGTTGCCGGTGCCGGCGGGCAGGGCCAAGTTGGCGCTGGTTTGCACGTAGCGCCCGTTTTGCACAGTTTGTGCATCAAACGGCGCCAGTGTCGCGGCCATATCTGCCTGCGCCAGATAGGCGTCAACCGTTTCACGCGGCGTTTGCACGCGGGCTGTATCGGCGGCGGCCAATGCGGCGCGATCCAGCGTGGCCTGCAACGTGGTGCGGAATAATTCGTGACGCATCAAATCAACGCCGATATACGAGATCGCCCCCACAGCCACCACCAGCGGAATGGCAAAGGGCAATATCGTGCCCTCTTCGCTACGCGCAAATCGCGCCAGCCACGTCCAACGTGGTCCATTGGGCTGTGCTGTAACGCCTGAAACAGGCGAAAGGTGATCTTGGTGCAATGTCATACGAGCGGTCCCCAGCGTCGATTCCTATCCAAAAGGATCAGTATGTCTCGAACGGTTATGGGGGGCGCTTGTGGCTGAAATAAGGCAAGTTTTCAGTGAAAAAGGTGCCAATTGTTGCCTTATTTTGGGCACTTACGCCGGTTTTGCAGGTTTTTTGCGATCTGCGAAACAATATACCCCGCAGGGCTGCCCTAAGTGTTAACCAAGCCTTAAGGCGCCCCCCCACCGGGTGGTCTTCTGGGTGATGTGCCGGGTGATGTGCCGGGTGGTGTTCTGGGAGATGGCCCCGCCCAAAGCGAATTTGCGACGAAGACAGTCGCGCGTTGGCGATTTTGTGTCGAAAACCATGGTGCAGGCCAAACTTCGCCATTGCACCACGGGGGCTGAGTTGTTTCATTCCGGTCAGGCAAACGGAGACCAGCATGCGCTTTTCAGGATTTCGCATCCTTAAAGAAGGACTGACCGGAAATAAGGGCTGGCGCCCGCATTGGCGCGACCCCGAACCAAAGGCCGAATATGATATCGTTATCATCGGCGGTGGCGGGCATGGCCTGTCGACTGCCTACTATCTGGCCAAGGAACATGGGCTGCGCAATATTGCGGTGCTTGAAAAGGGCTATATCGGCGGCGGTAATGTGGGGCGTAACACAACCATCGTGCGGGCCAATTACAACCTGCCGGGCAATTCCGAATTTTACTCGCACTCCCTGAAGCTGTGGGAAGGGCTAGAGCAAGATTTGAATTACAACGTGATGATGTCGCAGCGCGGGGTGTTGAACCTGTTTCATTCCGACGGGCAGCGCGACTACGCCGCCAGACGCGCGAATTCGATGATCAACCAAGGCGATGACGCGCAGCTGCTGGACCGCGAGGCCGTGCGCCGCATGGTGCCGTTTCTTGATTTCGACAACCTGCGCTTTCCTGTGTTCGGCGGGCTTTATCATGCCCGCGGTGGTACCGCGCGCCACGATGCCGTGGCCTGGGGCTATGCCCGCGGCGCAGATCAACGCGGGGTGGATCTGCTGCAAAACTGCGAGGTAACTGGGATCGACGTGGAAAATGGCCGCGTCCGGGGGGTGCAAACCAGCCGCGGCCCCATTCGGGCCAAGAAAGTGGCCATGGTGGTTGCGGGGCGTTCGAGCCAAGTTGCCGCGCTTGCGGGCATGCGCCTGCCGATCGAAAGCCATATTTTGCAGGCCTTTGTCACCGAAGGGCTAAAGCCGCTGATTGACCATGTGGTGACGTTTGGGATGGGCCATTTCTATATCAGCCAATCCGACAAGGGCGGCTTGGTCTTTGGGGGCGATCTGGATTTCTACGCCTCTTACGCGGCGCGGGGCAATCTGCCGATGGCCGAACATGTGATGGAGGCGGCCATGACCTTGATGCCTGCCATCGGCAAGGCGCGTGTGCTGCGCAGCTGGGGCGGCATTATGGATATGTCCCCCGACGGCAGCCCGATCATCGACAAGACCGATATAGAGGGGCTCTATCTGAATTGCGGCTGGTGCTATGGCGGCTTCAAGGCGGTGCCCGGGTCGGGACATTGCTTTGCCCATCTGATCGCCCAAGACCGCCCCCACCCGGCCGCCACGCGCCTGCGGCTGGACCGGTTCCGCACCGGGCGGGGATTGATGGATGAAGAGGGCACCGGTGCCCAGCACAACCTGCATTAGGGGCTGGCTGTGAGCGGGTGCATGAGTATTTTTGGCAAGATGAAGGGCCGGCCGCGCATGGCTTGTTCGAGGGGGATGGCATGAGGCTACCTTGTCCGCATTGCGGCAGCCGGGATATCCGGGAATTTGACTATATGGGCCATGCCTTGGCATTGGAACGCCCCGCCCCAGACGCGGGCGCGGCTGTGTGGGATGATTATGTGCACAACCGCGAGAACCCCGCCGGCGAGACCCGTGATCTGTGGTACCACGGGTTGGGGTGTGGGGCGTGGCTGGTGGTGCATCGCAACACCGTGACCCATGAAGTCTATGGCGCGCAATTGGCGCGTGATGTGAAGGGGGCGGGCCAATGAGGGTGCAAAACGGGGGGCTGATCGACCGCAACACGCGGCTGCAGTTTCGGTTTGACGGGCAAACCTACGAGGGGCTTGCGGGGGACACGCTGGCCTCGGCGCTGTTGGCCAATGATATTCGTTTGGTGGGGCGGTCGTTCAAGTACCACCGTCCGCGCGGGATATTGAGCGCCGGTTCAGAAGAGCCAAACGCCTTGATGACGATTGGCGAGGGCGCCTATGCCGAGCCGAATGTGCGCGCAACCACCGCTGAATTGTTTGATGGGATGGTGGCGCAGAGCCAAAATCGCTGGCCCAGCTTGGGGCTGGATCTGATGGTGGTGAACAATCTGGCGGCGCCATTTTTGGGGGCGGGGTTTTATTATAAAACCTTCATGAGGCCCAAGGCGTTTTGGGAAAAACTATACGAGCCGATCATCCGCCGTGCGGCGGGTTTGGGGGCGTTGTCGATGGCGCATAACCCCGACACATATGAACGCGCATGGGCGCATTGCGATCTGTTGGTCATTGGGGCGGGGCCTGCGGGGCTGATGGCGGCGCAGGCGGCGGCGCGGGCGGGTTTGGATGTCATCCTATGCGATGAAGACACCCGCTGTGGTGGGCGGTTGAATGCAGAGCGCCTAGAGGTTGGCGGCGTGGCGGGTGTGGACTGGGCGCAGGGGCTGGCGGCCGAGTTGGGCGCCATGCCGAATGTGCGCATTTTGCTGCGTACCACGGTCACCGGGGCCTATGATGGGGGCACATTTGGCGCGCTAGAGCAGTTGCCAGAGACGGTGGCACGCAAGGCGGGCGGGGCGCGCGCGTGTTTTTGGCGCATTGTGGCGCGCCAAAGCGTGCTGGCCGCTGGGGCGCTAGAGCGGCCCGTGGCATTTCGCAACAATGATCGGCCCGGTGTCATGACGGCGGGCGCTGTGCGCGCCTATGTCAACCGCTGGGCAGTGGCACCGGGGCGCGCGGTGACGGTGTTTGGCAACAACGACGATGCGCATAAAACCGCCGCAGATTTGCTGGCGGCGGGCGTGCATGTTGCAGCCCTGATCGATGCGCGCGCCGATGCCACGACCGATTTGGATGTGCCGTTTTACCCCGGCTTTGTGGTCTGCGATGCCCATGGGGGCAAGGGGTTAGAGGCGATCACGCTGCAGGGCCCCAAGGGGCAAGAAAAGATCAGCACCGATTGTTTGGCCATGTCGGGGGGGTGGAACCCCAGCGTGCATTTGAGCTGCCATATGAATGGCAGGCCCGAATGGCGCGAGGATTTGGCCAGTTTCGTTCCGCGTGCGGGGGCGGTGCCGGGGATGCATGCGGCGGGCTGCTGTGCGGGCCAGATGTCGACCCACGCGGCCCTTGAGGGTGGGCTGATGGCCGCGCATGTGGCTGCGCGGGCGCTGGGCGTGGATATGCCCGACATCGTGCTGCCCCAGGCCGAGGATGCGCCCTATCGCTTGGCGCCGCTTTGGGCGGTGCCGGGCAAGGGCCGGGCGTGGCTGGATTTTCAAAACGACGTCACGGTTAAGGATGTGCGCCAAGCCGCGCAGGAAAATTTCCGCTCGGTCGAGCATATGAAGCGCTACACCACCCAAGGGATGGCCACGGATCAGGGGAAAAACTCGAACGTGGCGGCCTTGGCCATTTTGGCCGATGCCACCGGGCGCGGCATTCCAGAAACCGGCACCACCACGTTCCGCCCGCCTTATGTGCCGGTGCCGATTGCGGCGATGGGGGCGGGGGCGCAGGGCAAGGGCTTTGCCCCCGAGCGGCTGACAACCAGCCATGCCGCCAGCCTAGAGATGGGTGCACCGATGATTGCTGTGGGCCTGTGGTACCGGCCCAGCTATTTCCCGCGCGCAGGCGAAACCCATTGGCGCCATTCGTGTGACCGCGAGGTGGCGCATGTGCGCCAAGCTGTGGGGGTGTGCGATGTGTCAACCTTGGGCAAGATTGACATCCAAGGCCCTGATGCCGGCGCTTTGCTGGATTTCGTGTATACCAATACCTTCTCGACGCTGAAAGTTGGGCGTGCGCGGTACGGTTTGATGCTGCGCGAGGATGGCCATGTGATGGATGATGGCACCACCGCACGGCTGGCCGAGACGCATTTTGTGATGACCACCACAACCGCCGCGGCGGGGCAGGTGATGAAGCATCTGGAATTTGTCACCCAAGCTTTGCGCCCGGATCTGGACGTGCGCTTTGCCTCGGTCACCGAGCAATGGGCGCAATTTGCCGTGGCCGGGCCCAAGGCGCGTGCGCTTTTGAATGGGCTGTTAGAGGCCCCGATCGATGACAGCAGTTTTCCCTTCATGGGCTGTGGCGCGGTGTCTTTGCTGGGGGTTTCGGGGCGCCTGTTCCGTATCTCGTTCAGTGGCGAACATGCCTATGAACTGGCCGTTCCCGCACGCTATGGCGACAGCCTGTTTCGGCTGTTGGTGGCGCGCGCCGAAGAGATGGGCGGCGGCGCCTATGGGATGGAGGCATTGAACGTGCTGCGGGTGGAAAAGGGCTTTATCACCCATTCCGAAATTCATGGCCGCACCACCGCCTTTGACGTGGGTCTGGAAAAAATGGTCAGCCGCAAGAAAGACTGCATCGGCCAAGCCATGGCAGACCGGCCCGGCCTGTCTGGCCCCGAGCGCGAGCAATTGGTGGGTTTGATGGCGCTGGGCAATGCCAGCCAGCTAACAGCGGGGGCGCATTTGTTTAATTCAGGCGATGCGGCCATCAGCGCCAATGATCAGGGCTATATCACCTCGGTGGCATATTCGCCCAGTTTGGGCCATTTTATCGGCCTTGGTTTTTTGCGCAATGGCAGGGCGCGCTTGGGCGAAGAGGTGCAGATGGTGGACCATGTGCGCAATGTCAAAACCACCTGCAGGGTGGTGAACCCTGTGTTTTTTGACCCGGATGGAGGGCGCGCCCGTGGCTGAGCTGATTGCAAAATCCCCCTGCGAGGGGCTGTTGCCCTTAGAAGTGGGGCAGGTTCAGGCGCGCGAGGTGCTGGGCCAGCCCATGGCGCTTGTGGCGCCTTTCAAAGGTATGGATGCCCGTTTGGGGGCCGCGCTGGCGGCGGCGCATGGGCTGTCATGGCCGGGCCCGGGCAAGGTGGTTCAGGGGCAGGGTTGCCAGCTGCAATGGTTTGGCCATAGCCATGCGATGCTGATTGGTTGCCCGCCAAGCGACAGTTTGGGCGCCCATGCGGCGCTCAGCGATCAAAGTGATGCTTGGGCGGTTGTGGCGCTGGAGGGGCCGCAAGCGGCGGCCGTTTTGGCCCGGCTGACGCCCTTGGATTTGCGCGACAGCCAGTTTGCGGTGGGCGATACCGCCCGCACCGAGCTGTTTCACATGAGCGCGGCCATCACCCGCAGCGCCGTGCACTGCTATCAGATCATGGTGTTTCGCTCGATGGCGGGCACATTGGTGCATGATTTGAAATCCGCCATGCAGGCGGTGGCAGCGCGCAGCTGATGCGCCCACCGCCCCCGCCCACAGCGGCGCGGGCCCTTTTCATGGGGCGGGAAATGGCGGATAAGGGGGCATGTCATTGCCACCCGGATTCCTTGATGAATTGCGCGGACGCTCCAGCCTGTCACAGGTGGTGGGGCGCAAAGTTATTTGGGATACGCGCAAATCAAACCAAGGCAAGGGCGATATGTGGGCGCCGTGCCCCTTTCACCACGAAAAGACCGCCAGCTTTCATGTCGATGATCGCAAGGGGTTTTATTACTGTTTTGGCTGTCAGGCCAAAGGGGATGCCATCGCGTTTGTGAAAGAAACCGAGAATGTTTCTTTCATCGAAGCGGTCGAGATTTTGGCGCGCGAGGTTGGCATGCCGATGCCAGCCCGTGACCCGCAAGCCCAACAAAAAACCGACCGTCGCGCTGCTTTGGCCGAGGTGCTAGAACAAGCGGTGCGGTTTTATCGGATGTCGCTGCAGCAACAGGCGGCGGGGCCTGCGCGCGACTATTTGCAACGCCGTGGTCTTGGTGGCGATGCGCTAGAGCGGTTTGAAATTGGTTTTGCCCCCGAAGGCAATGCGCTGTTTGCCCACCTGACGGGCAAAGGGGTCGAGGCGCAGATGATCATCGATGCGGGGCTGGCTGCGCGCCCCGATGACGGGCGCGCGCCCTATGACCGATTTCGTGGCCGCATCATGTTTCCCATTCGCGATGGGCGGGGGCGCTGCATTTCCTTTGGTGGCCGTGCGATGGACCCGAACGCCCGGGCGAAATACCTCAATGGGCCAGAAACCGAGCTGTTTGATAAAGGCCGCAGCCTTTATAACCACGCCCCCGCCCGCGAGGCGGCTGGCAAGGGCCTGCCCCTAATCGTGGCCGAGGGCTATATGGATGTGATCGCCCTGGCCGTCGCCGGTTTCGAGGCGGCTGTGGCGCCCTTGGGCACAGCGGTTACAGAAGACCAGCTGCGCCTGCTTTGGCGCA
>Ga0181559_10004574_pt1 | contig 13380 bp, 6 predicted proteins | sample 011ome_21_FD_133752 | JGI IMG/M metagenome (GOLD analysis project Ga0181559, IMG submission 133752) | Coastal salt marsh microbial communities from the Groves Creek Marsh, Skidaway Island, Georgia - 011508AT metaG (megahit assembly) | ecosystem: Environmental > Aquatic > Marine > Intertidal zone...
GCCTGAACCTGAGGCACCTGCGCCTGAGCCTGAGGCACCTGCGCCTGAGCCTGAGGCACCTGCGTCCGAACCTGAGGCACCTGCGCCTGAGCCTGAGGCGGCTGCGCCCGAACCTGAGGCACCTGCGCCTGAACCTGAGGCACCTGCGTCCGAACCTGAGGCACCTGCGCCTGAGCCTGAGGCGGCTGCGCCCGAACCTGAGGCACCTGCGCCTGAGCCTGAGGCACCTGCGCCTGAGCCGGAGCTGGAGCCTAAGTCCGCGGCAGAGCCCGAGCCGGAGGCGGCTGAACCCGCCCCTGAGCCCGAGGCTCCCGCAGCCGATGCCGAACCCGCGGCGGATCCCGAACCCGAGCCAGAGCCCGAAACCGAGCCAGAGGCTCCCGCGGTCCTCGAGCCGGAGGCGGCGCCAGGAGAAGAAGCGCAGTGACCCGGCGCTCTGCATGTACACCACTTGTATAGACTACATAGCTACATTCATTATTTGCAACGTGCGCGCAGACCTTTCGCGCCCGCGCGTGTCCGCGATGACCTCCTTTCCCGGCAGCGGCCCTCCCCCCGCGCCGGCGCCGCACCTCGCGCCGCCCGCCGACGTCGCCGACGCGAGGGCGTTGCGCGACGCGGGAGGCGCTTTGCTGCCCGGCGGGGACGGCGTGACCGTCTCGGGCTGGGACATCCGCACCCGACGCACGCCCATCCTAGGCAAGGAGGCCCTGGCCGGGTTGGAGGCGCGGCTGGGCACCCCGCACCTCCCCGAGATGGTGTACGGCAGCGTCCTGGAGCTGACACACGCCGCGTCCGACACGCGCGTGCACTTTAACGCCGAGGACGCGCTGCGGGAGTGGCTGGAGGAGGACCTGCCCCCTCTGAAAGTCGCGGCCGCGGCGAAGTGGGCGGAGGCGCACAAGCTCCGCTTCGGCGGCGGGCTGCCTCCCTCGAAGGCCGCGGGTCCCGGGTCCCGGGCGCCCGTCCCCGTGGCCGCGTGGGACACGAACGAGGACGCCTCCGCGTACGACTGGACGTTCACCACGCCGTACCGGGGCAGCGTGGGGACGGTCTCGGGATCGAACCCGGAGGGAACCGGCGCGAAAAATAAAAAACGTTGGGCGGAGACGTCCCGCAGAGTCGACCGCGGCGCGCTCATGGAGCGGGACCCCATCTTATTTTTCGACGAGCTCACTCTGTACGAGTCCGAGCTGGACGATAACGGCGAGAGCAGCGTGACGCTCAAGATTAGGGTCATGCCCAAGTGCTGGTTCGTCCTGATGCGCTTCTGGATGCGGTGCGACGGCGTGCGCGTGCGCCTGCGCGAGACGCGTTTTTTTTGTCCGATGGCGTCCTCCGCGGCGGCGGCGGCGGCGAAACCGACGGTGATTCGCGAGAGCGCGAGGCGGGACGAGTCGTTCGAGGAGTTAAGAGCGCGAGGCGCGCCGGGGGACGCGAGTCAGTACCCCGATGCGGACGAAGCCGCGGCCGTGCTGCTCGCCGCGGGGGGACCGGTGGAGATGGCGTACCACGAAATCGAGCACGAGTAACGTGTACGCGCGATCGGTTGGTTCGTCAACAGAAAAATGCCAACTTCACTACACCGCAAATCGAGTCCCCGAACGTCCATTTCCGTCCCTGTGTGATGCCAAAAGGGGGCGCGCACTGCGGCGTGCGGGCGTCGTGCGTTTCCCCCGTCGGCTCGGCACGAGCGCGCGCGTCCAGGTCCGTCGCGATGTCCGAGAGCCCCGCGGACGCGCCCGACCCCGGGTCCGACCCCGCGGGGGACGCGCCCCCGAGCGAATTGAGGAGAGCGATTTCGGATCCGCCACCGGCGTCGGCCCCGTCGAGAGAATCGAGTGGCAAGCTGATGCGGTCCGCGAGCATGCGGCGCACGCCCCTGGCGCGTTTCGCCTCCGCCGGCCGCAAGGCGGGCTCGATGCGCCTGACCATGTCGCAGACGCTGACGAAGACGCGGGCGAAGACGGATTACCGGCGCGACATCCTGAGCAAGCCCAGCGAGGAGCGCACGGAGTCGGATCTGCTGTCGCTCATGGAGGTTTTGGGGCGCCTGCGTTTCGCCGAGTCGCTGCGGCACGCCGAGAAGGTGGAGGTGTGCAAGGCGATGGGGTTCCGGTCGAAGCGAAAGGGCGACACGGTGTTTTCCCAGGGCGATCCCGGGAACACCTTCTACATCGTGCTCTCGGGGAGCGTCTCGGTGTCCATCCGCGCCGGCGAATCCGAATCCGAGGAGCACGTCGCCAGTTTATACAACGGCGACTCGTTCGGCGAGCTCGCGCTTTTGAGGGAGGGCAGCGTGCGCAGCGCGACCGTGCGCGCGGAGACGGACGTGGAGTTCCTGGTGATCTCCAGGGAGGACTACAACACGATCCTGGGCGCCGTCACCGAGGAGCAGCTCGCGGAGAAGATCGATTTCCTGCTCGCGCTCCCGGCGTTCGCCGGCGTGCCGCTGAGCATGATCCGCTCGGTGGCGTACGTGCTGACCACGCGCGAGTTCGATCGGAACGCCGTCGTGTTCAGGCAGGGCGAGGAGACGGAGGACATCTTCTTCATCGAGCGCGGGGGGATCAAGTTCGTGCGCGAGGTGATGGACGCGCGCGCGCTCAGGCGCATGGGCGTGCACCGCGACGGGCCGGCGGCGGCGGCTCGTGTCGCCGCGCGCGAAAAAGGGGGCTTCGACGCCGCGCCCCCGCCGCCCCCCGGCGTGGACGACGTCGAGGCGGACATGATGGATGCGTTTTCGCACCTGACCAACACCGCGCGACGCGGGCCGGATTCATCGGGCCCGGCGACGCGGCCGAAGACGCCGACGGCTCCGGACGACATCTTCGTGAGCGCCGCCAGCCAGGCGAGGAAGGCGCAGGAGGAAAAGGATTCGGAGGAGGCCGCCGCGAAAACCGCCGCGGATGGTCCGCTCGACTCCGTCGTCTCCGACGAAAACGCGACGCCGGCCGTCGCGGCGGATGGAAACGCGACGGTCCGTCCCGGGAACGAAACCGAAACCCCCTTTTTTCGAGTCTCGGACACCGTAGGGGTGTCCTCACCGAACGGCTCCTTCTCCACCTCCGCGGCTCCGACGCCGCGCTTCCCCTCGCTGGGCAAGACGCGCTCGAGCTTCGGAGGCTCGACGGCGCGACGCGACCCGGCGGCGGTCGCGGAGTCGCGGCGCTTGGCGTCGTCGGCGGCGCGGCGGCGGGGCCTCGGTCGGCTTTTCCTGGAGGCTGGGCGCGTGGGCGCGATGGACTACTTCGGGGACGTCGAGCTGACGAGCAAGATCCGTCAGCCGGCGAGCGCGGTGACCACCGAGCCCACGCGGTGCTTCGTGCTGAACAAGTGGGACATGCTGAAGCGCGTGGAGCGCGACATCGTGCGTCGCTTCCGCGCCAACAAAGCCAAGGCGATGCGGTTCCTGGGCGACGACGCCGCCGTGCTCGCGGAGTTCAAACAAGCCATGGTCTGGGACAGGTACCGGAACTCGCTCGTCGAGGAGGTGGTGGAGTCTAAAAAGGGGAAGCGGAACGGCGGGAGGTGAGCGGCGCAGATACTTGTACGTTGTAGAGAGATAGACAGACAGACCCGGTGGCGAAATCGTGAACATTTTTATGATTTGACGTGACGAGTCTCGCACGCGCGTCGACGTCATCGATATAGTGCCGACACGCAGACGGCGACGCGCGGTGGAGCGATGGAGTGCTCCCGGGCGTTCGGAGCGCTCCGCGCACTCGGACCTCCCCGCCCGGTCCGGCGGCGGACGCGCGGTCGCCCCCGCGTGCCCTCTGCGAGCGGTTCCTCTTCGTCTCAGAGCGCGCCCGGCGTGAAGAACCGATCCCCGGCTTCCCACGCGGTGGTGCGACCGATGCGACAGGGCGACCTCTCGCCGGTGGTCACGACCCTGGTGGAGGCGGCGGACCCCGAAAAGGTGAGCGCCGCCGCGCTCGCGGCGTACGCGCTGGAGGCGTCGCGTGCGCCCGCGGCGCGCGAGATCGCGCTCGTGGCGTCCCTGGCGCCCACGCCGCTGGATCCGCCGGAGGTGGTTGGCGTCGTGGGCGTCCTGTTGTCGGACGACCTGTTCCCGGCGGAGATGCGCCTGCGCGGCTCGGACGCGGCGTACGTCACCAACCTGGCCGTGGCGTCGCGCGCGCGCCGCCGGGGCGTCGCGAGCGACCTGCTCGGCGCCGCCGAGCGCTTCGCGCGCGAGAGCGGCCGCCGGACCGTGTGGTGCCGCGTGGACGACGACAACGAGACGGCGCGCGGGATGTACGAGCGCCGAGGGTACGCGCCGCGCGAACCGCCGAGACTCGCGAAATACCGCGGCGTCGTGTCCGCGGCGTACGGCTTCGCGGGAATCGCGCACTTCGTGGATCTCGTCTTCGGGCCGAGCGCCTGCGCGATCGCCGCGGGCGCGCCCTCGTTCGCGGAGATGACCGCAGAGCAAAAAAGCCTGGCGCTCATCTGGTGCGCGCTGGGACCGGCGTCGACGGCGTGCGACGCGGCGGCGAGAAGGACCAAGACTATGAACGCGCCGCAAAAACTCTCCGTCGCGGGGCTCGTCGCGTACGGCGCGTTCGAAATGGCGCTGGCGTGCTCGTGCGCGGTGTGGTTCGGCGCGCGCGGGGGGGACGCCGCCACGGGCGCGGTCGCCGTGCAGGCGGTGGTGCTCGCGTGCTACAAAGCGCTCGCGCCGGGCGCGCGGGGGGGGAAAATAACCCTCGCGAAAACCGTCTCTTCCGCGGGGGAACCCCCGCCTTTCGGCGACGGCGACGACGGCGATGAGCGCTTCGCGTCGCTGTTTCTCGGGTTCGTCCGGGTTCGCGCGTCCGACGGAAAGAAGGACGACGAGTCCGAGAACGACGGATTCTGGCGAAAACAGAAACGGCGCGCGGAGAGGACGAGAGCGGCGGCGTCGAAAAAAAAAAACGGTTTAGGCTCGTCGAGCGCCGCGCGCGACCCGCGCGTCGACGACGGGTGGGTCGCGGACGTCCCCGAGCCGCCGTTAGTGACTCGCGGCGCGGTTGTCACTGAGACGACGGACGCGAACGACGACGACGATTCGGATCCCGCACAGAGTCCGAGTGAGGACTACGAGCGCGACGCGAGCGGTCGCGTCGTGTACGCGGCGCGCGGCTTCTTCTACGACGGCGTGCGGCCGAGCGACGGCGCCGACTACGGCATGACCGAGCGCGTCAAGGTGGCGGTTGGGATCGTGGGGCGAAAGCGCGAACGCGTCTTCGCGCTGAGAAAGACGCTGGGTTCCGTCGGCGGCGTCGCCGGCGTCGCGTCGGAGGTGTTCGCCGTGACCATGGACCGCCCTCTGGGCGTGGTTGTCGAGCGGGACACGGACGGGCGCGTGCGCGTCGCGGACTTCGTCGAGGGAAGCCGCGCGGGGCGCGCCGCGGCGGTCGCGCAGCTGCAGGGTTTGAACGAAAACGCCGGCGCGCGCGCGCCCAAGCGCGGCGACGTGGTGCGCGCCTTCACCACCACCACGCTCTCCTACGGCCCGCGCGCGCAGCTCCTCGGCGACCTCTCCGGCACCAAGCGCGCGGTTGTGCTGTTCGGCGCGGACGACCAGCCCTGGGGTAAGACCATCGGGGCGTTGAAAAGCGGGCTCGTCGCCGACGGGGCCGTCACGCTGATCCTGGAGCGCGACCTCGACGCCGCGCGCGCCGCGGCGTGGACCCCCGAGCGGACACCTGGCGACCCCGAGGAGGAGACGCGGCGGTCTGAGACGCGGCTTCGCGCGTCGAACCGTCGCGAAAAAAAAAATGAAACGCTCCGTGCGCCTTCTCGATCGAGCGCGCGTCTTCGCACGGTGGGCGGGACATCCGAGGGAAAAGGGACGGCCGATCACGTCGGGGACGGCCGCGAACGCGTCTCGCAGGCGCCCTCCGGCGTTCCCGATCCGGTGAACGCGTCGCTCGTCGTCGCCGGCGCGTCGTTTTTGTTGCTCATCGTCACCGGGTTCTCGTAGCGTTAGCGTTTTCGTCGTTCGCGCTCGTCGTTCAAAGCACTCGGCGAGAAAAGAACCTCGCGGCGATCACCGCGTATCACGACCGCCTCTCATCACGCGTAACAAGACGCTCGCTCGCGCGCCACGCGCGCATACTCTCCCGCGCCGAGCGCGCACACCCTCTCCGTCCGAGTCGTCGATGCGCGACACTCGGCACCCACTCTCCCTTAATACCGCGTCGTCCGATCCTTCCGACGCGCGTTCGTTTTTTCGTTTTTTCGTCACTCATCGTTTGTGCCTCTCCTCTCCTCTTCACGATCGCGCGCGCCGTCGAAAGACGCCGCTCGCCGCGTCGCTTTTTACTCGACGTAGGGCGCGAAGATGCAGCACGAGTTGTGCCCGCCGAACCCGAACGAGTTGGAGATGGCAGCGGTGACCTTGTGCTCCACCTTCTCGTTGGCGCAGATGTCGATGCCCGCCACCTCGTCGATGGGCTCGGCGTTGTTCAGCGTGGGGTGCAGCCAGCCAGTCTTGATGGCCATGATGGTGGCCACCGCCTCGACGCCGGCGGCGGCGCCCAGGCAGTGCCCCACCATGGACTTGGTGCCGTTCATCTTCACGCCCTTGAGGTTCTCCACGCCCCCGAACGCCTTCTTCACCGCGTTCACCTCGGCGACGTCGCCCACCAGCGTGGACGTGGCGTGCGCGTTGATGTAGTTGATCTCGGAGATGTCGATGCCGGCTTCCTCGACAGCCTTGGTGATGCACAGCCCGACCCCCGAGCCGTCGGGGCGCGGGTCCGTCATGTGGTGCGCGTCGCAGGTGATGGCGCCGCCCAGGTACTCGGCGTGGATGCGCGCGCCGCGCTTAAGCGCGTGCTCCAGCGACTCCATCACCAGCAAACCGGCGCCCTCGCCCATGACAAAGCCGTCGCGCGACTTGTCCCAGGGGCGCGACGCGCCCGAGGGGTCGTCGTTGTTGGTGGAGAGCGCGCGGCACGCCACGAACCCGCCGAGGCCCACCGGGATGATGGGCGCCTCCACGCCGCCCGCGATCATCACGTCCGCCTCGCCCTTCTTGATGTGGTTCGCCGCGGCGTGGAACGCGTAGTTCGCCGTCGCGCACGCCGTGGAGATGGAATAGTTGGGGCCCATGAAGCCCTTCTCGATCGCGAGTAGCGCGCCGCCCATGTTGGTGATGGCGTAGGGGATGAAAAACGGCGTGATCTTCTTCGGACCTTTGTTCACGAGCGCCTTGACGCCGTCCTGGAACACCGTGAGGCCGCCCATGCCGGAACCGGCGAGGACGCCGATCTTCGTCAGGTCTTCGTTGCCGAGCGCCTCCTCGTCCAGACCGGCGTCCAGCAGCGCTTTGTTGCCGGACACGAGCGCGTATTGCAAGCAGTCGTCCATGCGGCGCGCGTTCTTCTTGTCCACGAAGCCCTCGTTGTCGAAGTCCCGGATCTGCGCGGCGAACTTGGTGGGGAACTCCTCGATGTCGAAGCGGTCAATCTCCGCCACCCCCGACGTGCCCGCGAGCAGCTTGTCGTAGAAGACGTCGTAGTCGTTGCCGAACACCGAGCACAGACCCATGCCGGTGATCACGATGCGCTTCTTCGGATCCGTCTCGCGAGCCATCGCGCGGACCACGGTGGAGACGCGCGCGGCGCGCGCGGTGACGCGCTGCGCGCGGGGCGCGACGCGGCGGGGGGCCACGGCGTGGCGGGCGCCGAGGACGGCGGGGGAGGCGACGGCGGCCATCGTGTGCGGAGGGAGGAGGACGGAAGCTCCTGTCGCGCGCGTTTGGTTTTTTCGGTGGTTCGAGGATTTCGCGAGACGGCGGGGCGGGCGCGCGAGACGCGGCGGCGGAGCGAAACGGGGGGAATGGGGCGGCCGGTCAGTCGCTCGTTCGGGGTTGGTCGGGGTCGGGACGCGATCCCCTCCATGCGCGGGTCGCGGGAGGCGACGCGCCGCGCGCGTCGCGAGCGCCATCCGAGTCACCGAGCACCTCCTCGCGCGGAGACGCGCGATCACTGGAAAGGAGCGTCCGGCGGGGCGGGACCGGCGGGGACCTCGGCGGGGAGACCGAGGGCGCCCGCGCCGCGCTGGACGAGCGGGGAGACGGGTCGATCGAGGGGGACGTCGGGCCGGACGTACCTTGCGTGCGTCGATATGCCGCGCCCGTGGTTTCCCGCGCGCGCTTCGGGCCTCGCCGACCAACTCAGTCTCGCAAAGCAGATAAGACGAAGCGCTTTCGGGTAAACCTGAAGAGACGGGTCCGTGGTCTCGAGCCGTCCGCTCGACCGAACCGATCGACCGATGAACCGTCGGATTCGGCTTCAAACGTCGCAGTTTTCAGACCGCTCGAGCGGCGATCGACCGTGTTTTTCAGCGCTCACGAAAACGTATACCCACGCGATTCAGTATTCATTCGGTTGGCGCGTTTCATTGGCTCTCGCGAAATGTCGTGGCAGTCGATCGCGCGGTCTTGAGTCACGAACCCCCAAAAACGCCACTGCGCCATCTCCCGAATCAAAGATCTCCCTTGATCTGCAAAAACACAAACCAGCGCAGGATTCGCTCCGAGCGCGTACAATCGCGCGCGTCCCTCACCGGCCGTCGCAACACTCGCCCGACTCACCAGTCAGTAAAATGGCCTCCTCCATGACCATGGCTTCGGCCGCCAGGTGCGTGCCTGCGCTCGCCCAAACGACGCTCGCGCTCGACGCGCGAGCGCGAACGCGACCCGCGCGTTGTTCCCAAAACGCGAGAGGCTTTTTATCGGGATGGAGCATCGGACCCGGAGGGTTTCCTCGCCGGAGACGCGCGGGTCGGCGTGGACGCGTCCGCGGCACGCTCGCGACGGGCATCGCCTCGCACGACCGAGGAAGTCCCGTCGCCGTTCTCGCGTCGCGATCGGCCGGCCGGCACGCCCGTCGCGTCCGGGGTTCCATCTCCGGCACCTCCGTATCGAGCGAATAATATCTCCATCGCTCCGACACTCGATTGCCGTGTGCCAAGTGTCACGCTCGCGTCCGGCAGCGCCGCGACGCGCGACGCGCGGAACGCGCGCGATCCCGGCGTCGCGGCGTCTCCCCGACCCCGGGTCGGCGAGGCGCGCTCGAGGGCGCTCGACGGCGCACCCGGCGACCCGCCCGCGGCGGTCGCCGGAGCGACGGCACCAACAACCGAACACGTCTGCGCCAACGCCAGTTCATGTGCCGCGTGCGTTCGCACGAACGCACCGCGCGGGCAGTCTTGCTTTTCGGAGATTGGCTTTTGCGAAAGACTTGGTATTTCCGCGACTCTTTCGCGATCGACGCCCACTCGTCGCTGACCATCTCCTCTCCCCGCGTCATCGATCGCCTCGAACGTCCTTCCGTACCCTCCGCCCTGTCGCAACAGCACTCTGAAGTCCTCGAACTTCCACGGCAAGCAGGTGCGCTCGCAGGTGCGCGCCGCCGCGGCTTCGGTGAACACCGAAGTTGTCGCCGCGGGCGCGCCCCTCGGGCGCAAGCTCCGCGTCGCCGTCGTGGGCGGCGGCCCCGCGGGCGCGTGCGCCGCGGAGACCCTGGCCAACGGCGGGTGCGAGACGTTCCTGATTGAGCGCAAGATGGACAACTGCAAGCCCTGCGGCGGCGCCATCCCCCTGTGCATGGTTGGCGAGTTCGATCTCCCCGAGGAGATCATCGACCGCAAGGTGACGAAGATGAAGATGATCTCGCCCTCCAACCGCGCGGTTGACGTGGGCCAGACCCTGAACGACAAGGAGTACATCGGCATGTGCCGCCGCGAGGTGATGGACGACTTCCTGCGCAAGCGCGCGAAGAGCCTCGGCGCCAACCTGGTGAACGGTCTGTTCATGAAGCTGGAGGACCCGGGCGCGGGCAACGGCGCCATCACCATCCACTACAACGACTACGAAGCCGACGCCAAGGTTGGCGAGGCTAAGACGATGGAAGTGGATGTCGTGATCGGCGCCGACGGCGCTAACTCGCGCGTCGCCAAGAACATCGACGCGGGCGAGTACGACTACGCCATCGCGTTCCAGGAGCGCATCAAGATCCCCGACGAGAAGATGGAGTACTACAAGGATCTCGCCGAGATGTACGTCGGCGACGACGTGTCCCCCGACTTTTACGGCTGGGTCTTCCCCAAGTACGACCACGTCGCGGTGGGCACCGGCACCGTCGTGAACAAGACGGCGATCAAGACGTACCAGGCGGCGATGCGCAAGCGCGCCGAGGAGAAGTGCGCGGGCGGCAAGATCATCCGCGTCGAGGCGCACCCCATCCCCGAGCACCCCCGCCCCCGCCGCGTGCAGGGCCGCGTGACGCTCGTCGGCGACGCCGCCGGCTACGTCACCAAGTGCTCCGGCGAGGGCATCTACTTCGCCGCCAAGTCCGGCCGCATGGCGGCGGAGGCGGTCGTGGAGAAGTCGCAGAACGGCACGCTCGCCGTGGACGAGGCGGACCTCCGCTCGTACCTCGACAAGTGGGACCGCAAGTACTGGGCCACCTACAAGGTGCTCGACATCCTGCAGAAGGTTTTCTACCGCTCCAACCCCGCGCGCGAGGCGTTCGTGGAGATGTGCGCGGACGAGTACGTGCAGAAGATGACCTTCGACTCGTACCTGTACAAGACCGTGGTGCCCGGCAACCCCATCGACGACATTAAGCTGCTCGGCAACACCGTCGCGTCCATCGTGCGCGCCAACGCGCTGCGCAACGCCGCCAAGGCGCAGGTGCCCATGTAAACGCTCGTTGGCGTTTTGCGAGAGGCGGCGCGCGACGAGAGACGACTGATTGAGAGCGGGGTTCGTGGAGCGAGCCGAGATTTGAGATTTGAAATCTCGGCTCGATGGCATACGGGACGGCGGGTTTTTAGGTGAGCGCCGGCCATCCTTTGTGGTGTTCCCTTTCGGGAACGATTCGCCTCGCGGCGGCGAGGTGCGTATTTTTTGTGAAAACAACTGAAGCTGAGTTTTTTTTTCGTGATATTGTGCGCGCGTAGAGCCTAACTTCTAAGCGCTCCGTCGCGCGCGCGCCGGCGCCACCGCGCGCCGCGCCGCCGTCGTCGTCGTCCGACTCGGACTCGGACGAATCCTCGTCCTCTTCCGGGGGCGCCGCCCGCGGGCGCTTCCTACCTGAGCGCCTCGAGCGACCGCAGGAAGGACACGCACGTCACCGCCGTCGGTCGCCATACACCCGCGTCTCGAGCTTTTGTTCGCGGCGGCGCCACCACCAGCTCTTTCTCACCGGACGGCGCGACGCGCGACGACCGCTCGAAACCGTGGAACGCGCAGAGCCCGTGCGCGAGCAGCCGCGCGTACGAATCCGCGAGGGGCAGGACTAAATGCTCATACGCGTCCGCGAGCGCGTGGGACCCCGGTTCGGGGTCTACGCTGGAGCTCTCCAATAGCTCCAGCTCGCCCGCGGCTTCGGCGAACTCAAGGAGCGCGCGCTCGAGGCGCTCGAGACGCTCGGGCGCTCGCCGAACGACGTTTCGGAGCGCGGCGCGCTCTTTGGTGCTCACGCGCCCCCACGCCGCGCGGGGTCCCACGTGCAGGTCGGGCCCATAACCGGCGGGTTCGTCGCGCTCGTCGCTCTCGTCGCCGCGACGTTCGTTTTTGTCAGCCTTCGCCTCTCTTTCGCCGCCTCGCGCGCGTTCGCGCCGCGCCTCGTGCTCGGCGAGCTCGAGCTCGCGCAGGAACGCGCGCTCCTTGTCCATGTCCACCTTGTGGAACCCCGCCCACTCGCCGCGCGCCTGCGCGCGGAGCATGCGCTCGAACGCCGTCGGCTGCGGCGGCGCGCCGAAGGGCGGGGGCATGAACTGCGCCTGCATCTCCGCGACGGTCATCGCGCCGCCCAGCTCCCGCAGCAACCGGTCGTTCGCCCAGCGGCGCCGGCGGCGCTGGCCCAGGCGAGCCGCCTCCGCCAGCTCCTCGCGCAGGCTGGCGTCGCGCGCCGCGGCGCGCGACGGCGAGAGGGGCGCGCCGAGAAACGCGTGACTCGCGTGACTCGGCGCCGATCGCGAGAGACGATGCTCGAGGTCCTCCTCCGAGGCTCCTCGATGCGCCGCGCCTTCGTTCGGACTACCCGGCACCACACCGACACCTCCGTGCGCTTTCTTTCCCGCCCTGCGCCGCGGCCGAGAGGCGGCGGCGCCGCGCGCGCCCGAGGACCGGGGCGGCGCGAGGATGCCCATTATCCTGTCGAAGTTGCGCATGGTGTCCCGCACGGACGCCAGCGCGTTGGACGCCGTGGACGCGTTCGAGCCGCTCTCGAACCACAGCTGCTCGTTCTGGACGTGGCAGTGCGGGCACAGCTGCGCGGCGTTCGGTGGGGCGCCCGCGCCCGCGCCCGCCCACGTCGAGCGGACGGGCGCCAGCACCAGGGGAAGACGTCGCTCGCGCGAAGTGCCCAGCCCCGCGACGTACGTCGGGGTCGCGGAGGGGGCGCGAATCGTCGCAGCGCCCGCGGAAAGCGCGTCGCCCGGCTCCTCCGCTTCTTCGTCCATGCGGTACCACCGGCGCGCGGAGACGCACGCGCACAGCACGCACGCGCCGCCGACCATGGGCCGCCCGGAGGGCGCCGGGTTTTCGGCTGCAGGGTTTTCGGCATCGACCGCGAAACGCACCGCGACGTCTCGCGCGTCCAGCTCCGACGCCGCGGCGGTGTCGCCCGCGACGGGCGCCGACATTTCCGACAAAGGCGTCGTGCGGGCGTCCAGGCCGCGCGACGTGGGCGAGGGCGCGACAGTCCCCGTCCGCGCGCCTCGGGATATGCGTCGCCGGGTGACACTTTTTCTCGCACGAGCTTGTTGTCGTCATCAGCCTCGTCGTCGGATGGCCTAAAACACGTGTCCCGAGTTTATACAAGTACGTACCTCGCGAAACGCCGTCGCCGCGGAGAGCCCCTCGAGCGTCGGGTGTGCGGCCACCGACGCGCGAGTCTCGCGTTCCCGTGGTGTTCTCTACGCGCGTACCATTAAAACGCCTCGCTTCCGCGCGTGCGCGCTACTATAAATAAGGATGGTGGTCTGCTAATAAGGACGCCGTTTTTTCGCGCGCGTCAACACGTGCACTGCGAGTCCGCGCGCGCCGGGTTGGTGAAGTAACACGTCCGCCCCCCACAAGAGCCGCCCGACCCCAAAAGCTGCGTGCCGTCCGGGTTGAAGCACGAGTCGAACGTCGCGCTCCCGATCGCCTTATACTGGCACACCTGCCCGCCGTCCGCGCTCATGTAACACGCACCCGCCGCCGTGCACGCGGGCGGCGGCGGCGAGGGCGGCGGCGGCGCGGGCGCGGGCGGCAGCGGCGGCGGCCAGGGCGGCGGCGGCGAGGGCGGCGGCGGCAGCGGCGAGGGCGGCGGCGGCGGGAAGGGCGGCGACGGCGGCGGGCTCGGCGGGCTCGGCGGCGGCTGAGGGAAC
>Ga0181559_10004575_pt1 | contig 13377 bp, 9 predicted proteins | sample 011ome_21_FD_133752 | JGI IMG/M metagenome (GOLD analysis project Ga0181559, IMG submission 133752) | Coastal salt marsh microbial communities from the Groves Creek Marsh, Skidaway Island, Georgia - 011508AT metaG (megahit assembly) | ecosystem: Environmental > Aquatic > Marine > Intertidal zone...
AACTGGCACTACACCATCATCGACGCCCCGGGCCACAGAGATTTCATCAAGAACATGATCTCCGGCGCCGCGCAGGCGGACGTCGCGCTCCTCATGGTCCCCGCGGACGGTAACTTCACCACCGCGATCCAGAAGGGCAACCACAAGGCCGGTGAGGTCCAGGGCCAGACCCGCCAGCACGCGCGTCTCATCAACCTTCTCGGTGTCAAGCAGCTCATCGTCGGCATCAACAAGATGGACTGCGACACCGCGGGCTACAAGGAGTCTCGCTACGAGGAGATCCGCAACGAGATGAAGAACATGCTCATCAAGGTTGGCTGGAAGAAGGACTACGTCGAGAAGTGCGTCCCCGTCCTCCCCATCTCCGGCTGGATGGGCGACAACCTCATCAAGAAGACCACCAACATGGACTGGTGGAAGGGCATGGACTGCGAGGACTACACGGGCAAGGGCACCAAGCACCACGTCGACTGCCTCCTCGACGTGCTCAACGGCATGGTCAACAAGCCCGAGCGTCTTCCGGACGCGGCGATGCGCCTCCCCATCTCCGGCGTGTACAAGATCAAGGGTGTCGGTGATGTCCTCGCCGGCCGCGTCGAGCAGGGTGGCGTCCGCCCCGGTGAGGAGGTTGTCTTCATCCCGACCCACACCGTCTCCAACCCCTGCACCGGCAAGGTTTTCACCGTCGAGATGCACCACAAGCGCGTCGAGATCGCGCACCCCGGTGACAACGTCGGCATGAACATCAAGGGTCTCGACAAGATCAACATGCCCCGCACTGGTGACGTCATGATCTACAAGAAGGACGACTCCCTCAAGGCGTGCCAGGACTTCAACGCGCAGGTCCAGGTCCTCGACGTCCCCGGTCAGCTCAAGCCCGGCTACTCCCCCGTCGCGTTCGTGCGCTGCGGCCGCTCCGCGTGCAAGATGACCACCCTCGTCTTCAAGGTCGGCAAGGAGACCGGCGGCAAGAAGCTCGAGTCCCCCCAGGCCCTCAAGTCCAACGAGGTCGCCGAGGCTGTCTTCGAACCCCAGCACCCCTTCGTTGTCGACCACTTCAAGGCGTGCGACGGTCTTGCGCGCATCGCGTTCCTCGACGGCAACACCGCCGTCATGCTCGGCAAGATCACCAAGGTGACCTTCAAGGCTGACAAGTAAGTTCGGGTTAGTATTAGCTAGAGAGTCTTCCGCTGATGGGTTAATAGGCGCCTGACTTTTCCTTAGCGAATAACCCTGAAACTTAGTCACCTTAGAAGCTGCGTTGTGTATGCGAAATATTACATCAACCGACTGTCTTAACTCGTAAGCGCGCGGCACTTCTCGCAGTTCGTCGCGCTTCAAATCGCTCGTCGGTCAACGCGCGTCGACCTCAGTCCACAGAGCGCGGCGGCGGGACGTCCCGCGACGCCATGGCGGACGACGACGACCTCTACGGAGGGTACACCGCCACCGCGTCGTCGAACGTGCGTCCCGTCCCTCGTCGCGAACCCGCGCCGCCCGTCCCGTCGCTCGACCGATCGCGCGCATTCTTCGCGCCGACCGAACGCGAACGTCGCCGCGAACCCCTCCGAGGACCCACGAGATCCGCGCTCCCACGCTTCACCCCCCTCACCTCCACCTCCACCGCTCCGTCTCGCCCCTCTCGCAGTCGAACGACGCGACCGCCGCGTTCAACGCGCCGCCCGCGGCCGGGACGACGCGACCGCCGACGGTGCGCGCTCGCGCCTCGCCTCGCCTCATCGTCTCGTCGCGCTCGGTGCCAGCTGTGCATTCAAATCGATCGCGTCGCTTGTCTCTCGTCTCTCGTCTCTCCCCTCTCCCGACGAACCCGCGATCCTCCGTCCTGAGGCTCTCCTTCGAACCCACGTGCGCAGGGCCAGTTCGCACGACCCGGGACGGGCGTCTCGATCGACCTCGGCCCGCGACCGATGACGTCGAACAAGGGCGCCGGGTACACGTCCTCCTCGATGGGCGCCGCCGGCGCGTCCGGCGCGGCCGCCGCCGCCGCCGCGCTCGGAGGCGGGAGCGCCTTCCCGGGCGCCGGCGGCCCGCGCGGGCCCGCGCCGCCGCTTCTGAAGCCGGAGGACGACGGCCCGCACGGGAAGATCCGCGCGCTGAACAAGCAGGTGCACGACTTACTGGAGAAGAGCTCCGTGGCGGGGACGAAGGAGGAGGATCCGCAGAAGGCGCTGGAGCTCGCCAAGGAGTGCGCGAAACGCGAGCGGACGCTGTGCCGGACGCGGGAGCAAAACGGCAAGGCGGACGACATCGACTTGGACCTTCAGTACGCGGTGACCTTGAACCTCGCGGATCGGCACCACAAGGCGGGTCAGGACCAGGAGGCGTTGGACCTGTACGCGCAGATTGTGAAGAATAAGAATTACCCGGAGGGAGGGAAGCTGCGCGTGAACATGGGGAAGGTGTATTTCGACCGCGGCGAATTCCCGAGCGCGATCAAGATGTACCGCATGGCGCTGGATCACATCTCGCACGAGCAGAAGGGAGTGCGGTTCAAGGTGATGCGGAACATCGGGATCGCGTTCGTGAAGATGGGGCAGTACGTCGACGCGGCGAGGGCGTTTTCGGACGTGATGAGCGTCGAGCCGGATTTCACCTCCGGGTATAACCTGGTCATCTGCCACTACGCGACGGGGGACAAGGAGAAGATGAAGGAGAGCTTCGTCAAGTTGCTGTCGCTGCGCGCGTTCGAACCCGAGGACGAGGAGGAGGAGGACGACGAGGAGAAGGAGGACGACGACACCGTCGGGGACGAGTTGACGCGATATCTGCGGACGCAACAGCTGGACTGTCATCGAAAGATTCTCGCCGCCGCGAAGCTCATCGGGACGACGATCGGAGGAGGGAGCTTAGAGCGCGGGTACGAGTACCTCGCGGACGAGATGCACAGGTTCGGGTACGCGATCCTCGCGAACGAGCTCGAGATGGAGCTCGCGCTGAGCCACCTGAAGTCGAAGACGCCCGAGGGAATGAAGGAAGGGAAGCAGCGTCTTCTGGAGTTTGAAAAGAAAGAGCACGCGTTGAAAGCGAAAGCGGCGACGAACTTGTCGTGGCTGTACTTCCACGAGGGCGACTACGAGAACGCGCAGAAGTACGCGGATCTCTCCGTCGCGACGGACCGCTACGACGCGCGCGCGCTCGTGAACAAGGGGAACTGTCACTTACAACGCGGCGACCTCGAGGGCGCGCGGGATTTATTCCTGGAAGCCGTCGGCGTCCAGGCGGACTGCCACGAGGCGATTTACAACCTAGGCCTCGCGTACATCAAGCTCGGCGCGTACGAGGACGCGCTCGCGGCGTTCAGGAAAGTCCACGCGATGACCCCGGACAACGCGGAGGTGTTGTATCAGCTCGGGAACGTGTCCGACATGCTCGGCGATTTCCCGGCGGCGATCAAACATCTGGAGATTCTTCACGCGAAGGTGTCCACGGATCCGGGGATCTTGGCGCGCCTCGGCGCGATCCACGCCGCGATCGGGGACGAGGCCAAGGCGTTGCACTACTACCAGGAGTCCCACCGGCTGTACCCGTCGGACATGGACGTCCTGCGGTGGCTCGGGACGTTTTACGTGAAGACTGGGAACTGGGAAAAAGCGCGGGAGCTGTACCAGCTCGCGTGCATGATCAAGCCCAAAGACGTCAAGTACCGCCTGCTCGTCGCGACGTGTCTGCGGAAGGTTGGGAACGTCAACGACGCGCTCGCGGCGTACGAGACGATACACAAGGTGTACCCTGACAACGTCGAGTGCTTGCGTCATCTGTGTCGTTTGTACGGCGACCTCGGGCGGACGAAGGACGTCGACGAGTGCCAGGTGAAGTTGCGCAAGGTTGAGGCGGAGGACGGCGACGGCGGCGTCGGCGGCTTCGCGAACGAGTTGGCGGCGATGGGTGTCGGCGATGGCGCGGCGGGAGAGGGCGGGAGCGGCGCCAACGAGGGACTGGTCTTCTTGGACCCGACGTTGACGGCGTCGCCGGAGGCGAGCCGGCCGTCCCTCGGCGGCGGCGCCGGCGGCGACGACATCGACCTCCCTGGGATGTGATCGCGACGAATCAAATCGATCGATGCGTCGACGCTCGGACGGCGCGGCGCGGCGGTGTTCCTCGCACGTCATTCAACGAGACTCGACGCGAGCGTCGTGTTTTAAGAAATGAATTCTAGCTATGCGGGCGGCCGCGTTATTTCCCCTTCCCCCCCGGCGACGGCCACGCGCGCTGACTCCTGGACGTCAGATCGTTCAGAAGCTTCGAGACGACCATCATCTGCGAGTTGTGCCTCGCCTCCGCGCCGACGCCGCCGCCGGCGCCTCGCACGCGCTCGATCATCACCATCATCGTGTTCTCCGAGAACGTCTCGCGCGTCAGCCTCTGAAGCACCTCGCGAATCTCCTCCGGCATCGACGCGTTGACGACCGCGCCCTCGCCCTCGCCCTCGCCCTCCACGGCGGCTTTCTCCGTGTGCCGCACGCAGTGCGCGACGAGCGACGTGAGATCCGCCTCGGACGTCTTCACCCCCGCCGCGCCCGCGCCCGCGCCCGCGCCGGACCTTCCCGCGCCCGCGCGGAGCTTCAGGTCCAGTTTCGACTCGCCCGTCACCCCGCGCACGGAGACGGATCGCATCTGATCGACGCCGGCGCCGGTCGCGCTCCCGGTCGGCTTCAACCCGGCGCCGGCTTCAAACTTGGCGGCGTGCGGCGACAGCGCCGCGCCCTTCTCCGACTTGGCGCCGAACGCCGCGCCCGTGCTCGGGGAGACGTCCGACTTGGACGCTCGGCCGAGCAACTCCGCGGGGCTCGACCCGGACGCTTTCGCGCCGCCCGATCGCTTCGCCTCGCGCTTCATCGACGGGTGGTATTTGTTCAGGACGATCGGCGGCGACGGCGACGACGGCGTCGAGACGTCCGCGACGAGCGACGCGTCGCCGTTGTCGATGCTGACCCTTCGCGCGCACTCGGCGATCGTCTCGAGCTCTTCCTGACTCTGCGTTCGCGTCATCTCATCGCTGCGTCGTCGCGTCTCCTCTTCTAAAATCTCCGCGGCGCGGCCGCGTTCGCTCGCGTCCTGGAACGCGCCGACGTTCTCCGAGTTGCGCTGCGAGAGCGACCGCGGGGACACATCCTCCGGCGAGCTGCTCCCTTCGCCGGGCTCGCCGAATCCGGTGAGGACGGACATCTCGTGCTTCGCCGGCCCGCGCGCGGCGTTCATCAGCGCCGCGGCGGCGTCGTTCGTCACGATCACGCCGCCGAGACGCTCCATCGCGACGTGCGTGCCGTTCGCGCGGCGGCGGCGAAGGAACCCGTGCGGCATCAGACGCGCGCATTCTGGTTTCGGCACCGTCCCTTCCTCGCCCGCGGCGTCGCCCCCTCGAATCTCCGGCAAGATCGTCGGGAACAGGTAGCACGCGAAGATCAACGCCCGGACGTCCTCCGCGTGGAGGCTCTCGAACAGAGACGTTCGGAGCACGCGCTCCGCGGAAGAGACGCCGAGCACGTCCGCAGAGTTCCCGCTGCTGTACTTGATGAGCATGTCCTTGGTGCTGACGGCGGTGACGAGAATCTCCCCGGGGGCGAATAAGCCGCTCTCCTGGGCTTTAATCAGGCCGTACTCCAGCGCGGCGACGCCCTCCATCCCGGGCGTCTTCGGGTCGAAGCTCCCGCGGCACGCGGGGTTGACTTTCATCCCGGTGAACGTGCTCTGGTACCCGCCGAGAAACGCGGCGAGCGACGCCGTCGCCGGGTTGCACCGCGCGCGCTCGATGCTCCTTCGCTTCGGCGTCGTCGACGAAGACGGCGCCTTCTCTTTCTCTTTCTCTTTCTCCGCGTCGTCCGCATCTTTCGCCGGCGCCGTCGTCGTCTCCCCCGCGTCGCCCCCCTCGTCGACGCGGAACCCCCTGAGCTCGGACACCAACCGCTCGGTCAAGTCGCCGCTGTCCGCGTCGCTCAGCTCGTCGCTGTAAGCCCCGTCGCTGTCCGCCCCGTCGTGGTCCGACCCCCGCAACACCTCCGACGTCAGCAGCAGCGTCCTCGCGAGCGCCTTGCGGTAATCCGCGAGCTCCTCCTCCGGAAGCGCGGCCAGCCCCTCCTCGCCGTCGCCATCCTTCGCGAGGAGCGCCTCCTCCATGAGCCGGCTGCGCTCCTCCCACTCCAGCCGCTCCGTGGTGAGCCTCGCGAGCTGGCGTCTTCGGCGCGCGTGGCGCCTGCGCGCGACGGACTGCTTGTTAGAGTCGCCGCTGTTGGAGGAGCCGTCGCCGTCGGCGTCGAGATCCTCCGCCGCGCCCTCTTGTTGGTACCGACGCAGCGCCTCCGCGGTGAGGGTCTGGTACGCCGCGCCGGCGTTCGCGTCCGCGGGCGCGCCGGAGATGCCGCCGGGGGGTAAGGGCGGCGGCGCCGGCGGGGGGCGGCCCGCGGGCGGCTGCGGCGAGCGAGGATGATTGCCGTCGTGATTTCTTCCTCCGCCTCCCCCGTTTTGCGGCATGGCCCCCCCCTGAGTGGACATCATGTAGGCGTGCATCGTCCGCTGCAGCTGCTGCATCATCTCGAACTCCGCGTATCCGTTCGGCGCGGGACCTGGCTGACCGTACCCGTACGGCGGGTACCCCGCGGGGTAGCCCATCGACGGATGGTACATCGCCTGCGGGAGGGGGGCAATTGGCGCGGGGGGGGGGAGACGCGTCAGCTCCACGTTTGACGCCGACCGCGGCGCGTTTTTTCCCGACGCGCGAGGTTGAAATCGGCGGATCGCGGCGCGCGACGCGGCCGCGCGCGACGTCGATCTGCGACCGGGCGCGAGATGTCGCCCGCGCGCATCGAGATCGCGTCGATCGCGTCTACGCCGCCGCCGCCGCGAGCGCCCCCGTCGCCGCGAAAAAGGGAAATATCTCCCCCCGCGAACGAGTAACAAAAAGATCACGCGGCGAGCGCGCTTTTTCAACGGAGCTCCGCCGCGGATCGCACCTGCGGGTTCATGCCGCCGTTCATGTACGGCGGCGTCGGCGGCGGAAAACCGCCGTTGTAACTCATCTGCGCGACTTCCGCGCGCGCGTTGGACTTCGTGTCGTCTCGGGCCGCGCGCCGTTCGTTGTGGAAATTAGCCCGCTCCGCGGGGCGAGAAAAAATTACCGAAGAAAGATAGATATTTCATTCCTGCGATCAAGCCCCGGTCAAAGTCGCGAGATTGAACCCTTTCGCCCGCCGTGTGCCCGATCGATCAGCGCGTTCAACTCTTCACGGTCGCGATCGCGCTCGACTTTTCCACCGCCCGCAGATGCGGTGCGGCGACGCCAGATGACCTCGCGCGCGCGCGTCGTCTCCTCGCCGCCGTCCGTCGCGTCGTCCCCCCGCCGTCCGCGCCGCGCCGCCCGCGCCCGCGCCGCCCGCGCCGCTCGCGCCGCCGCCGCGATGCCGTCCGCGCCCGCGAAGACCGAGCTCGCGTACTTCGACGACACGTACCTGGCGAGCTGCTACGCCAAGGTGCTCGCGGTCGAGGCGGTCGAGGCGCGCGACGACGGCGGCGGTGACGGCGGCGGCGACTGCGCGCTCGTGCTGGACCGCACGATCGCGTACCCCGCGGGGGGAGGGCAGCCGTCGGACACCGGCCGCGTCGTCCTCGGCGACGGACGCGCGACGTTCGCGGTCCGCGCGGTGGAGATCTCGAAGGAGGGCGTCGTGCGGCACCTCGGCCGCGTGGAGGGCGCGGACGACGACGAACTCTCGGCGTCGGAAGCTTCCGTCGCCTCCGTCTTCGAGCCCGGCGCGGACGTCGTCGTGCACGTGGACGTCGACCGCCGCGTCCTCCACGCGCGCGTGCACTCCGCGGGGCACCTCCTCGACGTCGCGATGAGCGAGATCGGGCTCGGCCCGGAGTCGGGGCTCGTCCCGGCGAAAGGGCAACATCATGTCGACGGCGCGTACGTGGAGTACTCGGGCAAAATAGACGGTCTGGACAAAGAGAAGCTCGCGCGCGACCTCGCGGCGAAGATGACGGAACTCGTGGAGAGAGGCGGCGCCACGAGCGCGGAGACGATGCCGTACGACGACGCCGCGGCCGCGTGCGGCGGGTCGCTGCCGGCGTACGTCGCGAAGGACTCGACGCCGCGCGTCGTGCGCGTGCCGGCGGCGGCGGCGGGGTGCCCGTGCGGGGGGACGCACGTGAAGGACGTGAGAGAGATCGGGGACGTGGAGATCGTGGGCGTGCGCGTGAAGAAGGGGACGACGCGGGTGTCGTACACGATCGAGGGGATGACAGGGCACCGCGCGGCGTAGGGTGAAGACGGAAGACGTCCGCGTGGATGTTGATATTGTTACAACGCGCGCGACTTCTTCTCTCGCGCAGAACCGACCGCCTCATCCTCACGCGCTCTCGGACCCGCCCGCGTCGTCGCTCTTCTTCCCGTCCGCGTCCTCCGTCCCTTCGACTTCCGCTTCCTCCGTCGCCTCGCCGCCCGGCGCAGAAGCGCTCGAGAACAAGCTCTGCAGCGCGAGTTTCGCGCGCAGACGCGCCTCTTCCTCTTCCAACATCTCCCCGAACACCTCGAGCCGCGCGCCGTGCGTGTCGCACTGCACGAGCAGCGCGAACGGATACAGCGCCGCGCTCACCATCGGCGCGGCCTCTTCCCTGTACTGCGTCTGCAAGCGCGTGAACTCAGCCTTGACGTCCCCCGGCAGCGCGTCGAACTGCACGGCGACCTTGTTCTGCAGCTCCGTCCCTTGCTTGGCGAGGTAGTTTCGCAGGAGCGTCTGGATCTCGTTCGAGAGCTCGCTCTCTTTCGCGCCGATGCGGTTCTGAAGCAGCGACTGCCACAGCCCCGCGAGGCGCCACAGCCCGTCCTCGCCTCTCGACGCGCTCAGCGTGTCGATCAAATTCTCCGTGAACCGAACCGGCTCCTGGAGCTTCGTCTGGTTCTGAGGGTCGTTCCATACAAAGCGATGTCGGGGTGGAGTTCAAAGGCGTCAGGTGGAGTTCAAAGGCGCCGCGGGCGGGGATTGAAAGCGAGGGGTGAGCGGAGAGAAGCGCCGGGAAAAGTCCTTAAGGATAGGCGTTCACCACGCCGACGCGGTCGTATGGGGACCAGTGTATAGAACGCGCCTGAATGATCGTCGCGAATCTCTCCGAGAGGATGCCCTCGCGCGTGCTCAGATCCTCGTCGTCGTCGCCGTCCTCCATCGGCTCCACGACCGCTTTCAGGTACGTGCTTCGATCGCTCGCAGCCTTGTCGTTGATCGTGCGATCGATGCGGACGCGCCCGATCACCTTGTGCGAGCACACGTACTTCACCGCGTCCGCGGTCTGCTCGGAGACTTCCTTGAGGTCCTCGAGGTAAAAGATGGGCGCCACCGCGGCGAGCCGCCCCGACTTTGGGTCGCTCACGGGCACCGCGAACCTCCGGCTGCCGTTGAACAAGATGTCGCTGTACATCTGCCGATACCGCGGCTCGAAGATGTTCAACACGTGGTCCGAGTGCGGCATGTACGCTGTGCTGCCCAGCGGGAACACGGGCATGACCATGACGTCGGGTTGCGCCGCGGGGTCCACCTCCTCGTCCTCCTTGGTCGCGTCCGCGCGCGCGATCCACGAAATCTCGCTCGCGTAGTCGCGCGTCGGGGTCCGCTCGTCGTCGGAGATCGGGCCGGAGGGGCCGTCGGGGCCGCCGGCGAAGACGCGAAACGCCGCGGGGTTCCGCGTCGGGAGCGGGGGGACGGGGAAGAACCGCGGCGCGCGCGACGCGCTCGTCGCGGGCGCGAGGCGTCGCCACGGCGACGACGACGACGACGACGACGCGCCGTGCGACCCGGAAGAGAGACCGCGGCGCGCGGCGGGGCGCGTCAGCGCGCGCGCGAACGCGACCGGGGTCGCGCGCATCGTGCACGTCATGTTCGAGGGAGCGCGGAGGGGTCGCGAAGACGACGCGGAACCCGGGACGCTCGAAGGGCGCGCGTGCCCGTGTGGCGCCGCGAGGCCGGGGACGACGACGGGACGATGTCGTCGAAAGAGGACGCGCCACGTGGGCCCGGAACACGGTGCGATGAATTCATTCGTTTTTCACCCATCCCTCGGTTTCAACGTTCACCGCGTCCCCTTTCAACTGACCGATGAACTTTGACCCTTTTTTTGTATTGGGTCGAGATCAACGTCGTCGTCGTCGTCGCCGGCGGCCCGCCGCCGACCGACCGCGGTCGTCGTCGCCTCGCCGCTCAATCCTTCCCCACCCCGCCGCCGCCGCCCCCGACGTTCGAGATGTTACACGTCACGCCTCCCATCCCGTACACGTTCCGACTCGCGCGCAGGCTCATCGCCGCGTCCGCCCAGCTCATGAGTTTCGTCGTCTCCTGAGGGCCGAGGGTCCATACGGAGTTGAAAGGTGGAGTCGAAAGGCGTCAGGGGTGGAGTTGAAAGGCGTCGAGGCGTGTCGGGATTGAAACCGTGAGATGGGCGGAGAGAAACGCCGGGAAGAAAGGAAAGTCCTTAAGGAACGGCGTTCACCACGCGAACGCGGTCGTATGGGAACCAGTGTGTGTATAGAACGCGCCTGCCGCTCGTACGAGCCGCTTCCCATGAGCGTGTACAGGAGCGTCTGCACGTCGTGGTTCTTGGGGAACGTGTACGTGAGGACCGCGTCCGCGGTGCCGGTGGTGGTGACGTAGTACGACTGCAAGCGACCGCCGAGGAGGCCGATGATCTTCGCCGCGGACTGCGATGTGGTGTGCGATCGATTCGGGGAAGGATGAGGGAGTGATGAGATGAAGAAAAAATGTTTGTTAGATCGCGCGGGCGTGACTCGGACGCGGACGGCACCGAAGGGACGCGCTCGGGGATCGCGCGCGCGCGCCGACGCGCACCTTCTCGCGGTCGATGTCGCGGTTCAGCATCGCCTGGACGCCCTTCTCCGAGAACGTCAGCGTCGTCATGTACACCGGGAGCGACTCGTCGAACGCGACCTCCGCCTCGGGGGCGTGGTCGAGCTCTTCCCCTTCCGCGCCCGCGGCCAGGGAGGATTGCGATCTCGTCACGCGGAGGACCGCGACCGGCGCGGAGGACGCGACCGGCGCGAGGACGCCGGCGCGCGCGGCGAGCGCGCGACGCGCGACGGCGCGAAGGACGCTCATCTCGTGTTGGGGGTGGACGTCGCGCGTGTCTCGCGCGTCTTCAGTGCCGCGGTCCCCGGGCGCGCACGCGGGAGGAATAAACACGCTGCGGAGAGAAAAAACTTCACCTCGAACGGCGATGACGTGGCGAAGTCGACGCGCGCGTCTCGCACTCCCCCCCCTCGCGCGAACGAACGCCGCACGATGCACGCCATCTCCACCCCCGTCGCTCGCGCGACCTCCCGCGCGTCCGCCGCGTCGTGCTCGACGCGCCGCGACCGCGCGGCGCGTCTCGCCCCGCGCGCGTCGCGCGCGGACGCGACCGCGCGCGCCGACGGCGACGACGACGACGCCCACGCGACAAAACGCGCCGAGTCGTCGTCGTCGTCGTCGTCGACGCCCATGCGGCGCCGGCGGCTCATCAACCTCACCGCGGCGACGACCGCGATGGTCGTCGCCTCCCCCGCGCTCGCGGCGGCGTCGGAGTTCGCGGACGCGGGCGCGATGGCGATCCTGAACCGCCAGGGCGCGATCGCGATGTCCGACGACGAGTGGCGCGCGAAGCTCGATCCCTTCGCGTACCAAGTGCTCCGCCGCGAGGCGACCGAACGGCCGTTCTCGAGCCCGCTGTATAACGAGAAACGCGCGGGGACGTTCGTGTGCGCGGGGTGCGGGAGCGAGCTGTTCGACATGAGCACGAAGTACGACAGCGGCACGGGGTGGCCGTCGTTCTACGCGCCCATCTCGGCGGACGCGGTGACGGAGGTGCCGGACTACTCGATCATGTTTCTCCCGCGCACCGAGGTTCGGTGCGCCAAGTGTCAAGGGCACCTGGGGCACGTGTTCAACGACGGGCCGAGGGAGACGACGGGGTTGAGGTACTGCATGAACGGCGTCTCGCTCGCGTTCGAGCCCGCGGCGTGAGTGAGAGTGAGAGAGAGAGAGAGAGAGAGAGAGAGAGAGAGAGATGCCGTAGCGCGCAGCGGCGACGAACGTTTGATGAAATGAAGACGACGGGAAGACTCATCACTCGCGCTCACGCGTTCACGATCTCCTCCTCCTCCACCGCCGCCGCCTCCGCTTCCTCTTCCTCTTCGTCGTCTTCGTCCACGGCGACGACGTCTTCCTCCTCCTCATCCTCCTCTCCCTTCTTCTTCCCGCTGCTATCGCCGCGCACGATCGCGCACAGGGCGTCATCCACTGTCTCGTGCGAAAACTTGAACCCCCGCCGAAGCGTCTCCCTCGGCTCGACGCGTTGCCCATCCAACACCACCGTCGCGCCCTCGCCGAGGAGCAATCGCAGCGCTACGCCGGGCACGGGGAGCCAGTTCGGGCGGTTCGTCGCGGCTGAAACGGCTTCGCACAGACTGTTCATCGTCGTCGGCTCCGGCGCGGTGCCGTTCAGCGTGCCCTCGTACTCCGGGTCTTCCAACGCCGCGACGATCAACGCGACGAGGTCGTCGCGGTGGATCCACGAGAAGCGTTGCGACCCGTCTCCGAGAGGACCGCCGCCGTACAGCTGGAAGATGGGCAAGATCTTCCCGAGCGCGCCGCCGCCCTTCTCGAGGACGACGCCGGTGCGCACGATCGTCGTCGGCGTGTCCGCTTTCTTCGCCTCTCGCTCCCACTTCACGCACAGGCGCGCGAGGAAGTCACGCCCGGGCGCGGAGTTCTCGTCGAACGTCTTCGTCTTGGAGGTCCCGTAGTACCCGACGGCGCTGGAAGACACGAGCGTGGGGCGGCGGTCTTTCGGGACAGCGTTTATGCCGTCGACGACGCGCTTGGTCGCGCGTAACCGCGACTCTACGAGCGTTTTCTTATACGCCTCGTTCCACGGGTTCGAGATGGACGCGCCGGCCAGGTTGACGACCCCGGTACACCCGTCGACGGCGTCGAACCATCGCAGGTAGCCATTCGCGGTGTCGTTCGCGTAAAACTTCGCGCCCTTGAGCGCCGCGCCCGGCATCGAGAGCCGCGCGGCGAACGCGTCGCGGGTCAAGACGCGGACGTCGTGCCCGTTCGCCTGGAGCTCGCGCACGAGGGCGCGGCCGACGAAGCCCGTGGCACCGGTGACGGCGACGGTCATCTTCTTCGTACCGTCTTCTGATGACGCCTTCGCGGCGACGACGCGCGTTGTCGCGACGACGCGCGCGGCGCGGCGCGCGGAGGAGGGCGCGCGCGCGCGCAGGGGCGCGGCCGTCGGCGCGCGCGAGGAGAGGCTCGACGCGTGCATCGTGTCGTGCGCGAGGGACGCGCGTTGGGGTGTGGGGGGGGGGGGGGG
>Ga0181559_10004580_pt1 | contig 13367 bp, 8 predicted proteins | sample 011ome_21_FD_133752 | JGI IMG/M metagenome (GOLD analysis project Ga0181559, IMG submission 133752) | Coastal salt marsh microbial communities from the Groves Creek Marsh, Skidaway Island, Georgia - 011508AT metaG (megahit assembly) | ecosystem: Environmental > Aquatic > Marine > Intertidal zone...
AAATAGTTCCATCAATATCAATCAAGTAGTTCTTGATACCCTCCGGAAGGATTGGACTTATATGTTCTCCATCTTCAATTTTTTCATTAAGTAATTTGTCAACGTCTTCTTGTTTCATTTATTTATCTTTTTAAATTTATATTTCGTTTTTCCAATTCAGTTTATCCATTTGATTAAACGGCCATGGTGCTCCGTTATTTTCAATATTTGACATCATGTTGTTTAATTCAGAGGGAGCATCAGATTTTTCCATCACCAAATATCTTCTCATATCCATAATTATTGATAAAGGATCAATTCCTATTGGACAAGCTTCAGTACATGCATTACAAGATGTACAGGCCCATAATTCTTCCTTGGTAATGTAATCATTTAGTAATTCTTTATCATCACTAATAAATTTTCCATCATTATTATCAATAATTTTACCCACATCCTCAAGTCTATCTCTCGTATCCATCATAATTTTTCTTGGAGATAATTTTTTTCCAGTCAAATTAGCTGGACACTCACTAGTACATCTACCACACTCAGTACAAGTGTAGGCATTTAATAACTGAAATTTGTTGAGATCAAACACATCAGAAGCACCAAATTTTGGGATTTCTTCATTAGATGTATTAGCGTAGGGATTAGCAGATGGATCTAGGATCATTTTAACCTCATTAGTAACAGATTTTAAATTAGAAAACTTTCCTTTTGCATTCAAATTAGAAAAATATGTATTGGGAAAAGCTAAAATTATGTGTAAGTGTTTTGAGTAGTATAAATAATTTAAAAAACAAAGTATTCCTATTATATGTAACCACCATGCTGTTCTTTCAATAAAAAATACTGTATTTGAAGAAAAAGTATCAAATATTGGAAATAAATATTGACTTACAGGGAATGAACCAGCGTTAATATAATTAAACTCTGGTGCATTATTTTGAATCCATAAATCTGCTCCATTCATTGTTAAGAAAAGAAACATCAAGATGAGTTCCACATATAAAATTATATTTCCATCATTTTTTGGCCATCCTTTCATTTCTGAACTTAGAAACCTTTTAATATTTATAACATTTCTTCTAATCCAAAAAACAATGACAGAAACAATTACTAGTAGAGCAAAAATCTCAAAAAAACCAATCAAAAAATTGTAAAAGGAACCTAAAAATGGAGCAAAAACTCTGTGGGTTCCCAATGCGCCATCAACAATTATTTCAAGAAGTTCAATATTTATAACAAGAAAACCTACATAAACTACAATGTGTAAAAGACCCACAATCGGTTTGTCAATCATTTTAGATTGACCAAATGCTATTTTGAGCATTTGAATTGTTCTTAACTTTTTATTATCATTTCTATCAATACTAATTCCAAGATTAATGTTTCTGTAGATTTTTTTTACATTTTTTGAAAACCAAAAAATTGCAAATAAAAATATTGAGACAAAAACTATATTTGGAAGAAGTGAAATCAATTTTTAATCTTTATTGTTTTGATAAGGTTGATTTTTTTTTCCAAATATTGAAAAATGAATATATCTTTTGGGATTGAGCCTTATGTCTTCAAGAAGAAGATCAATAGATTTAGATGCATCATTTAAATTATTAAATAGTGAATCATTTGAAATTAATTTTGAAACTGAACCGTTTCCATTATTAATATCATCTAATAAAATAGATAAATTTTTTGAAGATTCCTTTAAGTTTAGAAGGGTTATTTCTAAGTCACTCGACTTTATTGAATTAGAGATAGAAGACAAATCTTTAGATAAACTATTAACATTATCAAGAGTATTGTTTATACTCATCCTGTTAGACTTTACGATGGAATTTACCATTTTACTAGTCTCTTTTAAATCAGAAATTGTTTCTGAAAAATCAGAAACACTGGTTCTTAAGTTTGCTCTTGTGGGATCGTCAAAAACTAAGTTGATTTTATCTAAGACATTATTAGCACTAACAATCATCATCTCAATATTTTCTTGTAATGGAGTTAATTTTTCATTGACCAAATCAGTTAACCCAGGTGCAACTGATGATTTTAAAGTATCTTTTGAAACAGCAACTCTACTATTATCCATAGCAGGGATAATAGCAAGTGCTTTTCCACCAATCAATCCTGTTTCATAAATCTGAGCTAAGCTATTTACAGAAAATTGTATTTCGTTTTCAACTCTGAATTTTACTAGTAATTTATTTTGTTTATGAAATGAAATGTCAGTAATACTTCCAACTGGAAAACCATTAACTGTAACTGGAGTACCATTCACAACCCCTTCTACATCATCATACACTGCATAAAATGTTCTGTCACTTACAAAAATATCGTTTGATTTTAGATAACTGTATCCAAAAATAAATAATGCAATTCCTGCAATTACTAACAATCCAGTTTTTATTTCATTTTTATTTTTCAAATTATTTTTTTTTCAAAGTTATGAATTTATTCAGTATGTATCTTGAGATAAATAATCATCAATGGAAATCTTATTATCATTTTTAAATGCAACTATTATTGCATCTTTAAAACCATTTTTTTTAGCTTTTTTTAAAAAAGATTTTGCTTTGGAATAATTAGCTGTTCTTTCATAATAATATCTGTAATAACCGTCCCTCAAATTTCTAGTTAAATTTTTTAAGCCTTTAAAATTGTATGATTTAAGTGGTATTCTTTTTTTACTCGATGCAATTTGAATTTTTAAATAATATTCATCTTTTGTCGAATCTGAAACTGAACTACCACTATTTAATTCAATCGGTCCAATAAAATCATCTTTATATATTGATTTATATCTTACAATGCCATTAGCAATTGAAGATGCCATCTCTCTTTGACCCTTTTTAGAATTTAAATAAGCACCTTCTTTTTTATTAGTCAGGAACCCTGTTTCAACTAAAACACTTGGCATGTATGTATACTTTAAAACTATAAAACCTGCTTGTTTTACCGTTCTATTTCTTCTATTTAAATCACTAACAAAAGCTTTTTGAATTAAATCAGCTATTACTATACTTTGGTCAAGATAATCTTCTTGCATTAAAACCAAACTTATAACAGATTCCGGACTATTGGGATCAAAACCGTTATATTTTTGCTCATAATTTTTTTCTTTAAAAATCACAGAATTTTCTTTTTTAGCAATTTCGAAATTTCTTTGATTGGCATGTAAACCTAAAACAAAAGTTCCGGCACCGTATGCATTTGAATTGTGAGCATCACAATGAATTGATATAAACAAATCTGCCTTTGATTTATTAGCAATTTCTGCACGTTTAAATAAATTGACAAAAACATCTTTTTTTCTAGTATATATAACTTTAATATCACTTTGCTTTTCAAGTTGAGCACCAACTTTTAAAGCAATAGAAAGAGCTATGTTTTTTTCAAGATATCCATTTCCTGTGTTACCAGGATCCTTGCCTCCATGGCCAGGATCTAAAACAACAGTAAATTTTTGATCAGAATTTTGAGAATGTAAACTTGAGAAGGCACAAAAAATAAAAGAAATAAAAAAAAATTTAATAATATATTTCATTATAATTTTTAAATAAAATTATGACTCCAAAAATATGTGTAATTTTACTTTTTAAATATTTGGATCTGTCAGCTTCTTATACATACAATAAATATAGATTTAAATTAATTTTTATTTCGCTAGTATTTTTTACTTTCCAAATTAATTATTCACAAGATATTAAGGAAAATGATACAATTAGTTCAAACGATTCTCTAAGTAGTACTAATCTCTTACTAGGAAAAATTACAAGAAATGCTAAAGGTTATATCAAAATAGATAAAAAAAAAGGAAAGTTATACTTATACGATCAAGCAGAACTATTTTATCAGGATACTGAGCTAAAATCTGGTTTGATTATTTTAGACTATAATAAAAACGAAGTTTCAGCTGGAAGAATTAAAGACTCATTTGGAAATTTAATACAACCTCCTTTTTTCAAACAAGCTGGAAATGAGATCAACCCAGATTCAATAAGATTTAATTTTGATACTAAAAAAGCTTTGATATGGAATTCTAAAAGTGAGCAGAGTGGGATGAATGTATCAGCTCTAGCTACTAAAAAAGAAAATGATTCAGTATACTTTATTAAAGAAGCAAAAGTGACTACTTCCGAAAAGGAAAACCCTGATTATTATATTAGAGTAAGAAAAGGAAAGTTTATTCCAAAAAATAAAATTATAGCAGGACTAAGTAATATTTATATTGCGGATGTTCCAACTCCAATTTTTTTACCTTTTGCATATTTTCCACTCACTGAAAATAGAAAAACAGGTTTTATTTTCCCAAGTATAGGGCAAAATAATGACAGAGGATATTTTGTTCAAAATGGTGGATACTACTTTGCTCCCAGTAAAAATTATGATGTTACCTTACTAGGTGATTATTATACAAATGGTAGTTATGGATTTAGATTAGAGTCAAAGTATAGAACAAGATATAAATTTGGCGGATCATTGAGTTTACGATTTGAGAATTTAATAAACGGAGAAAAAGGATTACCCGGTTATTCTAAAAGTAATATTTATAATTTTAGATGGTCTCACAACCAGGACTCAAAAGCAAATCCAAACAGTAGATTTTCTGCATCTGTTAATCTGGGTAGTAGTAATTATTTTAGAGAATCTGTAAATCAGTTAAACACCGCAAATTTTCTCAACAACAGCATGAATTCAAGTATATCATATTCAAAAACTTTTACTGGATATCCTTCTGTAAATCTGTCATTAACAGCCTCACATTCTCAAAACACTAGAAGTAAAATAGTTAGTATGATTTTGCCAACATTTCAAGCAAATGTTGAAAGAATATATCCATTTGTAAAAAGAAATGGTCAAAAAAAAGGGGTTGTACAAAATATAAATTTTCAATATTCTGTCAGAGGAGAAAACAGAATTACAACTACTGATTCTTTGTTTTTAAAAAAAGAAATGTTTAATGATGCTAAAATTGGAGTAAAACACTCAATTCCTTTGACGACTAACTTTAAAGTATTGAAACATTTTAGTGTAAGTTTAAGTGGAAGATTTGAGGAAGTTTGGACAGGGCAAACCATAAAGTTTAATAATTACGATATTATAAATGAAACTCAAGGAAAAAAAGATACAATAAAAGGGTTTGATAGATTTAATAAATACAACTTTGGAGCCAGCATTGGAACTACTATATATGGGGTTTTTAATTTTAAGGAAGATAGTAAAATACAATCCTTAAGACATGTAATTCGACCATCCATTTCTTATTCTGTTGCACCTAGTTTTGAAAAATATTATGATGAATATATTATTGATGCTGATGGAAATACTAGAGATTATACAAGGTTTCAAGAAGGATTTTTTGGTGTTCCAGGAAATACTTTCTCAAGCTCAGTTGGATTAGGACTAAGTAATATTTTAGAAGCAAAAGTAAAATCAAAAGATAGCACAAAATTAGAGCCTAAAAAGATTAAGATTTTTAATAATCTAAATTTCTCAACCAGTTACAATATTGCAGCGGATTCTTTAAAATGGAGCCCAGTAAGAATGACTACATCAACATCACTGTTTGATGATAAACTAGATTTAAACTTAGGTGCTACTTTTGATCCCTACGCTATAGATGATAATGGAAATAGAATAAATACATTAAATATTAATGATGGTGGAGGACTATTTAGAATGACCAGTGCTAACATCAATCTAGGTTTTTCGTATAAGAGTAAAAATTCAAAAGTAAAATCTCAAAGGTTTAATAATACAAGTGGCGGTGGAAGAAAAGATGATCTGTTTGGAAGAGCAACAGATTTTGCTGATAGTTCTTTTGACAATATGAATGATGAGGAAGAAGAAAACGAGCAAGATGAAAAAGAGGAAAAGTCTGAATTTTATAAAAATAGAATACCTTGGGATATTCGTTTGGCGCACTCGATAACCTACTCAAATAACAGAAAACAAAGAGATATTTCAAATAACTCTTTAATGATGTCAGCTAATTTTGAACTATCTGAAAAATGGCGAGTAGGTGGATCGTCAGGATATGATTTTAAAAATAAAGGAGTTACATATACACAGTTGAGATTTGAAAGAGATTTAGACAGTTGGAAAATGAATTTTAATTGGGTACCGTTTAGCACAAGAGCATCATGGTATTTTTTTATAGGAATAAAATCAAACCTTTTAAGCGATTTAAAATATGATAAAAGAAGACTTCCTGATAAAAGATTGTAGATTAAAGTATTTAACTTTAATATTTATATTATTAAGTTATAACTTTTATGCACAAACAACTATGAAAAAATATATAAACTCTGAACATGCTCCTGATCCAGTTGGACCTTATAATCAAGGAATTCTTATTGATGGAACTTTATACACTTCAGGTCAAATAGCTTTGGATCCGAAAACTATGATAATGAATAATGAAAGCATTCAAACAGAAACTAAACAGGTTTTTAAAAATATTCATGAGGTTTTAAAAGAAGCTAATTTTAGTTTCAAAGACGTAATCAAAGTTTCTATTTTCTTGGATGACATGGAAGACTTTGCTACTGTAAATGAAATATACTCTACTTTTTTTGAAAAAGGAAAGGAACCAGTCAGAGAAACAGTTGAAGTTTCTGGACTTCCTAAGAAAGCAAGAATTGAGGTCTCTGTGATTGCAAAAAAATGAGCTTAGTGAGATTGATGATATGCAACTAGACCTTCAATTGGTCTTCTCAAAACTTTTCCAAGTTTTAAATTTTTTGAGTCTATAACTTCTTTTAATTCGTCTTTTAAATAGTAGCCTATTGAACCTACAAAATGCAATTCCACATCTTTGTGATTATCAAATTGTTCAATTTGATTCTCAATAAAAAGAATAAAACCTTTTTTTATCAAATTTTTTGAATATTCTAAATCTTTATTTTCTACCAAAAATTTTGCAAACTTTGCCAAATATGTGTTAGGGTTAGGTTTCTTGTAAAGAGAATCTTTAATAATTTCTGCTTTTAAATCAAACTCTGTTTTAAATTTATTTGCAAGATCCTTAGAAAGTTTATTAAAGTAAAAATCTCTTAGAAGCTGTCTACCAAAATAGTTTCCACTTGCATCATCCATTAAAACATATCCAAGGGAAGTAACTTTTTGATGTAATCTTTCACCATCATAATAGCTACAATTAGAACCTGTTCCCAAAATAGAAACAATCGCTTTAGATGTGGGTTTACAACAGGCATATACGGCAGCATAAGTATCTTCTTTAATGTCAAAATCTGAATTAATAAAAATTGAACTTAATACTTTAGTTAAAAGTTCTTTTGGGGGTTGGGTGCCACAACCAGCTCCGTAAAAGTAAATTTTATTTATTTTTTTTCTATTCTGATATAAATCATAATTATTTATAATTCTTTCTTCTATGATATATTCAGTCAAAACTTGGGGATTTAACCCTAAAGTGAAGGTTTCAAAAATAATTGCTCCACTATCATCTATAGCTATCCAATCAGTTTTAGTGGATCCGCTATCAACAATTAATCTCATTGAAAATTAAATTGAATTAATATGACAAGCTAAGTCAATTAATTTATTTGAATAACCTGCTTCATTGTCATACCAAGTTACAATTTTAAAAAAAGATGGATTTAACTCAATTCCAGCATTATAATCGACAATAGATGTTCGAGCATCACCTATGAAGTCTTGAGAAACTACTAAATCTTTTGTAAAACCTAAAATACCATTCAAGTCATTCTCGGAGGCTTTCTTTAATGATTCCATAACTTTATCATAAGATGTTTCAACATCTAATTTTACAGTTAAATCAACAACAGATACATTGGCTGTTGGAACTCTAAAAGCCATACCAGTGATCTTTCCAACTAATGAGGGAATTACTTTTGTTACAGCTTTTGCTGCACCAGTGGATGCAGGCATAATATTTAAAAGTGAACTTCTTCCACCTCTGTAATCTTTTTTTGAAGGTCCGTCAACAGTAAATTGAGTAGCAGTAGTGGCATGAACAGTGGTCATAAGAGCTTCTGATATTCCAAAATCATCATGTAAAACTTTTGCAACTGGTGCAAGACAATTTGTAGTACAAGATGCATTAGAAACTATTAAATTATCAGACTTCACGTCATTGTGGTTAACCCCCATCACAAACATGGGAGCATCAGGAGATGGTGCTGAAATAACAACTTTTTTTGCGCCACCATCAATGTGTGCCTGAGCTTTTTCAATAGATGTAAAAATTCCTGTACATTCAGCTACGATATCAACATCTATGGTATCCCAACTAATTTGTTTAGGATCTCTTTCGGCAGTGATTCTAATATTATTACCGTTTACAACTAAGTCTCCATCTTTAACATTGATCTTTGCTTTACAAGTACCATGTACTGAATCATATTTTAACAAATAAGCTAAATGCTCAACATCCAATAGATCATTTATTCCAACAATCTCTACATCATCTCTAAGTAAGGAAGCACGAAATACCATTCTTCCAATTCTTCCAAATCCATTAATTCCTAATTTAATTTTTGACATTTTAATGTGTTTTAATAGTTAGCGATGGCAAACCTAAAAAAAAAAAATTGATAGTATAATTAAAAAAAAATAAAATTTATCATGAATGTGAATATGTCAATAAATTAATCAAAAATTGAGATTTTGATAATATTTTTAAATATTCATTATTCTTGAAATTCTGATTAGTTCGGGATCAATTTTAGTTTCACCTTTGATAGCCTTTTTTAGAGAAGTTTTAACAATTTTACCATTATCGACACCAATCATATATCCAGATTCACCATTTAGAAGAGATTCAACTGCTGTAACTCCCATCTTTGTACCCAATACTCTATCGAAACAAGATGGAGAACCTCCTCTTTGCATATGTCCTAATACAGATACTCTAATTTCATATTTTGGAAACTCTTGCTCAACCTTTTTAGCTAAGTCAAAAACATTTTTTCCTGTTTTATCCCCTTCGGCTACAACTACAATACTGGATGTTTTGCCATTCTTTTTACTGTCTTTTAAAGATTGTATTAATCTCTCAATACCTATATCGTGTTCAGGAACTAAAATTTCTTGAGCTCCAATTGCAATTCCTGAATTTAAAGCTATATGACCTGCATCTCTACCCATAACTTCAACAAAAAATAGTCTGTCGTGAGAAATCGCCGTATCTCTGATCTTATCAATGGCATCCATTACAGTATTTAATGCTGTATCATAACCCAAAGTGTGAGTTGTTCCATAAAGATCATTATCAATAGTCCCTGGGATTCCGACAACAGGAACATTAAATTCTTTTTGAAATATTAGACCTCCAGTAAAAGATCCATCACCTCCGATGACAACTATTCCATCAATATTATGTTTTTTCACATTTTCATATGCTTTATTACGGCCCTTAACTGTTCTAAATTCATCAGATCTAGCAGAGTATAACATAGTACCTCCCCTATTTATAATTCCTCTTACACTTCTAGTTTTTAAAGATTTAATATCATCATTTATCAGGCCTTGGTATCCTCTCGAAACGCCGACACAATCAATATTATTAAATGCACAGGTTCGAACGACAGATCGAAGAGCTGTATTCATTCCTGGTGAATCTCCTCCAGATGTTAAAACTGCTATTTTTTTAACTTTCATTCTTCTAAAATTTAGATGCAAAAATACAAACTAATTTTTTAAGATTATTTTATTCTTTTAGACTTATTTTGGTTTTGTTTTTTAAACAGGGTCCTTATACTATTAAAATCTATTTCATATGAGAGACCTAAACCTTGGGTGTAACCTATATCATCACCAAAATACTGATATTCATTTTCTTTGTTAAAAAATCTAGCTTTCAAATTTCCTTCTTCATTTAATAAAAATTCGATTTGAACATCTCCTATAATCACATTTTCCTCAACTCCCCCAACTGGAACACCAATTTTACCATTTAATAAAATTCTATCACTAATCTCTGACTTTAAAGTAAGGCCAAGCCTGTCTCTATTTAGAAGGGATGATGATGAATTTCTGTCTCCCTGCAAATAATTAATTCCAATGTTCATTTTATCTTCAGAATTTGTAAATATGTTGTCTAACAAACCTGATGCACTTTGAAATAAATTATTAGTTATCGCTTGAGATGATATTGAAGAGAGTGAAACTTCATCTATAAATGATCCCTGGTATAAAAGAGATAATGCCTGTTTTTGTCGTTTTTCGTCATCAATCAAATAATAATTTAGTTCTGATTTTATTGGCCCTCTAGTATTTGGAAAGTTTATTTTGAATGAGGGTGTTTTCATTTCATTAAAATTACCCTCCAAATTTACATTTACAGTTGTAGGAATCTTTCTATTAAAACTAGTATTTTGAATCAGTATCGCAGGATTTGCACCACCAGGTATTTCATAATTAGCGTTAATATTTAATTCACCAAGATAAGGATCTCCATTCCAGGTAATTCTTGAACCTTTTAATAATTCAAATTCTCTATTGATTATTCCTAAGGTTCTATAATAATAAGATCCTCTTTCAATAGTATAATCTCCAAACATATTAAAGTTGCCTAAAGTATTAATTTTAAAATTTAATTTTCCATTACCAACTCCGGTAATTTTGGATTGAGATTCCGAATCTAGAATAACCTCAAGATTAGCATTTGTATTAAAATCAATGTCTAAATCAACAAGCAAAGATTTAGTCTTTAATTCATTTTCATCATAGGAGATGGAGGGATCAACAAAATTTAAAAATTTTAAATTTCCAATATTTTTTGAATCGTTAATAGGAATTACAAGTGAGGTGTTTTTATTTGTTGAACCGTTGAGTTTTATCAATAGATTATCGGTTGGACCATAAATTATTGCATTTCCATTGAACATTCCTTTACCATAATATAAATCATTATCAGAAAATTTGGTATTTAGTATAAGTAAATTATCTGTGTTTATATCCAGTTCTAAAAACCATTTTTTAAATAAATTATGCGAAATTTTTCCAGATATAATTCCTTTTGTTTCTGTTAAATTATTTAAAAGTGTGAAATCATCAATAAAAAAAGATTGATCATCTAAAAAAAATGTTGAGTTATTATCAATTTCATATCTTACATTGAGGTAAGGTAAGTGAAAAGCTACATTTGAAGTTTGAATACTTCCATAAAAAACAGGATTTAAGGAATTCCCTCTAATTATTATTTCAGAATTGAAAAAACCTTCAAAATCATTAATTACATTTTTTCCAATTTTTGAAAAAGGAGAAATATTAAAGTCTTGAGTTGTTAAAATCATATCTAAAGGAAAGTAATCTTCTTCAATTGCAAAACTTCCAAAGAGGTTTAACTTTTCCTTTTGATTATTATTTATTTTGAAGTCTAACTCTATTTGACTTGAATCTTCAGAAGCATTAAGTTTTAAAACGGCACTACCAAGATCTTGGTTGTTTGCTTTTAGATTTGTGATTGAAACGTTAGAATCTCCAGAGTATGTTTGGTCATTTTTTGTGACTGAAATATTACCATTAATTCTTCCATTAAAAAAAATAGTATTGGAAATATTTGTAAAACTTCCAAGATCAACATCGTAAAATGAAATATTATAATCTGAACTAGAATTAGAATCAATTAAATCTAGTTTAATTTTTTGTTGATCGCTAATTAGTGAAATGTTACTAGCTTTAAATTCTTTGAAATTTGAGTCAATTACTAAGTTAGGATTTAAAGCTTCTTCAATAGACCAGTTATTTTTATTAAATACTAAATCTAGATTCGTAAAGCCTAAAATTGAATTTTCATCTGTATCAATTGTGTGATAAAAATTTAATTTATTGTTGTTATCATCAAAGCTTTTATAATTTGAATCTACATAAAGTGTATCATTCTGAAATTGAGATTTAATATTAAAATTTGTTCCCTCAAGAAATTGAGAATTAAGTTTATTAATCTTAAAAAAACCACTTTTATTATTAAAGCTGATGTCTATTGCTTCTGCTTTTAATTCATTATAGTTTATATAATTAGATTTTAGTTCAATTTTGTATTCCCCATTTTCTTTAAAATCTCCTGAGATAAATGTACTTTCATCAATATCTAAATTATAGCTTAATAGTTGAGCCAACTTTGGCTTTAAATTTAAATTAAATGAAATGTTTTTAAAATCTACTTGATCATTAGTTTTAAAGTTGGAATAATGGTTACCTATGTTATTAATGAAAATGTTTTTGATATTAAAAATATCATACTCACCAATTATTACTCCACTTATTGCATCTTGTGAGGTTAAATTAAGAATTCTAATATCATCGTTATATCTTAATTGTGCTTGAAAGTCATCAAATGAATTTGTAACCTGATTATTAAAATATTTTAAATCATTAATTGATAAATCACCAATTACATTTTCAATATTGGATCCTCTAAGTTTTACATTAACATTGGCACTTAATGAAGCATCTGATTTTTTATTAAAAATATTCAGATTAGTGTTCAACAGGTCTAGATTAAAATCAAAATCAACTAAATCTTCAGAAAAATCAATCAATCCATTAAAGTTAAGAGAAACATTTTCATCACTAACGGAAGATTTTCCGTCAAATATTTGATCATTAACTACTCCACTCAAATCAATATTTTTTAAATCATAATCATAAATATTAAGATTAGTAATTGATCCATATATTCTAGAATTTAAAAGTTCCCTAGTAAAACCTTTACCCTTTATGTTAAATTCAAAATTACTATCACTTATTTCTTTTGAATTTAGAAACCTTGATAAATCAAGATTAACTCCAATAATTTTACCCTCATAGGAAGCATTATCGATATTTGAGAAATCATATAAACTTAAATTGGCTTTAATTAAACCTTCATTTGTATTCAAATTTAATTTTGACTTAATATCGTGTTGTGTGATATCTATTGTTCCCTTTATATTAAATCTACCAAATGACTTCAAAGAAGATGGTAGTATAGTTCCAAAAAATTTTGGAAAAGCAATATTTATTTCCTCAGAATCAACATCGAAGTCAATTAAATCAAAATTTAAACTGTAATTCTCGTTTAAAATATTTTTCAAATTAGATTTAATATTGATTTTATTTTTTTTGTTTTCTAGTGAAAGTTTATCAATGTTCAAATCATTTGTATACCCATTAATATTTGCATCAACTACCCAAGTTGCATCGTATGAGGTTTTCAGAGTTGGTAAAATATTACCTAGATCTGTTGATATTAACTTAGAATTAATAATATTAAGATCAATTTTCAAAAAATCAACAAAATTTGATGATGAAAAATTTGAAGATAAAATCTCTGAATAATCTAAATTGAAGTTTCCAACAATCTCTGAACTTCCAAATTTAATTTTAGTGTTATTAAAATTGATTATTGAATCTCT
>Ga0181559_10004583_pt1 | contig 13366 bp, 12 predicted proteins | sample 011ome_21_FD_133752 | JGI IMG/M metagenome (GOLD analysis project Ga0181559, IMG submission 133752) | Coastal salt marsh microbial communities from the Groves Creek Marsh, Skidaway Island, Georgia - 011508AT metaG (megahit assembly) | ecosystem: Environmental > Aquatic > Marine > Intertidal...
AAAATCGATTAGCACTCACAATGTGTGAGTGCAAATTGCTGACTCACGCTAGACGTCCAGGAGGGACGAGAAACTGACATGGCAAAACTAATTGCTTTTGATGAAGAGGCCCGTCGCGGTCTCGAACGCGGACTCAACACCCTGGCGGATGCCGTAAAGGTGACGCTCGGACCCCGCGGTCGCAACGTGGTGCTCGAGAAGAAGTGGGGCGCCCCCACTATCACTAACGATGGCGTGTCCATCGCTAAGGAAATTGACCTTTCCGACCCGTTCGAAAAGATTGGCGCGGAACTCGTCAAAGAGGTCGCAAAGAAGACAGACGATGTTGCCGGTGACGGAACCACCACCTCTGTGGTGTTGGCCCAGGCGATGGTTCGCGAAGGTCTTCGCAACGTTGCAGCGGGCGCTGACCCCATCAGCCTCAAGCGTGGCATCGAGAAGGCTGTCAACGCCGTCTCTGACCAGTTGCTCGCGAACGCGAAAGAGGTCGAGACCAAGGAAGAAATCGCTGCCACCGCATCGATTTCTGCCGCTGACCCCGCGATCGGTGAGCTGATTGCCGAAGCAATCGACAAGGTTGGTAAGGAAGGTGTGGTCACCGTTGAGGAGTCCAACACCTTTGGTACCACCCTCGAGCTGACCGAAGGTATGCGCTTTGACAAGGGTTACCTCTCCGCCTACATGGTGACGGACCCCGAGCGCCAGGAAGCGGTCTTTGAAGACCCCTACATCCTGATCGTGAACTCGAAGATCTCGGCAATCAAAGACTTGCTTCCGGTGGTGGACCAGGTCATCCAGTCGGGTAAGCAACTGTTGATCATTGCTGAAGACGTCGAGGGTGAGGCTCTCGCCACTTTGGTTGTCAACAAGATCCGCGGAATCTTCAAGTCTGTCGCCGTCAAGGCTCCTGGCTTTGGTGACCGCCGTAAGGCCATGCTCCAGGACATCGCCATCCTCACCGGTGGCCAGGTCATCAGCGAAGAGGTGGGTCTCAAGCTCGAGAACGCCACCCTCGATCTGCTGGGCCGTGCCCGCAAGGTTGTCGTCACCAAGGACGAGACCACCATCGTGGAAGGTGCTGGTGAGTCGGAGGCCATCGCGGGTCGCGTCAAGCAAATCCGCCAGGAAATCGAGAACACCGATAGCGACTACGACCGTGAGAAACTGCAGGAGCGTCTTGCCAAGCTCGCCGGTGGTGTTGCGGTCATCAAGGCCGGTGCTGCCACCGAGGTAGAGCTCAAGGAGCGCAAGCACCGCATCGAGGACGCAGTGCGTAACGCCAAGGCTGCCGTGGAAGAGGGAATCGTCGCCGGTGGTGGCGTGGCCCTGATCCAGGCTGGTGCCAAGGCGCTGGAGAAGCTCAAGGTGGACGGTGACGAGGTGACCGGTGTCAACATCGTGAAGCTCGCCATCGAAGCTCCGCTGAAGCAAATCTCGCTCAACGCTGGACACGAACCCGGTGTTGTCGTCGAGCACGTGCGCGGACTTCCCGTCGGACACGGCCTCAACGCCGCCACCGGCGAGTACGGCGACATGCTCGCGCAGGGTATTGCTGACCCGGTCAAGGTGACCCGTTCGGCTCTACTCAACGCGGCCTCGATTGCTGGATTGTTCCTCACCACTGAAGCAGTGGTTGCCGAGAAGCCGGAGCCTGCCGCTCCGATGCCGGCTGACCCCTCAGGCGGTATGGACTTCTAAATCCACTTACCAAGTGGGGCCGGCTCCGAAAAGACCGGCCCCACTTGTGCTCTAAGCAGATTCGAAAGTCACCCGAGCGATGGTTCCGCGATTCTCGCGGGGGATCAGCTTCACTTCAGCACCGCTCGCCTCGGCTAGCTGGCGCACGATGGCAAGACCAAGCCCCGTTCCTTGGTGCGTGGCTTTACCTCGCCAGAATCGGTCAAACGCTCTCTTCGCATCGTCCGGCGAAATTCCCTTACCATCGTCGGCGACATCGACCGTGACGCGATTGCCACTTGGGGATACGCTCACCTCAATGGACGTGCCACGGTCTAAGGCGGAGAGCGCATTGTCGATGTAATTATCAATAATCTGTTCGACGGCCGTCGGCACGGCCAAGACTCGAACCGATTCGGGGCTGGTGAGAGTAATCGTTGCCCCGTTCTCTTCAGCGAGCCCGGTCCATTCATCAACTCGCTCACGGATTACCGCTGCCACATCTACTTTCTCTCTGGCGAGGTCTTCTGAGCTTGCTCGGCCAAGAGCGAGAAGGCCTTCAATGAGCCGGCGCATTCGATAAATCTCACGCTCGATGTCATCGAATTTCTTCGATGAGGCCGACTCTGTGCCAAGACTTTCTCGGAGGCGGTCAATTCGCAATTGCAAGGCGGTGAGTGGTGTTCGTAGTTGATGCGAGGCATCGGCGGCAAAAGCCTTTTGTTCGTCAACGAGCAGCTGCAGCCTGCGCGCCATTATGTTGAACGCTTGAGCAAGTTCCCGCACTTCCCGGGGACCACGTGGTTCGGGTGCTCTTACCGTCAAATCACCACGGGAGAGTGCTTCTGCCGTGTCGCCTAAGTTTCGCAAACTTCGCGAAAGGACCCGCGAAAGCACCAGTGCCAGGGCAATCGCGAAGAGCAAAGTAACCAGTGCCACGAGATACACCCCGACAAGTTGTCTATTGACGGCTTCATCAATGGCAGCTTCGTCGAAGGTGAGGCGCACAGCTCCTACGATGTGTTGACCGCTGTAGACGGGAACAGCAACGAAGACCAACTCCATTTGGAGTGTCTCTGAAAAGCGTTGCCCCGTGCTGACCCGGCCTGTGAGAGCTTCGGCAATTTCAGGCCGAGTGCTGTAGTCGAGACCCTCCCGAGAATCATTGGGGTCGTTGGTAATAACGGCGATTCCCGCTTCGTCGGTGATAATCACTCGGGCCCCGCCGCCCTCTCGATAGGCGATGGCGAGGTCTCTCACGATGTCGATTTCACCGGGTTCAGATTTTTCTAATACCTCTTCAGCCCGCCCACCGAGAATGAAGGCGTCACGCTGCAGCTGGGTGAGGAGTCGGTCACGTTCGACTTGATAGAGGTAGAGGCCGAACGGGAGGTCAGACAGTAGAAGCGCGACGAGGCTTACCCCCAAGAGCGAGAAGAGAAAAATACGTCTCATGCCGAGATATTCAATCGGAAGCCGACACCCCGGACCGATTCAATCCAATCGGGATTGCCGAGTTTCTTGCGCAACGACGCAACATGGGCATCGAGAGTCTTGGTGCTTCCGTACCAATTGATATCCCAGACATCGCTCAAGATGGCTTCACGTCGAAAAACTGTTCCTGGCTCTTGAGCCAAATAGGCCAGCACATCGAATTCTTTTGGGGTCAAGCCAATCCCATTGCCACTGACCGTGACGCGCCTGGACTTGAGTCCAATGGTTACAGGTCCGATCGTGAGATCTGCTTTATCCGAAGCGTCGGGGTCGATATTGCCTTGGCGACGTTGAATGGCTCTGATTCGGGCAATGAGCTCGCGTATGCCAAAAGGCTTAACGAGATAATCGTCTGCGCCCAGCTCGAGAGCAAGAATTCTGTCCGACTCGTCGGGCCGAGCGCTGGCAACAATGATTGGCACCATTGAATGTTCTCGAGTGCGACGGACCACTTCGCCGCCGTCCATATCGGGCAGACCTAAATCGAGAACAACGCAGTCAATATCCTCGCTGTCCAAGGTTTGAATTGCCGCGTTTCCCGTGTCGGCGTGAATAGAAGTCCACCCCAGAGCTTCAATCGCCTCGACAACAGAGCTCGCGATGCCATGATCATCTTCGACTACGAGAATCCGCACAAACCCTATTGTTTCGACTTCGCTCACAAAATGGGTCTCGAACAGCCAAGTTTGGACAAATCTTTGACGAATTCCCCAACGGCTTGCTTCAAAGGGTTCTATTTTTTAAGGGTGAATAGTCAAGTGGTGTTGGGCGCGCTGATTGCTGCCGTCGTGGGCGCGGGAGCTGCGGCGGTGGCGACCAACGTGGAGCTACTCTCAGCTCCCAGTACCACCACCATTGAGCGAGCCAGCGAGGTTCTCATTACTGAAAACAACAGGCTGGATCCAAACCCCATAGTCGAGCCTGCTCCCAATCCCGTTCCCGTCCCGCCGCCCGTGGTTGTGACGCCGGACGAGTCGACACCACAACCCGAGCCCACTCCTCCTGCACCTCAGGCCCCTGAACCCGTTCCCACCCCAGCGCCCACCCCCGCCCCGAGCCCCTCGTACGATTCGAACGATGACGACGACGACGACGATGACGACGACGATGACGACGATGATGACGATGATGATGACGATGACGATGATGATGACGACCACAGCGATGATGACGATTAGGTCATGGGCACACTGAGCAGATAGCGCCTTCCACCGTCAAAGACGGCAAAGGGAAATCTTTGACGTTTCTTTACTTTTCTCTTTCTCTCCCCTAGATGCCGGCTATGTAGCGTCGAAGACATGAACAGCAATCTTCTTATCGGGGCCGGTATTGCAGGCGTCCTTGGAGCCGGAACTACGGCGATGGTTACCAACGTTGAGTCGCTCTCCTTTTCGGCAACTAATGGCATCAAAGAACAGAACGCTGCCGCGACGACCTCCACGGATCAGCTAGCCGCTCCGGCCGAGGTATCACTCGGTGAGATCTTGATGCAAGAAGTACTTCAGGTTTTTGGTGGTGGGGATAGTTCATCCACTGGTGGCACCGGATCAATTGCTGACTCCAGCGCAGTCCTCACCGATGGACAAGTAGTTACAGATCCGGTCACGGGTTTACCGATGACAACCTCGGCTACTTCATCTGCCACTCCCGGCGCTTCAATAGATGCCACCTCTGGCGCATCGGTTTACTCGGAAACCCCTTCCACCGGAACTGGCTCGAGCACTACCCAGGCAACGTCCACCGCCTCTGTCGATGCGGCAACCTCTGGCTCAACTTATTCAGAACCCGCGCCCTCGCCGACCCGGTCAGCAACTTCGGCCACTGGTACCTCGGCCACCGCTGTGGCCGCTCCCTCGGGATCTTCAGCAACGGTGGATGCAACTTCTTCTGGCTCGTCTTATTCAGATGACGATGATGATAACGACCACGACGATGACCACGACGATGACCACGACGATGACCACGACGATGACCACGACGATGACGACGATGACTAAGAACCAAAAACCGAGCTCCGTTGCCGGCTGGACCAAACAGCTAATTAGCGTTGGCACATCCTTTGCGTTCTTTGGAATCGCTGGTCTGCTTCAAACGCAGGCTGTCGCGGAGCAAGCCGCAGCAGCCGAGCAAGCCGCAGCATTAGCTGCCTCTCAGGCTGCTGCCACACAGGCGGCAGTGGTCGTTGCGCCCGAGCCCTCGGTAAACTATTTACTGGGGCCGGTTCAGCCGATCAGCGAAACATCAACTGCTCCCGTGGAGCCGGTTGTGGTCGAGTCGGTCCCAGCTCCGGCACCCGCTCCAGCTCCGGCACCCGCTCCAGCTGCGGCGCATGCTCCAGCACCCGCTCCCGTTGATGGGCACACCAGCGCCTCATGATCAATCTTCCCTCAGGATCGGTCGACCCGGTCGATGAGGCCGTGCTTGCCGCCATTCAAGTTGACGATAGCGCGGCCATTGTCCACTCACGGGAATTCCGAGTCATGGGTTCCAACGCCAGTGTGAGGGTGGTCGGCGGAAAGCCCTCACTCGTTGATGATGCCATCGGCCTCGCGAACGAGTTAGAGGGCTTGTGGACTCGCTTCAGCAGAGACTCTGACATCAGCGCCATCAACTGGGCCGAAGGAGAGCCGGTTGATGTTGACCCTCGAACCATTACTCTCATCGAGGCCATGAAAGTGGCCAATCTTGCTACTGCGGGGGTATTTGATCCCACGCTCTTGCCCAACCTTCTTGCAGAGGGCTACACCCACTCAATTGTTGACTCGTCTCGTTACACGGAGTTGCCACAATCGGCAGGTGCCCCCGGCGACTTGCAGGCGGTCCGCTGCGAAGAGAAGACGGTGACAGTGCCCAAAGGGACCACTCTTGATCCGGGAGGAATCGGAAAAGGTCTTGCGGCAGACCTCATCGTCGAATTTCTGAAATCGAAAGGCGCTTTGGGGTCGATGGTTGAACTGGGTGGAGATGTGCGAGTGGAGGGCTATTCTCCTCGGGGTCGGGGCTGGAGACTCGCGGTAGACCACCCCCTTGAGCCCAACGCCCGAGTCTCGGTGGTGGAAATCGAGTCGGGTGGTATTGCCACTTCGAGTCAGCTCAAGCGGCGCTTTACACGAAGCGACGGGGCCGAAACTCATCACCTTATTGACGGAATGACAGGACTCAGCATGGAGTCTTCAGCTCTTGCCGTCACTGTTCTTGCTCCGACAGCCTGGCAGGCTGAAGTCATGACGAAGGTGGGCTTTACAAAAAAGCCCGCAGATTTCCTTGCTTTTGTGAGACGGCAGTCGATGAAGGCCGGAGTTTTTACGAACGACCACCAGTGGATGAGATCCTCAGATTGGCCCGAACTCGATGCTTGATTTTTCTGAACCCGCAGTGTGGTGGTACATCACTCGATCCAGCGCAGTGGTGGCCTGGGTCTTGCTCACCCTCTCGGCGCTCTGGGGCATTCTGCTGAAAACACGAATTTTGCGGGGAGCAGACAATCCTGAGTGGTTGAAAGTGGTTCACCGCTTCCTGTCGAGCCTTGCGGTTCTCATGGTCGTCACCCACATGGCCTCGCTCTATCTCGACACCTTTGTCGAATTCACCGTCTTGGATCTCCTTATTCCCTTCCGCTCAAGCTTTGAGCCATTCGGCGTTGCGATGGGTGTTTTTGGAATGTGGGGAATGGTGTTGGTGTGGGCAACCGCGCTCGCGATGGATCGACTTCCACAGAAGTTATGGAAGGGAATTCACTATCTGAGCTACGGAAGCCTCTTTGCTGTGGCTCTTCATTCCGGAATGGTGGGGTCTGATGTGGGGACGCCGTGGTACACCACGCTGTCCATCATTTTGATCACCGCGACGAGCCTCGCGGTGGTTATTCGCATCGTGATTACTCGCCGCTCCATGAATGCTCCTGCCCAGTCTGCTTCTAAGACTGCGAGCTCTGTGGCCACTACCCCGGTGGCGAGCGACAACAGCTTTCTGGCCAGAGTGTCGTCACGTCGGCAGGTCGCACGCGACATCGTTGAACTCACCTTTACGCCGGTGGATTCATCGGTTGAACTTGATTGGGATGCCGGTTCTCACGTGACGCTGCATCTTGGCAACGGGTTGGAGCGCCAGTATTCGCTCTGTGGCGATCCCGCGGAAGCTCGAGTTCTCACCATTGCCGTCTTGGATACCCACGGCGAAGGGGGAGGGAGCAGTTGGATTCACCAGAATCTGCGCGAGGGCTCGGAAATTCGAGTGGACTTCCCGCTACAAAATTTCCCGCTTCGGCCCCACCGTCGCTATCAATTTGTTGCCAGTGGAATCGGCATTACGCCAATTAGGTCAATGCTGACGTCACTTCCGGCAAGCAGAGAATGGGAGCTCGTGTATCTCGGTCGCCGGCGAGAGGAAATGGCTTATCTGGATGAGCTCAAGCAAGTCTGTGGCAGCAGGTTGATGGTGCACGTGTCATCCGAGCAAGGCGGGCGGCTTGACCTCAAGAAAGCCATTGACCCCCAAGCGCATGTTTACGCCTGCGGTTCTGAGGCTCTGTTGCAGGAGCTGGAGGCTATCGTGCCTGCCGAACGGCTGCATCTGGAACGATTCACCCCGCGAGATCGCTCAGACGAGCACACTGCTCACCCGGTGAAGGTCACCTGGCAGCCGACCGGTCAAGTGATTGACGTACCCACAAACCAGACCATTCTCGAAGGGCTTGAGGGCGCGGGGATTGGGGTCAACGGCTCTTGCCGACGGGGTGTCTGTGGAAGTTGTGAGGTTCGCGTGATCTCCGGTCTTCCAGCCCACCTGGATTCGGTGATGAGTGATGAGGAAAAAGACGAAGTTGGGGCGTTTTATCCCTGCGTGTCGCGGGCCGAGAGCGAGACGCTAGTTCTCGGGCACTAACTCATAAAGAGCCGGGTGTTTTGTATTTCGAGTTCGGCATAGTGTTGGGCGGCGAACCCCAGTGACTCGGCTACTTGAATGAGCTGTGCCTCCAGGGCAAGCTGCGTGCTTCGCCACTCGGTGAACACCGTTTGGAAAGCGGTGGATGCCTGACCCGACCACGCGCCCTGGAGCGACTGCAGCGAGTGGGTGAGCTGCTGCAAGTCTCCCTGCACTCGCGCAATCGTGGCGTGAGCCGCCTGGGCTGCCTGGGATACGGTCTCGCTGTTTACTTGAAATGTCGTCATTGCGCTCTCCTTCTTGAGGTGCGCCCCAGGTCACCCCACGCACAAGCGCGCCGAGCTCACACCGGCGAGAGCGCTGGAGTCGGGTTTAGCTTCGCGGGATGTGGACAAGCGGGAGTGACACCGCGATAGTCGCACCACCACCGGGGGTGTCAGACACACTGATTTCTCCTGAGTGGCGAGCCACGATCGATTGAACGATGGCCAAACCCAGTCCCGAACCGCCGGTTTCTCGCGCTCGAGAGGTATCTGCTCGCCAGAATCGTTGAAAAATCTTTTCCCGGATCTGTTCCGGAATTCCCTCCCCGTGATCGATCACGCGCAGGATTACTCGGTCCGGCCTGCGGGTGCGCGTGACGTCAATCTCAATTCGAGAACCCTTCGGAGAGAACCGTCGGGCGTTTTGAAGCAGATTGGAGATTACCTGCCGCATCTTGTCTTCATCGGCTTGGACGATGACGTTATCTGCCGTCGTACCCTCTGCGAGCGACCAGGATGTTTTTCGGTCGGGGGTAATGGCTCCGGAGTCGAGAGCAGCGTCTCGCGCGAGATCGGCGATGTTGACCTCAGCAATGGTGAGCGGCCGGTTTTCATCGAGGCGAGCGAGTTCGAGGAGGTCGGTCACGAGGTTGGTCATCCTCGTCGCCTCCTTTTCGATGCGCTCCATCGCCTGTGTGACGTCCTTTTTGGTCTTCAGACCTCCCATTCGATACAGCTCGGCATACCCTCGGACCGAAACTAGGGGCGTGCGAAGTTCGTGGGACGCATCGGCGATAAAGCGCCGCATCTGGTCGATAGTGTCCGAGCGGTCAGAAAATGCCCGGTCGATTCGCGAAAGCATTGTGTTGAGCGAACGGGTGAGGCGGCCCACCTCAGTATTGGGAGTGCTCCCACCGAGCCGTTGTGAAAAGTCCCCGCCGGCGAACCGGGCTGCGGTCTCTTCCACCTCGCGAAGAGGGCGAAAGGTGGAGGTGATCAGCAATCGGGTAAAAGCAGCGCTGAGTAGGACAACGACGAGGCTCAGGGCGAGAAAGACGGAGGCAAAGCTGCCGAGAATCCGCCTGCTTTCTGCAAGGTCAATTCCGATGACGAGGCTAGCCGGCAAGGTTTGCCCGTCACTCGCGCTCACGACATTCAGCCGATAGGTCATTACTCGCCAACTGGTTTCTCCATTCAGCGAGTCCACCGTCAACGGGGTACGTGCTTCGCTTACCGCACCGAGTCCCAGCCGCGACACATCAGGGCCCCACTCTTCGTGGCCTTCGGCCAGGTTGCTCGCCAAAGTGACACCCGAGGCACTAACCGCCGCGAGGAAGAATTCGTTGGAGAGTCCCCCTTGGCCCACCCGATCGAATGAGTTGAAGTCGTTGGTTCCCAACACGTTGGGCAAGGTCTCCGACGCCGACTCGATCTTGTTATCGATTTCGGAAATGAGATACCGCTCAATCGAGATGACGGTACCCACACCGATCACCATCAAGCCGATGGTGACCACCACGACCATCACACCGGTGATTTTTGTGCGCAGCGACGTACCCGCCCACCACCGTGAGAGCCTTTCGTGCATTAAGCCAGATTAGGCCTTACCGGTTTTGAGCATGTATCCAAAGCCACGCTTGGTTTGGATGAGGGGCTCTTCGGTGTGCGGGTCGAGCTTGCGACGCAAATATGACACGTAGCTCTCGACGATTCCCGCATCTCCGTTGAAGTCGTACTCCCACACGTGGTCGAGGATCTGAGCTTTCGACAACACCCGGTTGGGATTGAGCATCAGATAGCGCAGCAGCTTAAATTCGGTGGGGGAGAGCTCAATATCGATGCCCTTGACGCTCACTTCGTGAGTGTCTTGATCCATCTCAATTTCGCCGACCTTGAGCACCGCATCGTCGTCTTCTTGCTTGGTGCGGCGCAAAATTGCACGAATACGCGCGACGATTTCGTCAAGGCTGAAGGGCTTGGTGACGTAGTCGTCGCCACCCACCGTAAGACCTTGAATCTTGTCTTCTGTGGTGTCCTTCGCGGTGAGGAACAAGATGGGACAGGTGTAACCACTGGCGCGCAGTCGCTTGGTGACACCAAAACCATTGATGTCAGGCAACATCACGTCGAGAAGAATGAGGTCGGGCTCTTCCTCCAACACGGCGGAAATAGTTTGAGCGCCGGTGGCCACCGCGCGCACTTGGAAGCCTGCAAAGCGCAGGCTGGTGGTCAGCAGATCGCGGATGTTGGGTTCATCATCTACGACGAGGATTTTTGTGCCGTCAGCCATGAAAGTATTGTCTGACAGTTGACTGTAAGTAGTCTGAAAGTTATTTTGGAGTGGTCCTAACGGTTTTCAAGCTCGCTCGCGCGGACAATCGTGTAGGAATAGCCCTGCTCGGTCAGAAAACGCTGACGGTTGAGCGCATAGTCCTGATCGACGGTGTCGCGGGTGACTAATGAGTAAAAGCGGGCCTGCCGCCCGTCAGCCTTCGGTCGAACGATTCGACCGAGCCGTTGGGCTTCTTCTTGGCGGGAACCAAAGGTTCCTGAAATCTGGATTGCCACCGATGCCTCGGGAAGGTCAATCGAGAAGTTAGCCACTTTCGAGACCACAAGGCAGTCTCTCTCGCCTTCTCGGAACTCGCGAAGCAGCTCTTCGCGCTCAGCCATCGGAGTCTCGCCCGTGATCAGGGGCACACCGAGACGATTCGACACACGCTCCAACTGGTCGAGATACATCCCCATCACCAAAATTCGCTCACCCGAATTGGTCGCGATGAGTTTTTCGACGACCTCGTCTTTCAGCTCAGTAGATGAGGCAAAGCGATAGCGCTCGGCATCGGGGAGTGTCGCATAGTGAAGCCGCTCGGAATCGGTGAGTTCGAGACGAACTTCAATGCATTCGGCGGGAGCGAGATACCCCGACGCTTCTAAGTCTTTCCACGCTGCATCAAACCGCTTTGGCCCAATCAGGCTAAAGACATCTCCTTCGCGGCCGTCTTCACGAATGAGCGTTGCGGTCAAACCCAACCTCCGGGTGGCTTGAAGCTCCGCGGAGAGTTGGAACACCGGGGCGGGGAGGAGGTGAACTTCGTCATAAATCACGAGTCCCCACTGTTGGTGGCCGAGGAGGCCGATGTGCCGAAACTCTCCCTGACGTTTTGCCGTAACAATCGAATAGGTGGCAATCGTCACCGGCCTAATTTCTTTCACTGACCCTGAGTATTCGCCTATTTGATCCTCGGTGAGGCTCGTGCGCTCAAGCAATTCGCGACGCCATTGATGGGCGGAGAGAGTATTGGTCACCAGAATCAGGGTCGCCTGATCGAGATCGGCCATGACCCCGGCCCCGACCAGAGTTTTTCCCGCGCCGCAGGGAAGACAGACCACTCCGGAACCTTGTCGGACGAATCTCTCGATGGCGCGAAGTTGATAGTCGCGAAGCGAAAACCCGTTGGTGCTCAAAGAGACATCTAAAGGTGCCCCCTCGGCGTATCCCGCGTGGTCAGTTGCCGGCCAGCCCAGGGAAAGCAGTTCTTGCTTCACTTTCCCTCGAGAAAGTGGTTCTACGACAACACCGCCGCCGCGGTGGGGACCAGTGATCAGGGGGGCAATCTTTTTTGCCACGATGACTTGTTCGAGAATGACGGGATCTCCGGAGAGTACTAAATCGTCTCCGTCGCGGGTGATGTCGAGCCGACCGCAGCGGGAGAACGCATCGGTAATGTCGGCTCGCACGTTCTCCGGGATGGGGAAACGTGAGTGACGCTCCAGTATCCCTAGGACCTCATCGACTGAGTGCCCCGCGGCCTCGGCGTTCCATAGCGCGAGGCGAGTGATGCGGTAAGTGTGAACGTGCTCAGGGGCGCGCTCCAACTCGGCAAAAATGGCGATGTCATGGCGTGCGTCGTCGCTTCCCGGATGTTGTAGCTCGATGAGCACCGTTTTGTCACTTTGGACAATTGCCACACCCGTCTCAACCACAATCTGCCAGTCTACGTCTCCTCGCTGGTTGGAGCATAAGAACTCAAACCGACTACGAGAGAGCCGGGAATAGTTCGCTCCACATCCGAGCGCAGATCACGCCCGCGCAGTCGACCATTCCGATACGCGTGGGGCTCGATCACCATCGAATGCGTGTCGCCATCTACCAAAACGCTCACTCGGATGGGCACCCGTTCGGAGATGGCAAGCTCCACAGCGGCGTCGAAATAACCGGGCTCGGCCCTGAGCGCCCGTTGCGTGTCTTGCCATCGGCTCACTGTGTCCTCCTCCCACACCGCCGGGGCGGAAAACCCCGCATCACGTGGAGACGCCGCGAAATTCACCAGGTTCTCACCGCGTTGGCGCACGAGATGTGGATAGCCCTCACGCTCGAAGAGAGCATGAATCTGGCTTGAGGGGAGGGGGCTTCTGATTGCACCCTCTGTGGAAACCGTGAACCCGGCTTCCATGAGCCGGCGGTCTGCTAGGACGAGCTGTTTGATGAGCTCATCATCCGTCGTCACTGTTGAGCCCATCACGTCCTCCCACACCGTGAGTGATGTCGCCCGAGAGGCAGTGTCATCGACCATCTCCGTGAGTGATCCCAGCATTCCCCCCGATACCGACTGCTCAAGTGTTTGGACGATGGTTTGCGCTGATGACCCCGCTTGCAGAGCACGATTAATCGTGAGGGGGCTGATGCGGAATCGAGGGGCTAGACCACCAGAGAGCCATTCGCCCACCTCGCGCAATTTCTTTGTGGTCGCTGAGCTCAGCGGCCCGGGAGCGACCAGGGTGTCTGGCCCGTCGGGATACAGCTGCTCAACATCTGCGGGAATCAGTTCTTCAATCAGTTCGTGTCTTCCGTCCGCAGTGGTGGCCTGAGACATGACCGTGGGTCGATCGGCAGTGACCAGGCCCAACCACCGGGCGTACACCTCGAGACGGTGGACATCAATCGTTTGTACAAGTGGAAAGCGTGAGACTGCGGAGGCTCTGAGGGTGTCTGTGGTTACCGACGAGGGGAGTTTTTCGGGCCACCACATCGGTAATTGGGAGAT
>Ga0181559_10004585_pt1 | contig 13363 bp, 4 predicted proteins | sample 011ome_21_FD_133752 | JGI IMG/M metagenome (GOLD analysis project Ga0181559, IMG submission 133752) | Coastal salt marsh microbial communities from the Groves Creek Marsh, Skidaway Island, Georgia - 011508AT metaG (megahit assembly) | ecosystem: Environmental > Aquatic > Marine > Intertidal zone...
TACAATTGTACTCTTCAAAGGCATTACCGCTACAATTGTAGCTCGGAATCTACCGACTTGTACAAATTGTAGGCAAGAGGACAATATCATTTCTACACGTGTTGGCATTGCCAAAAAAAACGCGCCGAGATCTTTGGAATGCACTTAGATGGTGAGACTTTCAATTGTACTGTGCAAAAATTGCCAAGAGTCAACCCTTTAGTACTGTTGTATTCTTTTTCTCCAAGGCCTGCCTGCAAGAAACTTGGGGCCCCTACCCCAAATTCCTCTTGGCAGGCCAGAGATAGTTTTTTGGCACTGCCAATATTTTCATAGGTATGGCACACCCAGTACCCCACATACTAAAGTATGGCACACCCAGTACCCCACACCATACCTTTACCTCAACACATCTCAAAGTAGCTTTCATCCAGATCACAAACTCATTGCACTTGCAGTGATCCCCCTACCCCCTCCCTCTCTGCTCTGTCACTGTCTGTGGCCCTCTTCATCTCTATACATACTCCTTCTCAATGCTGCAGTGGTAGTAGCTTGCCTCACATAATCAGTTTAGAGTCTTTATTCAACAGACTTGAACACCAACTTGAAAGAAATGCAGATAATAACTGCTACACATTGACATTGTTGCAGTGTCCAAACACATCACTCAGCAACTTTCCACATGCCTCATCATCAAACAACCAACTGTTGTTAGCAAGTGTTGCTTGATGTAGCCTGTAAAGCCTCTCATCTTCCTCTGCAACCATCCTCTTTGAAGGAAACCTGACATAGCTGAACCTGTCACCATCCACTGTCCCCTCAATGGCCAAATTTGCAACCCCAGTTACTCTGGACAACTGCACAAATGCTGCTCCAGGTGCCCACTTCTCTGTGTCCAACTTCCCCAATGCAATTACTGCATGCTTGATATAATGTCTGTCACCTATTGTCATGCCCTGTGACTTGTGGCATGTAATTGCCCAGGCAGGTCTGAGAGGAAACTGTTCTCTGAAGCAATCACCATGATGTTTGCAAGGTTCCTGCCACCTCCAAGTGCCAATAGGCACTGTCTTGTTCAACCCAGAGTACCCAGGAAAAAATGATGGGCCACAATATGATGGAAACTCAACAAAGACAACATCAGGATGCTCTTTACCATCCTTACTAGGCTGTCTTCCAGGTGCATAATATATATCCCTTACTTCACCAACAGCCCCATTGAATAGCCCAAGGTTTGTATGCAAATTGGTGGTAAGCATCACCTTGGCTCCCTGGAATAGGTATGTTACTCTGTCCATCTGACCAAATTCACCATTCCCATGTTTCAGTGCTTTCTTACAGCACTTGCCCTCATCATAGGCTAGACACTTAACCACAGGAATTTGATTCCTGGAGGCCAAGATAATCTTTTCTGCATTCTTGGACTGTACATCTTCCTTTCTGGGATAAATCCAGAGACTGTCAGAAGAATGCAGGAATCTGTCTTGTTCAGCTGTGCTCAGTCTGTGCAAAGACCTCTGCTGCAACCATGTAACATCACCCTCACACACAGGTTCACATCCTACATTGTTGCCCATGTTCTTGCCTGCTCCATATCTCACTTTCAACAATATATCCCTGAACCTTGAACATGCTTCCCCAACAGCATGCTGTGTACACCCCCCAGGACATGGTTCATTGGCCTGCCTCACAACATCAGTGAGAAATATACAATCAGTTATTGCCCTGTAATGTGTCCTTCCTGACAGTGCAGGGCCTCCTGAACTTGAAATGTCAACCTTCTTGCTAAACATTGGAACCTGTCTAACTGGAGGAAGCTGTCCATCATCCCCAAACAAAAGAAGAATCTTCAGACCACCATAATCTTGATCACTGGCCCCACCTCTGTGCATGCCCATTCTCAACAAATATTCCACCCATCCAAACATCTTGCTTCCAACCATAGACCTCTCATCAACACACAAACAGAAAAGCCCTGCCAAATCATCTTGTAGCTTCTGCATCCTGGCTGCAGATGGCTTCTTAAAGGTCTTGTCTGCATGGCCAATAGGAATGGGAAACAAACTGTGAATTGTGCACCCTCCAATCAGAAATGCAGCTGTCCCAGATGGAGCAACATTTGCCACTGCCTTCCCACCCAGCAAACATTTGCCCAAACTGTTGATAATATGAATCACCCTGGACTTCCCTGTTCCTGCTGTCCCAGCAATGATCAGCCTCAATGGTTTCACACATGCCAGTGCTTCTGGGTTGTCTTTCTTCTCCCTGATTTCAAGCATGTGTTTCAGCACTTTCATTACTGCTGCCTTCTGACTGGCAGTCAGCCTCTGGATGTCTGCTTCTGTAACAGGTGTCTTTGACTGGTTCCCACTGCCTGAAACCCCACCCCCCTGGGCAGCAGGCCAACCCAGACCCTCCAGACATCTTCTACTTGAATGTGACCCCTCATCTGTACTTGTCAGACATGCTTTAAACTGTGTCCAATGCCCTGTAATGCTGTCCATATCACTCCCATAAGCCCTGCTCACTGAACTCCAGTCATGATTGTCATCTATCCCCATATACAGATCATCATCATTGATAGCCCCTTCCAAACAGCCATCACAATCATTCCCTCCATCAAAGCCAAATGCTTCAGCCCACAAACAAGCCTCATTGCTGTCATCATCATCATCTTCCATGCCCTGATCCCCATTGCCATGCTGCCCAACACCAGCTTCATCTTCACTGTCATCTGAATTATGTCCTCCCTGCCCTCCCCTGCCAGAATGCAAGGCATTTTTAAACTTCTGATGCTCCTCTTCAGCCTTGAGCACAGCTGCCTTCACCATTGCAGGACAGTGTTCACTTTCCCTGAACTCATCAAACTCAGCCAGCCACCCCTGCTCTGACTGCTCATCTTGTCCTTTCACACAACCTGGTTTGTGTAACATCAACATACTTCTTGCATATGACAGGGTAATAGGCCAAGATGCCTGCACATTGCATCCCTTGGGAACAGGACACCAAGTGCCAACATGCACATTTGGCCCTTTGAGAGGCCCTGATGCAAACTCATACAGTGACATTTCTGTGGCACTTTTGGGCTGCCCTTGTATGTCATAGAAAAATGTACCTTCCTTGGCAGCTTTCACATACCTGTCCCTTGCATTCATTCTAGTACATCCTAGCCTTGGCCTGGTCTCCTCACCACTGTCATGGTGAGACTCCTGTTGTCCTCTCTGAATCCCAATGATCCTGTCACTGCCCAATGACACTGACACAAACTGCCTGGATGATCTAATTAAAGGCAACTTGGAGAGAAATGAGTCTGCATTGGGGGATGATACCTCCTGTTTTCCAACACTTTTGTTCATGCATTTTTCACAAAATGTCTTGATGTTCTTATGCTCAAGCTCTTCAGGAACATCCTCCAATACACTCTTGTACAGTAACACTGTACCACCAACCTTGTCCTTATTTTTGCACAAATACCCAGTGCAGTAACTAACTGATCTCCTCATTTCCCTTGGATCTGGATTTTTGGGATCTGAAGAACTGATAATCACAGTTTGATCACAATTGCCCCCCCACAATGCAGGAAATTCATTGATGTGCTGCACAATCCTTGGATGACTCCTAGGCATCTCCCCCACCAAGTACCCTTTTGGGTCCTGCCTAATGTAAAAGTTCTCTGTCAACCTCTTCCTCCCAAACCACAACTCATCAAGTTTGCCTTGCCCCTCTGCCATAGAATCTTTGGAACCAAACCCCATCCTGCACTCCCAATTTCCATCCCTCTTCTTTTTTAAACAATATGGATTGCAACAGTGAATCATTGTCTTGTTTTTGCAAAAGGACAACAGATTTGTGTTGCCTTGTATCTCCTCAAAGGTCTTCTCCAGACACCTCTGGTATTCACTGTCTCCCTCCTGATCAAATGTGCCCTCAGGTTTGGGCCACAAACCCTTGTCACCTGAAGGATGGTGAGCAGTAAACCCCAAATCCTTGAAGAACTCAAAAACAAGATGCTCCCATTGCTTCCTGTAGCATGCCCCATCTACAACAGCTTGCTGTAGAAGACCATGAGGAAGGCCATCCCCTCTCCATGCAAGCATGTGAAAATGAATTTGCCCCCTAGATTCAGCAAATTCATACCTGAGGTAATAATCAGATACACCATATACAGGCTTCAATACATGCTCAATAAACATCTCAGTCTTCTTGTGGAAAAAATCACACACAACATTGCAGTACTGTTTGACCACCCTTCTTCTGGCAAAGAGATCATTCACTATGTCTGTTGTTGTGTCCCCTTTCCTCTCCAACAACTCCTTCAATAGCTTGATCAAAGGTGTCCAGTGGAACTCAGCACATGAACCAGTCAAGAAAAAAGAGGGCAGACCATTGTTTCTCCATATCTGAAAGTGTACCATGGCTTCCAGATCCTTCCTTCTGTCATACCAGTATGGGTCAGTGCCCTTGATATTGGAGGCATAGCTGATGCAGGTCCTCAAAAGAGACTCATCCCTGTTGGCAACTTTCTCCTTCAACTCCTGCACAGATGGTGCAGCCTCACCAAGCCTGGCCCCCACAAAAAAGGTTGACTGAGTCCTGGCTTGCCCCCTCTGTATGATGTTCATCACAACAAACTTGAAAAATGGATGCTTGGCAAACCTCCCATCCTTCCACCAAATACAATGCTCAGCCCAATCATCCAGGCTTTTAAAGGGATGTTTCCTGGAAACAGTAAAATCCCCAACCCCATCTGGTATCAATGTGGGGAATGCCATGGTGTAATATCCAACACACTTCTCATTGACCCTGACCTGAGTGGCACTATCCATCCTTGTCACATTGATGGGATTGGACCTCCCTCCAGCATTCACCTCTCCATGTGTTGCTGTGGGTTGTGGTGGCTGCTGTGCTGATTGTTGCCTGTCATAACTGTCCAGTGCTACCTGTCTGGATGCTATGCTTGCAGCCATGACTTCATCAGGGCTAATTGCCTCTCTCAATGCCCTGAATAGAGACTCCTTGGCTTCCTCCCCACCTGCACCCACATTGATGACTCCACCATCCCTCATATCCTCCAAGTCATCACTCTGACTGACATCCTGTGCAGCTGGCTCCATTTCATCAACCATGTGAAGCTGTGCTGGAGCAGGTCCCATGTCCTGAAAGGCATCTTCACCACCTTCTTGAGCAGCTGGAACAAAATTTTTATCAAGCATCTCCCCCTCCACATTTCCATCAACAGGCAATGCACCAATCCTACTCTGATCAATGACAATGTCCCTGTAAAATTCATTGTTGGTCTTCAGCCAGTTGAGGGCTTCCAAAACCACTGACCTTCTGACCTTGAATGATTTTTGGTTGGTTGAGTGCCTCTGAGTAGCTCTTCTGACAAATACATATTGCAGCTCATGTGGAAGCCTAGGCAAAACTGTTGCTAACTCACTGATGTCCTGTGGAAAAGCTACTGTATTCCCACAACTTTTAACCACCCCTCCCTTCAGAATTTGCACTCTGAAAACAGGCACAATCCTAGCAATCAACATTGCCTCAATGTCTGTCAGATCTGCTAACTGCTGTGGAACATCAGAAAAATGAGCAGAATTGTCTTTGTTCCAGTACTCATATGGCTTCACAGCTGCTTTTGAATACACATTGCACCTTTTACACCACTTTGCCCCTGCTTCTCTGCATGCCTGCTCCCTGGCAGCCTCATATTCTACTGTCTGCAGCTTCACCTCCATACAGTTGTCACAGGTACTCCACCTAATACCATCCTGTGCTGCCACAAAGTCCCTGAAATGCTTGCTTTTCTGCTGCTCCCTTGCAGTTTGCACTGCCTGCTTTTCCTCTTCAGTCAATGCCCTTTTGCCAGGCATCTTCAGTGGTGTCCCTAATGGTTGGTTGCCAAGAGTTTGCAAATCCTGTATGCCCACACTGGCAGCTTGTGTGCCACCCCCCATCTCTGCAGTGCTTGCTCCCCTGATCAGTTCTTGCAGCTGTTCCACAGTGGCTGCCTGTATGTCCTGCCTCATAAAACCCTGGGCTACTGCACATCTTTCCAGCTCTGCCCTTATCAAGCCCACAATGTCATCATCTTTCTGTTTCTGGATTTGCTCCTCTTGCAAAGCAGCAATCACCCTCCTCCTGTTCTTGCCATATTGCTTTCTGCCACCAGGGCTCCATCTGACCCCAATGATTCTTGACAGCTCATATATTGATGTATGTGGAGGAACAACATGGCCAAGCTCTCTGGCAAGCTGGGCAGCCTGCACCTCAGGTTTCCTGCCCTTTCTTGGAACTGTTCTCCTGCCAGACTGATCTGTATCTACCATGTGCTCAGGGCTTCTATTGGCTGGGGGGGTTGTCTGTCCTGCAGCATGCTCCCTCACCATTTCACTACAGTCCCTCCCCTGACTTGATCCCCCTGTCATCACCAAAGTGCTTTGCTCACTCAGTTGTGATGCACACATATCAACCCCCTGCCCCAGTGCCTGTGTCTCCACATCATCTGAGAATTGAAGCTGTCTTCTGCGCAATTCAACTCCATGGCCTTGCCCAAACAACTGCTCTCTCAGAGGAACTGCTCTTACTCTTCCCACACTGTCCATCGCATCCCTTGCTAGACTCTTGCATGGAGTCTGCACAGCAGGACTGAAAATCAAAGATGAGGCCCTAGAATGCCTGTCTTGCATACATGGACTTGGTGAAGCTGCCATGATGGGTGTGGTGTTCTTCCAGTCAAAGCCCTTGTCCTGCTGAATAGGAGTCAAGCACTCCACAGATGCATCTGAATCTGACATTGAGAATTGAAGCTGTCTTCTGTGCAATTGAAGTCCATGGCCTTGACCAAACAACTGCTCTCTCAGAGGAATTGCTTTTACTCTGCCCACAATGTCATCACTGCCCATCATTGCATTGATTGCATTACTCTTGCATGGAGTCTGCACAGCAGGACTGAAAATCAAAGATGAGCCCCTAGACTCAGAATGCCTGTCTTGCATACATGGACTTGGTGAAGCTGCCATGATGGGTGTGGTGTTGCTCCAGTCACAGCCCTTATCCTGCTGAATAGGAGTCAAACACTCCATAGATGCATCTGGATCTGACATGCCCCCCCCACAACTCACTGACATGTCATGGTGAATGCTTCCTGCAACAGAAGGTGACCTTGAATGAGACCCCTCTCCAGAGTCATTCATCCTCCCATGCCCACTGTCCCCATACAACTCCTCCTGGCCCTCATTGGACACAACCTGAGCATCATGATATATAGCACAGCATAATGTTTTGCAAGCTCTGCACCTGGGTGAGGTAGCAGAGACACAACTACTATCCATTGTTGAATTGGCTCCCTTCCTTCTCCTGCTGCTGGGTAGTCTGCCAACCCCAGTCTCAACATGATGGTGGTACCTGTACCCCTCCTTCTTGAGGACAAGCAGTACATTCACTAGCATTGCTTCTAGCCCTGCATATGTCTTGCTGTGGTCTTCAACCCCTTTCAGTTGTCCACTCATTCTCACCATCCCCACACATACAAGTATACTCTGGTCCCCAGTGCAGGGAAATGCAAGTTCATCCATCAATTTATGGATGCTTTCCATGCTATGTGAATACCCAAGAGTGTTCATGGCTCTGGAAACTGCATTGTTGTACATTTGACATGCCCCCCAACGATGCAGAAAGCCCTCTGTAATGCCCAGAGACCTGCAAAACTGTTCTATGCTTTGACAGCTGCTATTCCCACACAGTACTGCTAATGGCTCCCACATAGATTTGTGCTTGTGCCCCATAGCTTGCATACATATCAACTTCTTGAGTACCCACTGGTTGTCCCTCTTTGTTGCATGCCCATACCTATCATGATACTCAATATAGCCCCCATTGGCCAGCATGGTTCTGATAGCCAGTAAATCATCCTGCTCTGATGCAGGAAACCCCATTGTATGCAACAGCTCAATGATCTGTCCTTTGGTAACTCTTCGTCCATACCCAAGCCTCTGCATTCCAAGCCTCATCACAATCCAGTACCTGGCATGCCTGTCCAACCCAAGAAACTGACAAAACCCAGCATATGTCTCCTCCTCAGGCCTCTGCAGTAAGACAGCAAGTGCCTTCCAGAGTTGCATCCTTCTACCTGCAAACACTGCTCCCAAGTCAACTCATTAACATTCTATTCCTCTTGACCCTCTTACTACATTGCATATTTACATTCATACTCATACTGACCCTGATACTACATTGCATGTTTACATTCATACTCTGACTGTTCAAAACCACTTGTGTATTACAAAACCAAACTGGAATGCTTGACTGGCATTTATGAAACCCTCAACACTGCACACATGAAAATGGAATGTGCCTCTGCTCAGCAGTAACTCAGCTCCCAACTGGAACCACTGCTGTCCCTCACTGGACCATTCAGTTCTTGAAAGATATAATGCTCCACATGCCCCACACTGATGGTGTGCCAGCAAGACTTGCAAGGCTGTCTCTGTTTGCATCTGTCTCCACCAACATTGCTACCACTTGCTGCCTACTGAGCAACTCCTTCAAAGCCACAAACAGCTCATCAAGGGTTGTTCTGGACAAGTCTGAATCACCACATCCATCTACCCCCCTTAACATGTCTACAACTGCAAGGGCCGTTCTGACTGCATGGCCAGCACGTTGAAGTGCTGCTCCCATGCTGGATACTGCTTGCACTGTTTGCATGACACTAGGAAGCACACTTTTGGCCATTTCCTTCCGCATGCCGAGCTTGTCATTTCCTTGCGCATACTCAGTTACCACAAGACCTCCCACTGCTGCATCTCCGTCCTCCAGTGCCTTCAGTACAATGGCATTGCAACTGCCCACCTCATTGCATACTGCATTCACCTCTTGCAGTTGCTTTGTTACAGGTTTGAGAAACTGGTAGTTGCAGCTCTGCAAACGTGCCTCATATACTGCCTGCAGTTCCATTGCTGCTCCCATAACCACATCCAGTTGTTCCTGAAGCCCATTAGCCTGAGAGGACACCCATACATTATGGATCTGTTTGAGTCCTTCACTGACTTGTTGCAGCATGCAACCAGCTGTCCTCCACTCAGCATCCTCCAGCCATTGCTCCTCAGCAAAGTGACGCTCAATGTCAGAGCTGCATGAGTTGTCCAATACATCCCCAGAATCAATTGACATGTCTCCTAAGGCTTGCCCCACCATAGACATAGAATTACAATACTCAGATGATCCCATCTCATGTCCCTCCTGCTGCATTCTTAAAATACTTGACTCAAGTGAGGTACTCTCATCCACACTACTTCCTGCTTGCTCTTTGTCATAAGAACCATAACCCCCCTCCCCACATAGCAGTGGCAGTTCACAGTTCTCTTCCATCACACCACTCAGCCTGTGTTCAAAATACCTGTCCTCCTCTGCAGATGGTCTCCCCACACAACCTGCCACACACCAACCAGTCATCCCACACCCCAGCAATGCTAGATGACACATGCCCCACACAACTTGGAATGGAAGAAAAAAAAAAGTGTTTTATTGTCACTGCCTCTCAAAACAATCCACCTCAAAACTGTAAAAACATGTGCACTGTGTTGCTCCCCATGCACCATGACACTATCCCTTCCTTGGCACTCAAAATCCTCCTCAAAACTTTAAGAACAAGTGTACTGTGTTGCTCCCCATACACACTGCCCCTTGCTTGGCCCACACAATCCTCCTCAAAACTGTAAGAACAACTGTACTGTATTGCTCCCCTGGCATGTCATGCCCTCATTTCCCACTGCTCCTTCCTCCTCCTCCCTTACTTGTCCCCGAGCTGCTTCCTGCATCATCTCCAGATGCTGCAAATAATCCATTGTCTTCCAAGGAATATAGCAAATTCACAATCTCTGACAGTTGTTCTGTAACATTTGTCATTTGCCTTGCAGATGCTGACAGTTCTTCCGTAACATTTGTCAGTCGCCTTGCAGATGCTAGCAAGACGTCTCCCAGTTTGCAGACCTTTGCATCAAGTGTTGCCAACGAAATTTGTTCATCCCCCCGTTCTGCCTGCCCCTTGCTTCTCTTGATATCAGGGGTTCCTCCTGACTCAGGAGCCTTCCTCTTCCCAGACACATCCTTATCCTTTCCTTTCCCTCCCTTCTTCTTCTCCCCTTCTCCTGCCAGCTGCTCCCCCTCCCTCTTCTTTGCCTGCCTTTCCTGCTCTGCCAGCCTGGCCAGCCTCTGCTTCTCTGCATCTGCCAGCTTCTTCTTCTCTGCCACCCTGGCCAGCCTCTGCTTCTCTGCATCTGCCAGCCTCTGCTTCTCTGCCAAGCTCCAGACATTCTTAATGCCCTGGAAGAACTCTTCTGCTTTTGAAAGATCCAACGACAATTTTTTTTGGAGACAAAAAGAAAGTTGATCGTTAGCTTCATGGATCTCTTTCAGTGAGACATTCTGCTCCCTCATAGAATCCCACACTTTCGAATAAGTGTCCAGTTTGTAAACAGCAGCAAAGGTTTGGATCTGGTACTGGTCAAGGCCTTTAGCCAAGACAATAGCATTTTGATCTAGCAGATTAACTATGACATCTGTTGGCGCTGGGGTTGACTCATACAGCCCCTTCAAAGTAGTGAAGTGCTGCATAATCTTGTTTCTGGCTGCTTTTTTGGGAATACTGATCAGTCCATCTGGCTTGGAATGTGGGCCACTCATCCAACTCTCCATGCTTGGTTGCCCTTCATGCCATTCAACCTTCCGCAGGAGTCTGGAGGCTCTCACCCTGTTATTGATGTCCTGATCACCGTACACCACGAGATACTGCTCTTGACCTTGCACTGTGAGTTTCTCCTCTACACGTGCCAAAAATACCTCCTCCTTCTTATCCCAAAACCAATGAGCCCACACATATTCCCCAACATCAAGTGTAAGACCTGCATTTAATGGTTCTGCAGGATCCATTGTACCCTCCTCATTGTCCAACCCACCCTCAACCTTGTTGTGCTGCAACACTGTCTCTGTGCCCACAAATTTAATTTTGAATGTTTGTCCCGATGGCCCAGTTGACCTGGTGATTTTTTCCTTGGGGTTTCCATTGTCGTCCAGGGGCCACAGTTTAACAATCATATCTTGCGAAACGTATCGAAATCCTGATGTGCCATCTGCCCACAAAAGCACATACCACTTCTTGCCATCTGCCAGTGGACTCTCCCTCACAGAGACTACCATGGCTTGAGACATTTCATATCCAGATGTAGTGTCCAGTTGTCCATTCTCCTCCATCATCCCATAGTACGCAACGACATGTGCCCCCTCAGTGATGTTCTCAGATTCTGCCATGATTACCTCTTGTTGTGGAGTTGTGGCCCCCTGCTCAGTATGTAGACCTATACTCCAGGCTTGTTCTGCCACAGTCATAACACTGACATTCAATACAAATGCTTTGCAATAGACTTCCTATACCATACCCGCCTCCCGCTACACAAGCATTGAATGCAACATTCAGCGCATCACCTCTTTCAGTGACCACTCACAGCACTGACTGCCCTGCTGCAACAGTCAACAACAACAGTTTCAGTATATATTATAAGCATATACTACTGAGTCTGTATTATAACCATATACTACTAATGTATACGAAACGTCTGAAGAATGGAAAGTTCTGTAAACCAACCATTACCAACATTGACCACATCTTTCTCGCCATAGTCTGTGACTAAACTCCTCAAAAGTTCCCAAATGCCATCTGCAACCTTAGCCCTGTCCTGTGCAGACACATGAGAGGCCTGCCTGCTGCTATTGCTGTCCTTTGGCTCAGACTGTGGCATGAAAAAATCTCTGGGGACATTGCCGATGACTTGCCCCAATTTCCAGGTATAGACACACCAAGGAGCCTGTGGCAGAAACACTCTCAGAGTAGGCCCAATATCCATCACTGATTGCCGTCCCCTGTCACTTCCTTCCAGTCCCTGTCTCTTGCGTAAAATCACAAAAAGAATCACAGACTCTGCAATTGCTTGCTGCATCCTATGCCTTACTTTGCTTTCCGAGTCTGCACTCCATGGCCTCTCCGAATTGTCCCAAATTCTCTGGCCTTGTAACAGTCCACCCTCCATCTGCATACACTCCTGATATTGACTTATGACCCAGTCAACCTCGTTTGTGGAACAAAGCCCTCTCAACACCATATCGGCCAATTCAAACCTGATGCCATCGGTCATGTAAAGACAATCTCTCAAACGGCCCAACATAGAAAAAATGCACATATCCTGGACTTTCGCAGCTGAGTTGGCTTCCACTCGTACTCTTGCATACTTTGCCCTGCTTTTGTTGGGTTGCTCCGTCATGGCAATCACCTTGCACTTTGTCTCTGGCCTCGCGTTGAAACGACGCTGATACTCCAAATGTACCTTATTGCACCATACATGAAAGTGTAATTCACCCCTTCTGAGTCGTATCTCTGACAAAAGGAACATCTGGAACCTGGTGTATTCAAACATGTATGGGCTGTGTCTGCACGGCTCCCGGCCACTCGTTGCTGCACGGCTCCCGGCCACTCGTCGCAAATTCAATCCTGGTTCTGGGCGGCATGTCGTTTGCCTAGAGTGCTCAATCCCTTGTATAGCCGTGAATATACCATTCTCCAAACGACTCCACAGCAACCACACTTTGTAAACAAGATGTTGCTTTGAAGCTTGTGCATAATGACAGCATCTAACACACATTCCCAGTCCAGACCATTCAAAAATCCTAGTCCACTTGGGTGACATGTGATCCTCAGCAACACAATATTGATGGTCCCCCGGCGTATGAGAACACACTGTCACTTTCCTCCCAGTACAGCCCATATACTCTGCAGGAGTTGTACACCGCAACTGTGAGTTTGCCCAATGCCCTCTGCCTTCAAGTAAAACTCTCTTGTACAGTTCCAGCCACTGTTGAAGAACCTCAGGATCTCCCCATGTCACAGGCCCTGTCCACAATAAGGGACTAAACATGCAGTGGAACTGTTCCAAGGAATCAATCGCATCTTGCACACCAAAGGGGCTTGGCAACTTGTCCTGCTGCCCAATTGTTGGAACCCACCATAAGCATTTCTTGTACCACACTTTACGCAACTCCAGCTTCACTCCTTTGTCTGCATCTGTCAGCCTCTCCACACGTATACTGTTTATACATGTGGGATCTGTCTTGAAACGTGGTTTAGAATCTTCTGCTACACCTCGTGCATCCTCATGCCCAAAACTCCTGACATCAGGCAACTCACGCCACCCAGGCCCTGCAGGTCGGTTGGCACCTTCACCACTGGGCACAGGCCCCCCCCCCCCCCCCCCTCCCCCCCCCCCCACCTGCCCCAAACCCCCCCCCCATACCCCCCCACACACACCCCCCCATCCAAATACAAAGAAACCCA
>Ga0181559_10004586_pt1 | contig 13363 bp, 8 predicted proteins | sample 011ome_21_FD_133752 | JGI IMG/M metagenome (GOLD analysis project Ga0181559, IMG submission 133752) | Coastal salt marsh microbial communities from the Groves Creek Marsh, Skidaway Island, Georgia - 011508AT metaG (megahit assembly) | ecosystem: Environmental > Aquatic > Marine > Intertidal zone...
ACGTACGCGTTGACCGTTTGCGTTCTCGGCAGGCCCGACGACCCCCGAAGCGGCACTCACCCGCGCGCGATGGCGGACGACGATGACCTCTACGGAGGGATCGCCGGGACGTCGGCCACGCATGTACGTACTGCCGCACCCTCGCACGCTCGCCGTCCCACCCGCCATCGCCCACGTCGCCGCTCGAGCCCCACGCGCAACGACGCGATGCGTCGCCGTTTCCCGTGCCGTTTCCCGTTTCCGAGATCCCCCTCCGCGACCACCCGGTGCGCCGGGACGCGTCCCGAGCGTCCCCGCGTGCCCGCGTCCCTACCACGCGCGCGCGTGCGCGCATGGCGCGCCTCCTCTCGCTGACCTCCCCGGAACCTCCTGTCCCCACCCACGAACGTCCCCGCGCTCCCGTCCCAGCCCGGAGGCGGCGATGACGACGAGTTCGACTACGGCGACGCCGGCGCGCGCGGCGCGGCGCCGGCGGCCGTGACCCAGGTCTCCGCGCGGGCGCTCACGTCCGCGATGGCGGGCGGGGGCGCGCGGCCGGGCACGGCGTCCACGAAGGCGGCGGGGTACGGCACCAGGGGCCCGGGCGGTGGCGCGAAGTCCGCGGCGCCGGCTTTGGCGCGGCGCGCGGATGACGGCCCCGACGAGCGGTGCCGCGAGATGGAGGCCAAGGTACATTCGCTGCTGGAGGAGTCCGCGCGGCTGGGCGTCTCGGGCGACGCGCGGGGCGCGCTGGAGCTCGCGCGCGCGTGCGTCAAGGAGGAGAAGCGCCTGACGAAAGCGCGCGACCAGGCGGGTCTGCACGAGCAGCAGAACCCCGACCTCGCCTTCGCGGCGTCTCTCAACCTGGCCAACCGGCTGTTCCGCGCGGGCGCGAGCGCCGAGGCGCTCGAGACGTACAAGGAGATCAGCAAGACCTCGGCCCGCGGCGACGGCGCTCAGAACGCGTTCCCCAAGCACGCCGCGCGCGTGCGCGTGAACGCCGGGAACGTGCACTACGCGTCCGGCGAGTTCCCGGCGGCCATCAAGCAGTACCGCATGGCGCTCGACCGCGTCTCCGCCGCCGACAAGGAGACGCGTGCCAAAATCACGCGCAACGTCGCGTGCGCCTTCGCGCGCATGGGGCAGTACACGGACGCGGCGTCCACCTTCGAGGACGTCGCGGACCTGAACGCCGCCGCCGCGGCGAGCTCGAGCGTCGACGGCGAAAAACGACGATCGCCGGACGTCGTGACGCTGTTCAACCTGGTGGTATGCCACTACGCCGCCGGCGACGCGGAAAAGATGCGGCGCGCGTTTCTGGCGTTGCTCTCGCTGCGCGCGTACGAGAGCGACGAGGACGACGAGGAGGTCTCCGAAAAATCCGAAAACGCGCTCGTCGCTCTGCGGGAAACCGCGGAGACGGGCGACGCGTTGCGCGCCGAGCTCCGCGAGCGGCGGCGCGCGGCGCGGGACGTCATCATGCGCGCGGCGCGTCTGGTGGGGCCCGAGATCGCCGCCACCTCCGAGCTCGGGTACGCGATGCTGGCGGACGAGATGCGCAAGGCGGGGTACACCACGCTCGCGAACGAGCTGGAGATGGCCAAGGCGCTGGGGTACCTGCGCTTAAAGTCGACGAGTGTCATAGCCGGCGGAGAAAAAAACGCGTTCGAGGAGGGCCGCGCGGCGCTTACGGCTTTCGAAACCGCGGACGACCCGGCGGCGCGCGGGGGCGCCGCCGCCAACTTGGCGTTCCTGTACCTGCAGGAGGGCGACGCCGAAAAGGCTGCGTCCTTCGCGGACGCCGCCGTGGCGCACGACAAGTACGACGCGCGCGCGCTCGTGAACAAGGGGTGCGTGCTTTTAAGCCGGGGGGACGAGAAGTCGCTGGCGGCGGCGACGGCGTGTTTCGAAAGCGCGCTCGCGCTCGAGGCGGATTGCGTCGAGGCGCGGTACAACCTGGGCTTGGCTCGGAAGCGCCTGGGCGACGCGCCCGCCGCGATCGCGGCGTTCGAGAAGGTCAGGGACGTGGTCCCCGACGTGAACGACTCGAGCGCCAGCGCGGGCGCGCACGTGGAGGCGCTGTGGCACATCGCGGACCTGCGCGCCGCGGCGGGCGACGCGGCGGCGGCGGCGGCGGCGTTTGAAAAGGTGGCGGCGCGCGTCGCCAACGACCCGCGCCTTCTGGCCAGGCTCGGCGACGCGCACGCCGAGGCTTCGGACGACCAGAAGGCGTTGGCGTACTACGAGGAGGCGCACCGCGCGTACCCCGCGGACACGCACACGCTCGCGTGGCTCGGGACGTTCCACGCGCGCTGCGAGCGGTTCGAAAAGGCGTGCGGGTTCTTCGACCTCGCCGCCGAGAGCGCGCCCCCCGCCGCGCGCGCCAAGTGGCGCCTGGCCGCGGCGAGCTGCGCGCGCAAGAGCGGCGCCGGCGACGCGGCGCTGCGGCGGTACCTGGCGATGCACGCCGAGTTCCCGGACGACGTGGAGTGCCTCCGGCACCTCGCGCACGTCTGCGGGGACCTAGGCATGGACGAGGACGCCAAGCAGTACGCCGCGAAGCTGCGCGCGGCGGAGCGCGCGCGGAGCGAAAGAATCGGCGACGTCAAAGAATCGGCGCCCGTCGTCTCCGTCGACGCGGAGGCGGCGCGCGGCAGCCGGAGACCCGGCGCCGACGTCCCCGCGCCCGCGTCGCCGTCGCCGCTGGACAGGAGCAGGAGCGGGATGTCTGAGGACGAGTGGGGGGGCGCGGACCTGGAGTTGCCGGGGATGTAGCGGAACGCGGCGGACTTTTCCCGACGATTATTTGACCCTTATTACGTAGAAAGCGTTCCCTAGTAGCTAGCTACCTTAGCTATGATTATTCGTCGCGCGCTCACGCCGCGGAGGACGTTGGCATCGCCCTGTGCCGCCTGGTCGCCAGGTCGTTGAGCAACTTGGAGACCACCATCATCTGCGCGTTGTGCCTGGCTTCGCTCCCCGCGTTTCCCCCGATCCCCCGCACGCGCTCGATGGTGACCAGCACGGTGTGCTCGGAAAACGTCTCCCCGGTGAGCCGCCTCAGCACGTCCTTGATCCCCTCCGGCAGCGACTCCTCCTTGGGCTCCTTGCGCAGGCCCGGCGTCGCCTTCTCGGTGTGCCGCACGCAGTGCGCCACCAGCGAAGAAATCTCAGCCTCGGTGGTCCGCGAGTCAACACGCGCCGCGGGAACCGCCGTACTTCTGCCGCCGCCGCCGGACCACTCGCGTTTCTTCGACGGGGGGTACTTGTTCAGCACCACCGTCGCGCCCGTCGGCGCCGCGTACGTCGCCGTCGCCGTCTCGTTCTCGTTCTTCCCCGCCTTCGCCTCGGGAGCTTCTTCGGGAGCTTCCTTCGCGCTCTCGGCGGGCGCTTCCTTCGCCTCCTCCGCGGCTCTGCGCGCCTTCGCCGCCGCCTCCACGGTGGACGTGGGCGGCGCCGACGACGGCGGCGCGGGCCCCGAGAGCGCCTTCGCGCCGCCGGCGCTCGGGTACACGAAGGAGGACGCCGCCGGGCTCAGCGTCGCCGGCTCGCCCGCCTGCGACCTGCCCGCGCTCGGCGCGGAGACGGCGGAGCGCCCGAGCGCGATCGAGTCCGGCTTCGCGTCGCGCTTCGCGGACGGGTGGTACTTGTTCAGGACCACCGAGGACGCCGCGGCGGCCGCCGACGACGGCGGCGGCGGCGGCGCGGCGGGCGCCAAACGCTCATCCTCGGCGGCGCTCCCCGGGTACGGACGCTCCGTCGCCGGCGCGCGCCGCCCGAACTCGACCACCGCAGCTTTTCCCTTTGCATTCTTGTCCGCGAGCGCCATCCCTTCGAACGCGCCGGTCACAGCCTTGGTCTCGTCGAGGCTCGTCTGCCTCCGCGCGCCCAGCGCCGCCGCGCCGGCGTCGCGGCGGCCGAGCGCGGCAGCGCGCTCCGCCTCGCTCGGCGCTCTCTCCAGCGAGGAGAGCGAGTGCGTCCTCTGCTCGGGCGGCGAGTTGTTCTCCGGGCTCCTGTTCCCTCCCCCGAACAGGGTGGAGAGCTCCTCCACGGAGGGTTTCCTCGCCTCCTCCTGCACGCTCGCGGCCGTGTCGTTGCTGACGATCATGCCGCCCAGGCGCTCCATCGCCACGAAGCGGCCGTCCGCCAGCCTCCGCCGCAGGTAGCCATGCGGGAGCAGCTGCGCGGCGTCCGGGAGGGGCAACACGCCCTCCACGTCGAGCGCGGCGCGCGCGCGCATCTTCTCGCGTTCCTTCGCCCAGGGCTCGGAGCCCGCCGCGGGGGTTTCGGCGGGGTTTTCTTTCGGGGTTTCGTCGTCGGCGCCGCCCTCGGCGCCGGAACGACGGACCCCGTCCTTTCGCGGCTTCCGCGCGGTGCTCCTCGGCGCGCCGACGCGGTTGATCACCTCGGGTAGGATCGTCGGGAACAGGTGGAACGCGAACACGAGGTTGCGCACGTCCTCCGCGTGCAAGCCGTCGAGCAGCGAGGTGTGGATGAAGCTCTCCGCGGGCGCGCCCAGGACGTTTTCGCAGCCGCCGCCCGCGTAGCACGTCAGCATGTCCTTGGTGCTCACGGCGGTGACCAGCAGCTCGCCGGGCGCGAAGAGCCCCGAGGCCTCCGCCTTGAGCAAGCCGTGCTCGAGCGCCACCACCGCTTCCATCCCGGCGACGCGCCCGTCGAACGCGCCGCGGCCGTGACGCGACGACGTCATCACCCCGCGGTCGTTTGGCGTGAACGACGAGAGAAAGTTCGCGAAGTTCACCGAGCCGCTGTACGGGGCGTCGGACGCGATGAACGTCGCGCGCCGCCGCTCGAACGACCGGCGGCGCGGCGGCGAGTAGGCGTCGCTGCTGTCGTCGCGCTCGTCGCCGTCCGTACGCGACGGCGCGTCGGCGTCGTCGTCGTCGTCGCGGAACTCCTCCAGGAGCCGCGACGCGAGCTCGTCCGACTCCGCCGTCTCCGTGTTCGTGCCCGTCTTGTTCTCCGTCCAGCGGTCCCCGTCCGCTGCGTCGCCCAGGCCGTCCTCGCGGTCCAGCGCCTCCTCGGTGATGAGCAGCGCGCGCGCGAGCGCCGCGCGGAAGTCGGCAAAGAGCGACGCGTCGCTTCTCGACGCGTCTTCGCCGCCGCCCGCCGCGGCGTTAAGGTCCCCCCCTCTCTCCAGGAGCGCAGCCTCCATCTGCCTCGACCGGCTCTCCCACTCCATCTTGTCCGCGGCCAGACGCGCGAGCTGGCGCCGGCGGCGCGCGTGCCGCCGCCGCGCGACGCTCTGCTTCGAGCCGTCCGTGGTCGTGGACGAGTCCTCGTCGTCGCCCTCCTCCCAACCCCCCGTTCCCCCGTCGTCTTCGAAATCGGGGCTGCCGCGCGCAAACACGCCCCCGCTCGCCTGCGCAGCCTGGTACTGCCGCAGCGCTTCCGCGGTGAGCGCGGCCGCGTGCGAGTGGTCGCCCGGGGTCGGTGCTCCCCCGGGCATCATGCTCGGCGGGGCGCGGCCGGGGGGGAGGGGCGGTTGGTGCGGCGAGTGCGGATGCGGCGATCCGCCCGGGGAGGGTCTCATCCCGCCCTGCTGCTGCTGCTGCGCGTACATGCGGAGCTGGAGCTCGCGGTACATCGCCTCATAGTCCACGTAGCCTCCGCTCCCCGGCGGCGCACCCATCCCGTACATCATCGCCTCCAAGGACACGGGCGGCGGCGCCATGTTGCCCGGAGCCCCGTAATACCCCATCGACGGGTGATACGCCCGCTGCGTGCGTGAAGAGCGCGAAAACGGGTGAGATGACGTGGTCGGGAAACGGGACGATACGCGCGTATCCGATGCGGCGATGCCGGTGCCGAGCGCGGGGCGGCGCGAGCACATCGAGTCGCGCTCGGGTCTCGCAGGGCGCGGCGCGCGCGCGCGGTCCCGCCGCGCCTCGATCCTCGCCCTCGCTCGAAAAAAGTGTTAAAAAGCGTCGTGGGGCGAACGCGGGTGCTTTTCGACGTGATTTCGGGTAGGCGCGCCGCGTACCTGCGGGGGCATATTCGGCATATTCGCGCCGTATGCCGGCGGGGGTTGAGGTGTCCACCCCGGCGGCGGCCCGTTGTAGCTCATCGCGCTTTTCCGTCGCGCGGCTCGCTGTGGACGGAGAGCAACGCGCGCGGAGCGGTTTCCATGTATTTTCCAAAGCGATAGTTGTCCTTCATTCTGATATTTTACATTTGCACTATGTCATGACTAAATATATATAGAGACAATACGAAAATTTCGTGATATTTTTCCAATGCCGAACCCCCCAGATCTCACTTCGGTGGGCTTCGGTGGTGTGTCGACGCGGACGAGACCGCTCCCGGGCTCCCGCCGCGTGGCAGTGGCAGCAGACTTCTGAAGCGCAATATACCAGTCGTGGTCCCGAGTTTCTCCTCCTCCGTTCGTTCTTCCCTCGCCGCACTCCCCGGCGGCGCGTCCGTGTCGGTGTCGCTTCCACGACGTTCGCTTCGGCGCGTCTTCCCGCCCTCTCGCCGCGAGGTCGCCTTCCCCTCGCGCGCGCGCCTCGACGCGGTCGGCCGGGTCCGGCCCGGACGCGAGCCGTGATGGCCGAGACCACCGAGCTCCTGTACTTCGACGACACGTTCAGGTTCGAGTGCGCGGCGGCGGTGCGCTCGGTGGAGCCGCACGGCGACCCCGTGGACGGCGCGCCGCCCCGGTACGCCGTCGTCCTGGACAGGACCGTGGCGTACCCCGCCGGCGGCGGGCAGCCCTCGGACACGGGAAGGCTGGTGAACGGGGACGTCGTCTTCTCGATCGACTCGGTGGTGGCGGGGAAGGAGGACGGCGTCGTCCGGCACGTCGGCGCGTTCGAGGAGGGCGCGGCGCCGTTCGCGGTCGGCGATGAGGTCACCGTGAAGGTTGACCAGGACGCGCGCGTGCTCCACGCGCGCGTGCACAGCGCCGGGCACCTGCTGGACGTCGCGATGGCCAACGTCGGGTACCCGTCGTCGATCTTGGCGCCGGCCAAGGGCATGCACGCGCCCGATCAGGCGTACGTGGAGTACGCCGGGAAGGTGGAGGGGTTGGACAAGGAGTCTTTGATTCGCGCGCTGGACGACGAGATGGCGAGGCTCGTCAAATCGGGCGGGAAGACCGCCTCGACGCTCATGCCCTACGAAGAAGCGTCGAAGGCGTGCGGCGGATCGTTGCCGCCGTACATCGAGCCCGGCTCGCGGCCGCGCGTGGTCGTGATCCTGCCCGACACCGAGGGGTGTCCCTGCGGGGGCACGCACGTAGAGGACGTCGGGGACGTGGGGGCGTTCGCGGTGACGGGCGTCCGCGTCAAGAAGGGCGTCACGAGGGTGTCGTATACCGTGGAGGGCATGAAGGGACACAAATAAAAAGCGAAGTATTTATTTGCGAACGAACCGAACCCGTCGTCGCGCCGTCCCGCTCGCGTCCGATTCCTGAGAAACGCGCGCGCGTTTCTCATCGCTCGGCGCGAGGACGCGTAGGACGCGTCTGAAGACGCGGTCTGAAGACAGACGCGTCTTGTGGTCTCCGTCTCTACGCGAGAAGCTCGATGAACGCGTCGACGCACACCTTGCTGGACTGCGGGTTTTGCCCGGTCACGAGGTTCCCGTCGACGCACGCCTTCGGGTTCCAGTCGTCGGCGCTGGCGAAGACGCCGCCTTGTTCGCGAAACTTGGCCTCCACGAGGAACGGGACCTTCGCGGTCAGACCCACGGCGGCCTCCTCGGTGTCCGTGAAGCACGTCACGTTCAGACCTTTCACCAGCGCGCTGCCGTCGGGCTTTTTGCACGACGCCAGCGCGATGGGGCCGTGGCAGTCCGCCGCCACGGGCTTACCCGCGGCGTACTGCGCCTCGACGGTCGCCGTCAACACCGCGTTGTCCACGAAATCGACGCACGTCCCGTGGCCGCCGGCGAGGTACACGCCGTCGAACGCAGCCGCGGCGGTATCGTCCAGCTTGACCGAGTTCCTCAGCGCCGCCATGGCGACTTCGTCCGCCATGAATTTCTTGCAATCGTCGGTGTTGAAGTTGTCCGCCAAGGATCCTTGATCGATGGGAACCTCTCCTCCGGCGACGCTCACGATCGTCACATCGTGGCCAGCCTCCTTCAAGGCGTAGTACGGCGTCGCCACCTCCTCCATCCACGCCCCGGTGGGGACGTCGCCCATCATGTTGGCGGACGTGCAGATGATCGCGATTTTCTTGGCCATGTCGAGTGCAGCTGGAGGGGGCGCGTCGCGTGAGGTGTATGCGCCGGAAGTAGACGCGGGGCGTCGCGTCACGATCGGGGCGTTTATTCATAGCGTTATGGTCGAGTAATAATGACAGGTCGAAACGTCGCGAAGGTTCTTTTTTCGTTTCCTCGACAACGCGTGTCACACCGACTGTCTTCTTCGAGACGGATCGATGACGGCGAAGCGCGCGCAAAAGCGCGCGATGAGGCCAGAGAGCGACACCGCGCACCTCTCTCATGCCTCCCCTCCCCTCTGTTGGCTTCGCCCTCGCTCACGCCTCCGTCGCGGGGAGATCGTCGTCTGTTTTCGCGTCCGCCCCGCTGAACAGGCTCTGCAGCGCCACCTTCGCCTGCAACCGCTTCTCCTCCTCCTCGAGCATGTCCCCGAACACGTTGAGGCGCTCGGCGTGCGAGTCGCACTGCACCAGGAGCACGAACGGGTAGATGGTCTGGCCGACCATCGCCATGCTCTCCTCTCTGTACGTCTGCTGCAGCCGCGTGAACTCCGCCTTGATATCCGCGGGCAGCGCGTCGAACTGCACCGTCACCTTGGCCTGCATGTCCTGCCCCTGCTGCTTCAGGTAGTTGCGAAGCAGCTGCTGGATGTCGTTGGAGAGCTCGCTCTCCTTCGCGCTCAAGCGGTTCTGCAGCAGCGACTGCCACAGCCCCGCCAGGCGCCACAGACCGTCCTCGCCGCGCGCCGCGCTGAGAGTCTCGATGAGGTTCTCGGTGAACCGCACGGGCTCCCCGAGCTTGGTCTGCTTCTCGATGACGCTCGCGAAGCGCTCCGTCAGCGCGCCCTCGCGCGTGGTGAGGTCCTCGTCGTCGTCCGCATCCTCCAGGGGCTCCACCACCGCCTTGAGGTACGTCGAGCGGTCGCCCCAGACGGCGTCGTTCAACACGCGCTTGATCGTGACCCGCCCGATCACCTTGTGCGAGCACACGTACTTCACCGCGTCCGCGGTTTGCTCGCTCACCTCTTTCAGGTCCTCGAGGTAAAACACGGGCGCGCTCGCCGCCAGCCGGCCCGTCTCGGGGTGCGACACCGGGACGACGAAGCGCCGCGAGCCGTTGAACAGGATGTCGCTGTACATCTGGCGATACCGAGGCTCGAAGATGTTCAGCACGTGGTCGCTGTGCGGCATGTACGCGGTGGAGCCGAGCGGGAACACGGGGAGCACCATCGTCGTCGGGTCGAGCGCCGGGTCCACCTCCTCGGTTTCCTTCGTCGGGTCCAGCGGAGGCAACCACGCGAGCTCGGCGAGGTAATCGCGGCTCTCGTCCTCCTCGTCCACGGACCCGGGGCCGTCCGCGGCGCCCGCGCACGTGCGGAACGCCGCGGGGTTGCGCGAGGGCGGGGGGAGCCACCGACGACTCGCCGCGGGCTGCGACGCCGCGAGGCGCGACCGCAGCAGCCGGTGGGGCTTCGCGCCCGCGACGGAGCGATGGTGCCAAGAAGACGCGTCGCGCAGCCCGCACGCGGCGGGGGCCGAGGCGGACGAGGCGCGGCCGCTCATCGCGCGCACGAACGCGGGGCTGGCTCGGAGGGTGGACGACATCGCCTTCGGCGCCGCGAGCAGCCGGGTGTGTGGCCGAGCGTGGTGTGCCGTGTCACCTATCCCGATCGACGTGGCTTTGTTTCGAACAGAGTGCGAAAAATCGCGCACCACGACATGTCGATCAGTCGTGAAGAAAACGGAATTCGGCGATCGGCGCTCAGATGGCCCTCGACGGTGAGTTGTATCCTACGTAATGCTCGAAGAATCACAACACTCTATGCTCATAATCATGGGCGTTCCTTTCAAAAACGACCCCCGCGCGCGCGCGCCGTCGCCTTTCGCGGCGTTTTCTCGTCACTCACGCCGCCTCGGAGGACGCCGCGGGTCACTCCACTCTTCGCGGCGATCGGCGCTAGTTGATCTTACAGCTGACCCCCCCCCGGTTGTAGAGGTTGCGCGCCGCGCGCAGCGACATGGCGGCGTCGCTCCAGCGCATCAGTTTGGTGGTGGTCTGCGCCGCGTACGAGCCGGACGCCATGAGCGCGTAGACGAGTGTCTGCACGTCGTGGTTCTTGGGGAACCGGTACACGAGCACGGCGTTGGACGAGCCCGTCGTCGTGACGTGGTACGTCTCCAAACGGCCGCCGAGCAGCCCGATCAGTTTCGCGGCGGACTAACGTACGCGTAAGGCGCGCGAATGGTTCGAAGGGTTCACGGTTCGTTCGCGGAGTCGGTTCGGAGAGGAGACGAAACGAAGAGGACGGAGGGTGGAAGACGGAGGGTGGAACGTCAGCGCTCCGCGCGCGTTTCGCGTTCGTCGCCGCGCCGCCGCGCGACCGACGTGACGCGTACCTTCTCTCTGTCGATGTCCTTGTCGATCATGGCCTTGATGCCATCCTCGGAGAAGGTGAGCGTGGTCATGAAAGTGGGCTCCGCGGCCTCGAACGCGACGGCGGCATCGGGGGAGAACTCCTGCTCCTCCGTCTCGGCGCCCTGCGCGAGCGTGGAGAAGGGCGCGCGCGCGACGAGCGCGCGAGCGCCGGTCTGCGCGGGGCGCGACAACAGGCGCGCGCGGGAAAGCAAGAGGCTCATCACGGCGGGCAACGCGCGCAGCACGTGTGGCGGATGGGAAGTTCGGGTGTTCGAGAAACGCGCTGCAGTCTCGGAACGTGCATGATGACTTGGCGTTCGGTTCGATGACGTGTCGTGTGCGATCTCACCGCGCACTCCCCTCCGCGCGACCCACACTCCGCGCGATGTCGGCTGTTCTCGGTTCCGTCCGCATCGTCGCCCCCGCGCGCACCACCCGCCGCGCCGAGCCGGGCGCGCGCCGCGGTGCCACGGTCCGAGCGCGCGCGTCCGCCGACGCGCCCCGCGACGAGCCCCTCGATGCCGTCTCGCTGCCTCGGCGACGCCTCATCAACCTCGCGGCGGCGACGACGGCGTTCGTCGCGACGCAGCCCGCGCTGGCGGGCGAATTCGGCAGCGACGCCGCGATGGCGGTGATGCGCCGGGAGGGCAAGGTGCGGATGAGCGACGGCGAGTGGAAGGAGAAGCTGAAGGACGACCCGTACGCGTTCGAGGTGCTGCGCAAGGAAGCCACGGAACGCCCGTTCTCCTCCCCGCTCAACTCGGAGAAGCGCGTCGGGACGTTCGTGTGCGCGGGCTGCGGCGAGCCGCTGTTCGCGTCGAGCGCGAAGTACGACAGCGGCACGGGGTGGCCCTCTTTTGTCGAGCCGATCAGCGCCAAGGCGGTGACCGAGGTGCCCGACTACTCCATCGTGTTCCTGCCGCGCACGGAGGTGCGGTGCGCCGCCTGCCAAGGCCACCTCGGGCACGTGTTCGACGACGGCCCGCGCGACCGCACCGGGCTCAGGTACTGCATGAACGGCGTTTCGCTCAAGTTCAAGCCGGATGACGCCGCCTAGCGCCGCGCGATGATGATACGCGTACACGTGCTTTTGTTTTTTTGTGCCTACAGTACGTACCACACGCAAACATATCTCGCCGACGTCTCCGGAGTACTCGCCTCGCGCGTCGTCCGTCTCGCTCACGCGACGATGTCCGCCATCGCCTCCTCGACGGTTTCGTACGCGAACTCGAACCCCGCGGCGCGCGCGCGGTCGGGGAGCACGCGCTGCCCGTCCAGCACCACGGTCGCGCCCTCGCCCAGAAGGAGCTTCAGCGCGAAGCCGGGCACGGGCAGCCAGTTGGGCCTGTTCGTCGCCTCCGCGACGGAGGCGCACAAACCGTTCATCGTCGTCGGCGTCGGCGCCGTGCCGTTGACGACGCCTCGGTACTTTTCCGGGTTCTCCAGCGCGGCGACGATGAGGTTCACGAGGTCGTCGCGGTGGATCCAGCTCACCCACTGGTCGCCCTTCCCGAGCGGCCCGCCGCCGTACAGCTGGAACACGGGCAGGATCTTCGCGAGCGCGCCGCCTCCCTTCTCCAGCACGACGCCGGTGCGCACGGTGGTCACCGCGGTGTTCGTCTCGCGCGCCGCCGCTTCCCACCGCTTGCACAGATCGGCGAGGAAGTCGCGCCCCGGGCCAGACGTCTCCGTGAACTCGCGCTTCTTGCTGATGCCGTAGAAGCCCACGGCGGAGGAGCTGACGAGCGAGGGGCGCTCGCTCTCGGGAAGCGCGTTGATGGCGTCCGAGACGCGCTTGGTGGCCTGCAAGCGCGACTTGACCAGCGTCTTTTTGTACGACTCGTTCCACGGGTTGGCGATGGGCGCGCCCGCGAGATTCACCACCCCGGTGCACCCCTTGACGGCGTCGTACCACTCGATCGCGCCGGACATCGTGTCCCAGGCGTAGAACTTGGCGCCCGCCAGCGTCGCGGAGGGCATCGCAAGCCTCGCGGAGATGGCGTTGCGCGTCAAGACGCGCACCTCGTGGCCGTCCGCCAGAAGCTTCTCCACCAGAGCCTTGCCAACGAAGCCGGTGGCGCCGGTGACCGCCACGACCATCTTTGTGTCAGCACCCTCCGGGGCCTCCGCCTCGGAGGCGGACGCGCGGCAGCGCGACGCGCGGCGGGGCGCGCGCGGGGGGGGCGCCACGCCGCGCGTGAGGCGCGCGGGGTGGCGGGCGCTCAGCGCCGCGGGCGACGCTTGGATGGGAGCGGCGTTCATCATCAGTGCGCGATGGAAAGTGACAAGAAGTGGTCGAAGCGCCGGTTCGCGATTTCTCCGCGTGACACGTGGACGCGCCGAGAACTGGCGTCGCGAAGGGCTTTTCTCGAGCGTGTTGGACTTCTCTGGAAATCTTGAGTCGCCGCACACTCGCGTGACCGCGGTTGCGGGGCGCGATGAGCGTCGCGGCGGCTGGGGACGAGACCGCGGGTGACCGCGGACTCGACTCGCTCTTCCAGAAACACGGCGAGCGCGTGCGCGTGCTTCTCCAGGCGTTGCGCGGGGATGGCCACGCCGTGGGCGACAGCACGCCGTACGACGATATCTGGGCACTTCGTTTCGTGCTGTCCCACCCCGAGGACGCGGACGCGGCGCGCGCCGCGGCGGAGACGCTGCGATGGCGCGCGGAGAAGAAGGAGATGCTCGCCGCGGCCGCGGCGGGCGAGAGCTTAAAGCGGTTCGAGAGCCTCGAGCGGCTGGTCGTGGCGCAGTACCACGGCGAGACGTCCACGGGCGCGCC
>Ga0181559_10004587_pt1 | contig 13363 bp, 6 predicted proteins | sample 011ome_21_FD_133752 | JGI IMG/M metagenome (GOLD analysis project Ga0181559, IMG submission 133752) | Coastal salt marsh microbial communities from the Groves Creek Marsh, Skidaway Island, Georgia - 011508AT metaG (megahit assembly) | ecosystem: Environmental > Aquatic > Marine > Intertidal zone...
AAGTAATTTTTATTGTGCCCACGCACGCAACGACGAACAGGGTTCTGCAATTCTCGCAAATTGATCACCCAATGGATTCGTCACCAAGTACCGCATCAGTTAAGCTAGCAACGTAGTGATCGGGATGAGAGCGAGGCTTGGCCGTTCCGCAGCGATTGACAGCCAAAACGGTGTCACCACGGCGAGACAATCAGGGAACCTATCGCTCTATTTCATCCAGCATATAGTCTGCAGTGCCTTTTCCAGCTCACACCATCAATTCAACGAGAATGATCGATTGGGAAGCTCAAGAAAATCAACGGATTCAGGCGACAGACTGAATCACTGTCGACTCCGCTACTTGACCATCTTGATCGCGGGGTTTGTTAGCGCGCATGTTTTCATGGTTTGTGATTCGCCGATCATGCAGGCGCAGGTTGTCGCGGCAGGGGAAGCGGTCCATCCACCCGATAAGAAAGCATCCGGTGAGCAATCCACAACGACATCGCATGGAGCGATCGAATTTGGTAAGCAAATCCGTCCCATCTTGTCTGACACCTGCTACACATGTCACGGGCCAGACCCCGAGGCTCGCTCCACCGATCTACGCCTTGATGATCGCGACTCCGCGATGCAGTCAGGCATTTTCGAGTCGGGCGAGATGCTTCGGCGCATCCTTTCGGAGAATCCCGATGATCAGATGCCACCTCCTGAATCGAACCGCCCCTTAACGACTGAAGATCGAGAGCGTCTTCGATCTTGGTTGGAAACCGGAGCGAACTGGCCAGAGGACGATCGACACTGGGCATTCATTCCACCACAAAAATCGGTGCCACCCGAAATCGAGAATCAACACTGGGTCCAGAATCCAATTGATCATTTTGTGCTCGAGAAATTAGAACGGGCGAATCTCTCCCCATCACCCCCATCGGACAAAGCGACGTTGCTTCGTCGTGTCACATTTGATTTGACCGGATTGCCGCCCACCACCGAGGATCTTGATCAATTCCTCGACGACAATTCTGACGCAGCCTATGAAGCGGCGGTGGATCGGCTGCTCGCTTCCGAGAAATACGGCGAACACATGTCGCTCGATTGGCTCGAGGCATCAAGATACGCAGACACCGATGGCTACCAAAACGATCGCCTTCGTTACATGTGGGTTTGGCGTGACTGGTTGATCCAAGCTCTTAACAACAACATGCCTTACGACGAATTCATTGTTCACCAGATGGCAGGTGACTTAATCGATGACCGTGATTTTTTTAGTCAGGTGGCTACAGGCTTTAATCGTAATCACCGTATCAATTCTGAAGGCGGATCGATCCCTGATGAATGGATCGTCGAGTATGTCGCCGATCGGGTTGAAACCATGGGCACGCTCTTTCTTGGCCTAACGCTTAACTGCTCGCGCTGCCACGATCATAAATACGACCCCATTTCGCAGCGCGACTTTTACAGTCTTTTCGCATACTTCAATAACATCGCCGAGGCTGGGCTGGGTCCCAACAACGGCAACAGCCCGCCATTTATTCCGGTTCCAAAATCGTGGCCAAATCTCACCGACGAGGAAGCAAAATTCGTTGAACCCGAACCGGTTGAAATCAAGGTCGTTCAAGTCTCCGTTCCCCGGCCGCAACCCGGTTCCCCCGAAACCGTCATGGTACTGCACGAATTACCCGAACCTCGCGACACCTATCGTTTGATTAGAGGGCAATACGATCAGCCAGACACCAGTGAAAAACTAAACCCCAGTATCCCATCTATCATTGGTGGCTGGGATTCAACTTGGTCCAACAATCGATTGGGGCTTGCCAACTGGCTAATCAGTCCCAAGCACCCACTGACTGCGCGAGTCACCGTCAACCGATACTGGCAACACTTTTTTGGATTGGGACTGGTCAAGAGCAGTGAAAACTTTGGCGTCCAAGGTGAACAGCCATCACACCCAGAACTCCTCGATTGGCTTGCGGTCGAGTTTGTTGAGTCGGGTTGGAATGTCAAAGCATTGCACAAGAAAATCGTGATGAGTGCAACGTATCGCCAATCATCGATCATCGACACCCATCTGCTTGAGGTAGATCCCGAGAATCGACTGCTCGCTCGTGGCCCACGTCGTCGCCTCTCACCGTTCGCAATTCGCGATGCCGCGCTGTTTAACAGTGGATTACTCAATGAACAGATTGGTGGCCCATCGGTAAAACCCTACATGCCACCGGGAATCTGGAAGTCGATCTCCAATGCCCAGTACACCCAAGACCATGGTGAAAAACTTTATCGACGCAGCATGTACACCTATTGGCGTCGAACGGTCCCTCCTCCAACCATGATGGCGTTCAACGCGGCGGCAAGAGAAACCTGCACGGTGCGTAGCGATCTCACCACCACCCCGCTTCAAGCCCTCACTCTTCTCAACAACGTGACATTCATTGAGTCGGCTAGATTCTTAGCCGAGCGAATGCTACGTCCAAATCCGACGACACCACGTGTCGAAAGTTCTCAGTCTTCGGGTCTCCAACAAGCCCCGAACGATCCAACACAGGAATTCGACCGAAAACAAATTGGGCAAGCAATTCGCTGGGCTTTTCGTTCCACGACCAGTCGTGAGCCTGAGGATTCAGAGATTGAATTGTTACTCGGTGATTTCGAAAGCTACCTTGTGGAATTTCAAAACAATCCGAAGACAGCCGAGCAATTGCTTAGAATTGGCGAGCGCAAACGAGACGAGAAACTGGATGCGGCAACGCTAGCTGCCATGACACTTGTTGCAAACACTTTACTGAACCTCGACGAGTCCATGAGCCAAAATTAAAGACTCAAACGATACAAGTTGATCGATTAAACCAAAGCCGAAATCGAATGACCACACAACAAGCAATCGAATCGACGCGAACACGCCGCGCTTTTCTTCACGGTAGTACTCTTGGCCTCGGTGCGATTGCACTAGGAGAGCTCAGTGCCAACGCCTCAGAGTCACAACCTCAACGCAACGCAATCGGCGGGCTAACCTCGCTGCCACATTTTCCGCCGAAAGTGAAACGCGTTATTTATCTGTTTCAGTCGGGTGGTCCTGCACAGATGGATCTCTTTGACTACAAACCGCAACTTGCCGACCGCTACGGGGAAGAGGTACCAACCTCGGTTTATCCTGATGAGCGGAAGACGACGATGACCTCTGGACAGACTTCGTTTCCAGTTGCACCAAGCTCTTTAAAATTTGCACAGCATGGCCAAAGCGGCATTTGGATGAGCGAGCCACTCAAGCACTTAGCCGAGTTGGCGGATGACCTTTGCGTGATCAAGAGTATGCACACCGGCGCGATCAACCATGACCCCGCTGCAACGCTTTTCCAAACGGGCTCCGTCATTGCCGGTCGGCCCAGCATGGGTGCTTGGGTGAGCTATGGACTGGGAAGCGAGAACGCGAATCTCCCCGCTTTTGTCGCACTGACTTCCAACGGCACTGCCAAACAAGGACAGCCACTTTACGACCGTCTCTGGGGTGCTGGTTTTCTTCCTGGACGTTTTCAGGGAGTAAAATTCCGTGGACAAGGGGATCCGATTCTTGATCTCTACAACCCAACAGGGATGACGCGACAGCAGCGACGAAGAACCCTCGATTCTCTCGATCGTCTCAATCAGCAACAAGCAACACGCTTTAACGATCCAGCAATTTCGACCCGCATCGCTCAATATGAGCTTGCGTTTCGAATGCAGATGAGTGTGCCAGAGTTAATCGATGTCGATAGCGAGTCCGAACAGACGCTGGCGATGTATGGACCGCAAGCCACTAAGGTCGGCTCATATGCTTACAACGCCCTGCTCGCGCGACGTCTCGCGGAACGTGGTGTTCGATTCATTCAGCTTTATCATCGCGGTTGGGATGCACATAACAATGCCCCCAAAGGCGTGAGGGCTCAATGCCAAGACACCGATCAACCCACTGCCGCTCTACTCAAGGATCTAAAGCAACGTGGAATGCTGGAGGAGACCTTAGTGATCTGGGGTGGTGAATTTGGCAGAACGATTTACTGCCAAGGAAAACTGGCCAAGGAAAACTATGGACGCGACCATCATCCGAATTGTTTCACCTACTGGCTTGCCGGTGGCGGAATCAAAAAAGGATTCAGCTACGGCGAGACCGATGACTACAGCGTCAACGTGGTTGAAAAACCAGTTCACGTCCACGACCTTCAAGCAACCATTCTGCATCAACTCGGAATCAATCACGAGCAGTTAACCTACAAGCATCAGGGGCGGCACTATCGACTCACGGATGTTCACGGAGAAGTTGTCACGGATCTACTGGCTTGAAAAAGAGTATTTGGGTCGGGTGATTCCGATTGATCCTACCCACCCACAAGACGGAGCAAGGATTTAGGGGAATTCAACCGTAGTCATTCGTAATAATTGGCTTGACCATCTATGCTGGAGTAACCGATAGAAGCCGGTTTTAGACTCTCAAAACGTCTAAAGTCAGCCATTCCGCGATCTCCTCTAATGTGTCCCACCAAAAAATGAATTTGCATCGTCACAGACTCCTACCACTTCTTTGCCTCGGTCTAATCCTTCTTTCACAGCAACAATCGCTGGCGATCAAGAAAACTGCAAAATCCGAATCGTCGACGGACGCAACGAAAACGGAATCGCAAACTTGGAATCTCGCCAAGACGCCGGGGCCAACCCAGCAGCAGTCGATCGACACGCAAGAAGGAACGTGGATCAATCTGGACCTGAGCCCTGATGGTCAGACCATCGTTTTCGACCTACTCGGTGATCTTTACTCGATGCCGATCACCGGAGCCGATGGTAAAGACGGTCATGGTTTTCCCAAAAAAATCACAGCCGGCGTCTCTTGGGACATGCAGCCACGTTTTAGCCCAAGTGGTGACCATATTGCGTTCACTAGCGATCGGACGGGCAAAAGTGGCAAAGCGGGTGATAACATCTGGATCGCGCCGTCGGATGGCGGCGAACCGACACAGGTGACGAACGAAACCTATCGCTTACTGAACGGGCCCTGCTGGTCGCCCGACGGGCAATACATTGTCGCACGCAAACACTTCACCAGCCGCCGATCACTGGGTGCTGGCGAGATGTGGATGTACCACCGCGACGCCATTGAGAGCGGGGCGACGGGTGGCCTGCAATTAACCAAACGCGCCAATCAACAAAAAGATGTCAACGAACCCGTCTTTTCACCCGATGGTCGGTACCTCTACTACTCCTATGACGCAACGCCGGGTGACACGTTCGAATACGACAAAGATTCGACCAAGGGAATCTATGCGGTCAAGCGATTGGATCTAACCACTGGCGATGCTGAAACGCTAATCAGTGGTGCCGGCGGTGCGTGCCGTCCGACACCATCACCGGATGGAAAAACGATTGCATTCGTACGAAGAGTTGAGGACAAGACGGGGCTACATCTTTATGACCTAAAGTCCGGTCAGGTGCGACTGATTTATGATCAGCTCGAACGCGATATGCAAGAAGCATGGGCGATCCACGGAGTCTATTCGGGATTTGCGTGGACGCCCGATAGTCAATCGATCGTGATTTGGGCAAAGGGAAAAATCCGACGCATCGGTGTCGAAACCGGTGATGCCGAAGTCATTCCTTTTCGCATCAAAGACAAACGTGCAGTGAAGCAGGCAGTACGCTTTCCAATACCGGTTGGGGAGGATCAGTTTGATGTCAAGATGCTCCGCTGGGTCACCGTCTCTCCTGACGGGAATCATGTTGCCTATCAAGCGCTAGGACACATCTACATCAAACAACTGCCTGATGGACAACCAAGACGACTAACCGAACAAGAAACACACTTTGAATTCTATCCGCAGTTTTCGCGGGACAGTCGCTACGTCGTTTACAGCACATGGAATGACCAGACGCTCGGTTCGGTGCGAATTGCATCCGTCGACCCCAACCAATTAGAAACATGGCAGGTGACTCAAGAACCGGGCCATTACGTCGAACCAACCATTTCTCCGGATGGAAAAACGGTTGTCTACCGAAAGGTGCGCGGCGGTGGCATTCTTTCGCCGCTTTGGTCTCGCGATCCGGGAATTTACAGCACTGCCTTGCGACCAAACGACCAACCACCAAAACGAATTTCAACGAGCGGTACCAATCCTCACTTTGGTGCTGGCAGCGATCGAATCTACTTCAATCGCAGCGAAGCGAATCAAGACTCAGACAACCTGAAGCTATGTTCCATGGACATGAGTGGGAATAAAGCCCGAGTGCATTACACCAGCACATGGGCAACTGATTTCCAAATCTCACCGGATGAAAAATCCGTTGCATTTATCGAGCGATTTCATGTCTACGTCGCTCCATTTGTGCATGCTGGCGAAACCATTTCCGTTGGCCCGGACGCTAGTGGGCTTCCGGTTCAGAAAGTAAGCCAGCAAGCGGGTGATTTCATCCACTTCTCGGGTGACAGTCAACACCTCCACTGGAGCCTTGGGCCGGAACTTTACACCTGTGCCTTGCACAGCGAAGATCCACGACCAGTGACAACAGCGATCGGATTTACCGCCGACCATGCAAAGCCTGACGGAAACATCGCGATCGTCAATGCAAACATCGTCACCATGGGCGATGCAGGAACGATCAAGAAAGGAACCATCTTGATTGAGGGCAACCGAATCACCGCAGTTGGCAACTCCAAGCAAGTAACGGTTCCCGAGGGCACCTACAAGATTGACGCCAAGGGCCGAATGGTAAGTCCCGGATTGATCGACACGCACGCACATGGCGCGCAGGCAAGCTCAGGGATGACTCCGCAGCAGAACTGGGTCGATTATGCAAGATTGGCATTCGGCGTCACGACGATTCACGATCCCAGCAATCAAACTCACAGCATCTTTGCAGCGAGTGAGATGACAAAAGCCGGCAAGATCACCGCGCCGCGAACCTTCTCAACCGGCACCATTCTTTACGGTGCAACCGGTGCAAGCCGAGCAAATGTTGATAGTCTTGCTGATGCCCGATTCCACCTGCAACGAATGAAAGCCGTCGGAGCTTTTACCGTTAAAAGCTACAATCAACCACGACGTGAACAGCGTCAACAGATCCTAGCCGCGGCAAGAGAACTTGAGATGATGGTCGTTCCAGAAGGCGGATCCACTTTCATGCACAACATGACGATGATTGTCGATGGTCACACGGGTATCGAGCACACACTACCCGTGCAAACCGCCTACCAAGATGTCATGGATTTATGGAAAGATACAGGCGTCGGATACACGCCAACACTGAGCGTGGCCTATGGTGGGATCTCCGGGGAACAGTATTGGTATCAGATCGAAGACCTATGGCGACACCCGCGCCTGCAATCCTTTATCCCTCCTGACGTCCTCAACCCTCGTTCACGTCGCCGGCAAAAATCGCCCGATGAAGATTACAATCACATGCGAGTCGCTGAAATCACGAAACAACTCGTCGATCAAGGTGGATTGGTTCAAGCGGGTGGTCACGGGCAACTAAACGGAGTGTGCACGCACTGGGAAATGTGGAGCTTTGTTCAAGGCGGCATGACCCCCGCAGAGGCTCTTCGATGCGGTACGATCAACGGGGCAAAATACCTTGGACTGGATCGAGACATTGGGTCGATTGAGGCGGGAAAACTTGCGGACTTGATCATCTACCAAGACGGCGCGGACCCAACGAAACAGATTCGTGATAGTGAAAAAATCCAATACGTTATCGCCAATGGCGAAGTGTTCGAAGCGGATCGGATGAATCGATTTGGCAGCCGAGAACCTCGCGCTCCGTTTTACTGGGATGGTTCCGAGAGTGGGATGACTTTCTCAACGACACTCGAACATGGTATCGGCTGTAGTTGCTTACGAAGTCGTCAGTGACCTTCATCCCACATGCGTGAATACGAAACGCCAAGATCCTATGCTTCTTCAAATTATCAAGACAGCGAGACCCGGATTTTGGCCAACTCACCTTTGGTTTTACGTCCTGCCATTCGCGGGACGCGAAATGTTCAGTTCTGTCGCTTTTTGGGTTGGCGCTATCTACGTTTGTTTCCCGCTTGGGCTTTTGGCTTACGGTTGGAATGACCTAGGCGATACGGAGACGGATCGCATCAACCCTCGAAAAGACAGCTGGATTTTTGGCGCGCTACCCGACGAAGCAATGAAACGACGGTTGCCGTGGATTATTGCTGCTGTCCAAATCCCCTTCGTTGCGGTATTCGCCTACCTTGCCGGTGCGAAGATGCTGGTTTGGTTTACCATGCTTGTCGCCACAAACTTTTCTTACAACTCCCTAGGATTCAAACGTCTTCCACTCTTGGACCTTTTGAATCAAATCGGTTACCTGCTGGTCTTTGTTCTCGCGAGTTGGCTGTGCGGTGTCCCGCAACTCAACACTCCGGCGATGATTTTCGGCGCCATTTTTGCCATGCAGAGTCATTTGTTTGGTCAGCTGATGGATTTTGACGAGGACGTATTAGCCGGCAGAAAGTCAACGGCTATTACCATTGGTTTTGTTCCTGCTAAAGTCTTGCTGATCGCAATCATGCTTTCGCTGGCTGGGATTGCCTACTTGAACTTTCGTGGCTTATTTGTTTCCGTTTTCATGGTCGGAGGTGCAGCTTTTTTTTCTCTCGACCTATGCTTTGGACCACGTCGCTACAGCGTGTGGTTTGTGACCGCTTTCTTTTTACTCTGGAATCTAGTAGTCGTCGCATCGATGCATTTCGTATGGAAATACGGCATGTTCCTTCTTGATACCTAGGCAATCGGTTCGACACGACGCGCGCATTTTCATTCGACGATACCCAGTTCGATTCTGAAACGATCCCGTTGATTCAAAACCTCCGCTGTGCTGACCACTGGTAGGTAACCGAATTTCAATACGGGCGAACAGATTACCGGTGGTCGATTTACCCGTGGTCGATTTGGCCGTCGTCGGTGGTTACTTTGGAACGCAAATCTTTTCAAGCAAATCAATCAAGCAACGCGAACGCGACACGCAAAAATGTGCATAATCACGTTTCGCTTCTTTTTATTCTTGATCCCATAGAGGTTCGCGTTGATGTTGCCCCCATTTCAACGATACATTGCGCTCGGCTTGCTCAGTTTAGGTTCATCCGTCGTTTCATTGATTGCGGAAGACTATCCCCAGTGGCGAGGTGTTAATCGCGATGGAGTTCTAAATGAATCGGGCCTGATACAGAAACTTCCCGAAGGCGAACTTCCAAGACTTTGGACTGTGCCTGTCGGCCCCGGATACAGTGGTCCAACGGTCTCGCAAGGTCGTGTCTTTCTAACCGATCGCGGTGTCAGTGCCGAAGAATCGGACACCGAGCGAGTGCTTTGCTTTAACGCCGAAGATGGTTCCTTGATCTGGTCGCACGAGTATCAAGCGAAATATAACGATGAGCAATACAACATTGGCTACAAAGCAGGCCCGCGTGCGGCGGTGACGATTGACGACTCCAAAGCCTACTCAATTGGCGCAATGGGTCACCTGAAATGCTTTGAGGTTCTGAGCGGTGATTTAGTTTGGCAACGAAATCTTGCGTCTGAGTATGCGGTCAAAATGCCAATATGGGGAATCACTTCCGCACCTTTGATTTTCAACGAATTGCTGATTCAAATCGTTGGCGGAACCGATTCATCTTGTGTCGTCGCATTCGACAAGGCGACGGGAAAAGAAAAATGGCGAGCTCTTGATGAACTCGCCGGCTACAGTGCTCCCATTCTTGTTCGCCAAGGGGATCAGGATGTTGTCGTTTGCTGGACCGGCCAAAGCGTCTCTGGATTGAACCCTGTCACCGGTGAAACATTCTGGCGATTTCCAATGGAACCCCGTAACATGCCAATCGGCGTTGCGACGCCAGTCGTTTCGGGCAAGCATCTCTTTGTCTCATCATTCTATGACGGTTCGATGTTAATCGAACTGGATTTGAATCGGCCAGAGGCAAAACAGGTTTGGCGACGAATTGGACAGAGCGAAAAGAATACCGACTCGCTTCACTGCATGATCAGCACCCCGTTAATCAAGGGGAATCACATTTACGGTGTCGATAGCTACGGCGAACTGCGATGCCTTGCTCTTCAGACCGGTGATCGGATTTGGGAAGACACCACTGCGGTACCTACGGCGAGGTGGGCGACGATTCACACACTTCAAGATGGGGATCGCGAAATCATGCTCAACGATCAAGGGGAATTGCTATTCACGCAACTCAATCCCGAACGATTCATCGAAACCTCAAGAACCAAATTACTTGCCCCCACGCTACGTCAACTTCCCCGTCGCAACGGAGTCACTTGGGCTCACCCAGCGATCGCGAATGGAGTCATCTACGCACGAAGTGATGAGGAGTTAGTCGCAGCCTCGCTCACTCATTCCAAGTAAGTCGCGTCATACTTTTCCGATGAGTGGACGGACGTTTTTTAGAGGGCAAACCTAAAGTTTGGTGGCGACGAAACGCCAGATACACGGCGAATCAATCCAGCGTTGCCAGAAATCTTGGCCGAAGGCGTCGAATCCTTCGTCGGTAACGGTACAGGGATACCATCCTTGAAATCGAAGGCCTGCCGATTCACCGATCTTTTCGTACGTGCTGAGACTGTGGTTGTAGTCGGTGATCGTGAAATCACTCGACTCAAGTAGAAATGTAATTGAATAAGGCGCCCCTTCTTCCAAATCGCTCGGAATCTGAGTACGCATCCCGTAAGGACTGTAATCAATTCCGGGGCGATGCCCGAGATCCCCGACCGTAGCACAAAGCCTGCCGCCGGGATCTAAGCGAGCAGAAATCTCGCTAAACATTCGGTGCAGTTCGTTTTGGTCCGTTGCACAGTTGAAAAGAAATGCGGTCGACGCAACATCAAATGTCTCCGCCCCTAAACAAGATAAATCCGTCGCACTGCAGGCAACGTACTCGATTCCAAGGGGATCCGCGGACTCGTGCTCATTTGCCAAACGAATCATCTGTTCGGAAACATCAACCCCCACTACGCGATCGGCACCCAGATTCCGAATCTGTCGTGTGTAAAAACCGTCTCCACAAGCCAGGTCGACCACACGTTGTCCTGATAGATCGCCTAATAACTGGACATGGTTGGGCACCTCGGAATAAACACGAAAAACCAGCCGTTTCGACTCTGCATATTGCATCGCTAAAGGATCATATTCTGCGTGCATCATTTACCCGTTGCGTTTCAAAAATTGATCGTCATTCATCGCGTAAAACCAAGACCCCATCATGATTGAACCTTAAAAGCCGGTCGTCAATGAGTTTACGGTTAATCATTACCAAGCATTTTCGTTCTTCCTTCCATCTCTCGTTTACCACCAATCCTCTCCCCACACCCTTTAGAAACGACCAACACGTTACCCGAGGCTCACCAACACCAACACCAACACCAACACCAACACCAACACCAACACCAACACCAACACCAATACCAATCGACAATCGACAATCGACAGGCAGATGCCATCAATCACAGAAAAGACGCAAGGTGAGAATGATAATCGACATCGATCTATCGCAGTTTCACCTTGATAGGACGCTTTCTTCGTCGAGCGTTACATCAAATCAACAGAAAAGCCTGACTGTCCAACGACCTTATTTTCGCTACCATCTGCCGATCGATTAATCCATACTGCTACTGCAGCCATGGCCAATGCTTTCTCGTCGAAAAATGCATTAGAGCCCCAAGCGACTGAAACCAAGCTACGTGACCCAAGTCGAGTTCAAAATAAACCTTTAACGAACCCAAAACATGCTTTTTGACTTATCGCCTCGACCATCCCACTTTCGATCGATCCACGCAGAAAAATTTGCCTGCATGGTGATACTCGCCACTGCATTTTCTTTGGCCATTCAACCGGCTGCATCTGAGGCAGATGAGTTGATCAAAGCACCTGGCGACCTGGTTCAGTACAAACTATCTAATTTGCAGGATGGGACGGGGCTCTCTGGCGACGGGTTCAGCTTTGACTACACCAGAACGCGCGAGGGCGACGGCTATCCTCGAGTCGTTCTTCAAACCAACCGAGGGGAAATGCGAGTCTTGGGCGCACCGATCCGAATAGAGAACGCCGGGACCGTCAACCTTCGAAACATGTTCGGGCGCGTCCAATCGTTGATTGACCCCGATGGCGATGATGGCATGGCAATTTACTTTGTGGTCGACGAACCCAATCGCAAACAATTCCTCGTCTCCAATATCATTCGAATGGGTGCGCCAAAAGTAAAGGTCTCTGCGCGGCCACTTACTGAAGATGAGATGAACGATTTCGAGAGACGACGAATCGCAAAGCTACCGCCGCCTGAAACACCAGCTGGTCACGTGCGAAGCGAATCAGAGTCAAAGTTGGTTCCTGGCGTGCCGATTCTTTACGGATCGGGTGGTGCCTGGAAAAGTGGCACCGTCGTCGATTTCCCATCTCAGGGCTTGGTGCGAATCAAGCCAGACGACGCAAACGTTTTACATACTGCTGCCATCAAAGACTGGACTGCGGTTTCCGAAGAAAATCTCACCAAATCAACGACTTCTCCAGACGCTTTCTCCAATGAGTTCCGGACCCTTCAAGGCAGTAACCTAGTGCTCGAGCCGAACCATCTTCCACTTACCCAAGAAGGTAAACTTCTTCCAGGAACGCCGCTGTTTCGAGAATTGCACAATCAATGGAAGGAAGTCTATTACCTCAGTAGCGATACCGTGGCGGTACGCACACTTAGTCGCGATCCGAGTGGAAATAAAATTGAGTTCATCCCCCACTCAAAACTGGTCATCACCGCTCAAGCTTCTCGGTCGCAAAAAGATAAGAAAAGCGGCCAAGCGTTTGCAAAGAACATCGCCGGATTTGAGAAGGCAATGACCGTTGCTAAGGGACTAGGTAGCACCAATCTTTCCAAACCCGAAACACCGACGAAGTCTCCGAGCATCCAACCGAAAAAATCCAAGAGTGATTCCCTAAAACCACACCGCTCTGCGCTCGGCGAAATCCGCATCTGGTCCGATCAAACGGGTGTCTTCGAAATCGAAGCCCAGTTAGTTGAACGAGATGGTGACAACTTGCTCTTAAAACGTGCGGACAATCGTACCGTATCGGTTCCCATTCAATCCCTTAGCGCGAAAGACAAGGAATACGTAGAGTCGTTGGAGCAGGCGTCGATGAATCCATTCAATAATTTTGTTGACATGGAATCTGGCGGAAGACCTGCGAATGGCATACTGGACTACCAGAAAGTCATGCAGCCTCAGTGCACGATCGACGACCTAAGCTGGGGACCAAAATCTCTTGCCATCTCTCCCGATAATCAATCTCTGCTGATTGGACGAAAAGCTGCTTGTGCGTCATTGGTCGATCTGAAATCTGGTCAGATAGTGATTGATTC
>Ga0181559_10004589_pt1 | contig 13358 bp, 10 predicted proteins | sample 011ome_21_FD_133752 | JGI IMG/M metagenome (GOLD analysis project Ga0181559, IMG submission 133752) | Coastal salt marsh microbial communities from the Groves Creek Marsh, Skidaway Island, Georgia - 011508AT metaG (megahit assembly) | ecosystem: Environmental > Aquatic > Marine > Intertidal...
ATCATTTCTGCAGTCAAGCAGCTCGTTCGGGAAACCTCGAATTGCTTCGTTGGTTGCGAGAGGAGAAAAAGTTTGAGTGGGATGCATTTACGATCAATACGGCAGCTATTGGTGGCGACCTTCACATCGTAAAATATTGCATGGAGCAGAAATGCCCAAGGAGTGAGAAATGCCCAAGGAGTGGGCTTACGTGCGCACTTGCTGCCAGACACGGCCATCTCGATGTCCTCAAATACTTGCGCGAAAACGGCGCGCTTTGGAGTTCGTGGACTTGCTTTTTCGCTCGCGAAAACAACCACCTCGAGTGTTTGAACTACGCCAAAGAGAACGGATGTCCAGACACACTGAACCCTTGAAACGTCCAAAAGAAAAAGAGAGAACGATATTACCTCGACATACACACACACACAACGACAACGACAACGCGTTGTAAAACAAAGAAGAAGGAGATACACGCACGCGTATAAAAAAAGGTGCCCGTACGTAGGTGGTGCCCACAAAATCAGCAAATCCTTTCGTAACGAACTCTCGGGCTTTTTTGCTTTTTTTCACACTGACCCCTTTCACCAAAATCGCGCGAGGGTAAAAAACAGTTTTGCCCCCATTATTCTTCTTCTTCATTAACACTCGCGCGGAAACACACGCACGAAAAAGAAGAAGAAACACACACACGCACACGCACTCTCTCTCTCTCTTCGACGCCAAAATGATTAAGAGCGTGCTCAACAAAATCTCCAGCGGCGCGTCCACCAGAGACGCGACGAAGCCGCAAGACATCAATTCTTCGAACACCATCCCGGGGAAAAATAATAAAAATAATGATGCGTCAGCAAAGTTCGTCGGGGGCTCTTCACCAAAGTCGTTCGCGGAAAAGTTCGCGATGAGTTTAGACGACGTCTCTTTCGTCGACGGCGAAGACGCGTACGGCGACGCGCCGTTCATGAGAGAGGCGATGGTGCATCGTCCGTCGCCGAGGAACAGTTTGGATGTGAACGTCGACGCGACGAAAGCGAAGCGAGACGAGGAGTTGACCATTTATGGCTTTTCCAAGGAGCCGACGAAGGGCAAGAAGAGCGGCGAGGGGGGGTCGTCTTCGGTGCGCTCGTCGTTTGACGATTTTTTCTACGGGAGCCGAGTACCGAAAGCGGAAGACGGCAAAGAACATCAGAAAAACGCAAACGTCAGAGAGAACACGCGCAGAGCGGCGAGTTTGGATTATCCGCACCCGCAGTGGGAGCATAAGATGATTCGCGAGTTGCACAGGAAAGAGTTGGCGAGGGACCACCCGGAGGCGAAGTTTAGAAGCGAAAAGTAACGCGCTCGATTCGACGAGAAAGACGAGGAGGAGGAAGGAGAAGAAGAAAGAAACAAACAAATTGTACGATTAGAAACTATCACGAATTCATGGAATAACACTTGTATTTTAAGAACGATAAGAATAAACTATATTAAATAAAAAGAGACGTCATGTATTTTACTTTCCTTTTACGGTTGTTCACGAATCCATCCCAAGAGAAAGTTATTCGCCGGCATCTCGTGTATTTCGTTCAGTTTCAACCCGTGCGTTTCCCCTATGGCCTCTAACTCCGATATGTCCCTGATACCAAATCTCTCGTCTTTTTCTTTCATGCTTTTATCGAACCGCTCGTTCCCTTCGCTCGTGTACTTCCCGTCCACGTTGAACGGCCCGTAGATGTAAAGAATACCTCGTTTCGCCAACACCTTTTCGCTCGTCGCGAATATCCCTTTCGTCGTTTCGATCGGACTTATGTGGCATATATTCACGACTAAAACTAACAAGCACGCGCCAACGACTGCGTTTAAATTATCTACGATTAAAGCGTCGACGATATCGTCTCTCGCGTCAAACGTCACCGGCGGGAGAAGCACGTTGTCAATCGCCTTCACGTTTTCTTTGATATTTTCAAAGTACTCTTCGCTGATGTCGCTGAGAACAAAATCGATGTCTGGTAACTGCGGAGCGATGACGGACGCGTGCACGCCTTGACCAGAGCCTATTTCAAACGCGTAGTGTTGTTGTTCTTGTTGTTGTTCGTGTTGTTGCGCTTGTTGGTCATCATCATCATCGTTTATTGCTGTCGTCGTTACGCTCTTCTCCTCGCGCTGTATCTCCAACAACCGCGGAACAACTTTCCCGGCGATGTGCGGCGCGTTGCGCTCCGCCGCGGAGGCGCCCATTTTGACGTTGTGTAAATCGTTCGACGGCGCGGAAGAAGAGGCCATTGTTTTAACTTTTATCTCGCGAGTAGTAGTAGTAGTAGTCGTCGTCGCGCGGGAGGACGGGATCGAAGAAGAGGGATAAAGGCCGCGATAGAGCGCGAGGTGCATTTAAAGTGAAGACGGGGGGGCAAATTCATCATAAAATTTTAGGGGATAAATCGCGCGTATCTGAAGACAAGGAGACAACTCTCTCCTCTCTCTGGGAGGTACGCGCTCGAGAGAGAACGACAGAGAGAGAGATGCGTCGTCGTCGCTTTGCTCGCTCTTTGGTGGTGGTCGTTTTACTGTTCGTTTCGATCGCTCGCGAGAAGAGCGTCGCGAGTGGTGCGGCGTCGCGTTGGATCGATTCTGATTCTTCGATTGGAACGCGTCGAGATGTGGCGACCGCGGACGAACGCGTCGAGAACGAACGGTCGATTCCTTCGACCTCGCGGGAAAAGGAGGAGGAGGAGGAGGAGAGCAGGGTAGAGAAGACGAGACGTAAACCGTTGATGCTTAAGAGCAACGGCGGTAGTGATGGTGCTGATAAAAAGCCAACCTATCACACCATCTTTAGCACCGAATGCAACACCTACTTCGACTGGCAGTCTCTGGGTTTGTATTACTCTTTCAAGAAGGTGAAACAGGAAGGCGCGATCACGCGGTTGATGGCGTGCGATCTGTCGCCTCCTCCTGGACTAGATATTGTTCCGAACACGCACGTGCATCCGAACTACGCGAAGCACCCGGTGACAGGGGATAGGTATTCGGCGTATAACAAACCGTATTCGATTATGCACTGGATGGAACACGCGAAGCCGACGGAGGATTTTATAATCGTGTTGGATGCAGATATGGCGTTTCGGAGGTCAATGGATGCAGAGTTGTTGGGAGTTGCGTTGGGAAATCCCGTAAGCGCGCATTATGGGTATTTAGTTGGGATCTTCCCGAAGAATCACATGGGGGTGAAAGCGAGGGTGCCGAACGTAGAGGGCGCGCAGCAAGTCGGCGGGTTTACCGTCATGCACAGAGAAGATTTAGAACCGTTAGCGCCGAGGTGGTTGTATTGGACTGAACAGGTAAGAAATGATCCCGATTCTTGGGCGAATACCGGGGACGTGTATAATCAAAACGGCAGGGCCGGGCCGCCTTGGATTTCAGAGATGTACGGGTACGTCTTTGCCGCGGCGGAGAGGAAGCTGAAGTTTTCCGTTTCGGATTCATTCATGTTATATCCAGGATATATGCCACCGAAGGATGAACGGTTTCCTGTGGTTTTGCACTATGGAGTAACGTACAGAGTGGACGATTATGCGTTCGATAAACACTGGTACCAAGGGGCGGACATGACATCGTGTACGAAAGGAAAGATGTTTGAGAAGCCGATTACGCTCGGAGAGGTAACTTCAAGAGAAGGGACAATGATGCGAAGGCGAGACGAGATCGCGTTGATTGTCGCAGAGACGTTGTATAACAGTACAAAAGAACGAGCGCTGAAAGTGTGCAAGAGAACGGATTTGGATTTTAGCAAGCCGAGGCAAAGATACGATTGCAAGTTAGTTGAGAACAATATTTTGCGATGTAAACCAGTGTCGAAGGAGGTGATTGAACAGAAAAAGAGAGAAGAGGAGCTGCGAGGTGCAAGCGGTGAAAGTTCGTGTAAGGATAATAACAACCAGTGTTGCGCGTGGGCGAGCACTGGTGAGTGCACGAATAATCCCAATTACATGACCATTGAGTGTCAGCTGAGTTGTAACTTGTGTCCAAACACGGAGTGCGAAGACAGTTGTTGCCCGCCGGAAGATAAGTTGAAAAAGCAGAAGAGAAGCAGTGCGGTGAATACGAAGAAAACGAGTACTATCAGTGCAGATGATTACGAATACGACGCGTCATCTTCGTCTTCTTCATCTTCCACCTCTTCGGAAGAGAAGGAGGAAGAAATGGATGCAGACGACGAGGGAGATGAAGAAGAACTTCGCGAGGAGGAAGCTCAAATCGAAGAGGAGACGCGCAAGCAAATCGAAGAAGCTGAGTATATCATCGAATCGGAAGGATTGAGAGTATCGAGCGGCTCGAGCATGGGAGGTTTAGCGTTCGTGGCTTTTGTCGCACTCATAGTTGCGAGCGTTGCGAAAAAGTTGAATTTAGGCGGTGCAACCAAGAACCTCACTCCGGAAGCTTTAGCGGCCTACAAGCAGGCGAACTTGGAGAGTGAACGATTGAAAGGGAGAAGAGAGTAATACACTTTCACGAAGAATAGAAATGTAGATGTAGAATATGTAGAATATGCGTAAAGATGCGTTCATAAATATACGTACGTGCTCGTATTGGTACCGTGGTACCTCGTAGATAACTTGCAAACTAATAATTTTGCACTAAAATTGTTCTGGTGAATGGAGCGTGTCATCAAAACCCCTCGGCATGCTTGCTTTTTCACACTCATCACTGTGTATTTACTTTATCGCGCTCATCAACCGCCCACCGACATACTGTGCTTTTTGCGTTGTAAAGTGTCTATCTAATTCTCTCAATTATAGCTGGAGAGAAAACTTCCACTCTCCGACATCAGCATCGTAGCTCACCAGCTCGCCGCCCGCTGATTTCGTCTGGCTTTCGATCTTTTCCTCGTATTTCTTCTTAGCTGCGGCTGTACTTTTCCTCGGTTTGACACCTGTCAACGTGATCATGGCGCGTTTCTTCAAACCTTCGCCCGTCTCTGGCGCTTCTACACCAGCATCTTCGGGATATAAGCACAAGCACGCCTTTTCAAACTTGACGACGCGTGCAATGTCCAATCTGGAGACATCCACTGGCTCGAGCCATTCAACTTTACCAAACTCTTTATCCGTGACAGAAAAGTTCTCGACGCACGTCAGCGCTTCCGGGCCGCGCTTTTCTACGAGATCTCGAAGTTCGTCCAGGGTCGGAGAAATCGTAATCCCGGAATCTTCATCAACGTACGGCAAACCGAGCCTTTGATCTCTCGGCGACGACGCCTTGCCGTTCCCATATGTCGCCAACGAGATACCACTGAGACCTTCTTTGCCGTTACCGCCTAAGGTGCTCGTAGGACGAATGAATAAAGCGCGCGGATCTTCGCGCGGCTTGAATAACCAACCACTCGCCGGGGAGTTCTTTCGACCCATAACGTCGCGCTCTGCATCCAGTCTACCTTCCGGCTGCGCGATTTCATACGCATCGTGTGATGGCTTATCCAAATATGTCGGCATTCCACTGCCGCCGTGTTCTTTTCTGGATAAGACGACTGCTTTTTGATGCGATGAAGGTGGTTTTGCACCAGACGACGCAACTCGAGACTGTAACCATGGCGCTCTTGGCGTTTGCGGTCGCGCAGGGAACATGGACAATGCGGATGCCGTCGATCTCGAAACATGGCTGGAAATGCCCGCATCGCCGAGAAGAGACTGGCGAGGCTTTGCTGAAGATGCAGGAACGAGCGCCGCGGCATTGGGAACAGGTAATTGAGCGCCGTATGGGGAAGAAGGAACTTGATTAGACTGTTGCTGCTGTCCAAAGAGCGACAACCCTTGCTGTTGTTGTCCTTGTTGCTGTCCTTGTTGTCCTTGCTGCGAAAATAGCCCGCCTCCTCCAAGGCTGCCAGAACCGCCAAACAAAGAACTCGTTTGCTGCGTTGGTTGTTGCAATTGGAGTCCGCCTCCGGTACTGGGGGCACTACCAAATAACCCACTTCCCATGGCGGGTTTGCTGCCTCCAAACAAGCTCGACTGCTGCTGCCCTGGCTGCTGTTGCGAAGAAAATAAGCCTCCACCAGTCGCAGACGGAGTCTGTGAAGAGGGGGCACCACCAAAGAGACCTGTTGAGGGCGTGCTTTGTCCAGCCGCACCTCCTCCGAACAACGATCCTCCTGTCGTCGTTATTCCACTTGATGGCTTTGGTGCAAATAAGCTTGACCCTCCCGCTTGAGTACCCCCGCCGCCAAAGAGGCCGCCACTTGCTCCTTGTGTGGACGTTTGGCCGCCAAATAAGGACGATCCGCCAGTCGCGCCAGCTCCAGTTGACCCAAATAAACCGCCAGTGCTCGGTTGTTGCGCACCGCCACCAAACGGCGACGCCGCAGGCTTCGCCGCACCAAAAAGTCCACCAGTTCCTGCAGATGGTGCAGCGCCAAAGCCGCTTTGACCGCCCGCCGGCGAAGTTTGCGCTCCTCCTCCAAAGAGAGAACTTGATGGCGATGATGCAGCTCCACCAAAAAGACCTCCTGATGCTTGCGCAGGTTTCGCACCGAAAAGCGAGCCGGCTTGTTGCTGCTGCGGAGCACCGAAACCTGGCGTCGCTTGCGTCTGAGATCCGAACCCAGATTGTTGACCACCAAAGGGCGAGCCGCTGCCCTGACTTTGCTGCGCTCCAAACAGACCGCTCGCTCCCCCGGGAGATGGCGACTGGCCGAAAGCATTTTGCTGCTGTTGCTGCTGCTGCTGCCCTTGCGAACCTCCAAATCCGCCAAAACTTGGTGTCTGAGGCTGCGATGGCGCTGCGCTGCCAAAAGCACCGCTACCTCCAAACGACGTTCCCGTGGACCCAAACAGGCCACCTCCACCACTTGTTTGTTGCGGTGTGCTCCCAAATAATCCACCAGTAGGTGCAGCTGGCTTTGAGCCGAACAACGATCCAGATTGTTGTTGTTGTTGAGACGCGCCAAAACCGGTACTTTGTGAAGGTTGACCAAAAGCTGAGGATTGATTTTGTTGCCCAAACAACGACCCCGATTGCGTTGAAGCTCCGAATGGTGAAGCTTGCTGTGTAGCGCCACCACTGCTGCCAAATAATCCGCCACTTTGGCCTCCACCACCGAATGCACCTCCGCCTCCTCCAAACCCTCCAGTCGCTCCCGCACCGGTACTACTCCCAAACCCACCTTGAGTAGATGTCTGTTGGCCGAACGCACCTCCGCTGCCACCAGCGGCGCCAAAAGCAGACGTTCCTGCGGTCGATCCAAAGCCACCAGACGTATTTGTTGAGCCGAAAGCGGACGAACCACCACCGGCACCGAACGGCGACGAGGCTTGGGTTTGCCCAAACGCAGGCGTCGAGGACGGCTGGCCAAAACCTCCAGACGGAGAAGTAGACGCGCCTCCTCCGAAGGCAGATCCACCGAACGCACCTCCTCCGCTCGAACCAAATGCTCCTCCAGTTTGTGTCGATCCAAATCCAGCTTGCTGCGTATTTGCTTGTCCCGGCTCTCCCGCTTTCGACCACGCGTCGTATCGCATCTCCTCTACGCTCTGTTTATCGTGATCCGGCATCGCTGACATCGACTGCAACATCGCGTACGTCATCGACGGTCCTACTAATTCCTTATCTACCACTCTAGTCGCTCGATACCCGGCGACGCCTGGCGACATCGAGCAATTCACCGCCCTGTGCGCCGAGTTGCCGCACGTCGAGCACACGTGCTTGTTATTACATCTCGCTCCAAATTTACACTGGCCTTTATTCCAGAAACGACACGCGTTTGCGACTGTTTCATACGTATAACCGAAAGAACAGACGAGGTGGTCGTCAGTGATGGTCGTTTGAACGACAAAGCGCGCGAGAAAACATCGTTCGCGATGAAAACGAGAGAGAGAAGAACGCGAACAAAAATCGAATCGAATCGAATTCAAATGGAAAAAAGAATCAAACGAATCAAAAAAACACGACGCGCAAAACAACAACACTCACTCGTTCCCGGCGAAGCCGTCTGTTGCGGCTGCCCGAATCCACCCATACCACCGCCCCCTGTTTGTTGCTGCTGTCCAAATCCTCCGATTCCACTCGACGGTTGACTAAACAAACCTCCACTTCCACTCCCTTGATTGGCACCGAATCCTCCGGAACTCCCACCACCACCAAAAGGCGACGCCGGCGCTTGCCCGAACGGCGATTGCGGGACGTTGCTGCTCCCGAACCCGCCGCCGCCGAACCCGCCGCCGCCGAACGCCATTCTTTTTTTTTCGTTCTTTTGGTGTGTGAGAGAGAGAGAGAGAGGGAAAGGAGGAAGCCAGAGAGAGAGAACTGCGTCTGCGTGTGTTAAGAAAAGCGCGCTTTTGTTTTCTCAGGAAGCGAAGGGTCTCAAAGGCACCTTTTCGCCCCGGCAAAAAAAATGGGTTTAGGGTTTATCTAATTTAGGGTTTGGATAGGTATTGCCCGACGGGCTTAGTCAGCAGTATCTTTCTTCCAATCGCAAATCGCGACGCGCACCTTCGAGGCTTCAAAAAAGAGCTGCGGATAACCGCAGTTTTTCAATTTCGCATCCACACCTCCCGAAAGATTAAGCCGCCGTCTCGAACGAGAGAGAGAGGGAGGTGCGATACGTACACGTACGAAAAAAAAGCAACGACCAAATTTGCGTTTTCGATAAAATTCGGAGAGCCCGTATCGCAACGAGAGAGGTTTACTCATTCCTCTCGCGCTGACCCATCGAACGCCGAGCGCACCTTCAGGCGGTTTTAATCTCACGCGCGACGCGACGCTCACCGGGTAACAGAGTAAAAGCACAAAATGAACAGCCGAACTGGGAAATTCTTATGCGTCATCCCTCCGAAAACCTTATCGATCAACCACGACACCGGGGAAGCGCAACAACAGAGCGAGCAGCACATTCGAGAGGCGTTGGAAGCTATCGAGTTTAAGAACAAGTCGACGAGCGAGTTGAACGGCGGGGGGATCGCCATTGGCGTCGGTCCTAACGTCCAGGCGTTCACGGATAACGAAATCATCGTTTCGTTCGTCGGGCATTTGACCAACGTGGATTATTTAGCGTGGAGGTTGTTCTCGCCAGAAGGGAGGCGAGGGGACGACTTGAGGAAAGGAGAGAACGCGGATCCCTTGGAAGCGGCAAAATCGTTGGTTGGAGGGCGGTGTTACGAGGCTGAATTGATTTGCCACGTGTATAAGACGTTCGGGACCCACTGCTTACCGAAATTGAGAGGGAGGTTTGCGTTTACGGTTTACGATGCGAGGACGGTGCGCGTGTTCGCGGCGAGGGACGCGAGCGGTGAGTTTCTGTTAAAGTACGGGCGAGGCGCGGATGGCACCGTGGTGGTGTCGAATTTCGAAGGCGCTTCGGAGTTATTGCCGGAAGATGCGAGCGGTATGGAGGTGAACCCGCCAGATTTAGAAGACTTACCCGCCGGTACGTATATTTATGGACATCGCAGCTTAATACCGAGACGGTTCGAAAGGACGGAAGAGACAAAGTCGAAAGAAATTGAAGCCGCGCACGACGCCGTCGCAGCGGCTCTGAAAGGCATCGATTTAGCGAAGAGAGGTGGTAGGAAATCTTTGGATGGGGAGATATCTGGTCGACCGTGGATGAAAGCGAACCGAGAACCAGATTCAGCTGGGTCGTCGAGGAGGAATTCCATCGATCAACAACAAAGACCGGAAAAGCCACATTTATCGGCGGCGGCGAAACCGTTCGATATTTCAAAGCTCGACTCGCTTCCGGAGCACGACACGCCGGCACCAAAAGAGGACGATCACAAGGAAGGCACGGAAGAGGAACATCGCCAAGCGGAAGCAGTGGCTGTCAAGGCGGCGCAAGCGGCGTTGAAGCGCGTCGCGAGTGGTGCAAACATGCGAGGTATCGTGAGAATGGGATCAACGCACGCGATGTCGCTGTTAGATGGCACACCGCATTCGCCCGTGAAGAGAAGCAGCGCTGCAGTGATGGACTCGCCAAAAATGCACAGAGTCCCGAGTCGTTCGGGTTTGATCTCTGGTATGGTCAAAGTTGCCAGTTACGAGGAGTTTGGCAACATCGGTTCTCTGAACGACTTAAGACACGCCTCCAAGAAAGAAGATGGAAAAGAGGGAGAGGGAGACTTAGACGGAAAAAGAACCGCCTCGTGGGTGGACTTGTCTATGCTTGTTATTAGCGGGAACGGTGGAGATAAGGAAGATGAGGAATGAGGAAAATACCAATGTAGTAGTTTTGTGTGATATCAACAAGAATAATAATAACAATAAACGCTCTCTCTCTCTCTCACTCTAACCGTCTCTTTCTTTCTTTGATATATCTCTTTTATATATCTCTTTTTTTCTCTTTACTTTTAATCGGAGCCTCCGACGTACAACCCCGCCGCTTTGATCGATTTCATCGGCGAACGCATCATGTTCCCCATGGATATTCTCAACTCGACGGCTTCGTCGGAGACGTACGACTCCAACTGTCCACTCGCCGCCAACAACAAACCCATAAACATCGGGCTCGGTCTCCCCGGTCGCGATTTAAACTCCGGGTGGTACTGGCACGCCACGTAAAACGGATGATTGGCCAATTCACAAATTTCCATTCTCGTTCCGGTTTCGTCTTTACCGACAAACTTCAAGCCTTTTTGTTCGAGCTCGTCCACCATCTCCGGGTTCACCTCGTATCGATGTCGATGTCTCTCCGCGACCGAGTCTTTCTTGCCGTACAATCTCCACGACACGCACTCTTTCGTTTGAAAAATAGTTTCTCGGGCGCCCAAACGCATGGTACCGCCCATGTGCGTCTTGGATCCTTCTGGCATGAAAATGACCGCCGGGTGCTCCGTCTTTGGGTCCATCTCCGTGGAGTGCGCGTCCGCGTGACCGCACACATTCCTAGCAAACTCAATCACTGCAATTTGCATGCCCAAGCAAATGCCCAAATAAGGGATTTCGTTCTCCCGCGCGTACTTTGCGGCGCACATCTTCCCTTCCACGCCTCTGCCGCCGAAACCACCCGGCACTAACACGCCATCTGCTCGCTTCAATTTTGCCCACGCTTCGTCGTACTTATCCTCGTTCGCTTGTTTAGACTCTTCTTCCAAATCTTCAGCCTCGATCCACAAAATTTTCAACTTTCTATCGCACGCGATTGCGGAGTGCATCAACGCCTTTGTGACGGACAAATACGAATCGCCCAATCCGGTGTACTTTCCAACCACCGCAATCGAGCACGGCACGTGCACGCTATCCCACTTTTCCGCTCGGTGTTTCCATGCGTCTAATTTCAACGGTCTCGGCTTCATCTGCAAGTGACCGAGAATAGCCAAATGCGCTTTCTGCTCCACCATAATCAACGGCACGTGCCAAATATTCGAAACGTCGATCAAGTTCAAGATGTTGTTCGGGCTTACGTGACAAAATAATGCCAATTTTTCCATCACCGCTTTATCCAACGCGCACGAACTTCTGCATGCCAACATCGTTGGCGCCAAACCCGCGCTTCTCAGCGCTTGAATCGAGTGCTGCGTCGGTTTTGTTTTCTGCTCGCCGACGGAACCAACCACCGGGACTAAACTCACGTGCACTAAACAAAAATTTTCCGGTCCAACTCGAAACTGAAACTGCCTCAAAGCTTCGATGAAAGGCATGGACTCGATATCCCCGACCGTTCCACCTAACTCGACGATGCACACGTCCGGAGGGCCTTCTTTCCCATCCACCGGAATGTGCGCGACGCGCTCGATCCAATCCTGGATTTCATCCGTCACGTGTGGAATCACTTGCACGGTTTTCCCTAAATACTTCCCTTCCCGTTCTCTCTCGATGACGGACTGATACACCTTCCCGGTCGTAATGTTATGATCTCTCGTCAAGTTAATATCACAAAACCGCTCGTAGTTTCCTAAATCCAAATCCGACTCTCCGCCGTCGTCCAAGACGTACGTTTCCCCGTGTTCAAACGGCGACATCGTCCCGGCGTCCACGTTTATGTACGGGTCTATTTTTATGTGCGTCACTCTGTAGTCCGAGGCCGCGAGCATGACGCCGACCGAGGACGCCGTCACGCCTTTCCCTAACCCGGAGACCACCCCACCGGAGACCACCACGTACTTCATCTCTCTCTGTGCGTGTTCAAAGCAGCGCAGAAATGCCGGCGCTCTCTCTCTCTCTCAAAGCCGTTCAAAAATGTGTTGCTCTCGCGTCGAATTCAAAATTTTTTTAAGAGAGAGTTATTTAGGGTTTCAGTCTAATTTTGTTTTTTTGGTCTCTTTCTACGCATCACACACACGAAACGCAAAAGAAAAAAGGCAGAGAGAGAGAGATTTCTTCCCTTTTCGAGAGCGAGGAGGAGTATTTTGGAGAAGTTCAAAGGAGCGGCAGAACAAGCAACACGCCGCGCTCGCCGTTCTTTTTGCTCGCTGTTTTCTCTGGTCGACGGCGCTTTTTCTGGGCGCGAAGGGGAGAAGAAGAGAGAGAGAGAGAGAGATTTCGTTTATCACATGTTGAGAAGGACACCTTTTTTCTTCTGAGAGAGATTTTTTCACGGTATTAACGCGCGGCGGCGAAAAAGGAACGATGTCCGGGAGAGGCGCGGGAAGAGGAGGCGAAGAGGACGATGAAGAGGTGGTTCGGGAGAAGAGTCCGACGTTTTTTGCCGCGTCTCCGGGACACGCGACTTCGTCGTCCGCGTCTTCTCCTCCTAGCCGACGAGCGACTTTGGTCAAGTCGTCGTACAGGAACACGAGGCACTCGGTGAGAAGAACGACGAAGACGACGAAGGAAGGAGGAGAAGGAGAGGTTGACGAGAAAAATACGAGTTTTGGAAAAAGTAACGCCGCGACGACGACGACGACGACAACAACAACAACGAGCGGGTCGCCGTCCTCGTTTTTCCAATCGCCGACGGACCCTGCGAATGAAAATCCGTTCCGGGAGAAGAAGAACGGAGACGCGGCGGCGTCGCCGACGTTTGTTTTTGGAGAGAATGCGCCCGCTGGAGCGTCTGCTGCTCCTTTTTCTGGAACGACGACGACGCCGACGATGAGTAACGGATTTGGATTAGGTCCGACGAGTCCTCTCTCTGAACAACAAAACGGCGCGGCGCAAACGCAACAACAGCAACCTATGTTTACGTTCGGACGAGATTTGAGAGAAGAGAGTTCGGCATCGCCGATGAGCGTCGTTTCGGAAGGGACTCCGGCGTCTTTGAATTATGATAACGGCAACATCGAATCGCCGTCTTCGTTCCCTGGAGGATTTGCCTCGTCTCCTGGATTCACGTTTGGTCAGCAGAGACGAGATGAAGATCCATCGCCACCGAATCCGGCGTGGGCGCATATCAAAACCCCTACGGAATTTTCACCGTCTATGTTCGCCGATACGCACCCGGGAGTTACGTCGACGACGATTTTCAACACCGC
>Ga0181559_10004595_pt1 | contig 13349 bp, 14 predicted proteins | sample 011ome_21_FD_133752 | JGI IMG/M metagenome (GOLD analysis project Ga0181559, IMG submission 133752) | Coastal salt marsh microbial communities from the Groves Creek Marsh, Skidaway Island, Georgia - 011508AT metaG (megahit assembly) | ecosystem: Environmental > Aquatic > Marine > Intertidal...
GGCAGCAACAGTCAGGTTAAACAGTCCATTCCATGCGTTGTATATAGCAGTGGTGAAAGTGTCGTAGTTGAAAACAGACACAGCGCCAAAATCAGCCAGCGTTTCCATGAGTGCAAGGGCCAGCCCGGCTACGATGGCTGGGCGGGCTACGGGAATAGCTACTCTGAAAAATGCCTGGACTCTGCCCAGGCCAAGCAAACGCCCGGCATCCATCATCTTGCGTCCCTGGTTCAGGAAGGCACTGCGGGACAACATGTAGACATAAGGATAAAGCACAAGACTGAGAATCAGGATCACTCCTGCGGCACCCTGAACATCCGGAAACCAGGCGTCCTGGCCAAAGCTGTTACGCAATACTGTTTGAACAGGACCCGAGTAATTCATGATGCCAAGAAAGACAAAGGCCATGACATAACCCGGAATGGCAAGCGGTAACATGAGCGCCCACTCGAACAGGCGTCGTCCAGGAAAGTCACAGATCGTGGTGAGCCAGGCCAGGCTAACACCGAGTAGCAGCACACCGGCACCAACACCAAGTACAAGTAACAGTGTGTTTAACGCCAGCCTGTCGAGCTTGGTATCAAACAGGTGCTGCCAGATTTCCTGCTCTCCCGTGCCAATGGTGCCCCATTGCACAAGGATGATAAGAATGGGAAAAATAACGACTGCTGCAGCAAGGAATGCCATGCCATGCCAGAACCAATTGCCAGAGGTATCGGCGCGTGTCATGTTGCTTTCCTGTTTTTCACTGGACTAGTGGTAATTGGCTCTGTCCATCAGCATCACAGCTTCAGCCTGCAACCTGCCGGCAGCTTCTACGTTCAATGTGTCCTGACTTGGAGAGCCCCAGCTGGCCACGAGATCGACTGGTGAAATTTCCGGGTTAGCTGGATATTCAAGATTCAACTCGGAAAAGAGGTATTGGGGTTCCCGGGTCGACAACCATTCTAGCAGTCGAATGGCACCTGCCTTGTTTTTTGCATAAGTTGTGACACCTGCCCCTGATATATTGACATGAACGCCACTGCTGTCCTGGTTAGCCCAGTGAAGTGCGACAGGAACATCTGGCTCCTGGCTTTGAAGCTGTCCAAAATAATAGGAATTCACAATACCGACATCACACTGCCCTGCGGCAATAGCCTCCAGCAACAACGTATCGCTGCTAAAAACGCGTGTAGCCAGGTTGTTCACCCATCCTTCCACCACGCGTTGCGTTTCATCTTTGCCAAGACGTTCGATCATGGTGGCAACCAGGGACATGTTGTACACCTTGCGAGAAGTTCTCAGGCAAAGACGATCTTTCCATTGCGGCGCCGCAAGGGCTTCGTAGGTGCTCAGCTGGGCTGGATCAACACGTTCTGTGGAATAGGCAATTGTTCTGGCCCTGACGGATAATCCGAACCAGCGGTTTTGTGGATCCTGTAGATGAGAGGGTATGTTTTTTTCCAGAATAGCTGAGTCAACTTGTCCCAACAGGCCTTTTTTCGCAGCAGACCAGAGATTACCAGCATCTACCGTGTACAAAACATCCGCAAAGGTCAGTTTACCTTCTGCCTGCAGCCTGGCTATCAGTGGGCCATCCTCGCCAGTCTGGTACTGAACCTCAATGCCGGTTTCTGCCGTGAAGCGGTCAAACAGGGGCTTAATCAGGTGTTCCTGGCGGGAGGAATACACTACAACAGGCTCTATGTCCTGGCTTTCTGTGCCACCTTGAACAGTGACACTTTGGACAGAGTCATTGGATTCCTGCGGGTTTTCCAGGCTGCTATTCTCTCCGGTACATCCGACAATGAGAACAATACCTATTAAAATCAGGAGGTTAGATAGTGGGCGATGCATTTACAATCTCGTGCTTAAGCTTAAATGATAATGATAATAATAATCATTTAGAAGAACAAGCCTAACACATTGAATTCACGAATATTTCACTTTTTAATGAGTAACCGGGTCAAAGCCCCATGGCCAGACGCATCAGCTGCTGCTTCACCAGCGGGGTTTTATTGGTCAGGTTCATACCAGTATTGCGCAGCCATTTGATGGACAAATCCTCAGAAGCAAATAATCGTTTGAATCCCTCCATGGCTGCCATCATGCCCAGGTTCTGGCCTTTCCTGTGGCGCTGGTAGCGACTGAGAACCTGTCGGGTATGAATATCTTCACCTTTCTTCAACGCGCCTGAAATGACTTCTGACAGTGCCTGGACATCGGCAAATCCCATATTCACACCCTGACCGGCAAGAGGGTGAATTGTATGTGCTGCATCGCCAATCAGGGCCAGATTGTCCTGGACATAGTCTGTAGCATGTCGCTGCCACAACGGAAAACTGAAACGGCGGTCTGTTTCCAGTACTTCTCCCAGCCTGGATTCAAAGGCTGCCCCAAGGGCAGCTTTGAACTGGTCATCATCAAGTGCTTTTATTCCTTCTGCCCTCTCTGTGACACAAGACCACACAATGGAGCAATAGCACTGATCCGATCTTTCAAGTCCGGGCACATGCAATGGCAGGAAAGCCAGGGGACCGCTTTCCATGAAACGCTGCCAGGCTGTATACCCATGAGGAGCAGCTGTCTTTACAGTAGTCACAATTGCTTCATGCCCATAGTCCCATTCACGGACAGTAAAATCTGCCTGCTGTCTTACAAACGAATGAGCACCATCTGCACCAATAACCAGCCCTGCTTCAATACTGACATTGCCGGATAATAAAAGGGTAATTGAACCTTGCTCATGTTTTTCGATGCTTTCCACATGAGTATCACGCATCACTGTGATGCTTTGCCTGGATTCAACTTGCCTGTTGAGTGCTGCGGTTAGCACCCTGTTCTCAACGATATGACCAAGCGCAGGTGTATGAAGCTCCGCGGCCGAAAATTGAATAGCACCTGTGCCCTCTCCATCCCAGACTGCCATCTGGTCATAGGGACAAAGTCTGACACTGGCGATATCTTCCCAGGCACCAATTGCGCTCAGCATCCCTTGACTAGACACTGTCAGCGCACTGACACGAGGATCGAATGCAGATTCGCTGGAGTTGGCGGCAAGTTCGTCTATAGTGAGGACTTCCTTGCCTGCATCGATAAGCAATACCTGAAGCCCGGCATCTGCGAGGCAACATGCCGCTGCCAGGCCTACTGGCCCACCACCTATTATTGCTATTTCAGACTCTAATGCCTTCACGTTTTTTCACCTTCAAACCGGGGAAATGGATTATAAGTGGAAGCAGATAAATTAACAGCAAACTCGGGATTTCTGGTAAAGTGCACGCCTCGAAATGACCAGGGTGTTACAGGGCTAGTGGCTGTCAAATTTGTTTCCTCTTCAAAGCTGCCAACTGAATTTGGTGAATTTCATATTCACGCTTTTGAAGACTCCAATGAAAATAAAGAACACGTTGCACTTGTGTTTGGCGAGCTTGCGGCCAATGAAAAAATCCTTACACGGATTCATTCGGAATGTCTGACAGGTGATGCCATGTTCAGTCTACGGTGTGATTGTGGTTCCCAGCTCAGGGAAGCAATGCACAGAATCGCAACTCGTGGCAGTGGCGTTATTCTGTACCTGAGGCAGGAAGGCAGAAACATTGGCCTGAGCAATAAAATCAGGGCATATCACTTGCAGGATGAAGGTGCTGATACTGTTGAGGCAAACCAGGCGCTTGGTTTTGATGCAGACGAACGACGCTACGATATGTGTCTGTCCATGCTGAAACATCTGGGTGTTTCAGACCTTGAACTGATGACCAATAATCCCTTGAAAGTGGATGCGCTGCAAAAGCTTGGAATGTCTGTTTCACGGATCCCCATCATCACCGGGGAAAACTCACACAATGAGGCCTACCTGGCCACCAAGCGCAGCAAGCTAGGTCATATAGCGGAGTAAAGAACCAGGGCCGTTGGCCAGGACTTTATTCCACCATCAATTTTGTATTCATGGCGGAAATAAAGGCTCGTATTCGATTGGCATTGGCCCCGATATCGCTACGACCGATGCGTGATTTACTGCGCACATCAAATACCGTGGAATCAGCGGAGCCTTCTTCAAGACGAATAACTACATCATCTTTGAAGCCAAACCATTGTGTAGTTACAGTGGCTTCGAGCCGGCCTTCAGCTTCATTCGCATCCACCAGCTCCCAACCCATCTCATTGATAATGTCAGCTGCAGCTGCAAACACTTCAGCATTGGACTGGATATAGACCCTGGACATAATGTCAGGATAAAACTCGCGTTGTAATACTGGGGTTTCACCTCCAAGATATTCCGGAGGGTTTGGTGCACTTGCTCTCATGGGCAGTACAGCAACGAATTGTGGTGGATCGGCAATATCCGTCGTGATGTCATGAATCGGGGGAACCATTGCAGCAATCTGTTGTTGGCGGTATGGCAGATAAAAAGCAGCCAGCCCTGCAAGGGCAGAGAAGAACATCAACATAAGCTGCAGGCCCTGTGGACGAAGCCAGAGCAAGGTGAAGATTACAAGGCCCACACTGGCGATTCCGGCATAGGCGCAATAACGCAGGATAGTGAATGCCTGTCCGAGTTCAAAACTTCCGCTTTTGTATCCCGCCCCGGCCAGGTATAGCAACAGCAAGGAAACAAACCCTACCATAGTGACTATTGGGATGATGACCTTGTTCATGGGATGCCTTTGAAAAACCTGGAAAAATATCATATCAGGACTTTCAAAGCGGAGAAACTTATTCTGCTTCAGGCATAATGACACTTTTCGATTTCTGTGAACTTAAGACGACAATGCGAATTCCCAGAATTTACCTGGATCAGGAAATAACCTCGGGACACGAGGCCCCGCTGGATGAGCGCAGTGCTCACTATCTGGCCAACGTCCTGCGGATGAAAAAAGGGTCGGAGCTGATTTTGTTTAATGGCTCCGGCATGGAATATTCAGCCACTGTACTCACATTGGACCGCAAAAAGGGCGCCGTCCTTGTGAATTCCCAAACCGATCCGGGTAGTGAATCAGCATTGTTTACCCATCTGGGTATTGGTCTCTCCCGTGGCGAAAGAATGGATTATGTTGTGCAGAAAAGCACAGAGCTGGGCGTTAATGTTATCCAGCCACTGTTTACTGAATTCTGCGAGGTGAAACTGGATAGCAAGCGGGCTGCAAAAAAACGGGAGCACTGGACTCAGGTCTGTATAAGCGCTTGTGAACAAAGTGGCCGGGTAAAACTTCCTGAAATCCGGGAGCCAATTCCCCTTAAGCGCTGGCTTGAATCAACGCTGGACTGCCAGAAGAAGTATTTACTTGATCAGGCCCAGGCTTCCGAATTGGACGCTGCATACAGACCGGAATCTGTGGCATTACTTATTGGCCCGGAAGGCGGGCTTTCCGAAAATGAAAAAGCCCTGGCATCTGGCCAGGGCTTTACAGGTTTGAAACTCGGATCAAGAACCCTCAGAACTGAAACAGCGCCAGTTGCGGCTTTAAGCCTGTTTCAGCACTTGTGGGGAAATTGATTTTCCTAATGTTATTCAGAGCTGATCAGAGAGCATCTGCACCGGATTCTCCGGTTCTAATGCGAATAACCTGTTCCAGGGAGCTGACAAAGATTTTGCCATCCCCAATCTTTCCTGTATTGGCCGCTTTGCTCAATACTTCGATTACCTGATCAGTCATGGAATCATCAACTGCAATCTCAAGGCGAACCTTGGGCAGGAAGTCCACAACATATTCAGCGCCACGGTATAATTCGGTATGTCCTTTTTGACGACCGAAGCCTTTAACTTCGGTCACAGTAATCCCCTGTACGCCAACCTCTGACAATGCTTCCCTGACATCATCCAGTTTAAATGGCTTAATAACGGCTGTGATCATTTTCATATTTGTTATCCTCACACAATGCTTTAAATCAGGCACTTTGCCTTTGCATAGCGCGAGTATAAGCTACTTAACTTAAAAAAACGATGCCCGTTTGGCGAGATGGAACAGACCCTGTCAAACGTTCAGCTTTAGGAATTTTTCGATGATAAACAATGAGTTACTTAAAGAATTAAGCGCCAGGATTTCTGCTTTGCTCCCCATGGCCTCTGAGGCGAAAGAGGATGTTGAAAAAAGCATCCAGGATCTGCTGAGCAGCACTTTTTCCCGCCTGAATCTTGTCACACGGGAAGAGTTTGATGCGCAATTGAAAGTTCTGGCCCGTGCTCAAAACACGATTGCAGGCCTTGAAGAAAAAATTGCCCGGCTTGAGAAGGCCCGGTTAGTTACTCCCCCCACTGACCAGGAAAACGAAACCCGATAGCCTCTGCCAGGTGCTCTCTTTCTATATTCCTACATTCCTGCAGGTCAGCAATAGTCCTGGACACCTTCAGCAGACGAAAGAAAGCCCTCGTGGATAAACCAAGCCTTTCCATGGCTTTTTTCATATAGGCCTCATTTTCAGGGCTTAGCCTGCAGGAACTTCTGATTTCTCCCTGGGAAAGAAAGGCATTGGCTTTTCCTGCCCGAGCCAATTGCTCTCGGCGCGCATTTGCCACGTTAAGCCTGATACTGCTGCTTGATTCAACCGAATGGCTGCTGGTTTCAAATAACTGGTCTTTTTCACGCTGGCCAAGTGCTGGAACATGGATATGAAGATCTATTCTGTCCAGTAACGGACCCGATACTCTCGACTGGTACTGTTTGATCTTTTCACTGCTGCAACGACACTGCTTGTTTGTGTCGCCCAGATGCCCACACGGACACGGATTCATTGCTGCAAGTAACTGGAATCGGGCTGGAAGACTGACCTGGTAATTAGCCCTGGAAATGGATATATGACCGGATTCCAGGGGTTCACGCAGAACTTCAAGAACTTTCGGGCTGAATTCCGGCAGCTCATCCAGGAACAGAACACCATTGTGAGCCAGGGAAATCTCCCCTACTTTCAGGGAACTCCCTCCCCCCACGAGTGCCACAGCCGATGCAGTATGGTGCGGCGCCCTGAATGGAGGAGACAGCCAGTTTTCACTGTCAAAGCGTTGAGACGCAAGGGACCGTAAAGAGGCTGTCTCAAGGGCGCATTGTTCATCCAGCCGGGGCAGGATCGAACTAATGCGGCTGGCCAACATGGTTTTTCCCGTTCCCGGCGGACCTACCATTAACAGGTTATGAGCACCAGCTGCCGCAATTGTCAGGGCCCTGCGGGCATTGAATTGGCCAATGACATCATCCAGGCAGGGACCAGGGGTTAAAGAAGTACCAGGACTATGTCGGGTTTTTGCCAAATGCTTTTTGCCCTGAAGGTGAGCGATGACTTCCAGAAGGTGGCCAACAGCGAAACTGCTTTGCTTGCTCAGCAGTTCCGCTTCCTGGCTGTTTCCATTGGGAATAAAAATATCCCTGTCGCTTTTTTGTGCCGCCATGATTCCAGGCAGTGCGGCAGTTACCTTTCTGACCTCTCCGGACAATGCCAGTTCTCCCATGAATTCGAGTTTCCCAAGACTGTCAGCTGGTATCTGGCCAGAGGCAGCCAGGATGCCGATTGCTATAGCAAGGTCAAAACGGCCTCCACTTTTGGGAAGGTCTGCCGGGGCAAGGTTGATCGTGATTCTCCTGTCAGGAAACTCGAGCAGGGAATTAAGTAAAGCACTTCTAACGCGCTCCTTGCTTTCTTTCACTGCCGCTTCGGGTAATCCGACTATATTAAATGCCGGCAATCCATTGGATAGATGGGCCTCAACACTGACAAGCGGTGACTGAATTCCGAGATTGGCACGGGCATAAACGACCGCAAGAGACATAACTCATTCCCTGAGATAGCGTCAGCTTCTTTCCTGATACCTGTATTAATAGTGCAGAAAACGAGTTTTGGCAAACTGTTGCGGGGAAAGGAAAAAAGGCCTTCATCTTGCAATGAAAGCCTTTTGATCAATCTATAATTTACTGGGGATTACTGCAGAGCAGAAAGTATGTAGTCCACGGTTGCCCTGACGTCGTCATCAGAACAACTCATGCAAAGGCCCTTGGCTGGCATGGCATTATTGTTAAGCCCGTTAATGGCATTGAGGTAAAGTGCATCCATGCCTTTATCAATACGAGGCTGCCATGCTGCGGCATCACCCATGATTGGTGAATTATTGGCACCACTGCCATGACAGGCTATACAGTAAGTATTGTAGACCTGTTCTGGATTCTGTCCGCCTCCAGCACTGGCTACCGCAGCAGAACCGGCGGAACCGGCACAGGAGTCACCCACCAGGCAGACGGTGCCTACAGGGGCGATACGCTCAATGATGTCTGAATGATCTGCTTCTTCTGAAGCACCGAAAATCGCGCCGGAAATGAGCATGCCCAGAGCAGTGGCAATCCATTTTGCTGGAATACCTGTTGTAAATTTGTTGAACACCGATATACCTCTTGTCTTTCTCTATGTTTCTTTAAATATATTTTCTATGCGAAAGGGACTCGAACTGCTCTCGCCAGGAGGCGGCAATTATAACCGGATTGAGGGTTTTTAGGTACTGCATGGAGGGCCCCCGAAGGCCCAGGATCACTTTAATTGATGGTGAAAGTAATGCCATTTCCATTGAAATAGATTTCAGTGGGGTCAGAATCCAGTGAATAACCTACATAGAAACTGATGCCCAGATCGCTCACACCAAAATTCTCACCCTTGATGTTATTGAGCAAGGTAAAAGGCTCCTGTGACTGCAAACTGGCGGTCTGTTTGAATGCTGGAATACTGGATAATTTGGAGATCAGTCCATACTTTCCTGACGAGTTCCTGGCCAGGATTTGCCCACTGCTGAGAATGGCAACCACATAGAATGTCGCGGGTTCGCCCACATGTTCAGGATCTGGCTGAATACTGGCTGATGCATCGATAGCCTCAGAGGCCAGAAAGTTGGATTTGTAGGTGCTTCCATCTGAAGTGGCGCCACCATGAAATATGCTCTTGCTGGAAGACCCGGAAACTGAACGGGCATTGGTCAGGATAGGCAGGCTGTTATCAGAAATACTGATTTTGTAACTGCCCGTGTTCCCCTTGCACTTGAATGGCTCTGCATAGGTATTGGCCAGAATCAGGTACTCACCCGCTGGAAACGTGGAACTGATCAGGGCATCGCATTTACCGGTGGCATCATCATCAAAATCAATACCATTAAGCTTGTCATCTGTGACGATAAGTACTGAATCAAGAGAGGCAGACTCCATTGTAATATTCAGGTCTGTTTCTTCATCCAGGGTCAATCTATAGGTATCGACAAAGCTGGTATCTTCGCCACCGCCATAAAGCTCCAGAACAGCACAGTCACCTTCATCCAGGGCATTCTCAATAACAGAGTTAACACTTAAATCTGTGATGGCACAGTCACCGGGACCACCATAAAGAGCATTAGCCCCATTGATATCGTCTTCCTGCAGAACATCTATATCGCTAATTGAAGGGGCCATCATAGCCTGTAATGAGTTTTCATGACCCAAGCCGACAGCATGACCAAGCTCATGTAATGCGACCCGACGAAAATCTATTTCCTGCCTGCGGGGCCCGGAATAAATATCCCAGTCAAAATCATTATTGAACACAATATCGGTCTGATCGATTAGCGCAAAGCCCAGGTTGCCAGGCAGTGCTATGGATAGCGTAATAGCCAGAACTCCAGGACCAAATGAGTTGCCACACAAATCATCCTTGAAATCAACGCCATTGATACCATCTCCTTCACCATCGGGAAAACCGGTCTCTTCATTGCTTGCTGAAAAGCCGGTACAGGGATCCACATAGCTGTTATTGATGAGAAAAGTAAAATCAGTGTCATTGGTCCACTGATCCATGGCCTCTTCAAAGGCCTCATTCCATGTAAGGCCTGAAGGGGCTTCACCGGGGATATCCACAAAAAACGTGGTCTGGCCATTAGGCCAGCGATTACCATCAAGGTTAAAGGAAAAGGCTGCAAACGGGATGCAGAGAATGGCTGTAATCAGCAAGTGGCGACGCATGAACTACTCCGTAACCAGGATTGCGTTTACAGCGTCTCGAAGCTCATCGGGCGTGACAGGAGCAAAATCTGCTTCCCTCACAAGGTTGCTGCTGAATTTCATGTTTTTGAGTTTGGAAGCCAGAATAGCATTTTTGTTTCCTGTTATTTCCATGACTTCCTGCTGGATATCAGTCAGAAGGCTTTGAGTCCCCTTGGCATCGGTGATAATTCTGAAATGTCCCTGTGACCAGCCTATGAGAGGATTTACAGAATTCCCGGAAAGGTCTTCAATGAAATAGAAACCTTTCTCTCCAGCTAAAGGAATATCCTGACCGGAGACCCTAACAGCAAGGTCAGCTGTTTCTCCGCCCAGAAAATCCAGTTCTAAATAGTCACCAGGGTCATCACCTTTCAGGACATCATGTACCGCCATCAGGACACGTGTATGAACAAGTGTTTTTTCAGTGAAGGTAGTGACTTCGATAACTTCGGCTTCAACAATAAGGGCGGACAGCTCTACCATTTCTTCAAATGTGAATTTCTGAATGGAAGTGGCGGATAAAAATGAACTGGTCAACAGGATAAATGCAGCGGTCAGGACTCTTGCCAGATTGGAATCAAACTTGTTCATACAGCTCTTAACTTTTGTTTCTGTAACTTCCGTTTTTCACCGACTGCCACCAGGTTTCATTATCCAGGTACCACTGGACTGTTTTTTCCAATCCTTTCCTGAATTCAAGTGCAGGCTTGTAACCAAGCGCACTACTGATTTTTTCAGCATTGATTGCATATCTGACATCATGGCCTGGCCTGTCAGTGACAAACGTTATCAAGCTTTCGCTTAACCCATCCTTACTGGCCGGCGGGGCATCGGGAAATCTCTTGCACAATAGCTCATTTTTCCTGAAAAGCATGTCGACGATTTCACATAACAGCCTAACTGTATCAATATTGGCCCATTCATTATTACCACCAATATTGTAGGTTTCTCCAGGCTCACCCTTTTCAAGGATCAGCATGATGCCACTGCTATGATCATCCACATAAAGCCAGTCCCTGACCTGCTTACCGTCGCCGTAAATGGGCAGTGGCTTTCCTTCCAGGATGTTCAGCAGGCAAAGTGGCAGCAGTTTTTCCGGAAACTGGTACGGGCCATAATTATTTGAGCAGTTACTGGTGGTGACAGGTAATCCGAAAGTATGGTGGTAGGCTCTGACCAGGTGATCAGAACCAGCCTTGCTGGCCGCATAGGGGGAATTAGGCGCATAAGGTGTTGATTCGGAAAATGCAGGCTCATCGGGACCAAGCGTGCCATAGACTTCATCGGTAGATACATGATGAAACAGTCTGTTTTCAAAACCTCCTGTCTCTTCCCATACTGTTTTGGCAGTTTTTAACAGGTTATGTGTGCCAACAATATTTGACTGTATAAAAGCATCGGGGCCTGTAATCGATCTGTCTACATGGCTTTCTGCAGCAAAATGAACAACAGTATCAATCGCTTCGGTGCGAAATATTTCCGGTACATGCTCTGGGTCGCAAATGTCGCCCTTGATAAAAGAAAAGTTCGGGTTTTCTCTAACAGGTAAAAGGTTAGCCAGGTTGCCGGCATAAGTCAGTGCATCGAGAACTACAACTTTGTGATCTTGTTTTTGTGATAAAAGGTATTGGACAAAATTTGCTCCGATAAACCCTGCGCCACCTGTCACCAAAATATTATTCATTAATTGATTCCTGCTGTTTGATTCTGGCAAGCACGCCGGCAAGCTGTTCTTTCCAATCCAGAGTCCTGATACCGGTAATCGCTTCGGTTGCACTCGAATCCAATGCCGAATATTCCGGCCTGGTTGCAGGCGCAGGATAAGCCTGTGTGGGTATCGGATTAACCGGTATCCGGGCAGTGAGTAATTTCAAGTCGAAAGCTTGCTGCTGAATTTCAAGGGCAAAATCATACCATGTAATAACCCCCCTATCTGACCAGTGAAAAATGCCCCGGGCATCCACGTCCAGGGCAAGTGCCCAGGTAATCTCTGCGAGGGTTTCCACTGAAGTCGGAGAACCGAACTGGTCATCTACCACATTTAGTTCATCCCTGGTGTTCATCAAATCCAGCATAACCGTAAGAAAATTACGTGTCTCAGGGCCATAGAGCCACGAAGTGCGTAATACCACGGATGTTCCTGGTCTGTTTTCAAGAAGCACCTGTTCTCCCGCAAGCTTGCTTTTGCCATAAACAGATTCCGGTTCGGGTTGGTCATCAGGAAGGTAAGGGGAGGATTGGTGCCCACTGAAGACGAAGTCGGTAGACAGATGGACAGTTCGCGTGTCCGAACCACAGAGATTTGATAAGTGCTTGACCGCTTCTTCGTTCACGGCAAAAGCTGCCTCAGGTTCTGATTCAGCCTTGTCTACCTGGGTGTAGGCAGCAGTATTGATGATGATATCGGGCTCACATTCAGTAATAGCCCGGGCCAGATCCTCCTCGGAGCAGATATCAAGCTCGCTGTGTGGAAAGGTGCTGAGATGGACACCTTCAGGATATCTGAAAGCTACTTCCCTGCCCAACTGGCCTGAAGCACCCAACAACATTACTTTTTTCATTGTCAGGTGTAGTACTCACAATCGGCGAATGGCATGCCCCTGGCGTCCTTCTCCGAGATGAGGATATCTTCATCATACAATGGCCAGTTAATCCCTATTTCAGGATCATTCCAATGCAGACTTCTTTCATGTTCAGCAGAATAGTAATCCGTGCATTTATAAACCATTTCTGCAGCATCAGAGAGTACATAGAATCCGTGGGCAAATCCCGGTGGAACCCAGAGCATTTTCCGATTATCTGCAGAAAGTACTACGCCTTCCCATTGACCAAAGGTTGGTGAGCTTTGCCTCATATCCACTACAGCATCAAAAATTTCACCCTGAATGACACGAACCAGTTTTCCCTGGGCCTGCTGGAGCTGATAGTGAAGCCCCCTCAGAGTACCTCTTGATGATTTACTGTGATTGTCCTGAACAAAAGTATATTCCTGGCCCAACTTGGGAAACCATTCATTACGCCAGGTTTCCATAAAAAATCCGCGATGATCCCCATGCACTTCGGGTTTAATTAACAGAACTCCCGGAATTGAGGTTTCGTGCGTTTTCATGCTCTGCCTGACTCTATGATGTAAAGCAGGTATTCTCCATAACCACTTTTCTCCAGTGGTTTCGCCAATGCAATAAGTTGCTCTTCGTTGATATAACCTTTCTGGAAGACTATTTCCTCAATACAGGCGATTTTCAGCCCCTGACGCTCCTCAAGTACTCGTATAAAGTTAGCTGCATCGAGCAAGGAAGCAAAAGTCCCCGTATCCAGCCAAGCTGTTCCTCGGTCAAGCAACTCTACATCCAGTTGATTATTATTCAGGTATGCAGTATTAAC
>Ga0181559_10004597_pt1 | contig 13345 bp, 10 predicted proteins | sample 011ome_21_FD_133752 | JGI IMG/M metagenome (GOLD analysis project Ga0181559, IMG submission 133752) | Coastal salt marsh microbial communities from the Groves Creek Marsh, Skidaway Island, Georgia - 011508AT metaG (megahit assembly) | ecosystem: Environmental > Aquatic > Marine > Intertidal...
GAAACATTGCCTGTATCAGTCGCTTTCCTCCCCAAAGTTAACGGATCCGTACAGGATTAACCATTCACACCACAAAGCACCAGCACGCCTTGCTCGTGGATTGGCGGCTCCGCAGATCTGGAAGCAGGGCGAGTGAAGCCGACCATCTCCAATGACAAATTACTTGAGATTGAAAAACCGAAAGCGACCAGTGAGGCCCGTTTTTTGTTGCGTTTTTAACGTCAAGTAAATCGCACCGTTCAATCACGAACAGATTATCCACGAAGTAAACTCGCCGCATGGAGGTCGCTGGCTCCATTTTTTCATTTTCTCTTGGAGTCAGAAAATCGGTGTTTTCGTGCTAGATTACGACCCGACAAAAAATCCTCTGACAAAGTGGCCTAGAGATACTGCATCACATATTTGACATTGTTGCTAGCAAGCCTAGAATCTGCCTCTCGCCTGAATGAACTTGAATCGTAAAGGGCGAGATCATCACGGTGATGCAGCGTTAACACAACTCAACTCAACATTTGCGTGTTGGGAGGTAAACGGGGGAGGCTATCCTTCCTACTGCGAGTTGAGCTTCGTCACTCTTGTCCATTTCCTCTGCAGCGAAACGTTAATTCCTAGCAGTGGAGAGACGCTGAATCATTTGTACCCGTTGTCGCGACACATCCATGATGGAGGATTGCGCTACCGATATGTCCGCACCGCAAGGCTGCACCGATAACAAGGCCGTTATCGGAATCTTCAAGGAGGCTTTGAAAGAAAAGGTCGGTGCAGATCGATTCCGGATGTGGTTCCACCATGTCGTTGATGTCGCGTTGGTCAGCGGCGAGCCGGCTACGGTTGCGAGTAACATCGAGGATGGGTACGTACGAGTTGAGTCGACTTCTGAAGCGAACGCCGTTTTGATTTCGGTTAGAGGTCAATTCGCATTAGATCGCCTTCGGAATAATTATCTCGGCGAACTTCGCGGAGCAGCATGTCAGTCGGTTGGTCGTCGTGTTGACGTGCTATTTACTTTGCACGACTCAAAGGCGCAGCAGGTCGATCTGCCTTTTGGACTGGGCGAAGAGACGGACTTGTCTGAGCAAACAGAGGGTGAATCGTCTCGAACCTACACGCCCAATCATTCCGTGAACGAACGCCTTCTCGTGGATGGTAAGCGATCCAAACCAATGGATCGAGTCGACGCGGCGCACGAAACGCGTCCTGCAACACGAAATCGTTCCGCTTCTGTCCATCGTCCCAGTCGCACCAACGCTCGAGGCGGGGTTCGTCGGAGTCGTTCGCTCGGCAATCTACTGCAATCCACATCCCTCAAGGATTCCTCGGCATCTAAGAATGGTCGGTCAGGCAGACGACCGATACCACAACGTGCTCACGGTCAAAGCGATCTTGTTCAACTTGATTTTGCCTCGCTCGGTGATGCAGAAGCGTTCGGCAGCACTCAAGCACGAGAAACCATTCACGCCAACTCCGCTGGCAGCCATTCGAGTGATTCACAGACCGCCAGCAGCGGCTCGGGTAAAACGCAGCCGATCGACCGAATTGAACCGAAGATGCATTCGGGCAACTTTATCCCAGGTTCGAGCAATCGACTTGCCCACACCGCGATGATCATGGCGTGCCAAGATCCCTCCACCGCTTCGCCCCTTTTCCTTTACGGACCAACCGGTACTGGAAAGACCCATCTACTGCATGCGATTGCAGACCAGCTCAGACGTCGATTTCGCCTTCGGCGGGTAATGAACTTATCAGCCGAGCAGTTCACCAATGACTTCATCACCTCGGTTGGAAATAGCGGCATCACCGCGTTTCGGCGACGATACCGTGATGTTGATGCACTATTGGTCGATGATGTGCAGTTTTTGGGATCCAAAAAAGCAACCCTTCGGGAAATGCTCTACACCGTCGAGACGCTTAGCGGACAGGGAAAACCACTTATCTTTGCTGGTGCGGAAGCACCATCCGAGATCGACGGCTTATCGAGTGAACTCTCGGGCCGTATGGCTTCGGGACTGGTCTGCCAACTGCAACCTTTGGACTCTGAAATTCGTGAAAAGCTATTGCGGCAATGGATCACCGAACGCTGTCAACTGGAAGTTCCCGATCTTTTGATCAACGCGATCGCACCGATGCTTGCTGGGGATGGCCGAGTGATCAGCGGAATCGTCAACGTTCTTAATACACTTCAACGTATGCTAGGACGCAGCCCTTCACTCCAGGAACTTCAACAATTTGCCGGTCAACTCCTTCGGTCCAATCAGCCGGTGGCGACGTTGGGGCTGATCGAATCAGCTGTTTGCCAAGCGTTCCACCTGCCGCCTGATTCACTGAGAAGCAAATCACAGACCAGGGCGGTATCGGGACCTCGCAAGCTAGCAATGTACCTATCCCGACAACTTACCCCATCGGCGTATTCCGAAATCGGTCACCACTTCGGCGGACGCTCTCACAGCACTGCGATTTCCGCCGAACAGCACGTCAAAAACTGGATCAAAGAAGGTGCTGCGATTGGTCGCGGGGTAACCGCTTTATCGGCACGCGATGCGTTGGATCGAATCGAAACGCTGCTGCGAACTGGCTAACGGATCGGCTCCTTCATTTGCTTTGAAAATCATTCACGATTGATCGATGTGTCGAGAATGATCGAGCGGTAGATGCATCCAAACCAATGAGTAACTTTGATATCAGCGGTCAAATTCAATCGGTTCGCATTCGATCGATTGATGGGGTAAAGTGATCCAGATTGGTCCAACGAACCCCAACTGAATTTGCGACACCGACACCACCGAGTGTCCAGGGAAGTGGATCGATCCTAAAACTCGAAACTGGCATATTTGCCTACACAAGCAGGGAAGCCATTCATGATCTCGGACGAATCGAACCGACGTCGGAAAAAGAAAGAACCCAGCGCAATCGAGATCCTTCAACGACAACAACCGTTTGATCTTGAAGCGGAGATGAGCGTGATTGGGAGTGTGCTGCTGCTTCCCGAAGCATGCGATGATATTGCCTCGTTGCGTCCAGACGATTTTCACGATGACGCTAATCGCAAAATCTACGAAACCCTTCGTGAGATGTATGATAGCGGGGACAAGATTGATATCACCCTTCTCGTATCCAAACTGCGAACAGCGGGTCACTATGAAAACGTAGGTGGCGCGGCTTACCTTGGAAAGCTCTCCGCTTGTGTCCCCAATGCAGCGCACGCAGTCTTTTACGCGAATATCGTTTCCGAAAAAGCGGTTTATCGAAAACTCATCGCGTCCAGTACAGAAATCCTGAGAGATTCCTACGACCAGAGCAGTAGTGCGAAGGAACTTTGCGCGCAGGCCGAGCAGAAAATTTTTGCAATTATGGATGGCCGCTCGTCGCAGTCGGTTCACAGTATCAACGATGTCTTGCATGAAGCGATGGATCGCATGGAAGCAAGATTAAGTGGCGACTACGATTCCGGGGGTGCAGAAACTGGATTCACGAACTTTGATGAAATGACCGGTGGCCTGCACAGCGGAGAATTGATCATTCTGGCTGCAAGGCCATCGATGGGCAAAACAGCGCTCGCCATGAATATTGGCGAGCACGTCTCGATCAATCAGAAACTGCCCGTTCTCTTTGTTTCTCTTGAGATGTCGGGGATCGAGCTAGCGGACCGGATGCTCTGTTCACTGGCTCGCGTCAACGGACATCGCCTGCGAAACGGAACCATCTCGGCAGATGATCGCGAACGATTGATCCGCAAAGCCAACGAGATCAGCACGGCGCCACTTTTTGTCGACGATTCACCAAGTCGAACCGTTAGTGAAATTGCAGCGACGGCGCGAAGGATCAAACGCCGCGAAGGCGACTTAGGGATGATCGTGATCGACTATCTGCAACTCATCGAACCTGATAATTCACGCGACCCACGACAAGAACAAGTGGCCAAGATTGCCAGACGACTAAAGGGAATCGCTCGTGAACTCGAAGTCCCACTTCTCTGTCTCTCTCAATTGAATCGTCAAGCAGAAGACAGCAAGGATCATCGCCCGCGTCTGAGTCACCTTCGCGAATCGGGGGCGATCGAGCAGGACGCCGACGTCGTGATGTTTGTCCATCGCGAAGAATATTATCATCGCGGCGACGAACGAGCCCAGTTTGCTGGGCAAGCAGAAATCATCATTGCTAAGCAGCGTAATGGTCCGATTGGCGATGTCGAACTGACATGGGAAGCTGATTTCACTCGCTTTAGCGATCGTGCTCCGGAGCGTCACAACGAATTCGATGACTACGCTGAATTCACCAGCCCCGGCGGATTTTAGAATCACCGCCTTCCCGAAGCGGCCACTTCCGGAATCGACGACGGGATCGACGTGTTCACAGTTAGGCAGAACGGAAATCGAGGTTTGATTTCGGCCTGTACCAATTCACGTCGTCTGGGGCTGACCTGCTCCCAGCGTAGCGAGACGTCTTTCGATCACCGCGCGGACCTCTATCGAACACTGATTGAATCCGCCTAGCGCCGCTAGCTTGACTCGCTTTTTAAGGACCTCGGCGTCGGCAGCCAGTCGGCAGACAAATCAGCTACTCCTCTTATCTTGCCTATTCTACTTAACGAGAGAAATCGCTCGAGTCGTTGGTGTGATTGTGCCGATTGTAGCGAAGATGAGGTCGTATACACGTGCGAGAACCTACGCAAATCACCAGTGCCTGAACACCAACCGCTTTTCTTTTGCATCAAAAATCATGAGTAACTCGCCTCCCTTTCCTGCCTTCCCTGCTTCGGAACGTTTTAGCCCCGTTGGAGACATCCAACCGAGTCTAATGCGACTTTGTCGCAGCATCGATTCCTTTGAGCCGCTTAGCGCGGTGTTTGGCTCAGCTGGAGTTGGGAAAACCCTGCTCTCAAAACTACTTGAGCAACAGTACGAGAAGACTCACCGAGTAGTAACCATCTTAGATGGCTCGCTCCAAGGCAGTGCCGACCTTCTTCAGTACCTCGTCCATGGATTTGGGCGCAAGACCGAGGGTCGAGACGAAACCTCACTGAGGCTTGAACTACGCGACTGCCTCTTGGATCCAAAGCTTGACCCGAGAATGGTTCTGCTAATCGTCGACAACGCTCAGCGACTTTCCGAGACTGCGTTCGAAGCAATTCGTTCCGTAACCGATCTAATGATTGGAGATCGCCCCAGCGTTCAAGCAATTCTGCTTGGAACGCAGAAACTTGAAGAGCGACTGATCGGATCTTGTTCAGAATCGGTCACACAACGCATCGCAACACGATGCTACCTGCATCCACTGACAGAGAATGCGACTCGCGAGTACATTCATCAAACGATCAACCATTTCGGTTCCAATCCAACGGAAACCATTTCAGATGCGGCAATCGCGTCGATTTATCATTCAACCAATGGTATTCCTCGGCTGATCAATCAACTGATGACCGAGTCAATCGACTTCGCGGCTGAAGTCGATCAAAACCAGATCGACGAAAAGATCGTTCAGTCTTCTTGGGCACGACTTCAGCAATTGCCCGATCCGCATGAACGACACACCGAGCAACCATTCAAAACAGAAATTGAGTTCGGTGAATTGTCAGAGTTTGGAGACCACCTCGAGTTTGGTGAACTATCTGAACTCGATCAGCCTTCAGCTTCAGCCAACGATAGCCATACCGATACGCCGTCCTACGCAAATAGGCCAAGCACGCTATCGGAGGCATCAACTGAAAAAAACAAACCTGTACCATCTCTTTCGTTTGACGACGAACCTCTTACCTTAAAAAACGCTCCAATCTCAAAATTGGAAAATCAAGACGCGGATTGGTACAAAAATGGCACGGGACTACCCAAAGCACAAGCGAAAACGGAACACGAGTTGAAACGCGATCCAAAAGCTAATCTTGGATTACACGAACCGACCGAAGCAGGAACTCACGAACTCAAGTATCCGGAACTTGATTACCCCACAGTGATCCAATCAAGTGACGATAATCTGTCGCTCCACAATTTTGCGTCATACCAAAGCGACCCGTGTCTCGAATCCATTATCGAAGAAAAGCTGGGCGTGGCTAACCCTTCCCAAGAAGAGATCGCTCTGTTCAGTCAAACTCAGGACGCTTTCAGCGGTGGGGATGAAATTCACACGCGTCATGATCGCAATGAAGTAAAGTCAATCTTTGACGAGGAAGCCCCCGACGTTTACACCGAACTGTCCGATGATGAATTCGATGCAGAGGCAGAGCGAAAAGCATTAATCAGCCTTCTCGGTGCTAGCTACGCGTCGGAGGTCATGGATAGCCGCTCCGAAAGCCGTATCGGGCCAGTGCTTGACGTCAATGCGGTTACCAATGGACCTAAAGTTTCGCACCGCGATAGACCGAGTGACGGCTTGACGAACCCGCAAGTTCATCAGCCCACACTGGCCGCTTCACACCACGTGAGTCACGCTAAACGACAACCGCAGCGTCGGGACGTGCAACAGATGACGGCAACGGGCGATTATCACTTAGTCGATCAACCTCATCAGCAAGCGTCCCCTTCACCTCTCTCTACGGAAGAAGTGAACGAAATGCTTCGACGTCTCCGAGCAGCCAGGGGCGCTTGATCCAATTACCATGACATCGAATGACTCAATTCTGCGGCTCGATTCCAACCCCTCCTGCAGGAAGTCACGTGGGGACCTGCAACCGCTTGTCGCAGCCATGCTTGATCTCAGTCACCGCTGCGCCGTGACACCCGTCTTGGTAACTCCCGCTCCGATCATGCTCCAGGCCATTTTCTTTGAGCAATTAGCTGCAGCACTCCGACCGCATGCCAAACGACCCATTCGATTTGATTGGTGTCGACAAGTCTCGTCCGGTTTCTCGTTATTTAGTGACTGGCAAGCTTTACGCCTTACCAAAAAGGTCAACAAGCATTTATCCAGCACAACGAACGAATCGCACGTTTCGGCATCACTTCAGATCGCTGCCATGATTGGACGCCCCGGAGGAAGCAAAAGGGAATTCGTCATCGGATGGTGTGACGACCAACAATCACTTCCCCCTTGGGCGAAAGCGATCCATCTCGCTGGATCCAAGAGGCAACCAGTCACGAGCGAACTTCGGGGATCTACCTATCCTGCGAAATCAAAAGCGGCGTGACCCACTGTTTTAATCATGCCAGCGCGAGGCACGTTCATTCATACCAGTGCAGGGCCATCGGAAGAAGCATTGACCGATTACCCCGCCTGCGAATCCATTTTTTCCTAACTCAGGAGATGTGCCGGGATCACAGTCGTCCGATTACCTGTGGTTGCACTTGCGGTCTCAGGCTTTGATAAAATCGGAACACCGCCGTGGCACAAGTCACGATCGAAGCGGATCAATTCTCGATCCAAGTGACTTTCGGCCAGTCGCACCCGGGCAACCTGCTTTTGCTCTCAACTAACTTCCTTACCGAAACACGAGTTCTTAACGATGAATATCGCAACCCCTGAAACCACGAAAATCGGTTGGATTGGAACAGGAGTCATGGGACGCAGCATGTGCGGTCACTTGATTGACGCAGGTTACTCCGTCACTCTTTTTACTCGAACCCCATCCAAGGCAAGCGATTTAATCGGCAAGGGTGCAACACTGGTTGGCTCTCCGAGTGACGTTGCAATTGCGTCCGATGTGATTTTCTCAATCGTTGGATACCCCAAAGACGTCGAATCGGTTTTGCTGGGCGAAAAAGGCGCGATTCCAAATAGCAAACCTAATTCAGTTTTCGTCGATATGACGACCAGTCAACCGTCGCTAGCGGAAAGGATCGCCGACGAGGCTAGCTCCATCGGTTCACACGCGATTGATGCTCCAGTGAGCGGCGGTGACATGGGCGCGAGAAATGCAACGCTCTCCATCATGGTCGGCGGCGAATTAGAGCCGGTGCAGCGAGTCATGCCGCTTTTCGAATTAATGGGAAAAACCATCGTGCACCAGGGGGGCCCCGGGCGAGGACAGCACACAAAAATGGTGAACCAAACCCTCATCGCATCAGGAATGATAGCAGTGTGTGAGGCATTGCTTTATGCAACCAAAGCTGGTCTAGACATCGAATCGGTTCTGAAAAGCGTTAGCTCGGGTGCAGCAGGCAGTTGGTCGCTAACCAATCTTGCGCCAAGGATGATTCAGGGCGACTATGACCCTGGTTTCTTTGTTGAGCACTTCATTAAGGACATGAAAATTGCTTTAGAAGAAGCGGCCAAGATGAACCTCGCGCTGCCCGGCCTCGCCCTTGCGCATCAACTTTACCAAGCCGTCGCAGCCCAGGGTCACGCAAAAGATGGAACACAATCACTGATCCTTGCGTTAGCAAAGCTCAATGCGACCGATTGGCCTAAATGACCCAGACGCTTGAGCCAAATCTGGTTTGCAAATCACACCGCTGAAATCGTCCACGCGTCAGCCGCAGAGCACTAGGACGACTGCATTAGTTTTTGCACTTGTTCTTGGAGGTCGGTCGGCGGAGAACTGAAGTCGACCGTTTTCAAACGTCCGGAGTGACCGCGGGTTATCTCGAGCTGAGAAACAGAGACATCAAACGTCCTTGCCAACAATTCAGCAATCGCTTGCTTTGCCTTGCCCCGATCAGCGATCGCTGTCACGTGCTCTCGTAATCGACCGCATCGTGCATTCCTACGACCGCTTCGAGCATGTCTCCGACCGCATCGAGCATGACTCGGACCGCATCGTGCCTTGCATTTGGTGTAGCATGGATGCTCAACTTCATACGTTGTCTTTCCTCGCTTCGAATGGGGTCGCCAACGCGAGAAGTTTTAATGAAGCAGACCATCGAACAGTCGTGACCCGATTCGAACCATGGTAGCTCCAGCCGCAATCGCCTGTTGATAATCGGCACTCATCCCCATTGAGAGTTCTTTCAACTCAAGCCCCGATTCGCTTGAGAGACGATCCCTCAGCTCACGAACTTCATGAAATTGTCGCTGTGCGTTGTCAAGATCCCCGTCGAGTCCTGCCATGGCCATTAACCCCATGATTTCAATTCCCGGAGGAATTTCCCGACGGATCATCGCTTCGATCATCTGCGGTTGCATTCCCGTTTTAGATTCATCGCCGCTAATGTTGACTTCGAGTAGTAGCCTCGTCTGCTGATTTTTTGCGACCGACTCTTGTGCGATCAAATCGAGCAGTCGCTCGCCATCCACCGAGTGGATCAGTGGCTGGTAACGCAGCAGTCGTCGAACCTTATTGGTTTGAAGATGCCCGATCATGTGCCACTTCGCCTTAGTGGGAAAGCCAGGCGACTCCGCCTTGCCCCAAAGAACCTGTGGTCGATTTTCTCCGAGATGATGACACCCCGCCATCACCAGCGATGCGGTCCAGTCAGTATCCACATACTTGGTGACCCCGATAATCGTAACGTCCTCGGCCGATCGCCCGGACTCCTTTGCAGCATCCGCAACCTCCTCACAAACACCGTCCCAGTTCTCTTGAATCAGCCGATCAATCTCTTCTGGATTCCTTTCATTCATCGTTATCATCGACCGTAATCAATTCCTCGAAACTTCCATCACCAGCATCGAACCTTGCACAATAGAAATCGGCCATCAGATGCTTTCCTAAAACCGTTCTTGTACGCTGACCATAGAGCGAACGATAGACCAACCATTGTTCGGAACCCATTTGGACACGGTAACCCACAGCCTGAGAGTGATCGAGTATTTTCAATTGATCTGCAACCGTCAGTTGCCTCCAGGTTCGTTTTCTCGAAAATCGCCGCTGAGAAAAATCAAACCAAAGCGGAACATAAACTCGATCGCGGCCCGCACCCGTTAACACAAGGTGCTGATCGGACGAGAGGCTCAAGTCAAACAGGCTAGGCCCCATCTTCCACTCGGTAGCTGCCAGTGGAATTCCCATGGCGCGACGGTTACCTTTGACAAAGACAAACTCGCGAATCTCTTGATCGACCTCCACCGTGTTCAATTCCGCCACAGGTAATCGACAGTGATACCTGATTTCACCAAGTGATTCGTCAGGATCCTTTGGCAGGATTGCATCGGAGAAAAATACACAGCGGTCTTCTCGAATCAACATGAACTGTCGCTGAAGCACCGCACCGCCCGTCCAATCCTGTTCAACTTCGAGGTAGTGAACATCATCATCGCTGTATTCACAAACTTCTTGCCAAGAACCAATAGGGCGCTGAACCCTATCCTCAATGGTAAGGCTACTCTCAATCGAACCGCTTAGCATGGGATGTTTTCCGCCAAACAACTCCCAACGCACCTGCTCTGCATGGTAATCGACGTGCATTCGACTCCGTCGAGCCGTCCACTGTGGCATCATGACCGATAACTTGCTCGCTGGGTCGTGTAGCATGGATTCGGGCAGTGAAACTTCCCAGGATAAACCCGCACCCTTGGGTGCCTTTCCCACGGCCGAGATCTTGGCGTTGGCGAGTTGTTCTCTGTCAAACTTGATCGCCTGATCAAGAAGCCCATCGACAGCTGAATCATCTTGAACCGCATTGGCATCCGCTTCAGAGAACGCGGATAGCCCCCGATAGCCCGATAACGCCATAACCCAATGCGCAACTCTTGCTCCCGCCGCTTTCCAGCTCGCCTTCTGCTCTGCGTCAAGTCCGTGCACGAGCCCAAGTTTCTTACAACGAATCAATGAAGCCAAAACTAGCCTAACTTGATTTCCGCCTTCGACAGCTCTCGGGACGGAGTCGTCGAGGTGTTGACACCACTGCGCCATGGCTCGCTGCGAATTCTGCGTAAGCTTGGGACTCAGTGGGGGACGTGAGTCTTCGGAATTCAGGAGCAGATGCAAGTGCCATCCCAGCTCCGCGCCTAGCAATAGATAGAGCGGATCCGATGCATCTGAACGCTCAATCGATTCTTGATGGAGTGTGTACAGAGATTTATAGACCGACTCCAATTCTTCATCGCAAAGCCTTTTGTGCAGCGTTGGAATCGCTGCAGCCACCGCATTGCTGACCGTTGCATCCGCCAAGCTCAACAAAGATCCGCTTCGAATTCGCTCCAGCCACGCCTGAATGTCCTCGACAAGAGTATCGCAAGATCGAGCTTTGGAAGGTTTTGAATCGCAAGCCAACCGTGACACAACCTGCAGCCAATCCTCACACCGACTTCCTGTGGCCACTGCGACACCCCAGCGGTAAGCCATACCAGATCGTGAAGCGGGTCCGAGAGCTTCTTTGATCCGTTTTCTTGCATCCGCTTGACCCCAAACGGCTCGTTGCTCCAACCAATTGAGGGCGATCTCGTGCATCAGAATCGAATCCAGCAAAAAATATCAGATGATCAGGTTCAATATTTGTAATCAAACGCCTCACGAGTGGGGCGTCCATGTGGTCGATTGATGGATCGCGATCCACGGCATCTACCATAACCTCAATTTTCAAAATCACCAGTCAAACGCTGCGAGGCCAGCGAATTGCCCTTGCGGCCTGCCGCCTCTTCCTCGTCCTCCCAATACTGCGAATCACCAAGTCATGAATGTACCGAAACGCCAATTTCGAAAATGAAAACCGCTACCCGGCAACTCCATACCCAACCACCCCTCAAGGCGGGCTTAGCACGCAGAATGCCTACTCCGAGTTGATAGAATTTCTGGCATCCTCTTTTTAAGCAGTTAATGCGATAATTTTGGTTCGCTTCCTTGCGACCCACCCGAATCAGTGGCTACGATCCAGCGATGCGGACCCATCTGGTAGATGGCGTGTTTTTTATCTCTCCTAGCCTTGTCGATGGCCCGTCGAGCGATCCCAGTGGCATGATTGACTGGTCAAAGAGGAAAGTCGTGGTAAACGCAAGCGAAACAAACCGCATCGACGACTACTGGTGACCATGGTAACGAACGGATGCCGCCAGATTTTTCAATTTTTTGATTCATTCCTCTCCAGTCCAGACACACGCTCATGGCCACATTTCGCTACCTGATTTTACTGACCACTTTGTGTTTGCTGGGAATCAAAACGACTTCCGCGCAGGAGAACAACTCTTCATCGGTTGAAGGCAACGAACAATCAGGTCGCGAACTACCCAAACCAAAGTCGTTGATCACACCGTTGACCGACGACGAAAAAGCGCAAACCGAGGCAATCTACGTTCCGCCCGAGGAAAAAGTCCAAGCAGCCTTTGAACCTCCGCCTCAAGCCAAATCGATTAGTCAACGGAACCTATGGGTTGATCTGAAGCAAAAACGCGTCTACCTCGACGGCTTTGTCACCATGCGAGAGGGGCCCTTAGAAATGTTTGCCTGCCCCGTTGGTAGCAAGGAACATGAATCAATCATCGCCACACTCGCTCAACCAAGTGAAGTACACGCGGCCTTGCTTGCCATTGGTGGTCGAGCCGGCACACCGGTGCAATTCCTTCCCGACTTTGTTCCAGCAACCGGACAACGAATCCGCGTTTGGATCTGCTATCGCGATCCCAAGGGACAATTCCAAGTCGCCGATGCCAAAACATGGGTTCAAAACTCAAAGACGAAAAAGACCCTCCAAACCGATTGGGTCTTCTCTGGTAGTGGATTCTGGAAAGACCCCAACGATGGACGCGAATACTATCGTGCCGATGGCGGTGACATGATCTGCGTTTCGAACTTTAGCACTGCCATGATGGATCTCCCGATCGCCAGTAGTGCAGAAGCAAACTCGCTGCAATTCTCGCCCAATACTTCAGCGATTCCGGAGCGAGGGACTGCAATCCGCATGGTCTTGGCCCCGATCCCAATTGATACCCCGGTAAGCTCTGGTTCAGATTCAGGAAAAGAGGAACCGAGCGATGAGACCAAACCATCGCTCGAGCCCAAGGGTAATCAGGAAAACGCGAAAAAAGAGCCGACAGCAAATTCACAATCTGGGGACAAGGAAATCGGACTTGGCCCCAAACCGCCGACGAGCGAAATTCTTCCGCCTGCGAAAAAGCAAGCCACGGATAACTGATCCGCCACCCCATCATTACTTGATCGGATTAGCAGCCCAAAAACACAACATGATCGTGTGCCAACGGCTTTACCAGTCGATCGTCTGGTTGTCTCAACTCTGCGACCACACCACTGGTCGACCGCCATCAAAAATTGACACGCACAAAACCGCTCTCAAAAGGAGTGGATGTCCGTTAAGAATGGGTAGTGGCTAAGCACCTCAGCGTGCAAACAGAAAGAACCTGCACGTCATATCAAATCAGACCTGCAGCTTTGCGACTTATCCAGAAACCGGTCAACAGCAACAACAAGACAGCAGCAACCGCAGGATGAGCCCATAACTGGACTCGCTTTGTCGTCGGCTCGGGTTTGGGTAACTCTGCGATCGCATCCATCAGTAAATCAAGCTCATCGGGAGTGACATTCCGC
>Ga0181559_10004601_pt1 | contig 13340 bp, 7 predicted proteins | sample 011ome_21_FD_133752 | JGI IMG/M metagenome (GOLD analysis project Ga0181559, IMG submission 133752) | Coastal salt marsh microbial communities from the Groves Creek Marsh, Skidaway Island, Georgia - 011508AT metaG (megahit assembly) | ecosystem: Environmental > Aquatic > Marine > Intertidal zone...
ACCTGTATCTGAATCCACACAATCCGGAGCCACCGCCTGCGAGGCTGGCTGCCTATTCTCGACCCCTTTGTGAACCGAATGAGGAGGAGGTGGAGCTAGAGCGATTTAAGCGACAGGCACTTCAGAGTGTTTCGCTGGAGTTTGGTGGCGTAAGTCCCTTTGAATCGGGTTCCCTTCGTAATGGATTTGTTGAACTTGGGATCGGAACGGGGATACCACTGGGTAGTCTCGATCACATCTTGGGAGTGACCCCTCGCGTTCAGGTGGACTGGTTGGATGTCGGGGACCAAGATTTGCTCCCAGTCGGCTACGTGGTTCCTGAGGAGCTTTATCAATTTGAGTTGCAGTTTTTTTATCGTCGTGACTGGAGCGAGCGGCTGTCGATCCTTGCGATTGTGTCCCCCGCTATTCGAAGTGATTTGAGCACGGATCATCGGGCTTTAAGATTTTTTGCTTTGGGGCTTCTCAATTGGGAATGGATTCCTGATTTAGTCACGTTGTCGGGAGGTGCCGTGATGTTAGGGAGGGCGGATTTGCCGGTCCTGCCAGCGGTTGGCCTTTTGTGGACCCCAAATCGTCGAACGCGGCTAGATTTGAGGTTTCCTCTCGCCAAAGCATCCTACCGACTCACCAAAAATGGCGGAAATAGCGAGACTTGGGCTTATGTGAAAGGCGGGCTCGGCGGTAGCACTTGGGCGGTTACCAAAGCCGATGGCGAGACCGATGAGTTTTCTCTCCGCGACTATCGCCTCATTTTCGGCTGGGAGCGATTAGTTTCCGGTGGCGGAGGCTGCTTTACCGAGGCAGGGATTGCGATGGGACGTCGATTGGAGTGGGAGCGTCCGCTGGTGGAAGTCGAATTTCCGACCGCTGCCCTGATCCAAGCCGGGTGGCGGTATTAGGAGACTCCAAACCTGTCTGGTGGTATTAGGAAACTCGCCAGACGGGGGCGAGGAGAGATGGAACGCTCGGTCTGCTCGGATGGCAGATCTGCCCGAATGGGGTTTGGTCGTGCCAGTGGCTATTGACGCTAACTTACGGCTATTTCTATACTTCCGTCTTACTAAATCACGCCCAAGCCCCCTGATAGATGGCTCATGAGTAGCGAACGCAGACACCAACTGGAACACAACGAACTCGCAGCATGGCTGGCAAAGGTCAATAAGTCGATCGAGCCGTATTCGAAACTGATCGCGATTCTCGTTTCGGTGGGAATTGTCGCGTTGATCGGTTGGAGTTTTATGTCTACCGAGAGTCTTGCCAAGCGTAGTGATGCGACTTTGCAGCTGATTCAGGCAGCAGCGGGTGGCGATGCCGAAATCCTAATGCAGGTCAGCGATACCTACCCTGATACCCAGGCCGGCAACTGGGCTCGCCTCTATCAAGGACAGCAATTGTTGTCACAGGGTATACAAGCTCTTTTCCGAGATCGTGATCAAGCAGAAATTCTGCTCACCGATGCACAGCAAGCTCTGAAGTCTGCCGTTTCTTCGAGTAACGAAACCTTACTGGTCTCTCGAGGTCACTATGGGATCGCCCAGGCCTGCGAAGCCTTAGGCGATGTGGAGGGAGCAAAAACATCGTACGAGCAAGTGGTAAAAGTCAATGAATCCGAGGCAATGGTGAAGCGAGCCGAAGAACGAATCGCTGCTCTTGAGAAGCCACAAACGCAGGATTTTCTGGCTTGGTTTGGTGAGCAAGATTTCTCGCCACCTGATCCTTCTCTACCGCCAACCTTGCCCGGGGGAAACACTTTACCCGAGATGCCTGACCTCTCCCTGCCTACCTTGGATTTGGGCGGCGACAGCAGCACCGCCACTCCAGAAGGTGGACTTGAGCTACCGGAAGGAACCACTGAGGCAGCTAGCGAAGAAGATTCAACCGAGTCTGAGCCAGCAGCGTCCGATGCAGCTGCAGAGTCAACCAGTGGGGATGGTTCAGCGGAAAGTCAGCCTGCGACCGAAGATGTACCAGCTGAATCTGCTGAATAGTCAGTCAATGCATCGTTTGAATTTGGGCCAGGACCATCGCTCTGGCCTACCGGTGGAAAGAAGATAGAAGGCGAAGTGTCCGAATTTGGGTTGCGAGTGAGGATGCAACTCAGCAATACGGCTTTTCAGCCTCGCGTACGCGTTTGGCCTAGTTTGACCGGCCCCCGTTCGAATGGTCTTGCCAACGAGCGAAGCGACCGGTCATGGATCAAGGCGACTCTCCGGTGCATTACAAATTCGAGTTTCGTCGAGCCGTTTGCTATCGCACGATGGGATGCGGAGACAGCGAGCCACGTCGGCGGTGTTTATCAAAGGCGAAACTTGTTGATCCGCGAAACAGATCGCGGGCCCAGTATGTTTACCGGCCTGTGGTTGCAGCTTTGGATTGAGTTCACTGGTTAGTCAAGTTTTTTTGCCATGAGTTGGCCAATGTGTTCTGCGTTTCATCAATCATTTCTCACTGAAAGAGAATCGGTTCAACCTTAACAAGCCAACGCGTCTTTCTGTTGCAGGGGTGAGTCAAGATTCCTCTTGCGGTTCGCACTTAACTCTTTCACGCCTGATTGATTTCTAAAATGAACGACTCAAACGCAGGGGACAAACGCTCAAAAGATTGTCACGAGCAATCTCACGATGCCGCCGATGATCAGCATGTTGAACATGAGATCAACCTGGATGACGACTCTGGAGAACTGACGGATTTTGATGAGTGTGAAGCCGGGGACAGTGGTGATGAAAGTGCTGCGTCTCAAGAGATCTATCGCGAATTCATCGTCCCTGAATCAGCGGATCAAATGCGCATCGATTTGTTCCTGACGCAGTCGTGTGACGGGTACAGTCGGACACAAATTCGTGCCGCGGTTCAAGATGAAGGTGCACAGGTTAATGGGCGTACGGTTCGACCGAGTTTCAAATTACAGGCTGGGCAAAGACTTCGTTTCAAAGTACCGCCCCTTCCATCGGATGAATCAATTCCCGAGAACATCCCTCTGGATATTCTCTACGAAGATGACGGTCTAGTCGTGGTGAATAAGCCTGCAGGGATGGTGGTTCATCCTGCTCGGGGACATTGGTCTGGCACGCTTACCAGCGCTTTGGCTTTCCGTTTTCAGTCGCTCTCGGACGTCGGCGGCCCAACTCGGCCGGGGATCGTGCACCGACTTGATCGGGACACCAGTGGCGTGATCGTGATCGCGAAAACCAATGCGGTTCATATTCATCTGGGTCAACAGTTTCATGATCGAGAGGTCAAGAAAGAATACTTTGCCATCACCGCTGGGAAATTGGATCGTGATCGCGATATCATCGAAGCTCCGATCGGTCGACATCCTTATCAGCGAGATAAGATGGCGATTCGAGATGGTCATGTGAGTAGTCGTGATGCATCGACTTTCTATGAAGTGGTCGGCAGACACGGACGGTTTACCCAAGTGCTGCTAAGACCGAAAACCGGTCGGACGCATCAGATTCGTGTTCATCTGGCACATGTTGGTGCCCCCATCATTTGTGACCGTCTTTACGCTGGTCACAGTGAAATCACCGCTTCGACTTTGGGCGGTAAAGCACGGATGGACGGTGAGCCTTGCATGTTGGATCGTCAAGCTTTGCATGCCCGATCACTCACTTTAGTGAATCCCCAGTCAGGAAAAGAGATGACGTTCGAGGCTCCGATCCCCGGCGACATGCAAAGGGTGATCGATTATTTGAACGCACAGGAATAAGTCCTTGTCCGGGTGAATGGAGCATTCTTGAAGTGACAATCAAAAACGAAACAAAAATTCGCTTGGCTCTCGATTTTATTTGATCGCCTATCTAATCACGTGGACTTCTTATGAAATCTACAGCGTGAATGGACCTGCATGGTTAATGGAACCGCATTGATTTGCCAAAGCGAGCCGATCCTGCACTCGATCCGTTCAGGATTGGCGGTAGTCTCGCTGGTCGGTTGAGTCTCTCCACTGCTGATGCACTGCCCTCACTGCGGGTGCACTGTCCTCAGTGCGGGTGCTCTGCTCTTACTGCGGATGCTTTGCCTTGAACTGCTGACGACCACCGTTCACGAATAATGCACCCTGGGGTTTGGTTTGCAGAAGAGATGCGGTCGATCACGAATCGGCGGTTTTAAGGCGTCATTGTCTGCGAGGATTTCAGAAAACCAATGAGGTCTCGGAATTCATTGGGTTTTAATAATTCCGCAAAGTTGTTAGGCATCAAGGACTGAGTGGATTCTCGTCTCTGCACCACTTGATCTACTTTTACTTGAATCGGTTTCCCCGTTGGGTCTGCCAGAGAGAGGTCGGTTGCATTTTCATTGGTGAGTAAGCCAGCAACCACACGGCCGTCATCGAGCAGTAAGTTGGTGGTTCGGAATGCATGATCCACGTTTCGGTTTGGAGTGACCACGTCCTCGAGAAGCCGTTGAACCGACCTCGTGACAGCACCATCGAGCTGCGGACCAACAACCTTTCCTTTTCCGCCAAGTTGATGGCAGTTTGCGCAATGCTGCGTGTAGAGCATTTGTCCTTGTTCAAGGTTTACACCCACAAGCTTCAATGAGCTCTGTAGCTGCTTGAGCGTTTCTTCTTGCTGCTGATTGGTTTGAATTCCTTGAGTCAGTTGGACGTGGCGTTCGCGAAGTGCGTCGTCCCAACGCTGTTCAAGCATCTGGGTCACTTCTGGTCTTGCAAGAACCGTAGGACTTAGGAATCCGAGTTCACTGAATCGAATCAATTGCTCAGCAGGAGCGCCACTGGATACCCAAGAGCGAGCAAATTCTAACTGCTGCTTTTGGGTCAATCGTTGGCAGATCGCTTGTGCGTAGGGATCCAATTCAATTTCTCCAGAAGCAAAGCTTGGGCTCAGTAGCTTGCTCACTATCTCATCGGGCATTGCCAGGTTATTTGCGTATTGCAACAGCGTCGCCGCGGAACGTTGGTCGGAAAGAATCGCGAGAGTTCTTGCGATCGAAAACTTTAAATTGACTGAGATGCGTTCTGAGTTCAGTAGTCCGACAAGCGTCCCTGCGGACTCGATCAGACGGACTCGCTCGATTAACTCCAACGCTTTATTGACCCACTCGGAACTTGCGGATGCTCCGAGCCATGGTGGCTGAAAGTCGCCGACACCTAGCCAGGCGTACGCGGTATCGCTGTCACCATCAATGATTCTCAATTGAACCGATTCACCTTGGATTTCTTTAAGGTCCCACTTCACAAGGATGGCAACATCGCTACGTGGCGGTAATGCTTCTCGCAAGATTGATGAGTCCGATGCTCGGATTAATTGAACGCGGTTTTTCTCGTGACTTGGTTGATCGGGAAATCCATTGTGACCGGCTAGCCAGAACTCGATTCTTCTGGGAGCAGAAAAGTGATCGCTAACGCGGTTCCCAACATAGGTTTCACCTCGTCCAAGACTGCTGTCGATGCTGAGTTCACCCCCGCCTTGTCGCTTTCGCATTTCGGATGGCCAAGTGCCGCCTGCGGTGACGCTCCAGCCAATGATGCGATCGGTGTCGCTGATGCTGTCTAGCCGTTCTTGAACGTGTCGGCTAATCCAGTTTCGCAGCGTGCTGGGTAGTTCGTCACGAGTGCTCGGGGCATCAAGTAGCATTCGAATCAGTGCATCTCGCTGATCTGCTGACCCGGCGGTCAATTGATCGGCGATTTGGACACATGATTCCAATTCCGATTCGGGTGCCAACTTCACAGCGTGTGTCAGGAGTTCATTTCGATTGGTTGCCGAGGGGGTTTCCTTTAGGAATTTCAACAGACCGCTTGCAACTTCTGGCCGATCTAGCCCAAGGTAGACAGAGGCGAGCGAAACCGATGGTATTGTGGTCCAGATCTCATCACTCGGCTTAGCGCGACGGAGTAATTCACGAATCGCAATTCGCAGCGTTTGGTGAAGGACAACATCGTATTCATCCACTTGCTCGAGTCGTTCAAGGAGCAGTGGGATATCGCGTGTGTTGCCGTGCTGTCCCAGATTTTGCGCAGAGACCTGCGAGAGATGTGGATGGGGGTTTGTAACTTGAGCTCGAAACAAATCGTTGAGCGTCTCTGTTTCACTCGGTTGAGTGTTTGCAAGTTCACCCGCTAAGCGTAACGCTGCAACAGCCAATTGCGGCGAGTCTGCCTTGGAGAGAGCAATCAGTTCGTCGGCGGTGGTTTTGCCTTTTAGAAAATGATCTTGAAGCTTGGCAATTTGCTGAGAGATACCACCAGCAAGATATCGCTGATCGATGTTATCTTGCTTCTCCGAGTCATTGGAGTCCAAACCGGTGTAACGAATTTTCCAGATCCTTCCGCTCTCGCGATCGCGTTCGGGGTGCTGAAGAGGCACTTCGTAGTGGCCGATAATTTTGTTGTAAAAGTCGGCAACATAAAGATGGGAGTCCATACCGACTTGAAGATCAACTGGTCGAAACCAAGGATCGTCACTTGTCATGAAATCGGTTAGCTCTACGCCTTTGGCGGTCGCGCCGTGATAGACAACTTGATTGCGATTGATTCGGGATGTCATGACATTACCGCTGAGCATCTGACCTCTTAGGTCCGACACGACGCTATCCGATGGGTAGGTGACAATCCCACAAATAGCCGTGCTGCCATGAAGATGGTCGACCATGGGAGGTAAAAATCCTAGACCATCGTGAGGACGACCAAAGCTTGGGTAGCAAGCACCAAAGATCAATTGAGTGATCGGTTTACTGTGGCAATCCGCTGAATATCCATAGCCCCATTCGTCGATCGTCATTCCAAACGGATTGACCTGCCCGTGGGTCACGTGTTCGACGCGACTACCATCTGGTCGAAAGCGGAAGGTATTACCGGAGTGTAGGGTCACCTGATGACCATCTGTGCCGCTTACTTGGCTTTGGTTGTTAAATCCGTGACATGCGTAGATCCAGCCATCCCCGCCATCACGCAGCGCATTGACCATCCCGTGCGTATCTCGAGTGGTGTCAAATGGCCCAAGAACCACATCACGCTGGTCACATACACCGTCGCCATCTGTATCACGCAGGTAGAGAAGGTTGGGGATGCTAAAGCAGAGACAGCCTTGGCCGTAGGGCAAAATGCCGATCGGAATATTCAGCCCATCTGCGAAGGTCGTTTTCTTGTCCGCGCGTCCATCTCCGTCGGTGTCTTCAAGTACGACGACAGCATCTTTTGGGGTGGTTCCTTCAGTGGCTGGGTACGGGTACTCAACGGTTTGTGTGACCCAAAGGCGATTGTGGCTATCGAATGCCAGATTCATGGGTTTCGCAATCATCGGCTCGGAAGCAAAAAGGTTCACCTCAAATCCGGGTGCTAAATGAAAGCCCTCTCGCTCTTTCTCTGGTGTTTGCCACTGCGAGTCGCGAACGCCCTGCCCGTAGATTTCCGAACGGGTTAACGGTTCTACAGCACCGAGCACTGAAGTTTTAGCATCACCATCAGCAGCTCGGGTGAACGCACTGGGGCCGAGCAGCACGCTGAAGCAAGAGCCGATCAGCGCCATGAAAAAAGTTCTCACACGGCAGAGGTTCATAAGGACTCGCACGGAAATGGAAATGAATTTTGGTGTCGATGATAGAGACGAGTTCCAATGGTTGAAAACATCGTGTGATCACGTGTTCGTCCAACGAGAGTCTTGGCTAGGCAAATTCGCCTGGGGCCAACACACCGATTAAGACCGCGGAGTTTCAACCGATCAGCTTGCGAATCGTAACGAAAAAAATGACTTTTGACTACATTTTTGCCTCGATTCCTTGTAATCCGTCCATCAAGCGTTCGCACGAGGTGCGATGATGATCGCTGCCAGCTCTTGGCATGTGACGCTGAACGAAAGACAACGGGAATGCGAGGTATCCCGGCGATCCAACCGTTCAATGGGTTGTGGCATCGCCAATATGCGCCACTTCGGGTAGTTTGTAGTGGCAACGCCTCTATTAGAACTCGATTGGGGCCGATAAAGATCGTGATCTGTTCGATTCCGCCGAGAGATTGAATCACATGACAATGTCGTGTTGAATAAGTCCTCGTAAATTGCGACAGAGCTCGTTGCGCACGGTTGAATTTTTTTGACCCTTGGTCGATTGCGGTTTGCAATTACACGTCAATGCTACCGTGTGACGGTTTCTCTTGAAGCGATGATGTTAAGGAAGATCTGAAAGCAAGATGAAATTATTTGATCGACTTGATCGCGTCGTCCGTCCCATTGTCATTCCCAATCTGACGATGGTGATCATTGTGATGCAGGTGATTGTGTTTTTAGCTTCTGCCGGTGATCCGAAATTACTCGATCGAGCGGCATTGACATGGACCGCCGTATTGGCCGGGGAGGTGTGGCGTCTGATCACTTTTGTGATGATTCCGCCTACAACGAGTCCGCTGTTCCTGCTTTTCGCGTTGTATCTATTCCATTTGATGGGAACTGCGCTCGAGCAAACCTGGGGAACGGTCCGTTACAACTTGTTTTTTTATCTTGGGTACATCCTGACCATTGCGGCGGCAGCTTTTTCACCCCAACAACCCGCGGTAGGTTTGTTTTTACAAGGATCCATTTTTCTTGCGTTTGCGACCTATTTTCCCCGCTTTGAATTACGTCTCTTTTTTATTCTTCCCGTTCAGATTCGATGGCTCGCATACCTGCAAGCATTGGGTTACGGTCTGGCGATCGTAGGCGGCCCGCCTCAGGTGAAGTTAATGACGATCGCGGCACTGGGGAACTACATTCTTTTCTTTGCTCCGATGCTCTGGACCAAAGCCAAGGCAACTCAGAGAAAGATCGAATGGCAAGCGAAGCAAAAGAAAGTGAATCCGAATCAGCCGCGTCATACCTGTGCGACTTGCGGCGTCAACAGTAACCAGTCACCGGAAATGGAGTTTCGTTATTGTTCGAAATGTGGTGGCGAACTGGCTTATTGTTCTGATCATCTGAGAGATCATGAACATCGAGAGTCTGACTCGTAGGCAATTGGGATTAGCGGTGTTTTTCTATCAAGCCGGTTGGGACGCAATCCATTTTGCATAATGCAGTTGGATGGCTTCAGGTAGTGCGAGACATTCCTGCTCAAACACACGCTTGGCAAGAAGATCCGCGTTGTCGCCGGGCAGCACTGGACAGGATCTTTGATGCAGGATCGGACCGTTGTCGTAGTGGTTGTCAACGTAGTGAACCGTGCAACCGCTCACCTTGACCCCTTTTTCGATCGCCGCTTGGTGAACATGATGCCCATACATACCAGGTCCGCCAAAGCTGGGCAGAAGAGATGGGTGGATGTTTAGAACGCGGTTTTCAAAGTCTTGTGGAATCAAGACATGTTTTAAATAACCAGCCATAACGACGAGTTCCGACGCATTATCGCGGCAAGGCTGGAACATCGCCTGTGAGTAATCATCAGGGTCAGGGTGAGCTTTCTTGTTGATGACAAGGGTTTCAATACCCGCATCGCGAGCGATTTGAACGCCACGGACGGTTGCACTGCTGCTTATCACCAGCCGAAAATCAACTGCGAGCTCGCCACGTTTTTGGGCATCGATTAAATTTTCAAGCGAGCGTCCACCTCCGCTTAGGAAAACGGTGATGGGTAGAAGAGGGTGACTCATGAAGATGCCCCAACTTTGCTCACATAGACCATGCCATATTCGGTTTCGGCTGGTTCGACCCCTTCGATTACGGACCTTGTCAGTTGGTCGGCGAGTGTTTCTCCGCAGATTAGGTCACCGAATCTATCGATCGCCGCAGTCGCTTCGTCTGATTCTGTCACGACGGCTACGGCGATCCGATCGGTATATTCGCAGGCGATCGCCTTGCGTTGGTTTTGGATTGCGCGAATCAGGTCTTTGGCAATTCCTTCCCGACGCAGTTCTTCGGTGACTTCGGTATTCAGTACGACCACGCAGTTCTTACCCTGAGCGGCGGCCCAGCCATCTTTGGCTTGCAAACGAACTTCGATTTCGTCACCCGTTAATTGCAGTGATCCATCGGGCAACACAAGTGTCACGAAGCCGTCGGACTGCAGGGATTGAAGCAGTTGATTGCCGTCAGCCTGTTGCAACGCTTTTTTCACAGCGGGAACTTGCTTGCCAACTTTGGGGCCGAGTAATTTAAAATTGGGTACGACCGTGTACTGAACGTATTGATCACCGTCGGTGGTGTATTCCACCGCCTTCACATTGAGTTCTTCCCGAACCAGTTCATCGTGAGTCTTGAGCCATTGGATTTGATGGTCGTCTTTTAGGACCACCTCGACTCGCGATAAAGGCAATCGCACCTTCAGTTTCGCTTCGGCTCTCGCCGCTCGCCCGAGTGAAGCGATTTCGCGAAGGACTTCCATCGATTCAGATAGTTCGTGATTGATCTGCTGAGTGTTGGCGACGGGGTAGTCGCAAAGGTGAACACTCTTTAGCACACGATCTCCGAAGGGTGCGGCGAGATGCCGGAAGAGCGTTTCCGATAGGAACGGCACAAAGGGTGCTACCAACTTCGAAATTTGGATCAATGTTTCGTACAGCGTCCAGTACGCGTCCGCTTTATCTTGCTGCGTTTCAGCGTCGTCGGCGTTTGCCCAGAAACGATCTCGCGATCGTCGAACGTACCAATTACTAAGTCCGTCAACCAATTCGGTGATCGACTGGCATGCGTTGTAATTGTCAAGTTGATCCATCCGCTCGGTGACGACTTGGATCGTTCGATTCAGCTCCGAAAGGATCCAACGATCAATCTCGCTACGCTCAGAAGCGGGGCGATAGCCATCCGCAGAGGCGAGACTTTCGGGAGAAAGCTGATCATCGGCAGCGGTAGCGGTGGTGGGGTCGAAACCGTCAATCTCAGCGTAAATCGTAAAGAAACTTGCGACATTCCACAGACGCAACAAGAATTCAGGAATTGATTCCTTGATCGATTGCTCACGATAGCGAATCGCGGTCCAAGGTGGTTGACCGGAAAAGAAGAACCATCGAAGGGCATCGGCGCCGTAGCGATCAAAGATTTCACGTGGCTCGCGGTAATTCCGATCACTCTTGCTCATCTTGTTTCCGTCTTCGCCTAGCATCAGCCCCAAGACGATGCAGTTTCGGAATGGATGAGGGAATGATTGTTCGCTGGCGATCGCATTGGAGTGCGGGTCGTTAGCTTGAAAACCTTCTTCGCAGATCTTCGCACCTTCACCGAAAAGCATCGTGCTGATGGCTAATTGGCTGTAGAACCATCCTCGGGTTTGATCGAGTGCCTCGCTGATAAAGTCGGCGGGAAACTGATCCTTGAAGCGATCTTCATTTTGATGCGGCCAACCCCACTGTGCGAAGGGCATTGCACCGCTGTCATACCAGCAGTCAATCACTTCGGTGACGCGTTTCATCCTGGCGCCTTCGGCGAATGGTGACGCATAGGTTACCGCGTCGATGTAAGGTTTGTGGACTCGGAGATCATCCACTAATTCTGGCTGTGCGGCTTTGGCTTGTTCCCAGACCTGCGTACCATCAATTCCCGGCTTGGCGAGTAACTCATCATAGCTACCTATGGCCTCCATGCGTCCCGTTTCTTGGCATACCCAAATGGGCAGAGGCGTACCCCAGTAGCGTTCTCGTGACAGCGCCCAGTCGACGTTGGATTCGAGGAAGTTGCCGAATCTTCCGTCCTTGATATGTTCGGGCTGCCAGCCAATATGAGAGTTATTCTTGAGCATCATATCGCGAAACTGGGTGGTTCGAATGAACCAACTTCGTCTCGGGTACTGAATGAGCGGGTCGTTTTTGGCTCGCCAGCAGAAGGGATACTCGTGAAGGTACTGTTCTTGGTGCAGCAGACGCCCGGTTGCTTTGAGCGCGCGGGTCATTGGCTTGTCGGCATCTTTGACCCAGGTTCCAGCAAAGGTCTGATCCTGGAAACTGTCGAATTCATCGGTGAACTTTCCGTCGGGGCCAACGGCACACAGCAGTTCTGGTTTTTGCCCATCGACAAAACGTCTTTGCTCGTCAACGAGCACCTCGTGGTCGACTTCGCCGAATGCCGGGGCTTGATGAACGATCCCGCTACCTGATTCGGTGGTCACGAATTCGGCCGCGACGACTCGCCAATACAAATGTTGTTGACCCCCGCTGGTTAGTTCGCCCTGAGGATCGCCGGTGGAGGAGCGATAGTGAGGAGTCGGAGGTTCGTAGCGTAAACCGATCAGCTGCGATGCGTCGATGTCTTGGACCCATTCTAAGTCCCGCTTGAGTTTTGCCGAAATCGTTTCAACCAGTGCCTTGGCAAGGATCAGTTCTTGACCATCATCCGGGTCACGCACGACGCAGTATTCAACTTTGTTAGGATGTACCGCCGCATACATGTTGCTCGGTAGGGTCCAAGGAGTAGTCGTCCAGACGACCAGTGAGCGACCGGGATGATCGATCAGCGGGAAAAGGACGTAAACACTGGGGTCGGCGACTTCACGATATCCTTGTCCAACCTCACCAGAGGAAAGAGCTGTGCCGCCTTGCGCCCACCACCAGACAATTTTATGTCCCTGATAGAGAAGTCCGCGATCGAAAAGATTTTTGAGGCTCCACCAAACGCTTTCGACATAACTTTGATGGTAGGTGACATAAGCGTCATCCAGGTCGACCCAAAATCCTAGACGTCTGGTCAGGTCCTGCCATTGCTGCATGTACCGCCAAACACTCTGTTGGCATTTTTGGATGAACGGTTCTTCGCCAAACGCCTCGATTTCTTCCTTGCTGTGAATCCCCATCTCTTTACCGACTTCCACCTCCACGGGTAGTCCGTGGGTGTCCCAGCCAGCTTTACGTTCACATCGGAAGCCTCGCATAGTTTTGTAGCGAGGGAAAACATCTTTGATGCTGCGGGTGAGGCAGTGGCCCGGGTGAGGCAAACCATTGGCGGTTGGCGGACCCTCGTAAAAGACGAACGAAGGTGCATCGGAGCGGCGGCGAAGCGATTCGGCATAGACGTCGTTGGCATCCCAGTGTTGCAGAATCTCCTGCTCCAATTCGGGGAAATTGGGGCTGCTGGCGAGGGCTCGAAGCTTGCTTTCTGGGGCAGACATGGCGTTGAAAAAGCTGAGGTTGTGACTCGAGGTGATGCGTACGTGGTGCCGAGATTGGTGGTGCTTGGGGCACTTCGCAGGGGTGAGCTTACCCTAGGGCGGACTGATAACGACGCTCGGCGACCCGATTGTACGTTTTTGATGCAAAAACGTCCGCGCCCCCTCCGCCAGTCTGCCTAAAAAAGGTGTCAGGACTCTTTTGCTCGTAGCTATTGGGGAATTTAGGAGCAAGTTCCGCTGCTACTTGACTAGCAGCACGCGGTGATTCTCGGAATCTCCCACCATAAAGCCGTATTCCTTGGAAAACGCGA
>Ga0181559_10004608_pt1 | contig 13331 bp, 11 predicted proteins | sample 011ome_21_FD_133752 | JGI IMG/M metagenome (GOLD analysis project Ga0181559, IMG submission 133752) | Coastal salt marsh microbial communities from the Groves Creek Marsh, Skidaway Island, Georgia - 011508AT metaG (megahit assembly) | ecosystem: Environmental > Aquatic > Marine > Intertidal...
CATCTCTTGGAGGCCCCAGTGTGAAATTGGGAATTCTAAACTTTTCGGCAGTTTGGGGGTCATAGTCGAATTCTTCGACCATGAACTCTCGGAACACTCCTACATTCTCTGGATTTGAGAGCCACAGATTAAGTTCGGCAATTGCTTTCTGAAAAGCAACAATCTCATCTTTCTTCTGTTGAAGGACCCCCTCTGTGGTGTAAAAGGCTAGTACGGGTCCAGGTTGGTAGATGAAGGCACCTGGATACAGAGCGATAGTAGCGCCACGTTCCAGTTGCTTTCTCGCTTCCAGCCCACTCAACATCACAAAGTCAACGTCCCCCCGTTCAAAGGCTACGGCTCTCTCTGAAGAACCCATGTCGAAGAACTCCACGTCTTTGGGACTTATTCCTGCTTCCCGCAAAGCTATTCGAAGGCCGCCTGCGTTGTTGCCAGAAACATTCATTGCGACACTCTTGCCTACCAAGTCTGACAAGCCCGACCACTCGGATCCTGGCTGCCCAAGAAGTACCGTTTCAAGAATGAGGTCTCCGTCAAGCAGTTGAGACGTTTTCGCTTGCTCTAATTGCTCAGTGGAGAATCCATAACCATTCGATATCAGGCGAAGATCTAGTTCACTGGTTGAGCCAGAAGCGATGCCGACCAGTTCAACAATTCCGTCTATGCCGATGTCGACTGTTCCCCCAACGATTGAGGCAACTTTCTGGAAGGCATCTGATGTGCCTGTTTCAATCGATATTTCTAGACCGTGTGATGCAAAACAACCCGACTGCACTCCCCAGAGAACATAGGGAAGGGAAGAGACGCCCGCAGACGGGCTCACGACGAGAGGCTCCAGCTCTTTGCCGGAAGCGGACCCTTCACACACAGGGCTTGACTCAACGGGGCGGGCCAGATCGGTTTGGCTTGGAGAAACACAGCCCGAGACACTCATTAATATTCCAACACTGAGTAGCCCTAGTTTTTCAATAATGCGCATCCAAGTTTCCCTTCAAGCGGATTGGAGGGCCCAGAGTGTGCTTTCAACAGCTCGAGCCCACCTAATCATAGAGATGGTTGAGCGTTATGCCGACCACCTATTGTCTCGGACGCTCGACACCCGATGACCACACACAAGGACGAGAAAAACAACTTCTTATGTCGCGATGGTCCCGAAATGTCAGTCGAGGGGGATCTAAAGCAACAGTTATCTCAAGTCGTGGTCAGTCATTGGGCTATCTGCATCCCACATTTCCAAGAACCGCCCGACGGGAACATCGGTCTCAATCACACCGTGGGCCTTTAAGGCAGGAACTACATAACTCAAATCTGCCTCATCAATGGGCTGGTTGCTGAGAGTTTGGATTGGCGCAAAGTCAATGTCTGCCTGACTAAGGTCATACTCACGCTTGAGAAAATCCTCGAAATCCTTGCGGTTTTCCGGCAAACTCAAAAGCTCAGTGGTTGCAGCCACAGCGTTAGAGAATTTCTTGTACAGCTCCGGGTTTTCGGCCAGTTTTTCTTCGCTTGTGACCCACATGGTCGCTGGGCCAGGTTCATAGAAAAACACAGCTGGATACAGGAGCGGCTTACCGCCCCCGTTGATAAGTTTGGCTGCATAAGCTCCGCCAACCATCACAGCATCCAGCTCACCACGCTCGAACGCTTGTACCAATAAATCGGCGCTCAAAATAACTAATTCAACGTCTTCTTTTCCAAGATTCACTCTCCCCAGAGCATTAAATAAGCCGTAGGTCACGGCCCCAGCGCCGGAAATCGTGCCAATGGATTGTCCTTGGAGGTCTTCTAGTGAATCAATATTGTTCGTGGGCTGCGTTACCAGCACTGTGGTGCTCAGAAGCCTGCCCTCAAATGATGTTGCTGCTCTCGCGGCCTGTAATTCTGAATCGGAGTACCAATAAATGGGAGCAACCACTTGCAAAGCTTGACCGGAATTTGAATAAACTTGTACAAGGGTGGTGTTCAAAGCCATCACGATGTCGGCCGAGCCACCGTTGAGGGCGGCTATTCTCTCTGACTGATTCGCCACAGCGCCACTGGTGATTTTAAGACCAAAGTGCTGGAAGCACCCTTTTTCTATTCCCCACAGTAGGTATGGCTCTGTGTTGGGCCCGGCACCTGCGAGCACGGTTACGTCGCTCAGCGAGGTACCTGAAGTCGTTTCCTCCAGACCGCAGTCTCCTGGACTCGGAGAGCGAATGGTTTGACTCTCAATCGGAACACTCGAACAGCCAGCCAAAACTATGAGGCTGGTGAGGTTGGCTAATAATCTGGCCGCCCGGCGGCGCGCGCCTAACACAAAAGGCCTCCTCGAAATTCAGAGTGCGGGCTATTCAACATGGCTACTTTGGACGATCCAATCTCTCGGCAGAAACAACTCATTTTCTACGTGTGAGGAGCTCCAAAATGGCATCTCTGGCCTCCAGGTAATTCTGGTCTGAACGGGTCGTCTGGTGCTGCCGAGACCGCGGTAATCGTGGTCTCACTTCGGCTTCAATCGCTGCGGGTGAACCACCCAACACTACGACCCTATCGGCCACGTAGACAGCTTCATCAACGTCGTGAGTAATGAGAATTGCCGTGACACGGTTATTGGTTACTAGGGTCCGAGTGAGGTCCTCTAACTCCATCCTCACAAGTGCATCCACAGAGGCAAACGGCTCGTCAAGCAAGAGAAGCCTCGGCTCGCGTAAAAATGCGCGGGCGAGTGCCACTCTTTGTTGCATTCCCCCAGAGAGTTCCCATGGGTATCGGTTCGCGACATCTGGCAATGAGACTAAGTTCAGAGCGTTCAAGACCCGCGATAAAATTTCCGACCTTGTGTGGCCTTCACGTGGTGTCGCGAGAGCAAGATTGCGAGCGATAGTCAACCACGGAAATAGAGACTGGGAATAGTCTTGAACCAGATATCCGAGGCGAGCCGGTGGGCGGCTGACCTCTTTTGAATCTAATTGCACGTGACCCGAGTCGGCTTTCTCTAACCCGGCAATGATTCGAAGCAGAGTTGTCTTCCCTATTCCCGACTTTCCCACGATTGCCACAAACTCACCTGGTTCAACGTGGAGGTTCAGTCCGCTGATTACAGAAGCGGATTCCCCAAATGACTTTGTGACCAAGTCGAGGTGCACTGAATATCCGGTCACTAAATTCCGGCCTCCCTCGTCTTGAAGTACCAGGGCATGATTCGGCGTTCTAAGAGATGAAAACCTTCGTTTGCGCATACGCCAATGAAGCCAAGGAGGAAAAGGGCAAGCCACATTTGATTAATCTGGAAAGTCTCCTGACTTTCCCTGAGGTAAGCGCCGAGACCTCGCGAAGACATTAGTACCTCGGCGAGGACCGTCACAAGAAGGCCTGTTTGGAGTGCCGTTTGAAGTGCCATCAATACGTCGCCTGTAGCGGCCATCACTCGAATGGTGAAAAGTCTCTGCACGGCGCCTAAAGGCAATAATCGACCGGTTTCGAGAACGGTTCGTTCAACTCGCCCCACGCCAATCATGGTCACAATCAACACATTGAGGAAAACCGTCAGACTCACGGCAAAATAAAGTGTCTCTGCACCGATGCCCAGAATGGCAAGGATCGCGGGGAGTTTCGCTGCGGTAGGTGTAGAACGGAGAAACACAGCAATCGGAGCGAGGAGTCGGTAAATTGCTTGGTTAGAGCCAAGAATAGCCCCGGCCACGACACCAATGCTGCCGCCTACGACAAATCCCACAGAAAACAGCGAGAGAGTAGACACGATGTGGGAAACGATTGTGCCCTCTCGCATAGCCTCTAGTGCTGTCAAGAGAATCACGTGGGGCGGTGGAAAGAATGGATTTACCTTCCAGCGGCTCGACAGCTCCCATAGCGAGATTATGAATATCGGCAGCCATAAGCCGATGAAATGGTGACGAAAAATAGTTTTCAGGAGACAGTCCTCCATCGCACTGTTCGGGACTCAATTTCTTTGAAGACCCAAAAAAAGAGCACACCTACAAGAGCAGCGATTACCGCGAAACCAAGGAATGCCTCATAGTCGGCATTGACTCTTGCGAGATAGAGGTCTCTTCCAATTCCCGGTGTGCCCGCAATCAAGCCGGCTAAGACAACGGCGCCATAAGCCCGATTTACGGTCAGACGAACCCCCGTCATGATCATTCCCAAAGCACTAGGAACTCTGACATAGAACAATAGTTGCCAGGGTTCGAGTTGTAATAGCCTGGCCTGCTCCGTAAACGAACTCTTCTGATCTTGGATGGCACGCATAACGAAAAAAATGAGCTTCGTGACGACCATCCAAATCACTAGGGAGACTACGAGCGCCAGTCGGGAACCAATTGTTGCCAGCAACAGAGGGATGATGGCCACACTCGGAATTGCACGCATAAAGAACAACGATCCCCGGGCGGAGTTTTCAAGGAAGGGACTGTTGACAAGTGCGTAACCGATGCCGATTGCGATGGCTGCGCCGCCGACTAGCCCCAATAGCGTCAAGGAAATAGTGAAAAATATACTTCCCCAGAATTCGGGGGAGAGCGCTTTTTCTAGAATGAAACCGGTTATTGCCCAGGAATGAAAGAACCCTATTCCGTCGCTAAGGAGCCAAACTAGCTCCCACGAGACAATCGCGATTGCTGCTGTACCAAACAGGTATTTGCTGTCACGAAAACGATGAAATAACCCGCCACTTTTCATTTTCGAAATTCTCCCGCGGAGTTTCCGGAGTTACGAGGAGAAAGCGCATCGTGGGCAAACGCTTTGAGTGCTTCTCGGTCTATTTTGCCCCGAACGTTGACTGGCAGCTTCCTATGGATGAACACCTTTTGGGGGACGAGGTGTGCGGGTAGCTTTGTAGCCGCGACTGACCTCATGTAATCGGAAGTAAGTGAGGAATTTTCCGCGAGTTCGACGTGACTCACTAAGCGCACATTTCCCTCTAATTCAAAAGGCAGCGTGATGGCATTCCGAACACCATCGATGGCCATCACCACCGCGGTTGTTTCCGACGGTGAGGCAAGAATTCCGCGGACCTTGACAATATCGTCACTTCTGCCCGCGTGAAAATAAAGCTCAGGAGATACTTTTCGTACATGGTCACCCGAACGCCAGAATCGAGCACCGTCAATCGTCACAAAACGTTCCTCAGTGAGCTTCACATTGTTTATGTAACCTTCGGCGATTGGTTCGCCCGTGTAAACCTCAAAGAAGTCTGGCCCAAGTGAGGGAACCGGCACGAGCAACGTTCGATCTGTAGGTTGTCCAATTGGCACAAGGCCTTCATCCTCGGAGTCTCCCAGTCGGAAAAGGTTCACGAAAGATCGCATTCCCTCGGTCGCTCCGAGTGAGTGCCTAACAATGACATCGTCATCCAAGTATTTCCTCAGGCCCTGAAGTGTCTCGAACCTGATGCCCTCTGACCCCATTCTTACAAGCTTCACCGACGGCAATCGAACGTTGTCGGGATTGGAATAGTGTGCGAGCACTCGCGCTAACTGGGGTGGAAGATGAAGCACATTAATGTTACTGAGCTCGAGGTAGCGAAGGATTTGTCGCACACTGAGAGCCGTCGGGTCAATCACGTGCAGGGTGTGGCCAAAGAACACTCGACTTAGCCGGCTGAGGCCTCCGATAAAGTGCAGCGGAGAAAACGAATTTGTCACATGTGGCGAGGCCTCCCGCATCTCCAGGTCAATTTTCGCTCTCTCGTACTGCGTGTCGAAACTTAGCTCGACGCCTTTTGGCTGTCCCGTGGATCCTGATGTAGTGATGATGAATGTCGGCCTGCTAGTGAGATTTTTCTCGGAGCCATCGTGTTGTGGCGGGGAGTCCCCGACCGAAGCCGATGTCCGCTGCACCTCGGGCCCAACCCAGGGTCGGCTAACCTGCTGAAGCAGCTTCAAAATACTCTGAATTCTTGATTCTGGAGCAAAACCATCAATGAGGGCGAAGGGAATTCTGTGAGATAGGCAGCTGAAAACAGCTAAGTACGAGTCGACAGAGTTGTCTACCAGTAATGGAAGATGAGGCTCGGTTTGCTGTGACCATCTCTCCCTGAGGGCCGCGCCTATCTCACGAGAGGACTCCTCCAGTTCAGAAAAAGAGATCCGACTGTCCCTGATAACCAGGGCTGGCTCATCCCCTCTCTCAGTTAATACTTGAAGCAGGCTGCTCCTGAAGTCCTTCAAATGGTGTCCTTTGTCATTTGCGTTAGCTTGCGAAGATGAGGCTCTTATAAGGCTGGTTGATGCCCACGAAACTCTAGCGCCCACAGCCCTATTCGGAGAGCGAAAATGAACTCTCTTCACCAACTGAAATTCTCATACTTTCGGCTGTATCGGAGGCTGGAGCAAAGTTGGAAGAGTATCGGGGCTTTGACATTACAACAGGGTAGTTTTTGCCCGGATTCCGCGAAGTAGCTAAGCGGATACGTGGGGGCCGACATTGGACAATCTCACCTTGACCGCCCAACGTACCGAGAAAAGCGTCTCGTGGAGACTGCTACTGCCAGTGAGCTTGCGTCAGAGGACAATATTTGTCAGCCGTCGGGAAACACCTCAAGGGAACTGTTCGAAGTCGGACGATCCGGGAACTATCCGCTGCATGTGGGATTTTGTTGCGGCTTCTCGGTTTTAAGTGCTGGGCTTTGTTCCCGCATCCAGGAGTCCCTGGTCTATCACGAAGGCGGCGGAGGCAAAGTCAGATTCTCCGTGACTGTCGTACTAGGGCAGTAAACGGTTGGGCCCTCTAAATAGGTAAGTTGTTTCGCGAATGCTCGATTGTCCCAGCATCAACATCAGAACTCTGGCAAGCCCCATTCCAAATCCGCCGTGGGGGGGAACCCCGTGACGGAAGAAGTCAAGGTAGTGACTGAGGTCCTGAGCTGAAAGGCCTTTCTCTTCCGCTTGCTTCTCAAGCACCTCGACCCGGTGTTCTCGCTGGGCACCGGTGGAGATTTCTGTGCCGTTATAGAGAAGGTCATAGGAGTTCGTCAGAGCAGGGTTGTCTGAGTGGCGCATGTGATAAAACGGGCGAATCGAGCTGTCGTAGTCGGTGACAAATACGAAGTCCGAGCCCATCTGCTCCTTCACAATGGCACAAAGTTGTCGCTCTGCCTCAGGGTCAAGGTCGCCATCGGCGCGGGGAATGTCATACCCCGCCTGCTTCACCATCTCCCGGGTTTCCGCCAGGGAAACTCTCGGGAAGGGCATGCTCGGGCTCGTAAGCTCGACCCCGAGAGTTTCGTGGATGTCTTCTCCGTGTTTGTCAATCACAGCATCCACGGCGGTTTTGAGTAGCTTTTCGTGGATGGCCATTACGTCTTCGTGGCTGTCAATCCAGCTCACTTCCATGTCGACGGAGGTGAACTCCGTGGCATGGCGGGCAGTAAACGAGGGGTCCGCTCGGAAGGCGGGGGCGATTTCAAAGATTTTGCCAAAGCCCGCTGACTGAGCCATTTGCTTGAAAAACTGTGGCGACTGTGCGAGATATGCCGTGGTGTCGAAATAGTCGAGCTCAAATAGTTCCGCGCGAGACTCACTGGCGCTCGCCATGAGTTTGGGCGTGTGAATCTCAATAAAGCCGTTATTGATCCACCAAGTCCGTAGCGCGTGCTCAAAAGTTGTTTGCACTTTGAAAATCAGTTGTGCTTCTTTACGCCTTAGGTCGAGAAACCGCCAGTCCATGCGCTTTTCGACGCCGGAATCTTCTTCGATGGGGGGTTCGGGGTAAGCGAGTGAGGCGATGTCCAAGGAGCCAATTTTGACTTCCAGGCCCCCTAATTTCACTCTTTCATCGTGTAACAGGGTGCCTTCGACCGTGATCATGCTGCCCTGGGTGAGCCCTGAAATGGAGTCGGTCAATGATTTGCGTTCTGGTTGTGTGTCAGCACCCTCATCGCCTTCGCGAAGAGCGGGGTTCACCAGTTGAAGTGCCCCGTTTTCGTCACGCAGGATGACAAACTGCACCTTCTTTTGGTCGCGCACAGTGTCCACCCACCCCGAGACGCGAACGGTGGTCTCATGTGCCAGGGACGAGAGGTCAGATATAGGGGTGCGTGAGGTCACAATCTAGGAGTCTACAAGCGCTCTCGAAACTCGGGCATGGTTACGCCTCCTACACTTGCCAGTGTGCCTGCAGAGCGTATTCATTTAGTCCGTCACGGAGAGGTGAATAATCCTGGGCGCATTCTCTACGGCAGGCTCGATGGATTTGGACTTACCAATCGGGGCCATGAGATGGCCCAGGCTATGGCCGATCACTTCGTGGACCTGGAGATTCGGCGTGTGATCAGCAGCCCTATGCTTCGTGCCAGACAAACTGCAGCACCTCTTGCTGCCTCTCACGGCCTCTCGATCGAGAGCGACGAACGAGTCATGGAGGGCGCCAATGTGTTCGAGGGCACGCGGGTAAGTGCAAAACGAATCATTACTCATCCGAGGTTGTGGCGTCACTTGGTCAATCCCCTAAAGCCCAGTTGGGGGGAGGCCTATCGCGCAATTGCCTTTCGGGTGCTCTCAGCAATGGAGGAGGCCTGGCAGAGCGTCTTAGACGGCGAAATTGTGATTGTGAGTCACCAACTGCCGATTTGGATGGTTCATCGCTCAGTCGCCCATCGCCCTCTTCCGCATTCGCCCTCCGCCAGGCGATGCACCCTGGCTAGTGTCACCACCTTTGACAAGTTGGATGGGCGTTGGAGAGAAGTGGGATACGAGGAGCCCGCGAAGGCGTTGCTTGAGGGTGCCATTGATCTGGGAGCGGTGTAGTGGCGGGTGTGATGGTGTTCGCTGAAGCAAACCCTGTTGGAGAAGTGATTTTCAGTGGGTCACTTCTTCTCGCGCTCCCACTTGCCCTGTTGGCGGGGGTAATTGCCTTTGCCTCCCCGTGCGTCTTGCCGCTTGTGCCCGCCTACCTCGGATACGTCAGCGGAATGACGGCCATGCCCGAGGCCAATGACCGTGCGTCGAGGCGTCGGTTGCTTCTGGGCGTGGTCTTATTTGTTGCGGGTTTTGCCGCGGTTTTCGTGCTGTTCTCTGTCGCCTTTGCATCGCTCGGGGCCGCACTTCGTGCATGGTTGCCCTTGGTAACTCAAATTGCCGGCGCGGTCGTCTTTGCCATGGGTTTTGTCTTTATCGGACAGGTCTCGTTTCTGCAGAAGCAACTGGCATTGCCCGTTCGAGCAGCAACCGGTGTGGGAGGGGCTCCGCTACTTGGAATCATTTTTGGTTTCGGCTGGGCCCCCTGTGTGGGTCCCACCCTGGTGGCAGTGAACACGTTGGCACTGAGCGTGGGGGATATTCCTCGGGCGGTGATGTTGGCCCTTGCCTATTCGGTAGGTCTCGGAGTCCCCTTTGTTGTCATTGCTCTGGGTCTTGAATTCGCCACAAAGAGTGTTGCCTTTATCAAGAGGCACTTGCGGGCCGTAAATATCGCGGGTGGAGTGTTCTTGATGCTAATTGGTGTGTTGATGATGGCGGGGCTGTGGACCGCGTGGATGAGTGAATTGCAGGTGTGGATCAGTGGATCCGTTACGCCCCTCTGATCACGCGCAGGCTAAGAGCCCAATGCAACCCACCCTGGGCGCGGGTGGCTGGGCGCGATTCCTATGGCGCCAGCTCACCAGCATGCGCACCGCATTGTTTCTCCTGCTCTTGCTCGCGCTCGCCGCGATTCCTGGTTCCTTGGTCCCTCAGCGCTCGAGTGACCCCAACGGGGTTCTTCGCTATCAACAAGATGACCCCGAGCTCTATTCGATCCTTGACTCGCTCCAGCTGTTTGATACCTACACCTCGGTGTGGTTTTCCGCCATCTATCTGTTGCAATTTATCTCGCTAGTCGGCTGCGTTCTCCCCCGCACCAATCACCACTTGAAGGCTTTACAAACGCCGCCACCCCACACCCCTGCGAATCTCTCGAGGCTTGAGGCCCACCGATTACTGGAGCTAGATCACCCACGGGCTGAGGCAGAGATAATGGACCGAGCCGAACGGGTGCTTCGAGACGCAGGTTATCGAGTCAGGCGGTATGGCTCGAGTGTGGCGGGAGAAAAAGGATATTTGCGGGAAACCGCGAATCTCATTTTCCATTTTGCGCTGGTAGGAATATTGGTCGCGATTGCTGCAGGCACAGGCTTCAAATACTCAGGCCAACGCTTCATCATCGAGGGCCAAACCTTCACGAACGATCTAGCCAGTTATGACACGTTCACTCAAGGGGCCTGGTTTAGCCAGTCTGCTCTCAATCCCTATGCGCTGAATTTGGAGACGTTTACCCCGACCTATCAGTTCAATCCGACATCGGGCCGAGCTGAACCCCTGGACTTTGAAGCCGCCATGAATGTGACCACGGCCGAAGGCTCAGATACTCGCTCACTTCGTGTAAACCAGCCCCTCCATGTCTTGGGTAATTCGGTGTATCTGCTAGGTAACGGTTTTGCTCCCATCATTACCGTGAAAAACCCTCAAGGTGAGGTGGTTTTCACTCAAGCGGTCGTGTTCTTGCCTCAAGACCAGAACCTCACCAGCGTCGGAGTCGTCAAAGTCCCAGATGGATTAGACGAACAGCTGGGGCTGATGGGTTTCTTTTACCCCTCTGCGGTGACCTTGGATTCGGGGGCCCTGGCGTCGGTGTACCCCGAGCCTGATCTGCCCATTGTGACCTTCAACGCTTTCGTGGGCGACCTTGGCTTGAACGAGGGAATCCCGCGAAACGTGTATTCGCTCACCACCGATGAGATGACCCAGATTGCGGGGGGTGACTCGGACGAGTCTTCCATCGTGTTGGGGTTGGGCCAAGAACGCGAATTGCCGGGGGGCCTTGGTTCGGTGAGTTTCGATTCGCTTCCTCGCTACATCAGTGTCGATATTCATCGCGACCCCACCCAAATCCCGGTCGCCCTGTTTTCATTGCTCGTTTTGGGTGGCCTCATCACGAGCTTGTTTGTGCTGCGCCGAAGAGTATGGGTCAAAGCGGTCATCGGCGATGGCAAGGCGACTCATATTGAGTTGGCCGCACTCTCACGAAACGATGACCCAGGCCAAGATGCAGCAATCGACCACATTGCTCAAGGCATCCTCCTAGGTCAAGAAAATAGGGTGTAGTCGTGATCGAAACCCTCGCGACCTATTCGCTGGTCGGCGTCTATTCCGCGATGGCTGTCTATACCCTGGCGTTCCTCTTTTACTCTGTCGACCTCTCCACCCGAGCAGCTCGGCCACAGGCCGACGCCACCCATCATGCCGAGGGCTCTGTCGCTACCACAACCGAGGTAATGGTTCGAGCAACCTTCTATCAGCGAGCTGCCGCCGCCATGATGGTGATTGCCTGGGTGGTGCACCTCAGCGCCACGATACTTCGCGGTATTGCGGGTGGCCGGGTGCCGTGGGCGAATATGTTTGAATTTGGCCTCACGGCCACGCTCCTGATTTCGGCGGTCTTTCTGGGTTCGCTTCTGTGGCGCGACCTCTCCTATTTGGGAGCCTTCGTCTCGGGCTTTGTTCTCCTCGCTCTGGGAATTGTCACCGTCAACTACTACGTCGACGTCGTTCCACTTCCCCCTGCACTGCAGTCCTATTGGTTGGTGATTCACGTGTTTGTGGCGAGTCTCGCCACAGCCTTCTTTGCCCTCGGTTCGGGTCTGTCGATTTACCAACTCATTCGCTCGCGGGTTGACCGTTCAGGAGGCGAGGTTCCGAGGCTCATGGCGAGCTTGCCCGGCGCTGACACCCTGGAGGCCCTGGCCTATCGTCTCTACGTGATCGGCTTTGTGCTTTGGACTTTCACCCTGATTGCCGGGGCCGTATGGGCAGAAAGGGCTTGGGGTCGCTACTGGGGCTGGGACGTCAAAGAGGTCTGGACATTCATCATTTGGGTCATTTTCGCAGGCTATATTCACGCCCGAGCGACCCGTGGGTGGCGAGGCGATCGCGCAGCGTGGTTGGGGTTGATTGGTTTTGGTGCGCTGATTTTCAATTACGCCATCGTGAACGTGTTTTTCACCGGCCTGCACTCCTACTCGGGGCTCTAGAAGAGCTTCTCGAGGGCGAGTGGGTAACACCGCTCAAGCCTGGCCCGCCACCATTCTTCGCGCTCGGCCGATACCCGAAACGTTGCCAATGCATTCCGGTCTGGTTCCAACGGGCGTGGGTGCACATACCCCTCTTGTGGCACGAGGGGGTTCTTCACCACGTCGTAGCCGAACAACGCTGCTGTTCCTAGACCGTGGGGGGTGGGAACCCCGGTGAGTTGGTCCACGGCTGAAGCGACAGAAGCGACGTGAGTAAGTCCCACGCTCGATTCCAAACCAGAAGACACCACCACCTGAAGTCCGTTTTCATGTGCCTCACGCGCGAGTGCCATCGTGTGAGTAAATCCTCCCAGTGGGCTGGGTTTCACAATGGCGACTTCACAACCGGCCTCGCGGACGCGGCCAAGCTGGTGGCTCTTCCTCACGGTTTCATCCGCCGCTAATCGAATCGGAGACGAGCCGAGAAGGTTTCGTAATTCCAACATGTCCTCAAGCGTCGACACCGGTTGTTCCAGATAGTCGATGCCGAATTGCTCCAAAGCATCTGAAGCGTCCTTTGCCTGCTGTGGTGTCCAGGCGCCATTTGCATCAAGTCGAATAACGATGTCTGAGCCCAGGACCCTTCGAACCTCGCGGACCCGGGCGAGGTCGTTATTGAGAGGTTCGCCTTTTTCTGCGACTTTGATTTTCGTGGCAGTACAGCCACGGAAAGGACTCAACCACCCTTCAATTTCGGCGATAGGCATGGCGGGAACAATCGCGTTAATGAAGACGGGTGCCAGATTAGAGCGCGTGAGCGGGTGAGACATCTGCTCAATTGCGGCGGCCAGCCACCACGATGCTTCCTCATCGTCATACTCGCCAAAAGCTGCCCATTCTCCCGAGCCATCGGATCCCTCGAAGATGACTGTCTCTCGGTGAGTGAGCCCGCGAAAGGTTGTTTTTAGTGGCAACGACACCACGTGAGCGCAGGCAAGTAGTTCCTCGAGGCTCGGGCGCTCATATGCCATAGTCGCAAGTCTCTCAGGTGCCGATGGTGAAGAGCTGGGTTGCCACTATCGTGGAATCATGAGCCCCCTCGCCCCACAGATTTCGTCGCGCTTGGCACAAATTGCCCCCTCCGCAACTCTAAAAGTTGATGCCAAGGCCAAGGCATTGAAGGCCGCCGGCCGGCCGGTTATTAGCTTCGCCGCAGGCGAGCCAGACTTTCCCACCCCCGCGCACGTCGTTGAAGCAGCAGTGGCCTCCGTGCGTGACCCGAAAAACCACCGATACACCCCAGCAGCGGGTTTGTTGTTTAATAGTGCGGCGACCGCCGAGAAGA
>Ga0181559_10004610_pt1 | contig 13329 bp, 12 predicted proteins | sample 011ome_21_FD_133752 | JGI IMG/M metagenome (GOLD analysis project Ga0181559, IMG submission 133752) | Coastal salt marsh microbial communities from the Groves Creek Marsh, Skidaway Island, Georgia - 011508AT metaG (megahit assembly) | ecosystem: Environmental > Aquatic > Marine > Intertidal...
AGGATGCAGGATGCAGGATGCAGGATGCAGGATGCAGGATGCAGGATGCAGGATGCAGGATGCAGGATGCAGGATGCAGGATGCAGGATGCAGGATGCAGGACAATGATGAATCCGGAATACCGCCTGTCAACGATTTACCTTCAATCTTTCATTAGACTTCAAGGACTTGCAGGTCGGAAAAGCGCAGCGCCTTCCGACATAGTGCACCATCAGAGTAAGCTAAACGTCGGATGGCGGCTTGCAGCCTTATCCGACCTACGCGCTTGAGACTTGCCTCTTGTCTCTTGCCTCTTGTCTCTTGTCTCTTGTCTCTTGTCTCTTGTCTCTTGCCTCTTGTCTCTTGGTTTATTTAAAACTGAAACCGCAACCCAACCCACGCTGCCCTTGGCGCTCCAACGCCGAGAAAAACCGGCGTATCATCAATGTCCGGAATGACTTCCGTGGGGTTCTCACCCAACAAACCAAAATTTTCATACTCTTTATCAAGGGCATTGGTAACACGGGCAAACAGTGAGAAATTCTCGCCTAGGCTGAACTGCGCTCTGAGATTGAGCAGCATGTAACCCCCTATCTTGTCCAGATCATTGCTTTCATCACCGCGCAAATACTGGCCGGCGTTATAAATGGCTTCGGCACCAAGAAGCAGGTTGCCCAAGCGGTAGTCAGCACCAACCTTGAACAGACTCTCCGGTATACCCGGAATATGATCTCCCTTCTCTACGGGCACTTCGCCCTCTTCATTGGCTGCCGGGTGATTGGGACTGAGCACATTGAAATCATCTTCAAAAGTTGCCTGAATGACAGAAAGTGAGGCATACCAGGCTAACTGATCGAAACTGCCGCTGATGGATGATTCCAGTCCCCAGCGCCTTGTCTGATCAACGTTGGCAAATAATCCGGTTGCTCTGCCCGTGGTCTGGAACAGGATGTCGTCATGGTTGGTGGCATGGAAAAGGCCGAGTTGGTAGCTCATCAGTGCGGTATTACCTCGCAAGCCCAGTTCCAGGCTTTTTGTCACTACGTCGTCAAGGGGAGGGTCAGCCAGAAAAGCATTCGGTAGCCGACACTCAAAATCGATATCATCAGGATCTTCCCCCGCAGCTATGGCAAACTCCCGCGCCAGGGTAAATACGCCTTCATTACAGGCCAGCTCGATAGGGGTCGGTACACGATTTGACTCACTATAGGACGCATAAACATTGAGATTATCAGTAGCGTCATAGGTGGCACCAAGGGAGGGATTAAAGCGGGCAAAATTATGATCGCCGTTAAGCTCGGGGCGCTCACCGGAGCGGTCGCGCAGACTCACATCCGTATCGTTATAGCGCCCGCCCATGGTCAGGGTTAGACGGTCCGTCAGATCCAGCGTATTGACCACATACAGACTGAACACTTCCAACTGCGTATTGATACTGGTGGCCTGGTCATCAACAAAAGAGCCGACTCCCAGCCCTTCCGTACTGCGGGTCAGAGGATCCAGGCGCGATAATTCGACATCGGCAATAAAGGTAGTGGTTCCCTTCAGGTAACTGCCACCAACCGCAAGCTGGCTGGGACGGCCAAACAAATCCCTGGTAAAAATCAGCTTACTGTCAAAGCCCTGCATTTCCTGACGACGATTGCTGATATTATTAATAGCTTCATCACTGAGCAGACCGGTGCCTGACAAATCACCACTAATATCTTCCGGTTCAAAATCCCCCGGATCTAGCCCCGCATTCAGTGCCTGCTCGGTGATCAGTGCATTCAGGTCCATCAGATTGGTGATGCCATCATCTTCGCCTGCACAAATGTCATCAAGCTCAAGTCCCAGTTCGGCCTGCAGGCCTTCTTCCAGATCTTCAAAGTCTTCAAACAGTGACTGGGCACCACCGGCATACTGACAAAGTCCGTACTGCGAGGCATCCCCATTGAGCGAAACCGTTCGATTTTTACGCCAGAAACCGGACGCCACAAATTGCATATCAGGTGTCATAAAGTGAGTAGTATCCAGTGTAATCATATCCATCAGGTTATTGGTGATATCCGGTGCCGTGAAAATCGCATCTCTTTGCACAGCCATTAAACCTACAGGCGTGGCTCCGTTACCCCGCAAATCACTGTCACCGCGCTGGTAAGTCAGATCCAGCGTCGACAATTCATCATTGCGCCAATTAATTGATCCATAAAAATTGATGTTCTGCGAGGCTGAAAATGGGCGCCAGCCATCTTCTTCAAAGCGTGAAAGATTAACGTAATAACCCAGCGCTCCATCATTACCGCCATTTTCAATACTGCCCACAGTCCTGTTCCATGAGCCGCTGTAGAGCTCTCCCTGGGTGCCGGAAAAGTTAAAGCCGTCTTTCATATTAAGCACCAATGCGCCGCCAAGGGTATTCAGGCCAAACAGCGGATCTGCTCCGCTGATCAGATCGATGCTGCTAACCGCAGATTCCGGCAACAGATCCCAGTTCACAGCATCCCCCAGGGGCTCATTAATCCGCGCACTATTCTGATATACCGCTATGCCTTGCGGCAGGCCCAGCAGGGGGGAGGCGGTAAAGCCTCGAAACAACAGATCAGGTTGCAGTGGATTGTTCTGGGCTGAATTGATGTTAACGCCCGGGGTTTTATTGTTGAGAAAATCGGTCAGATCCAGGCTCTGGGCATTTTGCAGATCATTGCTACCGATAGTACGTACAGCAAAGGGAATTTTATTAACAGCTACGCCCAGTCCTGAGCCTGGCGTTGTGCCTACCACGACAATTTCTTCTATGGCAGCTGGCCCTGCAGGACTGCCAGATTCCTGTGCAACTGCAATGCCAATAGGCAACAACGGAGAAAGGCTTAAGTAAAAAAGAGAAAGCAGTGGAGACTTTTTCTGGCGAGCAATTTTGAAAGGTCTGCAGGCAAATGGCATTAATGCTCCTGATAACTATGGAAACGTGCAAAAAAGATCAGCAGCGAAGAATAGCATTTTCTCTTTTTTATGTCTCAGGCCATGCTCAGGCAAACGGCCTAAAAACATGGAAAAAGCGAGGAAATAAAACAAGATAATAGACGTCGCCTGACGTCCACTCCCCTCAGCTTTCAGGCAACACAATCGCTACCGCCTTACATTTGTATGATGCCATTATTGATGGCCAATTTTACCAGTTCTGTAATACTGTTTACGCCCAGCTTTTCCTTGATCTGGGTCTGGTAATTAGCCACGGTTTTCACACTCAGGGACAGATCGGACGCAATATCATTGGCATTGAGCCCCTCGGCGAACAGACAGAAAATCTGGAACTCACGATGGGACAGATTGGACAATGCAGAACCTTTACCCAACTTGTGGCGCACATTCATTTTTTCTTTCAAGGCAGAATCAATATATTTTTCGCCACTGGCGATCTTGTGCACAGCCTGAATCAGCACATTGGGCGCATTGTTCTTGGTGATATAGCCAGAGGCTCCAGCATCTATGGCATGTTCAACAAATGACACATTGTCATGCATGGTAAATACCAGAATATTGATTTCAGGATTTTTCGCCTTGATACGACGAATGGCTTCCAGCCCACCCATTCCCGGCATGGAAAGATCCATCACGATAACGTCCGGATTTAATTCCCTGGCCTGCTGATTGGCTTGTTCACCGCTTTCCAGTTCTGCAATGACTTCCAGTGTCGGATCATTCTCAAGCAGTATTCTGTAGCCCGTTCGCACTACCGCATGATCGTCCACCAGTATTATCCTTAATTTTTTATCTGTCACCTGACCTTCTCCTGAAGTAATTAACCCTGGGAAACTCTATTTGAATTAAAACTCCTTTTCCGGGCCTGCTGGCAATTTCAAGCTCTCCACGCAACAGCGTTACCCGGTCACTGATCCCGGTAAGCCCCATATTTCTTGTCACTGTTTCCATGTCAAATCCCTTGCCGTCATCGACTATCAGCAAAGAAATAATTTCATCCCCACTCAAGGTAATACTGACATTTTCAGCTTTGGCGTATTTTGAAATATTAGTCAGGGCTTCCTGCACGATACGATAAATATTGATCTGCAGCTCTTCATGGAGGCTCATATAATCGCCTTCAACACGAAAACGGCAGAATGTATCTTCATGGTGCAGATTCCAGTCATCGACCATCTGGTTCAGTGCCTGGGTCAGACCCAGTTCATCCAGTATTGCCGGACGCAAACTAACCATCAGGTCACGTACGCTGCTATAGGCTGCATCGGCCACCTGCTCTATATATTTTACGCTATCAGAAACCAGCGGATCCGTGATTCTGGTTCTGTCCTCGATTGAAACAGCAATCGCCTTGATAGCACTAACGGACTGACCCAGACTGTCATGAAGCTCCTGGGCCAAATGTCTTCTTTCCTCTTCCTGCACGCTGATTGATTTTCGCGTCAGGCGTTCATTCTCTGATCTGCTGGCACCCAGACGGGTTGTCAGATGATTAATGTGATCACCAATGCGGCGAAACTCCGGTAAGCTGAACCAGGCAATACGACGACTGAAATCCCCGTCTTCGACTTTCTCCAACGCACTAATAATGACTTCGACAGGTTTCATCCAGAGTGTTGTAAAAAAAAGGATCGTTACCATTAACAGTATCAGGAACATGAATGACGCAATAATGCGCGCACGGGTTTCATACCAGACTGCTTCTACCTGATCCCCGGGATCAGAGTAAATACTGATGATATCGCCGTTATCCTGAACAAAAGTCCTGATCTCCAGTACTTCGTCCGGGTAAACCAGGGCGATATACCAGGGCGGGGCATCAATGGCGTCACGAGGGTCCTCGTTGACCTGGGGATAATTGGAATCAATGGATTGTGTGCGTACATCCAGATGTCTGGAGTTTTCCAGCTGAACAAGTCTCTGTAAAAAATCTGCTTCGGATGCCTGCGCATTCAGGGACTGCTTCTCCCCCACGCCAGATATATCAAACAATTGATTGACCAATGCGCTGACAGAGTCTGCTTCCTCCCGAATAGTCATGTCGGCAACATAGGTTGATCTGGCTATCTGTAGCACCACGGCCAGAATGAAAAATAGCAGCAGTATTATTCCAAGCCGTAGCTGTAAATTTAGCTTATCCATTCCTTGCTGTTCCGTTCAGCTTATCGGAAACATCTCCCTTTGTGTTCCCGGGCACAGTCACGTCTAATCACTCATCTCATCCCATACCTGGAATGCTTCTGAATTATCCACGCTGAATTCTCTGGCTTCCAATGCTTCCTGCCAGCGCTTCAGGACAAGTTTTGATAAGGGCGCATGCATGTTAACCGCATCGCATAATTCATTGGCGATACCCACATCCTTGACCAGCAGTCCCATGGCAAAACCGGTGGCAAATTTTTCACCAATAACATGATCCTTCATCACCTTGTCCGACATAAAGGTATGCCCCGTTGATACATTGACCACATCAATGAAGGTGTTCAGATCAAGACCAAAACGCTTGGCAGTAAGCATGGCTTCCGAAGTCGCCACAAAAGAAGTGGCAGCGATAAGATTATTCAGGGCCTTGGTGGCATGGCCGGAACCAACAGCGCCGGTTTCAAACAGCTGACTGCCCATACACTTAATCAACGGCCGCGCTTTTTCCAGCGCCTGCGCATCATTGGTACCAATCATTATCGCCAATGTGCCCAGCTCCGCCCTGGGTACCCCTCCTGACACAGGAGCATCTATCAGTGTGACATTATGGCCTGCGAGCTTCTCGCCCAGGGCCTGGGTTCCGGTCGGTTCGGCAGAACTCATGTCTATAACAATACACGGGGCTTTGACATTATTGATAAAGGCGCCGCCCTCGGCTTCCAGTAATACTTCACGTACCACATGACCATTGGGCAACATGGTAATGACAAAATCCATATCTGCCAATTCAGCCAGGCTGACGGCGCAGTGCGCTGCGTTTTCAACAGCAAAACTTTCAGCGCGCACGCTGTCCATATCAAACACGGTCAGATCATAACCGGCTTTCAGGATGTTCATCGCCATAGGCCATCCCATGTTACCAATACCGATAAATCCGACTTTTATATTTTTTATATCTTGCACCAAACTCTCCCCGTTACTGGTTAATCTGAAAAAAACCCCGAGTTCTTCCTGTATTATTGAATGATCAGATAACTTTCATCACGAAGCCTTGACTATTCATCCAGCCCCATTTCACCAAGAACTTCCCTGGCCGCATTAAATGCCTCTACGCCACTCGGCACACCTGAATAGACAGCACTATGGATAAGGATGGCGCGAATTTCTTCCACACTAACACCATTGGCAATGGCTCCCCTGACATGAACTTTTATTTGATTGGGTTTTGTCAGCGCTGTCAGTACGGCAAGTGTCAACATACTGCGGGTTTTCGGATCGAGGGTTTCTTCTGCCCAGACTTCACCAAAACAATACTTGGTGACCAGATCCTCAAACGGACGGCTAAATGTTGTCGCCTTGCTTTCACGGGCCGCTGCCATTTCCTCACCCCACATTTTCACAGCAATGTCCCTGCCTGCTTTATAGGCATCATCACTCATATATTTTCTCCCTTATTATGCAATTGGACTATGTCTGAACCGAAATAGGCGGCGTCAGAGAAGCAAACACCTAACATACTCAATTCTCTCGAGAAATTGTATGTTTTAGTGAAAATATTAATAGTACAAAATCAGGGGAGTGTAGCGAGAAATTATCAGCAGACTGGAAATGTGCAGCGCCTTCCGAGCCAGGGTCAAAAAATACACAATCAGCTTCATCTTAAACGTCGGATGGCGGCTTGCAGCCTTATCCGACCTACAGGCTCAGTGAAACCAGCAGCCTGCAGCCTGCATCCTGCATCCTGCATCCTGAATATTTTTCCTTTATCCGCCCTTAAAGCCGATTATCCTGACAATAGTACTCCGGTGGATCACCGCCTTCACGCCAGATCAGGTTCCAGCTCATTGACCAGGGACGGGTATAGGCACCGGGGTCATCAATGGTGACTTCATAATGCATGGTATTAAAGTCAGACCGGGTGAGTTTTTCAGTGATTTTCATCAGACTGGTATGCGGCAGTCCGCCAGTAAGCCAGAATTTTTCGTTGTAGCCTTCAGAATTAATCACCAGCGTATCGCCTTCCCATTGCGCTACATTTCTTCCGTAATAGAGCACATTGTCGTTATCTACGGGAAAGCCGGTATTGATACCGCGTCCATCGGTATAAATAAGATGCCAGTCCTGATTACCGCCTCCGGCAACAACAAAGATGCGTTGCCAGTCCTTGTCTTCAAGTAGCTGAATCCCAAAAGGCGCCTGAAACTTTCGTGGCCCGGCCGGTGGTCGGCATTCCACAAAACCGGGATCTGAACGCAGGAAATTCTGCTGACGGAACTCATAAAGTTTAAGCGCCCAGTTCTTGAAAGGCGCAACCTTCACTGCATCATTGATATTGTCGAGCAGACCATAGGACGTCATGGCCACATTTACACCCTCTTCCATCATTACCGTAGTATCAGGCACCCAATACCCTTCCTCTCCCGGCGCGGCACCCAGACGCGGCAAGCCATTCTGCCAGCGAGGTATCGGGCGATTCTGATTTTCTCCCAGTGCCAGGCTCAGGGCAGAAACATTTCCTGAAAACACTTCATGGTTGTCATGAACAACTCGTTCGCCCCAGATCTGGGGACTACCATCACGGGCCGGGAAACCTTCCACACGAATACTATCGCCAGGCATCAAAGAAGTTTCTGACCAGCCGTTCCACTCAAGTATTACCGGACTTTCCATCTCGACATACCAGTTTTCAGCCTCACCTTCGGTGATCATGAAAATATGCGCATGGGGGTTTGACCAGTCCACTTTGGTCACACGACCGCTAAGCGTCAGCGGTTGCAGCGGGTCAAATTTAACGGCAGCGCCGTGATGTGCCTGCCCGTAAGCGGCAAACAGAGTAAAAAGCACCATAAAAACAGTGCGGTATTTTTTTCCTGATTTTTTAAAACTGCTCATAGTGAATATCTGGTTACTTGCTCAGGGGAAGATGAGATGACTACGATCCACGCTGTCATATTCGGTACCAACCATCATTTCAAAAGCCATATTGGCATCCTGACAGACAAACTCGAAGGCTTCGCCCGGACGCCAGGGCATTACAAATCCGCTACTCCAGGTTTCGGTATAGGCACCGGGATCATCAATAGTCACTTCGTATTTCAGGCGGTTATAGGTTTCCCGGGTAAAGCGCTCGACCATATGCAATTGATCGGTATGGGGAGTGCCTTCCGCATCAATCCACATTTTTTCGTTGAAGCCAACAGTATCCACCACCAGAGTATCGCCTTCCCAGTGACCAATGGAGTGTCCATGATAACTGGGCTTGAGATCCTGTGGGTGTTCGCGACCATCCATGAAGATAACCCGGAAATGACGAGGTCCACCCACCGGGAACATGTAGATGCGTTGCATCGCATCAAATTCCACGAACTGGGTCCCATAGGCGGTTGCAACGGCACGCGGGCCTGCTGAAGGTTTACATCGAGTATAAGGTTCAAAGCGGGTACGGGTGCGTTGCTGGTACAGGGACCAGGCCCAGGGCTGGAACGGCACATCGCTTAAATCGATCTTGTCAAAACGGGCGGGGTCATTTACCAATTGGTCATAGGAAGTATTGGCAACAATGGAGCCTGGCGGGACTATGTCGTAATCAATGATCATGGGACGGGAACCAAAACCATCCCAGGCGCCCATTTCTTCTCCAGGCAGAGCTCCAAGAATTACCCGCCCATCACTGTTGCGCGGTGCGGGCCTTGTCTCCGGCTCATTACTGTCAGGCCTGGGTACAGATGTCTGCGCACCTGCTGAGGCAATAAAACCAACAAGACATAAAACACATAACAACAATGAAAAAAACTGTTTCACCAGGCTCTCCCCTTTTCCTGTTAACCTGTTGGCCTTTGCTGGCTTGCATCTTTGCATCTTTGCAACTATCAAGTACGGTAACCTGAGCTTTTATAGTCATCACCCAGGGCTTCAGGAATTTTACCTGCCATACTTTTAAAAAAACACCGGCCAATTATGGTAATAACGTGTAAACCCCCCTCGGCCTGACAGGAGAATCCGATGATCTGTTGTCCAAGAGGATAAGTATAAACACTATTTGAAAATGTTAAGAAAAATTTTCCATGAGCGCTGAAAACCCTGCCCCAAGCCCCCTGCCCCATGCACTTATTTATGCGGGATCCCTGCCCTTTATTGCCGGGGCATTGCTGCTGGCCGGCAACGTCCATAGTGTGCCTGTGCTCGGTAAAGTGGAAATGATCCTGGCCAGTTACGCACTGGTGATCAGTGTTTTTCTGACCGGTATTCACTGGGGCCAGCAATTATCTCTTGGTCAGGCCGCACAGGGATTATTCATAAGCAGTAATATTCTCGCAGTGGCACTATGGCTGGCCTGGTTGCTGCTGCCTGTGCAATTTTTTCTGGTATTTTTGTCCTTGCCCCTGCTCATCATCCTTGCCCTGGATGCCCGCATGCTTAAATCCGGCATACTCCATACGGCCTATTTCAGGTCCCGCGTAATTATTACCAGTGTGGTCATTCTCAGCCTGCTCAGCGCGGCCGCTCTGCTATGAAACGAATTGCAATCATCGGCGCCGGCATCGCTGGCCTCACACTGGCGTATCAGCTGCAACACAAAGCCGAAATTACCCTGTTCGAGAAATCCCGCGGTGTCAGCGGCCGTCTGGCCACACGCAGGCTCGGCGAATTTGAATTTGATCATGGCGCACAATTTTTCACAGCTCGCAGTAATGCCTTCAAACAATTCATCGCGCCATTTATTAAGCAGGGCATTATCGCCCCCTGGCAACCCCGTGTCCTGACACTGGCACCCGGTAAAAAGCCTTACCGGCGTGACTGGTTTGAACCTCACTATGTGGCTGTGCCACGAATGAATTCTCTGACTAAAGCACTGGCCGGTGAGCTGGATATTGAATTGCAGACGCCCATCTCCAGTCTTTCTGCCGTGTCTGAAGGCCAGTGGCAACTGCGCACCCCTGACGCTGAATGGCCGGAAACATTTGACTGGGTTATCAGTACAGCGCCGGTTATTCAGAGCATAGCCCTGCTGGGTGAGCACCTGTCTGCGGGTATCCTGGCAGATGACAAGGCCTTGCAGGATGTGCAGATGTCACCCTGCTTTACCATGATGCTGGGGTTTGACCAGACTATGAAACTGCCGTTTCAGGCAGCCAAGGCAAATAATACCAGCATTGAATGGATCATGGTGAACTCTTCCAAACCCGGTCGCGACGGGCTGTTTACCCTGGTCATTCAGTCGAGCAATACCTGGGCCAGCGAATATGAGGAAGCGGATCAGGACTGGATCAGGCAAACCATGCTTGCAGACCTGGAGAAACTTCTCGACATGCCCCTGCCACCAGTAACTGTTGAGTCACTGCACCGCTGGCGCTATTCCCGTGTAGAACAAGCCCTGGAACAGGATTGTGTGCTGGATTGGCAAAAGGGATTGGCAGCCTGTGGTGACTGGTGTCTGGGTGGACGCATCGAAGGCGCCTTTCTGAGTGCCAACAGCCTGGCCCGGCAACTGGCGTACTCACTGAGAAAAAACCCGGTATGAAAAATATAGCCATCATTGGCGCCACCGGCGCTATCGGTCGGGCATTTGTAGAACACTATGCTGCCAGCGCGGATATTGGATGCATTTATGCCTGCGCCCGATCGCCCCATGAGTATAACGACAGCAGAATTATCAGCATCGATCTGGATCTGGAGCAACCCGACAGCATCGAAACAGCCGCTGCACAGGTAAAAGCTCGCAGTCTGGATATGATCATTGCCGCCACAGGGATACTTCATGCGCACGGCGACAACCCTTTGCAACCGGAAAAATCTCTTCGGGATATTAATGCAGAAAAACTTCAGCGCGTGCTTGCCATTAACACCATTGGTCCGGCTCTGCTGCTACGTTACTTTCTGCCGTTGCTGAAAAAAGAGTCATGCGCTGTGTTTGCCTTGTTAAGCGCCCGTGTCGGCAGCATCAGCGACAACCGCCTGGGCGGTTGGTACAGCTACCGTGCATCAAAAGCAGCGCTTAACATGCTGATTAAAACAGCAGCCATTGAGACCAGGCGGGTCAATAAGCAGGCAGTCATTATTGGCCTGCATCCCGGCACCGTGGACAGTCAGCTGTCCAAACCTTTTCAGGCCCGGGTAGCACAGGGCAAATTATTTTCAGCGGCCCAGTCTGCCGCTTATATGGCAAGTGTTCTGGATTCAGCAGTACCTGAGGATAGCGGGAAATGTTTTGCCTGGGACGGAAAAGAAGTCCCCGCCTGAATCAGGAATGACAGCCCCGAATGCCACATCCAAGACCTGAAAGTTGCTGTTTGTGCTCCCGTCAATGCGCGCTAACCTTCCACCACCTGATACCGCGCAAAGTGCATCGGCGGACTTTTTACCGCAAGAATTTTTCCCGTGAAACGCTCGCCAAAGGACTCTATATTTGTCGTCAGTGCCACAAGGGTATACATAAACTTTACGACGAGATGACTTTGGCAAAATCCCTTAATACTCTGGAATTGCTTCAGGCTGATACGGCACTGAGAAAACATGTGCAATGGGTATCAAGGCAAAAGATTGCCAGCGCTAAAGAGACAAATAACGAAGCAGATAACGAAGCAGAAAGATGACATCGTCTATTGAGGAAATACGTAGCTTTAGTTTTGTAAACGATCTCTTATGGAATCCACTTCAGACCGCACGCGCTCCTGCGCTTCCTCAACGCTTTCTTCGGCTTCCTCCACAATATCCTCTACACGTTCCTGCGCATCATCAACACCTTCATCAATTCCTGCTTTAGCCTGGGCAGCCACAGCGTTCAGATCGGCTTGTGCCTCATCGGAAATTTGCCTGGCATCCCTTTGAGTCTGATTTACTGCAGTTTCAGTAGTATTTGCCGGGCCGGCTGCTTCTGGTTCGTCACTGCTACAGGCGAATAATACCGGGATGCTTAGGGATACCAATAAAATCTTCAGGAAATTATTTCCCCTGACGTAATGTGTAAAAAGACCTTACAGACACTTGCATAAATTCACTCTGGCACTCCATTAATGTATGGACAGTTAGTGTAATCCATTCAATACGTGTTTGCAGGAATTCTGCACAAAAAAGGGCTCCCTTGCACCATGCTGACGCAGAAAAACTTGGGAAATTTCCGTGCAAAATCAGTCATTTTCTGAAATACTTCAAGCCTTCGTTGTTACACCGAAAAATTATCAATACTTATATTTTTTTAAAATAAATAATTGGTAGCAGGTGTCCTTTTCATTATCAATTAATCCTGACAAACCCTAAGGGTTGAAGAGTTTTCTCATCAATGCGTAGCATCTGTTTATTTAACGCTTTTACAGCCATTAAAAGCGCCTTGCTGGTTGTTTTGATTATTGTGCCAGCCCTGGCAACAGCCCAGAATAATTCCGGCGCTGCCAGAAAAAGCATTGAGGCCATTCGTGTTACTACCGCGCCAGTTATTGATGGCGTGCTTGATGATGATGTCTGGGCGCTGGCCAAACCCATTACCGACTTTCACCAGACCCGCCCGGGCGATCAGACCCCCACCTCTGAAGATACCGAAGTGCGCATCCTCTACACCGAGGATGCAATCTATATAGCGGCCCGCATGGACGACAGCGAACCTGAGTTGATAGCCACGCCGACTTTGCGCCATGGGCAGGGACTGGGACCCGATGATCGTCTTATTATCATTCTCGACCCCTTCAATACCCGGCGTACCGGTTATCGCTTTGAAACCAACCTCAATGGTGTGCGTCATGACGCGCTCTACACGACTGTCAGTGATTTCAATGCTGACTGGTCAACCATCTGGGATGTGAAAACCAGTCTTTATGAAAACGGCTGGATTGCCGAAATAGAAATTCCCTTTAAATCCCTGCCAATGGATCCGAATACGGAAGAGTGGGGGTTTAATTTTGGCCGCGGTATTCGCCGCCGCAACGAAGAAATGGCCTGGGTGTCTTTCAACCGCGGTTTTAACCCCAGTATTGCCGGCACCCTTACCGGCATGCGTGACATGAGCCAGGGCGTGGGACTGGATATCGTGCCTTCACTGGCCGTAGTACAGCAGAAAAATTACGTGAACGGTGACAGCAATAACCAGATAAACCCCTCCCTTGATGCTTTCTACCGAATTACTCCCTCGCTCAATGCAGCCGTAACCATCAACACTGACTTCTCTGCCGTGAATGTGGACAACCGGCAGGTTAACCTGGACCGCTTCAACCTTTTCTTTCCGGAGCAGAGAAACTTCTTTCTCAATGACGCCGA
>Ga0181559_10004614_pt1 | contig 13322 bp, 9 predicted proteins | sample 011ome_21_FD_133752 | JGI IMG/M metagenome (GOLD analysis project Ga0181559, IMG submission 133752) | Coastal salt marsh microbial communities from the Groves Creek Marsh, Skidaway Island, Georgia - 011508AT metaG (megahit assembly) | ecosystem: Environmental > Aquatic > Marine > Intertidal zone...
ATTCGATATGAAACTCAAATGGGTCCATCCGGGCCCCAGCGCTTCGTCCAGCAGTTGCTCAATCAATGGGCCGGCTTGAACGACTGACGGCTCATGCGCCATGCACCCCACAAACACCTCACCTTTGTTGACTAATGCCCAAACGTGTTGTTGCGCCTGCATGAGGTAGGCGATGCCCAGCGCACGTTCTGCGGCTGCCTGGTCGCTCACTCGATCGTAGAGCGCTTGAGTTTGCGCCATCGAAGTGGCCTCTTCGATGAGGCAGTAACCCCACTGTTGAAAGTCGTTTCTGAGTCGATGGATGTCTTTAGTCGGCCGCGGTAGATCTTGGTCTTTCCAATACGGATGCTTACGGGCAACGGTGGTGTCGTAATACCGACCGTCGCCCCAAACCAGATCTTCTCCAGGCTTCGGCGGTTTGAGCCATGGGTTCGCTTTCATCAATGAATGATACGGTTCAGTTGAGGTCACGAAGTCTCTATATGGTGCGTCGATACTTTCCGAAGCGGCTGCAACCGCCTCGGGCGTGAACTCCTGTGGAATGGCCATATCTGAACTCCCTGGAACCTGCTGCTACGGCTGATCGACTTTACAGAGCTCAACCTTTTGAGAATCTATCTGCGCTCGCAAACTCGGTGCCGAATGAAACGTGCTTGATTGAAGGATACGAGTTGCCGTGAGATTGTTCAAACACCTGCTCAGGTCACGCAGCACAGTGAGGGTCGGCAGACTTCAGGGCCGAGTCAAGGCCAGGTCAAACGAGGGTCGAGTTTTCCAGAGCGTGCGATGCTGAGGTCTGATGCTGACACGAATTCGGCAATGCCTATCGCGCGCTTGATCCGCACACTAGACACTGCTGGACGCATAGGCGGACTTAGATCGTGCTCAAATTGTGTGTAAAACTGGCGTCCACCCTTGACGACAGCAGTTGTGCTCTGCTGTTGAAGGTGTAGCGCTTCGAAGCTGCGGGGCACCTAAAGATACGACGCGGCAGGATTCATTTGGCTCCGCACTAAATGTGGGCCCCACCTGATCGGCGTTGCTTTTAAATAACGCGCGTTATATAAAACAGGTTGTTGAGCAGTTGTGGACAACCTTGAGCGAGCATCTCCCACAAAAATCCCTCCGCGGCCGGCCCTTGGCAGACGCAGAAGAGAAACGTGCCGTCGTGGTTGAGGCCGCGCTGCGAGTGATTCAGCGCCGAGGTTTCGAGGGTGCCTCGCTAAGACAGATTGCGGTAGAGGCGGGGTGCACAACTGGCGTGCTGACGCATTATTTCACCAACAAAGACGACCTCATTGAGGAACTGACCGAAGGGATGATGACGGCGATAGACCAATGGCGACGTGAGATCACCGCGGATCAGGATGCCTTCCAAGCTTTACGGCAGGTTCTGGAGGCGTCTGTTGCCTCAGGTGAGCGCAGTGAAGCTTGGTCTTTGTGGTATCAGTTGCTGCTGAAAGCGCGCATGGATAGGGTGTTGGCAAAGCGTATTAATGGGCCAGCACAGCAACTGAACAGCTCATTGGAACGCTTGGTGGAAGCAGCGCAAGCGCAGGGCACCATACGCGATGATCAGTCGGCTGAGTTGTTGGTTGAACTGGTGGTCAGTGTGGCTGAAGGTTGGTCATTGATGGTCCCAGTGGATCCGGAGCGCTTCGGCGCTGAACGTTGTCAGCGCTTGGTGCAAGTTGTGCTCGAGGGATTGAAGCCGGTTGCACACACATCCGCCGCGGTATTGAGGGAGCAGCAATGAGGCCCACCCTAGTCTGGGCGCTCGTCATTGCTCTGGTGCTTGGCGCCTGGCTGGCTTCAGGCCAGTTGGAGATGACAGACCCGGTTGCAGTCGCCAAAGCAGACAGTCCGCCGGCCGCGCTGGTCAGTGTGCGTGCAGAGACGCGCACAGCCCAACCACGCGTAGTGCAGATTACCGCGCGCGGCAAAACTGAGGCGAAACGCAGTGTGACCGTTAAAGCACAAACCAGCGGTCGGGTCGAAATTTTACCTATAGAGAAAGGCAGTACAGTTAAACAGGGTGATTTGCTCTGCCAACTGGCTTTGGAAGATCGACACGTCAAGTTACAGGAAGCCACCGCTGGGGTGGCGCACGCGCGTTTAGAGCATGATGGGGCAAAAAAACTCAAACAGCAGGGTTATCAATCCCAAACCGCAATCGCTGCAACGCGGGTGAAGTTGATCAACGCGCAAGCGCAGCTCAAATCCCGGCAACTGGATTTGGAATACTTACAGATTCGAGCCCCATTCGACGGGATCGTGCAAGACAGACCCGTAGATATCGGTGACCTCCTGGAACGGGGTGGCGTGTGCGCTGAAGTTCTGGATCCCGATCCAATGCTGGTTGTGGGGTACGTTACGGAACGGGAAGTCGAGCAAATCAGTCTTGGTGATAGTGCCGACATTGTGCTCAACAATGGCCGGTCAGAAGCAGGTGTGATTACGTTCATCAGTCACGCGGCAGACCTCACGACTCGCACTTACCGCATCGAGGTGTCCATCTCAAACCCCGACAATACAATCCGCGACGGTCTGTCAGCGGAAATAGCCATCGCACGGGATGCAGTCATGGCGCACCGGGTTTCGCCCGCGCTGTTGTCGCTCGATGACACGGGCTTATTGGGGATACGCATTCTGGATGAGCAGGATCGAGTGCGGTATCTGCATGTGAACATTATCAGCGACACTCAGCAAGGGATCTGGGTGACCGGGTTGCCGCAAACCATTCGGCTGGTGACGGTAGGTCAGGAAATGGTCTTCGAAGGGCAACGTGTAGAAGTCATGCAAGCTCTTTCGGGGGGCTAACCGTATGGGACATCGCTTGAATGAATAACTTGGTCCGCGCGGTTATTGATAACAGCCGGACCACTTTGAGTGTGTTGGCAATGATCATTATCGCTGGGGTTGTCGCGCGTTTAACCATACCGGTTGAAGCGGACAGCGCCGTAGATATGCCGATGATAATGGTGACTGTGCCGCATCCGGGAATTTCCCCGGAAGATGGTGATCGCCTCATCATTCGTCCCATGGAAGTTGAGCTACGGGCCATTGAAGGCCTGGATGAGTTCACCGCGTATGCGCGGGAGAGCGTCGCGTCTATGGTTTTGGAGTTTCAGGCAGACATTGATATTGATGTGGCGTTGAATGAAACCCGAGCTGCGGTAGACCGTGCTCAGGCTGAAATTCCCTCGACCTCAGAAGAACCGATCGTGAAAGCGGTTAGCCTCTCGGATTTTCCAGTGATTGTCGTGAGCCTGGCCTCGGAAGTAGTGCCTGAACGACGCTTGTATCAAATGGCCCTGGGTTTGAAGCGCGAGATTGAAACCATTCCCAACGTATTGGAAGCACGTTTGTCTGGCCATCGGGAAGAGCTGCTCGAAGCGATTATTGATCCAACACAACTTGAGTACTACTCGATATCCCAGCAGGAAATTTTCAACGCGATCGGCAGTAACAATCGCCTCATTGCCGCAGGGGCAATGGACACCGGGTTGGGTCGATTTGCGGTCAAAGTGCCCGGGCTAATCGAGTCGCGCGAAGACGTTTTTCAACTGCCCATCAAATCGACGGATGAAACCGTCGTTACGCTAGATAAGATTGCCCACGTACGTAGAACGTTCAAAGATCGGGAGAACTATACGCGTATCAACGGCCAACAGGCCTTGAGTGTGGAAGTGCTCCGTAGACCAGACACTAATCTCATTGACACCAATAACGCGGTGAAGGCCATCGTTGAAGAGTATCGAGTAGGGTTTCCAGCAGAGGTGAGTGTTGAATACAGTCAGGATCAGTCCCCTTTTGCGGCGCAACAGGTGACCGAATTGCAGGGCAATATGGTCACTGCGATGGCTCTGGTGATGGTTGTCGTGGTCGCAGCGCTGGGCATCCGCAGTGGTATTCTCGTCGGGCTGGCCGTTCCCGTTTCGTTTATGGTGGCACTGATTTTCCTTCGGGCGATGGGCTATACCTTCAATTTTATGGTCATGTTCGGGATGTTGCTGGGATTGGGTATGCTTATTGATGGCTCGATCGTCGTCACTGAATACGCGGATCGTAAGATGGCAGAGGGTGCGGATAAACGTGCGGCGTATATAGCCGCCGCACGACGTATGTTCTGGCCGGTAGTGGCTTCTACCGGCACCACTTTGGCCGCGTTTTTACCGTTGTTCTTTTGGCCAGGTATGTCCGGCGAGTTCATGATTTTTTTACCCATCACGGTGTTTGCGGTGTTGGCGGGTTCGCTCCTGTACGGGTTATTTTTTGGGCCGACGTTGGGCGCTCTGTTCGGCAAGGTGGGTGCGGTGGACGAGGTGCATACGCGTAACCTGCATACACTGGAACATGGCAATCCCCTTGAGCTGCAGAACATGACCGGTTTGTATGCACGTACCCTGAACAAAATCATTCATCACCCGGTGCTGTTGCTCACTCTGGTGGTGACCATCTTGCTGACGATCTTTAATTTGTATGGTCGCTATGGGGCGGGGTTTATCTATTTTACGGAAACAGACCCAAATTACGGACGCATCAGTATTCTTGCGCGCGGTAATTTTTCTAAAGAAGAGATCCTAGATCTAGTTCTGGAGACAGAAAAAGCCGTTATGCGGGTGGATGGCATTAAAACAATGTACACCTCCACCAGTGGCGACGGTGGCGGATTCTGGGGACAAAGCAGTTCGCCACCGGATCAGATTGGCATGATCCATCTGGAAATTGACAACAGCGGTGAACGCTCGGGCTATCAGGTGTTAGAAAATGCCCGCGCCGCGGTCAGTGGTTTGGCGGGTATCCAAGTGGAGGTGGAAGAGCAGGAGTATGGCCCTGTGACGGGGAAAGACCTGCAAATCCAGTTGGCCTCAAAATTTCGCAGTGATTTGCCACCAGCGGTGGGAGAGTTAAAGCGTTTTATGCAGGAGATGGGCGGCCTGCGCGACATTGAAGATACGCGTCCTCTGCCGGGCATTGAATGGCAGATAGCCGTGGACCGAGCCAAAGCCGCACTGTTCGATGCCAGTATCGATGTTGTCGGTGGTACGGTACAACTGGTCACTAACGGTATCTATCTGGGTGAGTTCCGGCCGGATGATGCTGAGGAAGAGGTTGAGATACGCCTGCGATATCCCGTCACTGATCGTAACATCGATGTGCTTGATCGGTTACGGGTGAACACCCCAAGCGGATCTGTACCCCTATCAAATTTTGTGACTCGTCAACCCAAGGACAAGGTCGATTCAATTCAACGGGTTGACGGTGAATACGTAATGTTTGTGCGTGCCAATGTGATGCCAGGCGTCATCGCTGATAACAAGGTCAAAGACATTCAGGCGTGGTTGAACTCCGCCGATTTTCCCTCGACTCTGCGGGTCGATTTTAAAGGCGCGAGTGAAGAACAGGCTGAGTCTCTCGAATTTGTCGGTTTTGCCTTCATGATGTCATTACTGCTCATGTTTGTGCTCCTGGTGAGTCAGTTCAATAGCTTCTATCAGGCGATGCTCATTCTCTCCTCGGTCGCTATGTCCACAGCAGGTGTCTTGCTGGGCTTGTTAACTTTCCAGCAGACATTCAGCGCGATCCTCACTGGTATCGGTATTGTTGCACTGGCCGGCATAGTGGTGAACAACAATATTGTGTTGATAGATACGTTTAATCACCTGCGTAAGCAGCATCCGCAAATGGACATATATTCATTGATTATTCGGACCGGGGCCCAGCGACTGCGTCCGGTGGTGTTGACCACGGCCACGACCGTGCTTGGCCTGTTACCCTTGGCGACGAATGTGAGTATCGACCTGGTGAGTCGCGACATTGTGTACGGCAGCCAGGTCTCTGCCTACTGGGTTAAGCTGGCCAGCAGTATTGTTTACGGCTTGTCTTTTGCAACCTTGCTGACGCTGTTGGTCACGCCGGCGCTATTGGTGTTACCGCACAGTCTCAGAGCCCATATGCTGCGTGCCCGACAAACATTGGGGCGTTCTAAGGCGACATGAGCTTAGGGTTTGGCGTGTCCGTCTTCCGCTAGCGTGGCGGGATAGTGGTATCGGCGCAATAAATAATGGTATACATTACTTCGTTTTGAGATGAAACGATGTCCCAAGCAGTTCTCTATGGTATTCCTATATCGCTCTATACGGGTCGAGCTCGCAGCTATCTCATTAAAGCCGGTCTCGATTACCGAGAAGTGTCGCCGATAGAGAATCGTTATTTCGCTGAGATTGTCCCCGCCGCTGGTGGCAGAGCCGGCATGCCAACGCTGGAAACCGGATCAGGTGAGGTGATCAGAGATGGTGCCGCAATCATCGACCATTATGAAGGACTCAGTGGGCATCAATTCTTACCCAGGACACCCAAACAACAGATATTGAGCAGACTCTTTGACGTCATTGGTGCTGAGGGCATGCTTCGTCCCGCCATGCATTACCGTTGGAACTTCCCAGAAGAAAATTTAGCGCTGCTTAAATTTCATTTTCAATCGGCTATTCCACGGGGCGCGGGGCGAGAAGAAAAAGCGGAAGCAGCGACCAATCGAATGCGGGCAGCAGGCGTCGGATTTGGCGTGGTGCCCGAGACTTTCAGACTTGTGGAGGATCTGTATGGCGAATGGTTAGTGCGGCTCAATGCGCACTTTGCCGCTTATCCTTACCTGTTTGGAGGTAAACCTTCTATTGGTGACTTCGGCTTGATTGCGCCGCTGTACGGTCACTTAGGTCGCGATCCCAAACCCCTGGCGCTGATGCAGGCCAAGGGCATTCGACTGTATCGCTGGGTCGAACGCATGAACCGGCCCGAACTTGACATCGGTGAATTTGAAGATCAATCCGGTGACTACCTCTTGAACGATGAAATCCCCGAGACATTGATTGCGCTGCTCCGTCAGATCGCGGTCGACTTTGTGCCAGAAACAGTGGCCGCGGCTGCTTGCATTAACAACTGGATAGCGCACCAAGCCTCCTTATTGCCGGGCACTGAAGTCGTCAGAGGCGTTGGCCAAGCGCGGTTTGAGTTACGGGGTACGACGGTGACTGCGCTGGCTCAGCCCTATCGTTTTTATCTGCTGCAGCGTGTTCAGGACCTCTTTGAGTCGTTAACCGGCGCGGAACAACACAATGTACGATCACTGTTCGACGCGTGTGATATGTCCGATGTGCTGACAACAAAACTCAGTCGAAGAATTGGTCGAGCGAACAACCTTGAGGTTTGGCAATAGCTTAATCTTAGGCCAGAAACAAAGGCCCGATGCAGGCCAGCTCCGTTCTGGTTTTTGGTGTTAGCTGCGATAGCCGCTGACGATCCACAGTGGGTCCCCCGTCTGGGGGGAGCGATCAAGCGCTTGGATATCGGTCAGTCCGCTTTTTTCCATATAGGCCGCAACCACCTGGCATCGGTCTGTGGGGGATAGCACCTGAAAGGCCTGAATGGCCTTGGTGGGAAAAAGTCGGTGCGACATAGCCACGATGCACTGTCCCCCGGGTGCTAGGCAGCGACTGATCTCCGTCATGACTTCGATCGGTTTGACCAGGTACTGAATGGAAACGGCGATTAGCACCGCGTCAAAAGCATGGTGCGCAAAAGGTAAGGTTGGGGTGACGTTCAGATCTTGTACACAATAGTCATCAAGGCGCGGATTTGCTTCCAACTCAGCCGCATTCATGCCCAGTCCTGATACATGCGCGTAGTCTACACCGTCGGGTAGATGAGAAATCCAAGACGACATCAAGTCCAATACTCGAGCCCCGGGTGCGATCTGCTCACGGTAAAAGTCAGTCAGACTGTGTATTGTGGCGTCGTCAATGTGCGCGACGAAGCGCGGGTGGCGGTAAAAAATTTCGTCCGCTGATTCATCTGGGCGTTGAAAAAAGTGTGCAGGAAAGTCTGTGTTCATTTAGATTGAGTCCAAGGTTCCGTCAACCGATACATAGAAGTTGCAGTGTACACATAAATTTAATCCGGCCAGATTCGGCGGCGATTGGCGTACACCGCGCCATGTCACCTCCCTCGTGAGTCGTGCCAACATCCTCCAACGCTCAATGTTTTGCAATAACGGTTGAGGAAGTTTATTTAAGTCAGCGCTGTAGATAACCTCTGAACCAGCTGGGTATCCAAGTTTTATCGGTGCCGCCTGCCTGGTCCTGTTTGCGCGCGGCCTTTAATGCCATGGGCATAGAGTAGTTGCCCTCATGGCAGGCGTACTCGTAGACATCATCGCCAGTCAGTCGCATCTGCTGGCGAGCGGTAAACGGTGCCTCGTAGGATTGCGCATCATCAATGGTCCATTCGTACTCCAGAGTATTGGCATCCAGGCGCGTGAAGCGCTCCGTCATCACGACATTGTCGCCTGTGCCCATCGGTGCGGCGTAGGGCTTGAAGTTGGTGGTGGTGACCACGAAGGTGTCGCCGTTCCACTGGCCGGTGGAAAAACCTTTCCAAAAGCGCGTGTCGTGGGCCACTGAGCCGCTGCCGTCTGTTGGAATAACCCGGTGATCGTTGACCATTTCAACCTGTATGGCGATATGGCTTTGTGACTGAACGATCTGCATGATGTTGTTATAGGCTCCCGAGCGCATGGGGTTGTTGTTGAATCCGATCAGGCAGCGGTCGGTGAGGTTGCGCATCTCTGGGCCCGACGGCGGCAATGACTGCATATGCCAGTAAGGCTGGTTGCGCGCCCGGGCCGCTTCAGTGATGGCGGGCATGCGACCGTTTGGCGGATCGACGATCAACGACGTCCTCAGGCTGCCGTCGAATCGGCTGCCTAACTCCAGAAAGCCCGAGTTATAGCCGACGTCAACGTCAGACTGACCATCTAGGCCCTCGCGAACCTCACCTTCGCGCTGCGCAGCCTCAGCGCGGCGCTGGCGAATGTCGGCTTCAATATTGGCGACTTCTTTCGCGGTGAGCAGCTCTTTATCTTTCCAGTTATCCGGGCGGTTCAATGGAGTTGCCGTCTTGAAGTCCCAGGTGCCCTGCAGGCTGGGCTTGCCCCAGGAAGTCACGGGTACATCTGCCATAGCTGGCAGGGCGGCGATTGCTGCCACGCAGACCATGCAAAGTGCGAAAGAGCGTTTTTTGTTTGTCATGTCTGCCTCCTAGTACAGGTTTTTCAGGGCTGGTTTGCTGCGATCTGCACCTTCGCGCAGATGGTTGTACATGGCATCTTCGGCGAAGGGAATACACTTGTACTCAAGCAGTCTGGCACCGTCTTCGAGGCGTCGGTACAGCGGCATGCGAATGGTCCAGGGGCGTGTGAATACCTGTGGGTCTTCGATGGTCGCTTCGTAACGGATGTGGTTGCTGCTGATGGGGGTATAGCGCTCGGTGACTTTGAGCTGATCGCTGTGCCAGGTGCCCGTGGCGTCCAGCCAGGTGTCAGGCACTTGGTCGGTGACCTCCACCACCAGAGTCTGCCCGTCCCAGCGTCCTGTGGAATAACCCATCCACGAAGGTAGCTCTGCACGGGTACCGGGACGGTCGAGATGAATCACCCGACTGTTGCTGCCCCATTCGTAGGCGATGAAGATCTTGTTGTCTGATTGCACGATATGAAATGGCAACGGCATGTAGGTCTGGCGGGGCAGGCCGGGAATAAAGCATTTCACGGCCGGATCCCATTGGTGCCATGCCGCGCGGTACTGTTCTCGCTGGGCTGCGGCTGCTTCGGTGTAAGGGATTTTGCCTCCAACAATATAGCTGTGGCCGGCCGGAATACCGCCGAGTGCGCCCACAACGCCCGTTGTTGGGCCTTTGATGGCGTTGCCGCCTTCCAGATTCCAATGGGCTGTGCCGACGGCCTGCCACAGGCCGTTGATATCCGGGGTTGAAAGTTGAGGCGCCGTGGTCTGTGTTGGCTGTACGGCGCTGCAGCTGCACACAGCCATGAATGCCAAGACGCCGGTCATAGCGCGCCACAGCGATGGGAGGTGCTTGAGTCTGTTTCGCTTGTTCATCTTAATCTTCCAAAAGGGTCTGGTTGCCAGTGGCTTCGGTGGGATCGGCACCGTCTTTTGGTGCGCCGGTGCCAGATGAGCCCATAAACAGGCGCCTGCCGTCGGCAAACATGATGTCGCGGCCGCTGCCACGGCACTTGGGATTACAGTCTGGGTCTTTGCTCTGGTAGCCGCGGACAATGACTTCTGCGCCCACTTCCAGCAGGCTGCGGGTCAGGCCCGCGCGCAGTAGAGAGTTTGGTGTCCCGCCCTCCATCATCCATGGCACTGTGCTGCCGTCTTGCTCGATGACGTCGACATGTACCCAGGCATGAGGATTGATCCATTCAACGCGCACCACTTTACCCTGTACCCGAAACGCTTTTTCGGCATCGAATTCTGAGGAGAATGCATGATGCCCGTGGCTGACGAGGGGCGTCAGCAGGAAAGTGATCGCGCTAAGCAAACGTGGGAGTGTGGTTGTCTGTTTTATGTGTTTTAGCGTCATTGTTCTGCCGTCTATTGTCGAGGTGTTCAAGGGTGTTCAAGGGTGTTCGAGGCGATGATACAGTCGCCGCATCGTGGTTTTGCTCACGCCCACTTCTTTGATGGGGATGTTGGTGTGATTGGTCAGATCTATGGTTTGTGCTGCGGTTTCCACATCCACACCTTGCGCGTACAGCGCAGTGGCTTTGGCCCACAGATCACGATAGAAGTCCTGCACGAGATCTATGCGGGCGAGATCGCTGACGAGTCCGCCATGCCCGGGTATGAAGACGTCGAAATCCAGTGCCTTCATTTTTTCCAGAGTGTGTGGCCATTCGTCTACATAGCCGTCGCCGAGATAGGACGGGCCGGAAAAAGCCACATCCCCGGTAAACAGGAGGCGTTCATTGGGAAAATAAACCAAAACATCGCCGCCAGTGTGCGCCCGGCCAAGAAACAGAATCTGGATTTCTCTTGCGCCACGATGCAGGGTCATACGTTCATTGAAGGTGATCGTCGGTGGCACCGGGTCGATCTCGTTAAAGTCTTTGGCATGCGCTGATAACAGTTTCAGGTAGTCGGTCAGTTCCTGTTTACGTTTGGGGTCGGTGACGCCTTCCAGTTCATTGTGCAGCCGTTTGAGCACAGCGTCATTACCCTCAACCCCGTTGCGATAGGTCGCCTCTTCCAGAGGTGCCCCTGCCAGTTTTTCGTAAGTGAATTCGTGCCCGATAATTGGAATTCCTGAAAATTCCTGATTGCCATGGGCGTGGTCCCAGTGATGGTGGGAATTGATCAGCGTGGAAATTGGGTGGTTGGTAATGGCCTGAATGGAGCGGATTAAATCACGGGCTTTGGCCGGCGTGACATGGGAGTCAACGATCACGACATCGTGTTCATTGACAATGACCAGGGCATTGCTGTTGAACACGGCAGCCGTGCTTTGGGCCAGCCAAATGCCATTGCGGATCTCTGTAAACTTGTGGGTTGCTGTGGTGACGACGTTGTCGTTGAGGTCAGCTGTTGTGGTTGAGACAGCGATGCTCGGTATTGCCAGCGCGGCAACCCAGGCCATGCATCTGATTGCCCGCATCAGTGCCTCTCCCTAGCCATTGTCTCTGCCGCCGGTTGGCTTCTGTTGCTGCTGCGATGCCCGCAGAGCGTTCGCTTCACCGATCAGGTAGTGGCGCACAGCTTCCGCGTCCGCTTTGCTCAATAGATCGGCGAAGCCCGGCATGCCTTGCGCAGCTCGGGCGCCGGCTAAAACGATATCGATGAACTGTTCGTGAACCTCCAGATTCATGGCCCGCAGATCCGGTGCTGTCATCATGACCTCCGAGGGCATACCGATGCCGCCATGACAATTCGCGCATTGGGTTTCATAGTGCCTCTCTCCCAGCAGGAAACTATCCAGGCTATAGGATGCCTCGGGCTGGGGTGGCACCTCAAGAGACACTTTTTGGGTGGCAGGCATTTGCGCCTGGCCCCCTAACTTGAAGACCAGCAGGGTGCCGCCCAGGTCCAGCGCCCGATTACCGCTCACCATGGTCGCAACATACTGAGTGTCGTCAATTGCATAGCTGATCACGGATGAGCTGAAATACCCGAGCGCGTCAAAGGACCAGATAGGTTTGCCGTCGTCGGTATTGCGTGCAACGAGACGCCCATCTCCTTCGCCCTGAAACAGCAGGCCAGACGCAGTGGCCAATACGCCGCCGTTATAGGCGCTTTGCAGCTTGTGGCGCCATTTGTATTTTCCGGTTAAGGGGTCGAAGGCGCCGAGGTAGCCTTCCGTGGGCGGCGGCGGATCGGCCTGTTTGATGAGTGCGCGACGGTATTCGCCTTCGCCCCAGCCGAGGCTAAGACCCCGCTCGCGTATCCGGTAAACGCCAGTGGTAACAAATTCTTCATCTAACGAATAAAAATTCGGCATGTCGTGGTAGTAGAAATACATGAGGCCAGTTGATTCGTCCCATGATTGTGGTTCCCAGTTGTGCGCGCCGGAGTTGGCGGGAATGATCCATTGGGGCTTGTCTTCGTAGACTACCGCTGGGTTCTCCACCGGTCGACCGGTCTCCATATCGATGTGGGTCGCCCAGGTAATCGCGTCGGTGTATGGATGTGCGCGCAATAGCTCGCCAGTTTCCCGGTCGATGACGTAGAAGAATCCGTTCTTGGGTGCCTGCAGCAATACCTTGCGCGTTCGGCCATCCACCTCCATGGTGCTCAGCGTGATATCCATGGCCGAGCTGTAATCCCAGTTGTCGCCGGGCGCGGTCTGGTAGTACCAGTTCATGCGGCCGTCCTCGACATTCACCGAAATGATCGCGGTGAGGAATAAATCGTCGCCAGCCAGCGGGTTGTCTGGCGACTTCCTGGCCCACGCATTACCGGAGCGGATCTGCCGTGGCCAGGGTGCGCCGTTGCCGACGCCGATATACAGGGTGTTGAGTTCCTCGTCATACACTAACGCGTGCCAGGCGGTGCCACCGCCACCGTATTTCCACCACTCGCCACCCCAGGTCTTGGCGGCAAATTCCATCTCGGGATGCTCGAAAGGCTGGCTCGGGTCGCCGGGTACGAGATAGAAACGCCAGTCGATTTTACCGGTCTCGGCGTTGTAAGCGGTGACGTAGCCACGTCGGTGACCGGACTCCGAGCTGCCCTGGCCGATGAATATCTTGCCCTGGGCTGCCCGGGGCGCGCCGGTAATGTTGAAGCGTCCCAGCGCGGAAGGGTGATAGGTGTCGACATCCCACATGACCGATCCGTCTGCGGCCTTCAGCGCCAGCAGGCGACCATCAAAAGTGGCGACGTAAACTTTGCCTTGGTACACGGCGTCCCCCCTATTGTGGGCCGGGCCGCAGCAGGCCAGGCGTACATAACTTCGATCGACCTCAG
>Ga0181559_10004615_pt1 | contig 13319 bp, 9 predicted proteins | sample 011ome_21_FD_133752 | JGI IMG/M metagenome (GOLD analysis project Ga0181559, IMG submission 133752) | Coastal salt marsh microbial communities from the Groves Creek Marsh, Skidaway Island, Georgia - 011508AT metaG (megahit assembly) | ecosystem: Environmental > Aquatic > Marine > Intertidal zone...
AAGAACCAAAACCAACCAGTGCGACTGAGTTACCAGATTTTAATGATGAAGCAATTGCATCAGTCATAGCATCAATGGCGCGAGCAGCAGCAGCTTTTGGTAAGTCGGCAGTTTCAGCAACTGCATCTATTAATTCGGATTTATTCACGTTGTCCCCTTGTTATCATTTTCAGTTCAAGTTTTTGTGGAGTTTTTTTACTACGTTTTTGGAAGCGATTAGCCAGCCTTTAAATGAATAAACTTTATACCAACTGTGTTGAAGCAATGTCAAGGAATACAGGCTTTTCTAGTGTGTATTTATAGATTTTTTTCTTTTATCCTTGACTTCATTCTCAGTTGTTTTTGAGGAACCTTTTTCAAGTGCCTGAGTTTTATTATCTTCCGCCGGTTCAGGCATATAGGCAAGCGCGATTTCCAAAACTTCATCAATCCATTTAACCGGTTTGATTTTCAAATCAGCTTTGATGTTATCCGGTATTTCTTTCAGGTCCCTTTCATTTTCTTTTGGAATAATTACGGTTTTTATATCACCACGATGGGCTGCAAGTAATTTCTCTTTCAAACCACCGATGGGGAGCACCTGACCTCTGAGTGTTATTTCACCTGTCATGGCCACGTCTTTTCTTACCGGGATACCCGTTAACACGGAAACCAGTGCGGTACACATTCCAACACCAGCGCTGGGTCCATCCTTTGGTGTCGCGCCTTCCGGCACATGAACATGTAGGTCATTGTTTTCATGAAAGTTTTCTTTAAGCCCCAAGGTGGCTGCACGACTTCTGACCACGGTCAATGCTGCCTGAATTGACTCCTGCATAATATCGCCGAGGGAGCCGGTCATGGTTGTTTTTCCCTTGCCGGGCGTTGCAACGGCTTCGATGGTAAGCAGCTCGCCGCCAACCTGGGTCCATGCCAGACCATTCACCTGTCCGATAGCATCTTCTTCTTCAGCTCTGCCGTAATCGTACTTTTGTACGCCCACATACTGCTCAAGGTCTTTGGCAGTAAGCTTCAGCTTCGGAGGATTTTTTTCCGACACATGTTTTTTTACAATCTTTCTACAAATCTTTGCAATTTCTCTTTCCAGACCACGCACACCTGCTTCACGGGTGTAATGCCGGATAAGAGTTAGTATTGCATCATCGGCTATAGTCACTTCATCTTCTTGCAAGCCATTATTTTCTTTCTGCTTTGGTACAAGATAACGACTGGCAATATTGAGTTTTTCATCTTCCGTGTAACCGGGTAAACGAATCACTTCCATCCGGTCGAGTAATGGACCAGGGATATTCATGGAATTGGATGTACAAATAAACAACACATCACTTAAGTCATAATCCACTTCCAGATAGTGGTCATTAAAATTATGGTTTTGTTCTGGATCCAGGACTTCCAGCAAAGCAGACGCTGGATCACCGCGATGATCCATACCCATCTTATCCACTTCATCGAGTAGCACCAGCGGGTTACGAACCCCAACCTTAGCCATTTTCTGTATTACCTTACCTGGCAAGGAACCAATATAGGTTCGGCGATGACCACGAATTTCAGCTTCATCCCGGACTCCGCCAAGAGCCATACGGACAAATTTACGGCCTGTAGCCCTGGCCACAGACTCGCCGAGAGAGGTCTTGCCCACGCCTGGTGGGCCCACCAGACAAAGGATGGGACCTTTGAGTTTCTTTACTCGTTTCTGAACGGCAAGATACTCAACAATCCTTTCTTTAACTTCCTTAAGGCCATAATGATCATGGTCGAGAATTTCTTCAGCCTTGGCCAGGTCAGTACGGATTTTCGATTTCTTTTTCCATGGCACACTGATCATCCAGTCTATATAGGTACGAACTACAGATGCCTCTGACGACATTGGTGACATCATTTTCAGTTTATTCAGTTCTGCGGTCGCCTTTTCCTTGGCATCCTTGGGCATTCCCGCTTCTTCTATTTTATTCTTTAACTCTTCGCCCTCATTGGGCACATCATCAAGTTCGCCCATTTCTTTCTGAATGGCCTTCATCTGTTCATTCAGATAGTACTCGCGCTGGCTTTTTTCCATTTGTTTTTTAACACGCCCACGTATACGTTTTTCGACCTGGAAAATATCAATTTCAGCCTCTATCAAGGACATCAAATGCTCAATACGCGGATTCAGGTTGGCCAATTCAAGAATGTTTTGCTTTTCCTGCAACTGAAGTGACATATGCGTTGCAATGGTGTCTACAAGTCGGCTTGGCTCATCAATACTGGTGATGGAAGTTAATACTTCCGGCGATATCTTTTTGCTGAGCTGCACATACTGGTCAAATTGAGAAAGTAATGAGCGCACCAGTATTTCAGTGTCTTTTTCTTCTGTAGTACTGCCATTCATACTGCTGGTGTCGGCTGTATAATAGTCGCCGTCAATATGCAGTTTTCGAATCTGAACTCTTTCCACGCCTTCAACGAGTACCTTTACGGTTCCGTCATTAACATGCATAAGCTGGAGCACAGAGGCCACAGTGCCGATTGTAAAGACATCGTCTTTACCAGGCTCGTCATCGGAATGTTGCTTTTGTGCAGCCAGAACCACTTTCTTGTCACCTGCCATCGCAGCCTTCAAGGCCTTGATAGATTTTTCCCTGGCAACAAATAATGGGTGGACAATTTGCGGGTATACAACAACTCCTCTCAGGGGTAAAAAAGGAAGGCTACTGGAAGGATTACTTACGTCCTGATTGTCCATAAATTATGTCAGACCTGTTGTATGAAAAGATGGTTACATTGAATTACAAATTCATCATGTTTACCAGAGAGTGGCAGGAAATGTTGATGAAATTGTGACGTTTATCTGGCCAGGGGATGAAAGCTGCCCCAGATACTGATCAAACCGGGTCAGTACTTGTGCCATACTGACCTATTTGAGGGCGAAATTGATTATTTCAAGCTGGATCTTTGCTACCAGAGATACTTTGCGCAGATTCTGCGGTTTCATACATCAACAAAGGCTCTGATTCACCGTTAATGACAGCTTCATCAATTACAACCTTTGTTACACCTTCCTGTGAGGGGATGTTGTACATGGTATCAAGTAATACCGACTCCATGATTGAACGTAAACCACGGGCACCGGTCTTTCTTTCCTGTGCTTTACGGGCAATCGCCTTGAGTGCGTCATCGCGGAATTGAATTTCAACGCCTTCCATTTCAAACAACTTGGCGTATTGTTTGGTGAGTGAATTCTTTGGTTCCTTCAGGATTTTAACCAGAGCCTCATCATCGAGTTCATTGAGCGTGGCGATCATGGGTAAACGACCAACGAATTCCGGGATCAGGCCATATTTAACCAGATCTTCGGGCTCGACATCCTGCAAGGTTTCACCGACCTTCTTTTCTTGTTCCGGACTACGCAGTTCTGCCGCAAAACCAATGCCGCTTTTATCCGAACGATCGCGAATAATTTTATCCAGGCCGGCAAATGCGCCACCACAGATAAAGAGGATGTTGGAGGTGTCTACCTGTAGAAATTCCTGTTGTGGATGCTTGCGACCACCCTGGGGCGGAACTGAAGCAACTGTTCCTTCTATTAACTTGAGCAAAGCCTGTTGCACGCCTTCGCCTGAAACATCACGTGTTATTGAAGGGTTGTCAGATTTTCTTGAAATCTTGTCTATTTCATCGATATAGACTATGCCAATTTGCGCCTTGTCGACATCATAGTCACATTTTTGCAGAAGCTTCTGAATGATGTTTTCTACGTCTTCTCCAACATAGCCTGCTTCAGTAAGCGTTGTCGCATCGGCTATGGTGAAAGGAACATCCAGCAGGCGTGCCAGCGTTTCTGCAAGAAGAGTCTTGCCGGTGCCGGTAGGACCGATGATGAGGATATTACTTTTACTGAGTTCGACATCATCACCTTTAGCTTCAAAATTCAGCCGTTTATAATGATTGTACACAGCGACAGACAAGGTTTTCTTTGCCTTGTCCTGCCCAATTACATATTCATCAAGGGTGTCTCTGATTTCTTCGGGAGTGGGTAATTTGCGGTCTTCCTGATCGGAAGATTTTTCCTGAATTTCTTCCCGGATAATGTCGTTACATAGATCAACACATTCATCACAGACGAAGACGGAAGGACCTGCAATGAGCTTCCTTACTTCATGCTGACTTTTGCCGCAAAATGAGCAATAAAGCAATTTTCCGCCATCGTCATCTTTTTTGTCATCAGCCATTTATTCGTTGTCCTGTTTTCCCGGTTATATAATTTGCAAACCCACTATAAAGATTTCTTCCAGATAATCAAAACTTCTTGAATTTCTTAATTAATCAGCAAATAAGATGAGGGCAAATGGTGTATATTACAAGTAATTAATTGCGCTTTTGTGCAAAATTGCTGTCTGCCTGGATCCCGGAATAAATCAGGCAAGTAGACATCCACCAATATCAGCATCCCTCGCCTGATCAGCCTTCAATTGAAGGCAGTATACGTTTATCCAGTACGCTATCGATAAGTCCATAGTTCACTGCTTCATCCGCATTCATGAAATTATCACGATCGGTATCCTTGGCGATCACATCGATTTCCTGACCAGTATGCTGAGACATTATCTGATTCAGACGGCTTCTCACATTAAGGATTTCCTGTGCCTGAATATGGATGTCAGAGGCCTGTCCCTGTGCGCCGCCGCTAGGCTGATGAATCATCATTCTTGAATGAGGCAGTGCAAAGCGTTTGCCTTTTTCTCCGCCGGTCAACAACAAGGCGCCCATACTTGCGGCCTGGCCAATACACATGGTACTGACATCTGGCTTGATAAATTGCATGGTGTCATAAATAGATAAGCCTGCGGTCACAGAGCCACCCGGGGAATTGATATAAAGATGGATATCCTTGTCAGGGTTTTCAGACTCAAGAAACAAAAGCTGTGCAACGACAAGATTAGCCATGTGATCTTCAACCTGTCCCACCAGGAAGATTACCCGCTCTTTTAAAAGACGCGAATATATATCGTAGGAGCGCTCACCCCGTGCGGTCTGCTCTACAACGATTGGAACGAGACTGCCAGTTTCCTGTTCAAACCCGGTTTTGTGATCAAAATTCTTCATGCGTTTAGTTCCTGCAGTCCGCTTATGCTAGGTGATTAAATATTCCGGGTTTGTCGGTTATTCCTCAGAATCGGCTTTTACCTCAGCTTCTTCTGCGGCCTGGATCTCCGGCTCTTTTTTATCCTTGCTTTCCTTGTCAGCTGCTGCCTCCGGCTTCGCAACAGGTTTCAGGGCTTCTTCATAAGATACGTTGGATTCAGTAACCTTGGCCTTTTCGATCACCATATCAATGACAGCATCTTCAAGCGCCATTGCTTCTATATTGGCCAACTGATCCTTGTCACTGTAATACCACTTAACAACATCTTCCGGCTTTTCATAGCTTTCTGCCATTTCTTCTATCAAACCACGAACAGTATCAGCATCAGGCTTCAAGTCATTTTTGCTGACAATTTCGCTCATGACCAGGCTAAGAATCACACGACGTTCCGCCTGTTCGGCAAACAGGTCATCCGGCAACATTGAAGGATCAATATTCTGGCCGCCACCAAACTGCTGCATGGCCTGTTGTCTGAGGCCATTAATTTCATTGGCTATCAGGGCTTTCGGCGCATCCACTTCATGAATTTCAAGCAATCCTTCGATGACCTGGTTCTTGATATTGTTACGGTTGGCATTTTTAAGTTCCCGGGTCATGTTGGCGCGCACTTCAGTTCTGAACGCATCCAGACCACCTTCTGCCACATCAAAGGAGCTAAAAAAGTCATCATCCAGTTCAGGCAGTGTCGGCTCACTGACGTTGTTCACGGTAATAGCAAATTCTGCTTTCTTTCCAGCCAATTCCTTGTTCTGGTAATCTTCCGGAAATGTCACGGGCAAGGTCAGGCTTTCACCGCCACTGACGCCAACAAGGCCTTCTTCAAAACCCGGAATCATGCGTTTGGAGCCCAAAATGAGGTTAGTGCCCTTTGCTTCGCCGCCATCAAACTTTTCACCGTCGACAGAGCCAACAAAGTCCACATTGACCTGGTCTCCTTCCTGGCTTTTTCGATCCACTTCCTTGAATGTCTTACGTTGCTCACGCAGGGTTTCGATCATTTTGTCTATATCTGCATCCAGAATATCGGCTTGTTTCTTTTCGATAGTCACGCCGGAAAAATCCTTTAACTCAATTTCCGGGTAGACTTCGAAAGTAGCAATAAACTCCAGATTTTGGCCTTCTTCGAGATTTTTCGGCTCGATACTGGGTTGTCCTGCAGGCTTTACATTTTCCTTGGTAACAGCTTCAACCCATGACTGGCTGATAACCTCGCCTACAACTTCCTGACGCACACCGTCACCAAACCTGTTTTTGATTACCTTCACAGGTACCTTGCCTTTCCTGAATCCTTTCATATTAAAGGTTTTCGCGGCTTCCTGAAGACGGCTGCGTACCTGGCTTTCCACTTGTTCAGCCGGCACCTCAATGGTCATACGTCTTTCAAGGCCTGTAAGGGTTTCAATAGAAACTTGCATGGTGTAATCCTGATTGTTAGTTGCAAATACACGATTAAAAAATACTCGCTAATCAGACATCAATCTGTCCGACTGCAAGTCGCTAAACTTCATTTATTCTGGCAGAACTTTTTCGACTATTGAATAAACAATATTGCTACATTCAATAAATCTCGAGATTGTTCTTCTGGGCTGCTGGAAACAGTGGTTATAACCGCACACATCAAGGAAATAGCAAAGAAAACATGATGTACGGATATTTAAAAATACTACTTATAAATCAGATAGTTATTAATATAGCACCGGTAAGCAGGGCGGGATTGTGCCATATCAAAAAAGCATATTCAATAGCCTATCCTGAGCCGCTCTTGTTGAGTAATTAGCGGCATAGACAAGTTGCTGCCAGAAAGCCTGCATTTGCGCATCAAGAGCTTGAAATTTAAGCTCCAGGATAAATAAAAACCTATAATATTCAACATGATAGCGAATATTTTAAGAAGGTATATTAGATCGCTTATTTTTGAACAGTCATTTCAGGAAAAAAAAGATTTTTAAAGATTTTGTAAGTCCCTATTGGTAAATAGGATTTTGTTCACTGACCGACTCTAAGTGTATTTTTGGCTGAGCCTGATGCACAAATAATAACCATTTTTATGCATTAAGTTTTTAACGTATCTGTTTGTTTGTTAAAAGTTTATCAAACCCTTGTTCCGTAATTTTATAAGCTAACATATTGATTTACAAAATAAAGCTACGTTTTTCGCCAAGTCTTAAGCACAGGCGCAGGTAATTATCTTGGCATACTTATTGCGTTCTATTATGACAAAGGCGGCATCATTATCTTGATCATCACTCGTTAGCCCGAGGCGAAAAAACCAGATGCTGACCACAGGCATCACATAAAAAGAAGATAAAAAACAGGACAATCGCCTTGGGCTAACGGAGACCAACTCTTTTTGCTCTTCCTGCTTTTCCTGATCTTCCTGCTCTGACTTGCTGAATCCCGCTTTACCCTGCAATCCTGCCTGCAAGCATGGATACCTTACCCGCTGCGCGCATTTGCACTACTACTCTGCCCGCCTTGCCTGTAATTAGTAAGTTAAAATTCGAAATTGCGCTTTTTATAGATAGAGCTTAACCAGGCATTGAATTATTCAAGGCTGTTGAGTATGGATTAGAGATCTGTCTGTTCTTTCAGGGGCTTGAAAACGATCAATAACTGCGGCAAAAGCGTCAGCGCTCCTGTTAATGCCAGACACATGGCCAAACTGGTTAACAACCCAAAATAAATGGTGGGAATAAAGTTGGATAGAATCAGAATGGAAAATCCGGCAACAATAGTAAACCCGGTGTAATACATGGCTTTTCCAATACTGCCATGACAATAGGTCATGGTTTCAACATAATTATTGAATTCCGGAAAGCGTGATTTAAAACGATGCATATAATGAATTGTATTATCTACGCCAATACCCACAGAGATTGCCGCTATAGTTATTGTCATCATATCGAGAGGTATCCCCAGCCACCCCATCAGTCCCAGCACTGATAATGCTGCAAGAATATTTGGAATAATGCCAATCAGGGCCAATTTCCATGACCTGAACAGCACCAGAAACATCGCGGTGATTACCAGCAAGACCATGCCAAGTGTCAGAATTTGTGACTCAAACAGACTTTGCAGCATATTGTTATAGAGAACCAGCATGCCCGTCAGATGGACCTGTTCGCCAGAATATCCAAACTCCTCGCTTAGTCCCTGACGAATATTCTTCAGCAAATCAGCACGCATCAGCCCTTCAGATGTTTCCAGTACCCTGATGGAAAATCTAATCTGATCATCTGCTACAGAAACATAGGGCTTGAGCAGGCTTTCCTTGTAGCTATCCGGAATTTTATTGTAAAGCACCGCGAGCTCAATACTGTTGAGCGGTTCATCTTCGTTAAGCTCATAGGCAATATTCAGCAAGGTCGCCAGGGAAAGCACTTTTCCGGTTTCAGGCAAGGCATCAAGGTAATCATGTATGGCAATGATTTCCTGCATCTTGTCGCTGGTAAACCAATAGGCCGCTGCATCGCCCTCTTCTTCCTCACCAAAGTCATCAAATTCATCAAAATATTCATCTTCGGCAAAGGGATCGTCACCGAAGTCTGCCTCTGCCTGGCCCTCGTCAAACGGATTGGGTGGTCGCATATCGATGATGACATCCAGCGGTGTCGTGCCTCCCATATTCTGATCTATGGCCACCATACCCTGATAAATTTCGGTACTGTCATCAAAATAATCGATAAAACTGTTTTCAACTTGCAGACGAGTGATACCAATACTGCTGGCAATAAATAGCAGGCCTGCAACCAGTAAAATAAAGGGCCCGTTTGACTGGGTGAATCGCCCTATTGAGGGCGTAATATCTATGGATTTATTCATGACCCGGGAATTACTTTCCGGGAGCAGGCCGAGCACTGCAGGAAAAATCAGAAAGGTAAGCAGGAATGCACAACAAACTCCCATCACCATCATCCAGCCAAAATCGATAATGGGGGGAATATCACTGATTACCAGGGATCCAAACGCAACAATAGTGGTAAGACTGGTGTAGGCGCACGGTTTTATCATGCTTTGCAGGGTAAGTTTCAGGCGCTCATGGTGGCTTAGTGAGGCTTGCTCAACCTCCAGTTCCCTAAAGCGGACAATGAGATGTACCGTTAACGATACGGTGATGATAAGTAGCAGGGAAATAAAGTTTGATGAGATTACAGTAACAGCCCAATCCATCAAGCCGAGCAAGCCTATCACGCATATGGCTATAGCTGAGCCACAAAGCAATGGAATGGCTACATATCTTGCCTTGCGGAACAGGTATGCAAGGGAGGCGATTATAAAAAAGAGTATCGCCGCCCCAAAAGTAAACAGATCATTACGCACAAAAGTGACAAGATCATCAGCAATCATGGGCACGCCACCGAGATAAATCGTGGCACTGTCTCGATATTTTTCCAGAGTTATCCGGATATCCGCAATATCTTCATGCAATTGCTTCGCTGCACTAACTCTGGCAGCAGTACTCAGAGCCTCGACATCTTCAAGGCGTATTGCTTCGCTTGCTGTCAGCCCCGTTGTCCTATCCAGTTCACGCAGGGCAGTTCGTTCCTCAAGTAACAATGCCAGCGCTGTATCAGGCGTAAAATTGACTATCAGCGCGGTGGTGAGACCGTCTTCACTCAGCAAAACATTGCGGTAGGCATCACTGCTCATCAGATCGTCCCTGGCATTGGACAGGTCTACTTCGGCAGATTCGAGGGTAATGATGTTATCTGTGATTTCACTCAGGGAAACGTTCGCGACCTTGAATAAGGGCAAATCAAAAATGCTATCCACGGATTCAACACTGGCAATCTGTTCCAGTTCACTCTTCAAGGCCTTGAGTTGCCTAAGAGATGGGGAAGTAAAAAGGCCCTGGTCCGGGGCATAGGTGACAAAGACAAAGTCACCAGCTCCATAACGGCTGTTGATCAGTCTTGAGTACTCAAGGTCCGCATCACCCTCCACCACCAAAGAATCAGCAGAGGCATCCATTCTGAATTGCTGGGTGTTCCAGCCAAGGAACAGGGTCAATAAAAGAACGCCCCCCAGAACCGTATATGGTTTGCCAAGCACCAGCTTAATGTATTTTTCAAAGAACATAATTGTGAAAAGCGTTAACGAATTCCATTTTAAAAAAGCGAGGCAGTATACCACCTGACCATGACAAAACCGCTACTCTTCCCGTCACCTCATAGTGAGAAAGCTCAGGTAATCAAAAATGTGGGATTTTTTCCCTCAAGAGACTATAATTTGCTACATGCAGGAAAATCAATCACCAACTCAGGTAAATAGCGCAGTGATTACAGCGCTCAGAAAGGTTCTGAGACCGCTGGTTAAGTTCATGGTTGCGAACCAGATTACCTATACCTATCTTAGCAATATGCTTAAGGCTATTTACGTGGATGTCGCTGAAAAGGACTTCCCTGTCGCCGGGAAAAAACAGACTGATAGCAGAATCAATTTGTTAACCGGTGTGCATCGCAAAGACGTAAAGCGTCTGCGGGCGGAGCCTGAAAGTCAGGACAGCAGGCCTGCGAATATTTCCATTGGCTCACAACTGGTTGCGCGCTGGGTTGGCGATAAAAGCCTGCTCAATCCTGATAACTCCCCTCGAAAACTGCCCTTGCAGGATGACAATGAATTCAGCAACCAGTCCTTTGAAGGTCTGGTAAGTAATATTGCCAAGGGCGATATCAGGCCACGTGTTGTGCTGGATGAACTGATGCGTCTGGACATGGTTGAGCTGGATCCGGATCATAATGTGATACTCAAGACCAAAGCCTTTACGCCAAATCGTGGGCAGGAAGACAAGCTTTTCTTCTTTGGGAAAAATGTACAGGACCATTTATGTGCAGGTGTTCACAATTTGGGTGGAGAGCAGCCACCTTTCTTTGATCGCAGCGTTTATTATGATGAGCTGTCAGCTGATTCTGTTGCGCAACTTAGTGAACTCGCCGATAAGCTGGGCATGGAAGCGCTGATCAAAATGAATGAAAAGGCATTGGCTTTGCAAACAGCAGATCAAGGATCAGCTGATACCAGTTTCAGAATGAATTTCGGGATTTTTAACTACAATGAGAATTATCAAACCAATGTACCGGGTGCACCGGAAGATGACCGGCAAGATGAAATATCAGATCCCCAGGGCCCATTAATCTGAGCGCTGGAAAACGTAGGTATTTACTCTCAAACGCGATAAAATGGAAAAATGAAAAGCAGCAGGCCAAACATAGCCCATAAAGCAACCACATTGGTGGAGAATCACTCTTCTGTGGCTTTCCTGCTTGCCGTGCTGTGCCTTGCGTTTGCTGTCAATTATTTTCTGGTTGGCCCTGGTAGCGATGGTGGTAGTGGTCTGGGTGGTACAGGCAGAACCGGCGGTGAAAGCGGCTTCGGTGGAACCGGAAAAGGACCTGATATGGGGTCTGGATTTAAACTGGGCGCCAATGATCAGGATTCTTCAAACAGCGAAGACTCCCTCAGTGACATTTTGATCCCGAATTTTGATGAATTCCGTGATGCGACCAATACTGAAAATTCACTGGCAATGCCCTTCCCTGCACTTGCAAAAGATAATGGCTCAATACCAGAGACTCCCGAGTTCGATATTTCGATGTTGAAACTCACTCCACTGCCTAAGGTTCTGCCAAAAATAGCGCCAGACAATCGCTCTGCAGAGTCTCCCGATACAGACATATCATCTATCGTAGAAACTATCTCATTGGCTGAAGTAAAAGTAATTGATGAAGTTAGGGAATCAACAGACTTTGACAATCTTGTAGGTATTGAAATCAATCAACTGGCTAATGAAACACTGCTCTCCAGTCTGGAGATTTTGAACCGCTTAATGCTCGTTGAAGCACAAGCCAATCTGTTGCAAAGCACAGCCTCGAATACCTCTGCTATTGACAGTGATGTTCAGGTAATTGGCGACCTCGACAGTGAAAACATTGCCCTGGCTGATAACACTATTCGCAACAGGATTGCTCTTCCTGCAAGACCTGAACGTCCAGACCGGCTTAATGTTCCTGCCCGTATCGCACCGGTACAACGGGTTAATATTCCTACCCCGCCTCCAGTACGACCAATGCGTACCCTGTCCACAATATTAAATCGTTAAACGCTCTTTTTCTGCGTCGCTAATTTTCTGTTTAAACTTATTTTCTGCGCCATAGACCAGCGCCCTTCTGCAGTTGGCTGTGGATTTTTATATGATTTCTTACAGAGTCAATTGTCAACTGCCAAAGTCTTAAGGCAATGTATAGGAAGCTTGCAAACCTATAATTTGATCTGCACTGCTGGCCGTAAAGCCGACTATTGAATAGAGCATGAAATTCCATTGCTTGCCCAGGTTATAGGACAAAAACGGCATGATTTCATGGCTCTCAAAGGCATTGCTGGACGCTCTTTCACGATAGTCATATATGAGCCCCAGAAACGTATTATCGCCATATTGACGCATCAATCCCAGCGAGGCATAGAAGGAGTTCTCAAGGTCAAATAAGGGGGTTTTACCTCGCTGGCGGTAGCCTAGCGTCGAAAAATAGGTATTCCTTTCCAGGGTTGAATAGAAATCGAGTTGGTAGCCCAAATCCAGTTCTCCGGTGCCCAGGTCCCTGCTTTCATCTGCCGTGGGCAGTTTGGCCTGCAAAGTGAAATCCACAAATACCCGGTCATTCAGCACAGGAGGAAATTGATAGGTCGCTGACAAAAACACATCTCCAATACCGCGCTCATCAACAAACTCATTGCTCTCATCACGGTCACCACCAATATTGCCGGTTTCGAAAAACACATCTCCAGGTCCCTGCAAGGCCAGATAAGGTGCCGTCACTGATAGTACCCAGGGAAACGTTGTTAACTCATAGGAAACCGGGAAATAGGCGATATCGGTCTCCTCAGTAGAACCATAGTCACCCTGACTGAAATAAGAGCCCAGCGTAAACTTATGGACATTAGGGTCATCCTGAGCGGCAGCCGACTGGCTGATAAAAAGTATTAGCAGGAAAAGGAGGTTTTGAGTTGCATGCAGGCTTGAGGGGAATGTTAGATCTTTCATGGGAAGGTTCCAGCTACAGCCTTGTGGGATAGGCCGTACCCTCTATAGATACATTAATCGGGTAATTTGTTAACGCAGAAGCTATAAAATTGTTAACGGGTAGGCCTAATTACCATCACCCGACTATACAGACTGCATCTATAGAGTAAAGATACGGAC
>Ga0181559_10004619_pt1 | contig 13316 bp, 8 predicted proteins | sample 011ome_21_FD_133752 | JGI IMG/M metagenome (GOLD analysis project Ga0181559, IMG submission 133752) | Coastal salt marsh microbial communities from the Groves Creek Marsh, Skidaway Island, Georgia - 011508AT metaG (megahit assembly) | ecosystem: Environmental > Aquatic > Marine > Intertidal zone...
AGGCCACGTTGCCGTCGCCACGACAGCGGCGGCGCGCACTCCCGACTTCGCACCACCGCGTCGTTCGTCCGTACCATGTTCGCCATGAGCGCTTCCTCCTTCGTCGGCGCGCGCCCCGCCCTCGCGAGGTACGCGCGTGCCGTCGCACGAAACCGCCGGGGCACCGCGCGCCTCTCTCCCGCGCGCCGCGTCGCGCGGGTCGCGCGCTATCCGATCGCGAAACCGCCGATCGGCACGCGCTCGCATCGCTCGCTCGCGTGTGCGTGAGACGAGCCGACATCTTCCCGCACGAACTGACCTTTCCCCCGCGTGCCTCTCACCATTGCCACCCGCGAGAACAGGCGCACGACCGCGCCCGCGTCCTCCGGCCGCCGCACCTCTGTCATCGTCGCGGGCACCAAGGTGACGCGCAACCCCAACATGGCGAAGCTCCAGGCTGGGTACCTTTTCCCCGAGATCAACCGCATCAAGAACGCGCATCTCGCGGAGAACCCCGACGCGAAGATCATCTCGCTCGGCATCGGCGACACCACCGAACCCATCCCCGCGCCCATCATCGCCGGCATGGTGGACTCTGCGTCGGGTCTCGGGACGCTCGAGGGCTACGGGCAGTTCGGCGGCTACGGCGCCGAGGCTGGCCAGGGCCGCCTTCGCGAGAGGCTGGTCGAGCGCTTCTACGCGGACACCACCGCCATCGTGTCCGACGAGCTCTTCGTGTCCGACGGCTCCAAGTGCGACATCTCGCGCCTGCAGATGATGTTCGGCGGCGGGCGCAACATCGCCGTGCAGGACCCCTCCTACCCCGCGTACGTGGACTCGTCCGTGATGAACGGCCAGACGAACGGCTTCGACGACGCCACCAAGCAGTACGGCAACATCGAGTACCTCGCCTGCAACGCCGAGAACGCGTTCTTCCCCGACCTGGCGCCCGCGAAGAAGTCCGATATCATCTTCTTCTGCTCGCCCAACAACCCCACCGGCGCGGCGGCGACGCGCACGCAGCTCGAGGAGCTCGTCGCGCACGCCAAGGCGACGGGCTCTATCGTGGTGTACGACGCCGCGTACTCCATCTACATCTCCGACCCCGACTGCCCGCGGACCATCTACGAGATCGAGGGCGCCGACGAGTGCTGCATCGAGACGTGCTCCTTTTCCAAGTACGCGGGCTTTACCGGCCTGCGCCTGGGCTGGACCGTCGTGCCCGAGAAGCTCAAGTTCGCGGACGGCTCCTCCGTGCGCGCGGACTGGTCGCGCCTCATGTCCACCTGCTTCAACGGCGCCTCCAACGTCGCGCAGGCGGGCGGCATGGCGTGCCTCTCCGACGAGGGCATGGCGGCGATGACGGACCTCGTGGCGTTCTACAAGGAAAACGCGGCCATCCTGAAGAAGACCTTCGAGGAGATGGGCTACACCACGTACGGCGGCACGGACGCGCCGTACGTCTGGGTCTCCTTCGACGGCCGCGACTCCTGGGAGGTGTTCACGGAGATTCTCCAGAAGTGCGACATCGTCGTCACGCCCGGCTCGGGCTTTGGCCCCGCCGGCGACGGCTTCATCCGCGCCTCCGCGTTCGGGCACAGGGATAACATCCTCGAGGCGGCGGAGCGCCTGAAGAAGGCCTTCACCAAGTGATTCGCGCGTCCGGGACGTTGAACGCACGTAGGGGACGAGGCGAAGGAAAAGGCCGCCCGCCGTACGCGAATGATATATGATACTATACTTTTTTACATTTTCGGCGTCGCCGTACAGTTTCGTAAGGCGACACGGAGGTTGGCTCTCTGTCTTTTTCGCAGAGTCTGACCGCCGCGCATCGCCCAAATACACGCCGCGCGCGTCGTCAAGACGACCCGAAGCGCGCGGCATCCTATCCTAAATGGTATAGCTAGGTCAAAAGAATCGCTCCGCTCCGGGCGACCCCGAGGCACCCGGCGGCTTCGCGAAGCCGCCGAGTCGCGTCTCTGGCGTCAGCCTTGGAGCGGAAAACAATGATATTTTGTCGGGCGCCATCTTCTCGCCCCTTTCTCGCGCCGACCGTGTTGCGGTCGTCGACCGAACGAGGTGCGATGGCTCTCTCTGCGCGGGCGCGCGAGCGACCGAGGCGCTAGTATACGCCTCGGACGCCTCGGCGCCCGTGAACCCTCCTCCTTTCACCGCCCCCCCACGCGGCTCCGCCCATCCGCCGCCGCCTTCTTCGCCTGCTTGGCGGCGAGGTCGCGGACGCGCGCCAGGAGCTCCGCCGGGATCTCGCGCTTTTTGTCCCCCGCGCTCTTCGCGGGCTGGTGCGGCAGCATGGCGATGCGCAGCAGGTTGCGCCACTTGTCCTTCAGGTCCACCGCGGTGCGGTGCTCGATGGCGGGGAAGCCCAGCTTCTTGATGTCCGCCCATTTGCCACCCCCGCACCGCGCGACGCCGTCCACGAGCGCCTCCGCCTCCTCCAGCGCCCAGGGGTTGTGGTGTTTGCTCCGGCGCCCGTTCGCGCCCACGCCGTCGCGCCCGCGAGGCGAGCCTTTTCCCGAGCTGCCACGCGCGTTGCCCCGAGCCGCCGAGCCCGAGCCCCGCGAACCCTTCACGAACGACTCCCCGCCGTCGTCGCGCGCGTCCGAATCGCTGTGGTGTCCCCCAATTTTGCGTTTCGCGCGCGCCGCCGACGCATCCGTCTTCGCCGCGTCCCCCTCGGCGCTGTGCGCGTCCGACGAGTTAATCAAGCGCTTGCCCTTGCGGCCGTGCACCATCTGCGCGTGCCGCGTCACTCCCCTTCCGGACGTGCGCCCGTGCGCCATCTGCGCCACCGAATCGCCCGCGCCGAAAAAGTCGGTGCGCGTCTCCGCCGAGCCCGAGCCGTCGGTGAACGGGCTCGAGTCGCCGGCGTCGTCGCTCCCGTCGCCGCTGCGAGCGAAATCACCGCTGTCGTCGCCGGCGTCGTACTCGTCGCTCCCGTCGCCACCGAGGCGCGCGTCGTACTCGCTGATCTCCGCCAAACGACGCAGCAGCCACTGGCGGTTGTTCGAGCTCGTCTCCTTGCCGAACACGCGGCGGTACCGGTGGCGCAGCGACGTGATGGAGGCGTCCGCCAAGCCGCCGCTCCGCGCCGCGAAGTCGCCCGCGTGCCACGAGTCCGACAGGCACGGCTCGCCCGTCGCCGGGTGGCGGTACGCCATGGAGTCCTCCATGCTCAGCGAGGCGTGCGACGCCAAGAGGCCACCGCCGCGCACCTTGCTGGAGGGCGACACCGGCAGCGAGACGCGCCCATCCGCGCTCACGAGCCCGAACCCGCCGTCGCTCTGCATCGCGCTCGGCGCGAAATCGCACAGCAGGTCCTCCTCGTCGTCCTCACCCACGAAATCGAGGCCATCGTGCGGGAAGCCGTAGTCTGTGAACGCGCGTCGTTGCGTCGGGTGGGGATCGGAGCGCGGGTGACGACGATGTCAGCGACGAATGTCAGCGACGAACGGCGCGCGCGCGCGATGGCGTCGTTTCCGGAGACTTTTTTTGTTTTCGCGAAAATCGCCCCCGGCGATTCCCAGACGTCGGGGGGTCCACGCTGTGCGCTTCAGAGGCGCGAATCGTGCCAGGCGTTCTTCGGTCTTTTTTATGATGAAGATCGACGTATGGGTAAACAGTCCGGGAATTCGCGCTGAATCAAGACGCACCTGAGATGAGCGGGGCGAGCGGGCGCGTCGCGCTGTCGGGGGCGTCGAGGCCGGAAGCGGTCTGCGCGTTCGTCGATGGGGGGAGGCGGGCGTCAGCTCACGTCGCGGGTCTCCGAGCGGCGTCCGGATCGATCGCGGCGCCGGACGTCCGAAAGCGCGGCGCATTACCGCGCGAAGCGTTGTTCGTTCGCGGGCGAAAAACCATGTCGCCCCTTCTTTCGGTCCGAGAAAACGAACCGAGGGGGCGATGGGCGAAATTACGCGGGCGGGCGCGGGTGGGGGCGCGCGCGTGACGCACCTGTTGCGCGAAATCCATCCCGTGCGTGGAGGTGGTGTGCACGTCGCTCGTGTCCTTCGCAGCCTTCGCGTCGCCGGTCTTCGGGTGGTCGAGGATCGCGTCGTACTGCGCGCAGCGGTCGAGCAGCGCCTTGCGCTCCGTCTCCTCCGAGCCGGCGATCTGCAGGAGCTCTTTTTCCGCGTCGCGCAGGTCCGGCCCGATGAACTGCGCCTCCGTGTGCGCCACCTCGATGTCCGTGGGCGCGTAGATGGCCTCGGCGTGCCCCAGCTTCACGAGCTTATACAGCCCGGATCCGGAGTTGAGTGCCTGTAACCCGCCGCTCGCGCGCGTGGGCTCTGTTTCCGCCATGCCGGAACGAAGCGTCGAGCGCGTGACGCGATTCGATGCGTCGCCGCGTCACACGCGAGAAAAGAAACGAACGCCGGTAATGCGCGCGTTCGCCGGGCGTCTCCCGAATGAGACGCTGTCGAACGATGTGCGACGTGGACAGATCGGACCGCGTGGATTGCGGCTCGAGCGGATCGCGCCGCGCGTCGCGGACTGTGAATATCGAGCGCGACGGGACCCGCGACTGCCGATGCGCGCGCGTCTAGCAACTGTTCTCCGTAGCGTTGTCGCCCGGGACAAATTTCTCCAGAGCCGCTTTCCGGATTGCACGCGGCGCGCGAAGGCCGAGTCGCGCTTCGGGGGCGCGAGCTCGCGAGGATCCGACCGAGGTCTCAGGTAGACCAATCAGATGCGGGCGACGCGTCGGGCGTCGGCGCGCTTCGCAGTGCGGCGCGGGGCGGAGCGCCTCCGCTTTTTCGGTGCTCGAAAAGCAACAAACTGGAAATGCGGCGCGTCGTCGAGCCGTCGCGAAAAAGTTCAATTCTGTCTGTTTGCTCATACGACGCCGACGCTTCACCAAATTGGCGCCGGCTAAGATTCATATACGGGAAAATCGAGGGTTCGCGAACCCAGCGAAACGAAAAAGTGCACGCTGACTCGGCTTTTTCAGGCCCGAATGCGCGCACGTGATTGGCTTGCTTCCGGAGCCGGGAAGTCAGACCATGATTTCCGCCGCGAAAAAGGCAAAAACAGATCGGAGCCGCACTTCAACTCAAACCGGAAACTCGCGAGTTCATCGCGGATAAGGCACGGTCGCGGTGAAGAGCAGGATTCTTGAATCTTGGTATCGAAGTCGATGCGGAGCCGAACCGCGTTCGGGCTCCGCCTCGAGCGTCGGCCAGTCGGTTTCGCGCGGGAGAAGCGCGCGATGGCGGCGTCGTCCACGCGGTCGCTGGCCGTGGGGCAGAGACTGCACCACCTGAAGGTGTTCTTCAGCAACAGATTCGTCTACGCGCAGGTGACGCGCAAGACGGACGGACACGTGCGTGCCGTCCGCCCCCCCCCGTGCCTTTTTTCGCCTCATCCTCGGTGCGCGTGCGCGAACGCACGACGCGATCCTGACCCCTTCCTCCCTGCGATCCCCGCGAGAACAGATCCTCGCGTCCGCGAGCACGATCGAGCGCGAGATGCGCGAGTCCCTGCCGAACCGGAGCGACAAGAACGCCGCGGCGGCGGTGGGGCGTGCCATCGCCGCGCGTGCCAAGTCAGCCTCCATCGACGCGGTGCATTTCGAGAAACCCCGCGGCAAACGGTTCCACGGAAAGCTCAAGGCTCTGATCGATACCATGCGGGAGGCGGGGTTACCGTTGAACTTCACGACGCTCGCCGCGGGGGCGAGGTAATAAAACCGAACGCACGCGAAAGGTTTCACACGCGCACGTTCATCTACGTAGTATCGGTAGGACCTCGAACGATCGCGCGCGTGTCGTAATAGTCCGTAGTTAGTTTACAATCATCACCGTCCCCGCGCCGTTTTCCTCCGCGCCGCGCGCGTCGACGCCGCCGTCTGCTTCATGGTCCCGCGGTCCTTCTCCCGCCGCACCTCCAGCGACCCGCGCCCCGCGCCGTGCGCGTTGCCGTTCGCGTCGGGCAGCGTCCCGACCCAGCGCACCACCTCGGCGCCGCGCGTGTCGCCGGCGACGGCGCCGCGGTACGCCTCGAGCAGGTCGCGCACGACGGACCCGGGCTCGTCCACGAGTTCGACGCGGAAGTGCCGGACGCCCGCGTCCATGAGGTCGGGCAGGTACTCCGCGCCGCTCTGCGCCTGCGCGTTGAACACCGTGTTCCGACAGCCCATGTCCGCCAGCACCAGGTGGTCCTTGCTCTCGGCGTCGCGCAAGTGCACGACGGACGTCTCGCAGGGGTGGCCGCAGTCCAGGTACGAGTTCCCGTCCGAGAGGAACCGGCAGAACACGCAGTGCTCGGTGTGGAAGATGGGCAGGTGCTGGTGGATCACCACCTCAAGCGCGCGCGCGCGCTCGGGGCCGAGCGCGCGCGCGAGCGCCGCCTGCTGCTTCGCGTCCAGGTCGTGCGTCGGGGTGAGCCGAGCCAGGTCGCCGCGCTCCAAGAGCGCGGCGGCGCCCACCGCGTTGGCGGCGTTGAGGGAAAAGTCCCCGCGCAGAGGCGGCACCTTGGTTTTTTCGTCGCCGCGCCTGCGCAGCGCGGCGAGCGTGCGCATGAGCCCCGCGGAGCGGATCAGCAGCGCGTCCGCGTCGAGGCTCAGGTAAAACCGCCACAGCTTCTCCTCGTCCGGCTTCAAAACGCGCGGGGTGGCCACCGAGCACCGCCGGCCGCTCGCGCGCACCGCCTTCACGGCGTCGCGCAAACCGTGCACCTCCAAAAAGTCCAGCGTGATCTCCCGCAGCCAGGACACCGTAAGCGCCGCCTCCGCCTGCTCGCGCGTGCGGCACAGCACGGAGAGCATGACGTCAGTCTCGGAGGCGTCTTCTTGTGTAGAAAGACTCGAGGGAACCCCCGTTTCCGTCTCGGAACCCTCGTTCGTCTCCGCGCCGAACCACGCGAAGCTCGACGCGGCTTCCAGCATCTCCGCGGCGACCGGTTTCTCGGCGAGGCCCTCGGCGGAGCCCGAACCCGACGCGCGCACGCGCGCTGCGACCAGCGCCTCGACAGCCTCGCGCCTGCAGCTCTTGATGACGCCCGCGGGCACGAACGCGTCGAGCGCGTCGAACGCCACGTTCGCGACGTCCAGCTCGCCCAGCGAGAAGGGCGTCCCGCCGAGTTCGCCCACGGCTTTCGCCAGCGACGCGAGGGACATCGGCTGCTTCTCCGCTTTCGTCAGGACGCCGTCGGACACCGCGCGGCCGACCCGCCCCTTCGCGTCCTCGATCTCGATCACGAGGGGCTCACCTACGTTCGTAGCGGTGACCCGCACGACCACGGCTTCGCGGCGCACGGCGGCGGTCTCCGAGACGTCGCCCTCGGGGATCATACGGCGCAGGCGCGCGTCCAGGTCGGCGTCGCTCGTGCGCCACACCAAGTCGCCGCGCGCCGGCGCGCGAGGCCGGGCGGCCCGCGCGTCCCCCTCCTCCTCCCTGCGGCGCGCGCCGTACCCGGACGGGGACGCACCCGAGCTCTCCGCCTCTGTTGTGCCCACCGGGTCCCAGTTCCACGCCTTCGCGACCCCCGACGCGAACGTGAGCTCGAACTCGCCCGTCGCGACGGCGTCCTCGCGGGTCACGGCCACGGACCGACCGTTTTCGTCGAGCACCTCCCACACCTTCCCGCCCGCCTCGGGCTCGTCCGGCGCGCCGCGGTCGAACACGACGCCGTCGCCTCGCTTCAAAGGCACGCCGCCCCGTAGGCGGACCACCACGCCGCCACCCTCGCGCAGAAACACGTCGGTCACCTCGCCGAGCAGCGGCCCGCGGTGCCGCGGCCCGCGCCCGCGCACCAGCGTCTGGTGCTTGACTCCTTCCAGGAACCCGCGGGTCAGGCCGTCGTGCTCGCCGTCCTGCCCGCGCGCGAACACCTGCGCGAGGTCCACGCGGTCGGAGGCGGGGAGGTGCCAGTCCTCGGCCGGACCGGCTTTTTTGCCGCGCTCAGAATCGGGTTCGGCAGGCGACGAACGCTCCAGTCTCGTTTCCCTCGCCGCCCACGCCTCGTCGAGCGCCCTTCGGTACACGGAAACCGTGAGCGCGACGTACTCCGGGCCTTTCAGCCTGCCCTCGATCTTGAAGCAGCCCACGCCCGCGTCGATGAGCGAGGGCACCATCTCCACCGCCATCAGGTCCTGCGGCGACAGCAGGTACTTCACGTCGCCCATCTCGCGCAGCGCTCCGTCCACCACCAGCCCGTACGGCAGCCGGCACGCCTGCGCGCACTGCCCGCGGTTGGCGCTGCGGCCGCCCCACGCCTCGCTGCTAAAGCACTGCCCGCTGTACGAGACGCACAGCGCGCCGTGCACGAACGCCTCCACCTCCGCCTCCGTACCCTGCCGCACCGCCGCGATATCACGCACGCTCAGCTCGCGGCCGACCACCACGCGCCTGCACCCGAGCTCGCGCGCGAACTCGGCGCCCTCCGGGCTCGTGATGCTCATCTGCGTCGAGCCGTGGATGGCGAGGCCGGGCGCCGTCTCGCGGACCAAGTTGACCAGGCCCACGTCCTGGACGATGACCGCGTCCACGCCCGCCTTGGCGATCGACCGCACCAGACCCTCCGCCTGCGCGAGCTCCTCGTCGAACACCAGCACGTTCATGGTGACGAAGCCCCGCACGCCGCGCGCGTGCAGGAAGGACATCACCTCGGGCAGCTCCTCGACGTCGAAGTTGGCCGCGCGCGCGCGCGCGTTCAGCAGGTTCAGGCCGAAGTACACGGCGTCCGCGCCGGCCTCGACGGCGGCGCGCATCTGCGGCCACCCGCCCGCGGGCGCCAGGATCTCGGGCTTCACGATCTCCCGGGGGCCGTGAGCGGGGCCCGCGGAAGACGTCGAGGCAATCGACGATTCGAAAGCGTCGGCGGCGGCGTTTGCCGAACCGTCGTACAACGACGGGTTCTTGCGCTTTTCGGCCGCCTCATCCGTGGTCGCCGCGCGGAGCGGGGGGACGCGCGCTCTTCGCGCGCGGCATCGCGCGCGCGGCGCCACCGAGGCGCCGGGATACGCGAAGGCGGTGGAGAGCATGTGGGAGTGTCGAGGGAAAGTGTCGGGGGGGCGCTTTTTATCCGTCATCGAACTGCGAATGAGTTCACGAATTGCAAGCGTCGACGCGTCCGACAAGCGAAACGCCGAAAGAGGTGTCATCATCAAGCGACCGTTTGCTCCTCGGCTCGCACACCGAGACGCGCGACAAACCCGCGCGTTCGGCGTGACGAGAGTCCGACCATGGGAAACGCGAGTTCGACCCCGGGGGTCGACCCCGCGGACGCCGAGGTACGCCGCTCACGCCGCTCGATGGAGTCAACGCGCGCGTGTCGAATGGTGGTTCCCCCGCCTCGGCACCCCGCGACGCTGCCCCGCCGTCCGATCCGAGCTCCGCTCACCCGCGTTTCCCCTCCATCCGACCCGCAGAAGAGCTCCTCCCCCGGCCACCAGCTGAGCTTCGACATCGCGTACGAGGTTGTGAAGCACGCGGACGTCCAGGACGCCGCGCGCGCGGCGTGCGCGTGCAAGTCCCTGTACGCGCTGCGCGACGCCGACCAGCTGTGGTGGCGCCCCTCGTGCGAGGCGCTGGGTGCGCGGGCGCGCCTGTACGTGCCGCGCACGGAGGCCGGCGGTCCGATCCACGGTGGCACGTGGAAGGAGCACTTCTTCCACCTATGGGCGGCGCGCGACCGCTGGGGCGAGCCCGCGCCGAGCGAGCGGGAGTGGGTGCGCGACCGGTTCAGAAAGCTGCTCGAGGACGGCGACGCCGTTGGGCTGGTCGGCGCCGTGGAGGACGACTCTGATGACGCGCCTCCGGACGCCGGCGCGGGGACCTCGGCGACGACCGCGCCTCCCGCGGCGCCTGTGGGCGGCGTGCAGGTCGAGCGCGGATCCGTGAAGGTGATCGTGCGCATGCGTCCGCGGGGCGCGGGCGGCGCCGCGCGCGCGGACGGCGAGGCGCGCGGACGAGGCGCGGTGGTGCTGCCGCTGCACCAGCGGCTGCGCATCATCAAGGCGCAGCGGGGCGAGGGGTGCACGACGAGCGACGCGATGCGGACGCTGATGCGGGACAGCGGGCGGGGAGCGGAGGCCTCCAGGAGCCCCTGGGCGGATGCGGAGGTGAGCGACAGCGACGGCGGGTCTGTCGCAGTGCACGAAGCAATGCGCGAAGCCGGAGGAACCGCGCTCGCGCCGACGCGCGATACCCCGCGCGCGCTGAAGGACGTGACCAACGACGAAAAAGAGTCCGACGGCTCGCGTCGCGATCAGACGAAAGGTTCGGCGAACGCTGACAGACTCGACCCGACGGCCGGTTTCGAGTTCGCGTGCGGCGTGCTCTCCGTTGACGAGCGCGAGCGCCGCGTTTTGGCGGTGGCGCCCGGCGTGGGTCTGCGCGAGTTTGCGTTCGACGCCGTGTTCGGCGAAACCGCGACGCAGGCGGCGGTGTACGAGCGGAGCGCGCAGCCGCTGGTGGCGGATTTCGTCAACGGGTTCAACGGCGCCATGCTCGTGTACGGCCAGACGGGCTCGGGCAAGACACACACCATGTTCGGACCTTCGTCACCGTGTTCGTCGTTCGACGGCGGTCCCGAGACCGAGACGCTCGGGATCGTGCCTCGCGCGTGCGAGGAGATTCTGAGCGCCGTGCGCCGCCGGGCGACGAAAGCCGGCGGCGGCGTTGGGTGGGCGTTGCAGGCGAGTTACGTCGAGGTGTTCGGGCAGGACGTCTTCGACTTGCTCGCCGGCGGCGCGCGCGTGGGCCAGTCGCGCGTCGCGTCGCGGCGGTACGTCGCCGACGGCGACACCTCGGTGGACGTGCGCACGGCGGAGGACATCGCGCGCATCCTCAAGACGGGCGACGCGCAGAAGCGCCGCGCGGCGACCGCCATGAACGACCGCTCGTCGCGCGCGCACGCCGTGTTCTCGCTGACGCTGACGCAAACCGTGGAGACTCTCGAGAGCGAGAGTCCCGGCGAATCCCGGCAGATGCGCTCGCGCCTGTGCCTGGTGGACCTCGGCGGGAGCGAGAAGCTGAGCAAGTCGCGCGCGAACGAGGGCGCGCGCGGCGCGGGCACCGTCCCTTGGGCCGAGTACTACGCGTCGCGCGCGCGCGTGACGGAGGCGACCAACATCAACGTCGGTTTGCTGGCGCTCAAGCGGTGCGTGGACGCGCTGCACGAGGCGCAACGGCGGCGGAGGGAGGGCATAGAGCCGCCGCCGCACGTGCCGTACTCGGACTCGAAGCTCACGGAGCTGCTCTCCGATGCGCTGGGCGGCGACGGCAAGACCGCGGTCCTCGTGGCGTGCGCGCCGGAGCACGAGCACGCCGTGGAGACGGCGCAGTCGCTCCGCTTCGGCGAGCGGTGCGCGTCGGTGGAGACGCGCGCGCGGGTCGGGCGCGACGCGCTCGCGGGCATGCTCGCGCTGCTCGACGCGAAGATCGGGGACTGCGAGGCGCGCATCGAGCTTGTTGAGCGGTGGGTCACGACCACGACCACGCGCCGGGACGAGATCGACGGCACGGACGAGCGCGTCGTCGTCAGCAAGCTGGCGGGCGCGGAGGGACTGCGCGTCGAGCTGGAGGCGATGCTCGCCGAGCGCGCCTTTCTGACAAACAGAATCGCCGACGCGGCGGGGACCGAGACGCGGCGAGCGGCGCCGCGCGGGGACGCGCGCGTGCCGAGCCCGAAACCCGAGCGCGCGACGGCGCGCGACGCGGCGGACGAGCTCTAGCTAGACGCGTTCTTTGTGTACTTTCGTGTAGACTATCCTATATGTATGGTTCTACTTTTGAAATCCCTCCGGAACGGAGACGCCGCCCCGCGCCGCCTCGACCGGGTCGCACGGGTAGTTTTCGTCGCTGCAGCATATCTTCTCCCCCTCAGCGAAGCCCTGCTCCGTGGATGCATCCCCGGTCAGGCACCGCAGCAGCTGGATCTCGTACCGCAGCGCTGATCCCGCGGGGACGCGGCCCAGAGGCGCGCGGACGCCGCCGGGAAAGCCGAGCGCCGCCGGCACGACCGCCAGCCGGCGCCCGCCGGCGCGCATCGTCTCGATGGCCTCCTCCAGGCCCTCGCACACGCCCGGCGGACGCACGCCGAGTGTGAACGTCAAGGCTGTGCCCCTCGCGTAGGTGTTCTCGAACTCCTTGCCGTCCGCGGTGGTGCCGATCAGGTGCGCGACGACGAGGTCGCCGACGCGCACGGGGTCGCCGCCGCCGACGCGCACGTCCGCGTAGGACAATCCAGACGGGGTGGTGACGACGTCGCGCTCGCCATCCTCGCCGGGGGCGACGCCCACGGCCTGATGAGGCTCGCCCGTCGGCCGGCCGAGCTCGCGCTCGAGCTCGATCTCCGCGGGGTTCATGAACTTCCGGGGGTCCGCCATGCGCAGGATGTCGACGTTGGAGTCGCGGACCGCCTCCTCGAGCGCCCCCGCGTCCAGAGCGCGAGCGGGAAGAGGCGTCGCGGTGACCAGAGTGGCAGCCAGCACGCCTCGTCGAGACGCTCGGCGCGACGCGTCCGAGCGCTGGGCCGCGCACATCACCCGCGGAGCCGCAGCGGCCATGCTCACGCACGCCATGGTGCGTGGCGTCGTCTGAACCCCGCGCGCCGCGGTCTGCCTGCGCGCCACGTCCCGACGTCATTTCCCAGAAGCCGGGAGCGAACTGCGTTTCGCTTTTTATCCACATTTCCGATCATGTCCCCAAGTCCCTCGCACTGTCCGACGCGCGGAGCGACAGCCGCCCGCTCATCGCACACGCGCACGCTCCCCTCGGTGCGATGTTGACCCTGGCCCGTTTCGCCTCGGCCGGCCAGTGCGCCGTGGCGCACGCGGCGCGCGGTGTGGCGTCGCGACGCACCGCCGCCGCCGTGCCTCGCTGGCCCGCCGCGCACCGCGCCCCTTCGCGCTCCGCGCGCGTCTCCGCGTCGCGCTGGAAGCCCGGCGACGGCACCGAGGACGAGGAGCCCACGCCCGTGACCGAGGTGCTCATCGACGCGATGGACACCGCGTCTAAGCTCCGCAATCGGGACGCGGGTGGGAAGGTCACCACCGTCATGGGCGACGGCTCGTCGTTGGGAGGGAACATGACGTGGGAAGAACTGGATGAGCGCGTGAACGAGTACCCGAGCGATCGTAAGTTCCAGGCCATCGGCGAGGGTGGCGACGCGTTCGTGGCGAAGATCGTGGGGCTCGTGGAAAAGGCGCTGGGCCGACCGGTGGACCCGCGAAACGTCACCAGCAGGCCTTCCTCGAAGGGGAAGTACGTCAGCGCTAACGTCACGGCGCGGCTGGAAAACGGAGACGAGGTGGTCGCCGTCTTCGCCGAGCTCAAGGCGTGCGACGACGTCAAGTGGTACCTGTGACGAAACGAGCG
>Ga0181559_10004625_pt1 | contig 13310 bp, 11 predicted proteins | sample 011ome_21_FD_133752 | JGI IMG/M metagenome (GOLD analysis project Ga0181559, IMG submission 133752) | Coastal salt marsh microbial communities from the Groves Creek Marsh, Skidaway Island, Georgia - 011508AT metaG (megahit assembly) | ecosystem: Environmental > Aquatic > Marine > Intertidal...
AAGGGGGGGGCGGCAAATACGGTGTCAGGGTCGACACCTTCATCGAGTGGAGCCAGGAAGCCGGAGTAAGCCTCTTGGAGCAAATTGATGCCTTCGCCAATGACCACCGGGGCGAAAACGGAGAAAGCATTGGTCAGACAGACGAAGAGAATGCCGAGGGCAAGCCTTCCACGGTACTTCCAAAAGAACGGGTTCAGTGCGGCGAGTGCGCCCATGTGCCGAAGTTAGAACCGGCAGTTCCAGGTAACCGATGGAAGAATGGGAAACAAGCTGATTTGATAGGCTTGTATGTCCAAAGTCCCTTCCTCAATGGCCCCTTCGTTGCCGAAATAAATGAAGTAAGGGTTCATTCGATTGTAGAGGTTGTAAACAGAGAATACCCATTGTCCGCGGCGCTTTTTACCGGCTTTGGGAGCGGGAGTGTGCGTGGCCCCGATGTCTGCACGATGATACGCAGGCATCCGAAATCCGTTTCTCGGTCCGTAAACGTCGAGCAGATTTCCATCCACGAAGTACCGTTGCGACGGAACCGTGATGGCATTTCCCGTGCCGTAGATGAAGGTGCCCCCCAGTTTCCAGCGGTCATTCAGCGTCCACTCCAAGATAACACTGAGGTCATGCCGACGGTCGTATCGGGCAGGAAAAGGTGCTCCGCCGTTCAGATCGGAGAAAACCCGGTCCGTTTTGCTCCAGGTGTAGCCGATCCATCCTGTCCATGTGCCGCGTCGACGCTTCAGAAAGAACTCTGCTCCATAGCTGGTCCCCGTTCCGAATACCAGATTGTTGTCCACGTTGTTCCGGATGTTGTCCTCAGGTTGGCTCCCCTCTCCATAGGCCACGAGGTTGGAGAGCCACTTGTGGTAAAGTTCAATGGAGCCTTCCACGTTCCTGTCCTTGCCGAAATCGCGGAACCAACCGGCTGAAACTTGTGTGCCGTCCTGTGGGCGGACCACATCGGAACTCGGGAGCCAAATGTCACCTGGAAGGGAGGTTGGACTCAAAGAAGCAAGGTGAATGTATTGGAGGTTTCGACCCAACCCCGCTTTCACGGAGCTGCGCGGTCCGGTGCGAAGGCGCATGGACAAGCGCGGTTCCCAACCGCTGTATGATGCTACTTGGTCTCCCCGTTCATAACGGATTTCCTCGGGAGGAACGGCACCGCCCAATGGATCCTGGTCTTCGGAGGGTACATACCTCGTGAAGGGACCGGTTTGGATGAAATGGCTCCAACGGATACCGGCATTGATTCTGAGGGCGTCGGAAACATCAAAGGCGTCTTCCAAGTACCCCGCAACCTCATGACTTCGCGTACGAACTGCTTCTCCCAGGTCAAAGTCGATGCCATCAGAAGAGGCATAGAATTCCGTGGGCAGGAAGGTGTGATAGGTGTATTCTATGCCCGTTCGGACGGTGTGTCGGGGATTGGGATAGAGGGTCAATCGTGTCTTGAGCCCCCGGTCGTCGATTCCGCTTCGGAATCCGAAGGTGAAACTGTCCTGGCGGGCCTCGAAGGCAAAGGCATAGTCGCTGTAAGTGGCGGTGGTGGTGATGAACGCCTTATCATTGATCAGGTGGTTCCATCGCGCAGTGACCGTGGCATTTCCCCAAGGAATGCGGCTGCCAAAATCCGCGGCTTGGGAGCGGAAATCGAATACATCTTCACCGAAGTACCCGCTGAGGTAAAACTGGTCCCTGCGGGATGCCCTCCAGTTCACTTTGGCGTTGAGGTCGTAGAAGTAATAGCCGCTGCCTGCAAATGCACCCTCCGGATTGACAAAGGGGCGGGCCAGCATGTCAATGTAGGTGCGCCTTCCACTGATGATGTAACTCACTGTGTCCTCCACAATCGGGCCTTCCAAAGTGAGTCTGCTGCTGATCAGGCCAAGCCCGCCGCTCAGGGTGGTTTTGCGGGCATTGCCCTCCTTGAGGCCGATGTCCAGAACGGAGGAAACCCTGCCCCCAAAACGGGCGGGCATGGTTCCTTTGGTGACCTCGATGTCTTTGACCGCATCGGGATTGAACACGCTGAAGAAACCGAACAGATGGGAAGCGTTGTAAACAACCGCATCGTCCACCAGCACCAGGTTTTGATCGGGACCTCCTCCGCGGACATAGAAGCCACTGTTGCCTTCGCCCGCGCTTTGAATGCCAGGTAGGAACTGGATGACTTTCAGAACATCTACTTCTCCCAGCAGTGCAGGGAGGGACTTGATGGTTTCCACACCAACGGATGCCTTGCCCAAATCTGTGCTTTCGGTATGGGCTGAACGCTCGGCTTCTACTTCCGCTGCCGCCACCGCGACGACGGAAGGCGAGAGTTCCACATCCACCGCAAGGTCTCCGGTCAAGTCGATGGACTGACTGAACGGAGTGTACCCGATGAAGGACCATGTGAGGTCATATTGGCCGATAGGCAAGGAAAGGCTGTAGAATCCGTAGGCATTGGTGGCCGTACCGAGGGTGGTGCCATCTATGGTGGCGGTGGCACCCAAAATGTATTCTCCCGTCTTACCATCTACGACACGCCCGCTCAAGGTGGCCGTTTGTGCGAGGATGGGAATGGAACACATGATCCCCGAAAGGAACAACAGGCTGATGGGGCGGATGAGCAAGGATCTCATGAGGGTAGGATGAAGGTAGAACCACGGTCGCGCGCTGAGGTTTACTTTTCGACCACCTTCTTTTGGCATCGCATGATTGATAGCATCAAGCCGGATTTTCTGGATGGGGCATTCTCCCTTTGCAAAGGGACATACCTGATGTTGATGGGAGCGGTTCTCTTGTCTTGCAGTCCCCCCGAGATCCAAGAAAGAAAAGACCTCTTCTGCTACAATGCTTCCGATGGTGTCCGGTCCTTGGACCCTGGAAAGGCCACAGACCTGGAGACCATATGGGTCGTGGATCAGTTGTATGAAGGATTGTTGGAGATGGATGCCGCGTTGCAGACACGTCCGGCATTGGCGGAGGCTTGGAGTGTTTCTGGGGACGGTCTGACCTACGCTTTTCGGCTCCGCAAATCGGCCCATTTCCACAATGGCCAGCGCGTGACTGCTGCGGATGTGGCAGCCAGCTTCAACCGTTTGCTGGACCCGACGGAAGCGCTACCAGGACGTTGGGTATTGGCCGACCTAAAACCGATGGGTGGGGTGGAAGTATTGAGTGAAGACAGCCTGCACCTCCATTTGTCGCGGCCTCAGCCCGTGTTTCCAGGTCTGCTGTCCACACCCCAAGCCAGTGTTCTCTGGACAGGTGGTCGCAATGGACAACCCGATACGGAAGACATGGGAAGCGGTCCGTTTTTATTGAAGGGGTGGCTCCCTGAAACCACCATGGTATTGCACCGGTTTCCGGGTTATTGGATGCGAGATGAAGAGGGGAATGTGCTTCCCTATTTGCCTGGGTTGCGCATCGAGTTCAACCGTGAGCCAGGGGCGGAATTCATGGGCTTTCAGCGTGGAAAGTATGATTTTGTGTCCGCTTTGGATCCCGAATGGGTAGAGGCGATGAAGAACGAGGCCGGGGGGTGGAGGTCAGAATGGGAAGGGCAGTTCAATGTCTACAGGGTGCCCTACCTCAAGACGGATTACGTGGGAGTGCTGGTGGATTCCATGGCCTTGGGTGCCGCCGGATTTCCAGCAACGTCCGCGGAGATTCGGCGGGCCATGAGCATGGCGCTGGACAGGGAGGCGTTGGTGAGAGAGTTGCGGGCAGGCGAGGCGAAACCCGCCGTGGGATTTGTGCCCCCCAGCATGCCCGGGTTTCAATTTCAGCATCGCCCGGTCAGGCCCGATCTCCATTGGTCACCAGATTCGGCCCGGCGAATATTGGCTGCCCACGGAATTGGTCCAGAGGCACCCTTGCAAAGGCTGAAAGGATTGACATTGGGAACCAAGCCCGGAATGGCAGACCTGGCGGCTGCATTGCAATATGCGTGGTCCTCTTTTGGCATCGACATTGAAATCGATATCGCACCCAGTGCGATTGATGCCGACAGGGTTGCGCAAAGTCAAGTGCCATTGTTCCGCAAATCTTGGCTTGCGGACTATCCCGATGCGGAGAACTTTCTCTCGCTTTTCCATCCCGGCCGCTGGTGCCCCAACGGTCCCAACTACACGCACTATCAGAACAGCGAGGTGACAGAAAAGCTGGAGCAAGCCGCACGCATGGTGCCGGGAGAAGAACGCCAGCGAGTACTCCGGGAGATCGAGCAGCGCGTGCTGGATTCGATGCCGGTCATTCCTTTGTGGCACGATGAGGTGGTTCATCTCGTTTCGTCCCGGTGGGATGGGTGGCAGGTAAGTCCTACCAATCGCCTTGATTTGCGACAGGTCCGACGCGTGGGACCCTAACTTGTAGCCGATGCTGAAGATCGACACCCACACGCACATCATGCCGCGGAAGCTCCCTGATTGGAGCACCAAGCTGGGATATGGTTCATTCATTCATCTTGAGCACCACAGGGAAGGTGCAGCGCGCATGATGCAGGGGGACCGCTTCTTTCGCGAAGTGATGTCCAACTGTTGGGATCCCGCAGTGCGAGTGGAAGAATACGCGGCGGCGGGTGTGCAGGTGCAGGTCGTGTGTACCATCCCTGTTCTTTTTGCCTATTGGGCCAAGCCGGAGGACACTGCAGATATCGCTCGTTTTCTCAATGACGACATTGCGAGAACGGTAGAGGACGATCCCCTTCATTATGTGGGCCTTGCCACCTTGCCAATGCAGGATGTAGACCTTGCCATATCGGAATTGGAGCGGTGCAAGTCCTTGGGGTTTTCTGGTGTCCAGATTGGTTCTAACATCAATGGATACAATCTTTCCGAACCTCGCTTCGAACCCCTCTGGTCAGCCTGTGAGCGGCTGGGTATGTGCATCATGATCCATCCTTGGGACATGATGGGCAAAGAAATGATGACCAAGTACTGGTTGCCTTGGCTGGTGGGCATGCCTGCAGAGACTTCTCGGGCGGCTTGCTCCATGGTCTTTGCCGGAATTTTCGATCGATACCCGGCATTGCGGGTGATGTTCAGTCATGCGTCGGGTGCCTTTCTCGCCACTTTGGGACGCATTGAACACGGTTGGCGCTGTCGCCCGGATCTCGTGGCGGTGGACAACCCGAACAATCCGCGCGATTACTTGGGCAAGTTCTGGGTGGACAGCATCACCCACGATGCAAGAATGCTGGAGTACGTGCTGGAACTTCAGGGTCCGGATCGCATCGTCATGGGGTCGGATTACCCGTTTCCATTGGGCGATTTGGAGTTTGGACGATACATGGAAACAGAGATGTCCTTGACCGAAGCACAACGGTCTGCCTTGTTTCACGGGGCCGCGTTGGAGTGGTTAGGGCTTGAAAAAGAGAGATTTGTCCCATGAAGTTCAGGATGCGGATAACGTGTTCTGGGTGATGGAGCAACTTGGGCAGGCTGAAAATCGTTGATTGAGGGATGGCTTCTTCCGTTGAATTGATAGATCTGATAGATCAGTGCAAGGCACAGAAGCCATTGGCTCAACGCCGGTTGTACGATCGATTCAGCGGTCAGTTGTTTGCCACAGCCATACGCCACACCAACAGCCGTGAAGACGCTGAAGACGTCTTGCAAGACAGCTTCGTCAAGATTTTCAAGCACATCAAAAGTTATCGGGAGGATTTCTCATTTGAAGGTTGGATGCGCAGAATCGTGGTGAACACAGCCATCACACATTATCGTAAAAACCTGAAGCACAGTCGTCATCAGGACATTGATGACATCCCGGCAACTCCGCGTGACCTGGAGAACCGACAGGATCCTGAATTCACAGCCGATGAGCTTGAATTTGCCATTGCTCAGCTTCCCTTGGGCTACCGTACTGTCTTTTGCATGTATGTCATTGAAGGCTACAAGCACCAGGAGATTGCAGAGCAATTGGGCGTGGATGTCAACACTTCTAAGAGCCAATTAAGCCGCGCCAGGAAATATTTGCAGAAGGTCCTTGCAACCCTTTCTGCCCGAGCGCAGTCCATATCAAGCAAACCATCGGAAACCGAAGGTCTACCCAAATGAAGGAATACGAATCCATCGATCAAACAGGTGATGCTGCCTTTGACGAGCGTTGCCGTTCCCTTTTGGCGAATCGGGTGGTAGAAGCCCCTGCGCCCGCACCGGGATTGTTCGCGACCAATCGCAGATCCGTGGGGCATTGGACCCTTGGGGCGGCAGCGGCTGGATTGCTTTTGGTGGCAGGGGCATGGTTCACATCATCCACAGAGGATGCTGACCACCCCATGCCAGAAACACCCTCTGTTGAGCCCGCACATACACCCGCCTTGTTGTTGGATCCAACCCTGGAATCGTCGGATGAATCCACCGGGGAAATATCGCTTGCAACAGAAGCTACCGATGTGATGGTGCCATCTGAAAGCGCTGTTCCGACCGGGTCATTGACTGACACGCGAGCGATGCTCGACCCATCCGCCACAGGGGCATTGCCTGTTGCTACCGAAGCTGAATCCATCCTCGATGAATCCTCTGTGGAGGTTCCTTTTGAGGGGGAGTTGGACAATACGCCCGATCCCCAATCATCACAAATTCCAAGTTCCGACGTGAACTCGAATGTGTCTGAGACTGAAATCTATCATGGCCAGCCCGCTCAAGAATTGAACGAGCAGGAGCCACCAGAAAATCAGGTTGAAGAAAGCGCACCTACGTTGCGTTTGCCTTTGACCCTGCCTTCGGGTGGAGGCAAACATTGAGCGCTTCCGAGTGGGGGCTGCGATTCACAATACTGCTGCGCTGAAGGGCGAAGCCTGTTCGCCCGTTCAGTGCGTTACGCGTCTCAAATTCGGGGGAGTGTTTCTCGTGTGGGCGCTTTTCGTTCATTCTGTTCAGGGTTTGGCTGCAGAGAAGGACACCATCACGGTGGATGGTACTCCGATCCTACTGGAGCTGGCCATTACCGAGACTGATCCTGCAGTGGTTTCCCATTCGGTCAAAGGGAAAGTGAAGCGGGGGAGTAGAAGAGGACCTGACGTTTGTGCTGGCCTGGGAACAGGATGGATTCTTCATCCCGACAATGCTACCGGTGATCGGCTGTCCCGTTTCATTGGCAAAGGGGACAGATTGAGCATCAGTGTTCCCTGGGCGGCGGAATGGGAGCAGGGGGCTCGTTTGGTTCGGCTCGAGTTGGGCTTGGAGACGCACTGCGATTGGGCTTATGACGCTACCTTTCTCGATGACAGTTTGTACCAGATTGCACCAGATGAGAATGGAGGCCTGGAGCAATGGGTGGCCATTGATGTTGGCGACTTGGGCATAGAGTTGGATACGCTCCCCTTGCCCACGCTGTTGTACGCATCGAAATCTGCAACGCTGGCATTGTGCACGGGAGGTGTATTGAATCAAGGTCGCACCAACAAAGGGTTGATTCACAGATGGTGGATGGGCTTTCATGGGCGTTGGACATGGGATAACCGGACAGAACGCGAGGTGAATCGCCTTCCAGATGCCATGTTGCCTTCCCCGGCTCAAACGACAGGCTCCGACCGAAATGACTGGGAAGAAAACCGTCATTTCACCTGGGGTCTGCAAGCCGGCGCTTCGAGAAGAATTCGAAAAACACCCGTGGAGTGGATGATGTCGGGGCAGTTTGTAGCGGGGCCGCGTCCCCGGTGGTCTGTCATGCTGGGTGTACAGTACCGTTGGGTTTCCAGTGGCCGTTGACACCTATTGTGATTTTCCGATACAACAAAAAAGGGGCCCAGTGCGTCTTCTTATTGCAGGCTCAAGCGACCTGCGAGCACAGCGAGAAAATTTGGTTCAAGTTGTTTTGGTTAAGGTGAAGGAGCTCCGAACGCGGGGCTCCTTCTCGTTTAAACTGGATATGATTGGCTATTTTGCAAGCATGAGTGGCGATCAAACGGTTCAGCAGCAAAACGAGCTCCACGGGGCTTTCCGGTATTTGCTTGTGCTTTTGCTTCTCCAAAGCGTGGCTTGGGCCCAACTCGTGAATCCAAGTTTTGAAGAGGCGTCGGCCTTTCCATCTGCTCCCGGCATGTGGCACCTTCTACCGGGTTGGAACAATGCCTTGAGTGGTGTTTCCAGTCCGGATTTCTTTCACTTGGACGGTACTCTAGGTGGTGATTTGCCTGAGACACCCTTGGCCTTGGTGAATCCCGCAGACGGACGAGGCATCGCAGGGCTGGCTGTGATCAAACGCAATGGAGCGGGACAGCCCCTTTCGAGGGAATATCTGGTGCAGGCGTTCCAAACTCCCCTCGTGGTCGGTCAGTCTTACTCGCTCTCATTCATGATGACCAATGGGAATCGATTGATGACTTCATTGTCTGGTCTCGCAGTCAATGGGGTGGGCATTGCCCTTTCGGAAAACCAACCGGCACAATTCGGTACCGGTGCACTCGATTTGCTTCCGGTTTTCCAGTTCCCCTATGCCAGGTACGATGAGGATTGGGAGCAGGTCACGTTTTCTTTCGTCGCGGATGCTCCTCATCGGTTCATGACCGTGGGCGTTTTTTTGCCTGATGAAGGCATCGATGCTGAAATTCAGGCAGGGGAGAATCCAAGCCTGGCATATTACTTCTTTGACGCATTCCGTCTAGAAGAAATTGCGCCGGACAATGAGCCTGTTTCAGCAGAGGATGGCGTGAAAGGGCCGGAGGCGGAACCCGGCGATTCTCCAGGTTATGGAATGTTCGTTCCGAATGCCTTCTCCCCCAACGGTGATGGTCTGAACGATTGGTTCAAGCCAGAAGTTGGGCTGGTGCGTCCTGTTTCGTTTGGGATTTACAGCCGATGGGGCGAGCGGATCGCCGAACTCGACCCGGGCATGCCCCAGTGGGATGGACGCACGTCCAGCGGGGAACTGATGGAACCCGGTGTTTACATCTGGAGATTGGAGTGGCCCCGAGATGTGCGCAAGGAAGAGCGGAGCCAGCAAGGTGCCGTGATGCTGCTCCGTTGATGAAAGGGGGAGATGCCATGCCCCAAGCACCCTTCTCCGAATGGATGGTGAATTCGTCTCAGAAGCCATGGATCGAATCCCTTCCTGAAGGGCATATTGTTCAATTGTGGTGGGAGGGAGAATTAGCTGATTTGCCTGGGGCATCTTGGCCAGAAAAGCCGGATGCGGTCCGTCTCGATGCCAAGCGGAATTCGGTCCAAGCGGGAGTGGAGCGCACGCTTCTCGTGCGGACCATTGAGGAGCAATATGCCGCTTCTGGCATGCCCAGCCCACCGAGGTGTTCGGACTTGAAAAATCCGGAGTCATATACAGTGACAACGGGCCATCAACTGTGTTTGGCAGGAGGTCCGGCATACACCTACTACAAAATCCGAACAGCCGTAGAGCTGGCCCGGCGTTGTGAAATTCGGTGGTGTGTACCTGTGGTGCCTGTTTTTTGGCTGGCGTCAGAAGACCATGATTTTGATGAAATTCGTCGCGTTTGGGACGGAAAGGCATGGTTGAATTGGGTGCCTGAATCGCCGAAAGGCGGCGCGGTTGGGAGAATGGACACGACAGGGCTGGCTTCTTTCTTGGACGCCTGGTATACCGCTGTAGGAATGGCGCCGGGTACGGTGTCACAATCCAAAAACCCCGGTCCAACGCTCTCGGATGCCATGCGGCATTGGGTTCATGACCATTTTGGTTCTGATGGCATTTTGGTTGTAGACGGGGATGACCCAACCTTCAAGACCGCCTTCGTTTCTGTGATGCGCGAGGAGGTAAGCACGGCCTTCACCCGTGAAAAAGTGGAGCAGTGCAATGTGGCGCTTCGTCAGGCAGGAGCAGAGCCTCAAGTGTTCGTCCGCGACTGCAATTTGTTCCATCTGTCGGAAGGGAGTCGCACCCGCTTGGTATGTCAGAATGGTCAATGGCAATCCTTGGCGGGAAAGTCATGGCCTGATCTTTCGGCCCTTCTTGAAGACATCAGCATGAATCCTGGCGATTTCTCGCCGAACGCATTGCTTCGGCCCCTATATCAGTCGTGCGTCTTACCGGATGTAGCGGTTGTAGGTGGTCCTGCAGAGATTGGGTATTGGCTTCAATTGCCGGGGGTTTTTGCGCATGTGAACAGAACACAGCCTGTGCTTGTTCCCCGGGATTCTTTTCTGGTATTGCCCAGAAAATGGGCATTGCAGATGCAGCGTAATGGACTTTCGTCGGAGGAATTGACCAATGGGCTGACCGAATGGGAGCAGGGCTTCGTCGATGAACAGTCGGCTCCTGATTTGAATTCGTGGCGCCTTGCATTGAAGCGGGAGGCCGAAGAGGCCCTGGACGAATTCTCGGCTTTTGACCCTTCTTTGGAGGGAAGTGTAAAAGCAGCACGGGCCAAAATGGAAGGCCTTTTGGAGCGACTGGAGTCGCAGGTCCGAAGGGCCGTCAAGAGAAAGGAAAAGGATGCCCTCGATCGATTGGCCAAACTACATGCATGGGTCCAGCCCGATGGGCACATGCAGGAAAGGGTGGCTCATTTTGACCATTTGCAATCCGTTTGGGATCAAACAAAGGGTGACACGAGTAGTTTGACTGAGGCCATAGACGAGGCTATGACCCAAGGGCACAAAGGGGAGAATTGGAGTCCATTGATGCACATTCTCCTGCAGACTCCGTCGTAGTTTCGTATCTTAATGCAGAGAGGTAATGGTCCTTTCGCTCCACCTTTTACGGAATAGGACCATGAACAAACCCAATGCGGGCAACAGAGCCCTTCAAGAAGCCAAGGATGCTGAAGGGCGTGCGGCATCTCCTCAACTGCCCGAAGACATCAAGAATTTCTTGATCGACATCGATGGGACCATCACCGAAGACGTTCCGAACGAAGAACCGGAGCGCATGGCTACTTGTGCCCCCTTTCCGGATGCATTGGCCACATTGAACGGATGGTACGAGGAGGGGCACCTGATTACGTTTTTCACGAGCAGGACAGAGGACCATCGAAAAGTCACCGAAGCATGGCTCAAAGAGCATGGCTTCAAATACCATGGGCTCCTGATGGGCAAGCCCCGCGGAGGCAACTACCACTGGATCGACAATCACGTAGTTCGGGCAACCCGCTACGTGGACCGCTTCACAGAACTCGTGAAGACCACCCGAGAAATTGAGGTCTTCAAGGGGAACGAGTCCGATTGATTACAAGCCTATCGAGCGTCCAGAAACCGCTGTAGGATAAGGGCGGCGGCTACGCGGTCGAGTTGTCCTTTTTCCCTTCTGCGAGATTTGCGCATGCCTCCTTGCACAAGGGCTGCCGCAGCCTCTCGACTGGTGTAATCTTCGTCGACGAAATGCAGGGGGATATTGGGAAATTGTCGCTTTAGGCTCGCGGCAAACGCTTCGATAGCTTCCGAGCTATCTGCAGCATTTCCGGAAATCATTCCCGGCTTTCCCAACACGAATCCAGCGCAAGGTTCGGTCGCGATCAAACGCTTCACAACGAGCGCACATTCTTCAGGGGTACATGTTCCTTCGGGGGAGGCAATCATGGCCCCGGAGTCCGTCACGGCAATGCCCACCCGGCGGGTGCCGTAGTCAAAAGCGATGAATCGCGCCATAGAGCGAAGGTACCTGATGGGGGGCGGGTATCTTCGTCGCATGGAACACGCTATGGTAGGAATTGGAAAGGTCAATTTGGACTGGAGTGATATCCGATCCCAGGTGGAGGCGGCTTGGGAGGATTCCAATTTGAGAGACACGCCAGAGGTTCGGAAAGCCGTTGATGATGTCATTGCGGGGTTGGACGCAGGCTCATTGCGATGTGCGCATCCCAACGGCGAAGGTTGGCAGGTCAACGAATGGGTGAAGAAGGCCGTGGTCCTGTATTTCCCCATGCGAAAAATGGAAGTCATGGAGGTGGGCCCCTTCCAGTTCCACGACAAAATGGCTTTGAAACAAAACCATGCGGAGGCAGGGGTGCGGGTTGTCCCACATGCCATAGCACGATATGGTTCCTTTCTGGGCAAGGGAGTGGTCATGATGCCCAGCTATGTGAACATCGGCGCCTATGTTGGACCGGGAACCATGGTCGATACTTGGGCTACGGTCGGCTCATGCGCCCAAATTGGTGCAGACGTTCACCTGAGCGGTGGCGTGGGAATCGGAGGTGTGCTCGAGCCGTTGCAGGCGGTTCCGGTGATTGTAGAGGACGGAGCATTCATTGGGTCGCGTGCCATTGTGGTAGAAGGAGTGAGGGTCGGTCAGGAAGCCGTCTTGGGAGCGGGTGTTGTACTTACCTCAAGTACCCCGATCATCGATGTTACAGGCGACGCACCGGTGGAGTACAAAGGCTGGGTTCCGCCGCGCTCCGTGGTCATTCCCGGAACTCGCCCCAAGGCTTTTCCTGGTGGAGAGTATGGCGTTCCCTGCGCCTTGATCGTTGGTCAAAGAAAGGAGAGCACTGACCGAAAGACCTCCTTGAATGAGGCATTGCGAACCCACGCTGTCGCGGTATGAGCAAAGCGCAGGCAGCATCCTTGATGTCGCCGGGGAGCGGCGCGCGAATTTTGCTGCTTCAGCCGGCTTTTCTCGGAGATGTTGTTCTGGCTACTGCCCTACTGGAATCGTGGCATCGACAGCGTCCGGATGACCGATTAAGCCTGCTTGTAAGAAAGGAGGCAGCCGCTTTTTTTGCGGGGCATCCCTTTCTCGATGAGCTGCTTGTTTGGGATCGCAGTGGATGGGGTAAGTATACCCGGTTGGCCCGTCTGGCAGGATGGTCGCGTAGGATGGGGCCGGATGTATTGGTGAACTTGCATCGTTATGCCAGTATGGATTTTGTATCCCGTTTTGCGGGAGCGCCCATAACCAGTGGATTTGCAAAAGGAGGGTCTACAGGAGGAAATGATCAACATGCCCGTTTCTCTCATGCATTGGGCGATGGCCGTCACGAAACTGAGCGCAACCACAGGTTGGTCGCTTCTTTTCTTGGTGAATGGAATGCAGAGCGGGACCGGCCACGGCTCCATCCTGGGCCGGCCGATGTGCAGGCAGCTTCCAACTGGCCCAAGGGTACGGCCATTCTATGTCCAGGAAGCGTGTGGGCGACGAAGCGCTGGCCGACTGAGCATTGGGCGCGACTGGCGGATGGGTTGCAGGAAAGCGAGCCTCAACGCCCCATCATTTTGCTCGGAGGCAGGGGAGATGCTTCGGGGTTAAATGAAATTCGGAGCAAATGCCAACGCGCCAAGCCTTTGAACTGTGCAGGCAAACTCGGCCTGTTGGGTTCTGCTGCACTCATGGCTGATGCGTCGGTGGTTGTGAGCAACGACAGTGCTCCGCTTCATATCGCCGGAGCGATGGAGGCTCCTGTGGTTGGCGTG